>Ga0187780_10000006_pt1 | contig 180224 bp, 153 predicted proteins | sample 1015_Q2_SP10_20__FD_132429 | JGI IMG/M metagenome (GOLD analysis project Ga0187780, IMG submission 132429) | Tropical peat soil microbial communities from peatlands in Department of Meta, Colombia - 1015_Q2_SP10_20_MG | ecosystem: Environmental > Terrestrial > Soil > Wetlands > Peat | place...
GCTCAGCAAAATCAATTCACTTCCTGCACCTGCTAGACTTACCTTCACAGACCTTCAGAAAGGAGTCCCATCGGCTTCCTGCCTTTCCCTCCCTTCAGGCTCATTCTTGGATTGGAAAACACTATGACAATCCCGGAGAAAGCCGGATCACCGCGGCGACTCGCAGATCGCCGCCGGAGTCAGCCGCGAAGCCATGCCGCTTCCGCGTTTGCCTAACGCTCGCCGAATGCGCTTACACACTCGCGCAGGAACTCGGCCCCGACACGTTCTTCGAACTCGCGAAACGCAGGCAAAGACTCCAGCCGGAGGCTCAACTCGTCCTCCGATGCGCCGCCAGCGTGCTGCTCCGGACCAGCGCTGCGCAGGGCGGCGCTCAGCTTTGCGGCCGTGGTCACGTCAAAACTCTCAGAGACGATCACGGTGTTGTCGGCCCACTCTTCAACGATCACCGGACCTTCCTCGGTGGAAATCTGGGCGGCTCCCACCGGGCAAGCGGACACCGCGCAAGCGGGCACGGCTTCGACGGCAGCATGCTGGTAGCGCTTGGCGACGGTGGTGGCATAGAAGCGCGCAAAGCGCTCGGCGGACTCCTTCGTCTTCCAGCGCGAAAGGTAGAGCAGCGCTAGATCGGCCGTCGCGGGAGCCGGCTTGCTCGAACCGTGCGAGCGCTGAAATGCGACGTAGGAGCCACCCTGCCAGGCAGCAGCCAGATCATCACTGGCTCCGCGCTTCTCGCCGAACTGGCGCAGCAGTGCCCGGACGTCCAGTTCACCAAAGCTTCCTGAGTCGTACACCTCGTACACGCTGGTCACGATGCCGCGCACGTCCGGGATCACCACCGGCACAAGGTTCTCTCGCTCCAGGTACGCTCGGGGCTCCAGGACTTCATGAGTGTTCCGCGGGGGGTGGGCAAACATGCCGGCGAACGCAGCCGACTTCCCGGATTTCGCCAGCACCTCCCCCTCGAAGATCAGGCCTTCGCGGTAGGGGAAGCTGCCGGCCTCGCGCAGGACCATGGGCGCTTTGTGCATCATCTCCGTGTCGATCGTGGCCATGACCGCGGGTTCGGACATCTCGGCCACCACCCCCGGCGTGTTCTGCAGGTTGCGCCCGAAGGGTGCCAGCAGAAAGTCGATGTAGACCACCATCGCCTGGCCCTCTACCACCGCGTGCCGGGCGGTCTCGGCCTCATCGGCGCCGCTGCTGCGCGCCCAGGTCTTCAAGCCGTAGTTCTGATCCTGGAGCGCGTGGGTAAGTTCGTGAGCCAGAATTGGACCCTGGTGCTCGAAGGAAACGGTGTTGAGCAGGGAGATGGTCTTGGTCTCTTCGTCGTACAAGCCCGCGACCTGCTGGCCGTTGGCCTTCACCAGGAAGTCGCGCAGGTCGAACTCGCGAGGCAGGAGGCCGAACTTCTTCATGGTCAGCTCGGCCCGGGCAAAGCGCTGCAGGTTTTCGGCTTTGGCCAGCCGTTCCTTGGTGAACCTCTCTATGTCGGACGGGCCCACCAGCTGCCGCTTGACCGCCGTCCGCCGTGGAAATCCCGTATCTTTGCTGGCGAATTCCAGGACCTCATCCACATGCTTGAACAAATCCTTGGCCTCCTCGGCCGTCATCTTCACCTCTGGCGGCTTCTCCTTGCGCATCTTGCGCGCCATCTCGCCGAGGCTTGGCTGGCTTTGCCCATTGGCATCCGGGGCAGCAGGATCCTGCTGCGCCGAGACAGCAGAGGTGAAAGCCAGACCCATCGCCAACAGGGTCACACCAAACACACGGTGCATTGCATTCTCCTGACGGGGGGCTGAAAAGATTTTCTGGAATAACCGTGGCCAGGGGAACTCTCAAGCAAGCGCCGCCGTTACCGACGTAATGGGCCGGGGCCGGGATCCCGCGCTCACTCCAGTTGACAGACCATCAAACGGGTGTTCTGGTAGGGGCAATCCAGACCGGCAAGGCCGGGTTGCTCCAGCACCACCCAGTTCACGCCGAAGTGGTGCTTCAGCCGTAACAGGTCAGCGGGTTGAAACTTCGTCCAGCCATCCTGGGCTCGCACTTGTTCCCACCAAGTTGCGGCCAGCTTGGGAAACATGCTCACCGCTCCGCTGTCTTTGACCCGGTCGGCCAGCCGGGAGCGCTCCGCGATCGCCCGGAATCCGTGCTGATCCTCTCCGCGCGCATTCATGTGGTCGGGATTGAGCGCGAAGTACGCATCGATCGGCGTGTGTGCACGAATCCACTCAAACCCCTCGACCCACTCGTTGTGCGGCGCCCGGCCCGGCCACTCCAGGTGTGGCGTAGCCGGAAACAGCTCCCGTTGGGGGAACCACATGCCCGCGCAAATGGCAGCAAACAGCGCTGCCCAAGCCCAAACCCGGCCGCGCAAAACAAACTGCCCTAATAGGCCTCCCGCGATAACGAACAGCAGGATGTACGCCAGCTGCAGGCAGCGCATGGGCTGCAACTCCGCAAATCGCGCCAGCCCAGGCACGCTGGAAATCAACAACGCCGGAAGGAAGAACATCAGGACGAACACGATGGTCGTTCGGCACAGGACGGCGACAGCGGGCAGATCTCTCGATGTCGCCACTCGCTCGAACCAGCCCAACAAGACCAGCGGTCCCGCAATCCCCAACCACTCGTACCACTCCCAGCGCGTCACAAAGAAATAGGAATGGCTGCCCAGGACCTCGCGATAGGCCCCGCTGACCGGGGGAAACGAGGTCAGCAGCGGGGGCAGCACCAGTTCTGGTTGTGCCTCGCCGGCCCGCGTCCGGCCCCGCCCCAGCCCCAGAAGCAACGCCGCGTAGGCCAGGGCGAACACCACCATAAGGGGATGAATGGCCGCAGTAAATGCCGCCCAGAGCGCAGCCCGCCCAAACTTCCGTTCCATCACGTTGATGACGATGAAAAGAGCGCCTGGCGTGGACAGCGACCGCGGGCTTAAGTACTGGTCCATGATGTAGAGCGCCGTGCCCGCCACCGGGATCGTGAGCAGGGACGCAACCAGCGCGACTCCGCCCCAGCGCGCTCGACGATCGGCAAAACAGATCCGTCCCAGCTCCCAGCAGGCCAGCAGCAATAGGAAAATCGCGGAGAAATGCCACGCCAGTAGTGCCCCATCCAGCGAGAGCCCGGTCAGTTTGACCGATCCGGCGATCAGGTTCGGGAACAACGTCATCCCGGCATGCGAGGCGAAAAACTCCGCGTTATGCGGATACAGGGCCGGGTTGAGGGCTGTCTTGATTCCGGGAACGTAGATCTCGGCATCCTCGACATAGGGATGATAGCCGTGCACCAAGACGGCTCCAGCGGCGAATACGAGCAGGATGGCAGCGTCGCTGCGGGTTGGATGATTCTCGGCGATCTGGCACTCCGAGCCCGGTCTAAGTTCGCTTCCAGATTTATCATGCCATACGTCCTCAATCCCGGTTCGAGCTGACAACTTCGGGGATGTGCGGCGCGGGCACGGCTGCTACACTTGCGCTTTATGCTGTCCGGATTTGCCACCCCCGGGGCCACCGCGCATTATCGTGACCGCTTCCCGGCGCTCCGCGATGCCGGACACTTCCGTCGGGCGGAACACGTGCCAGAGGCCGGCGACTTGTGGCTCTCCTCGATCGGCTTGGGCACCTACCTCGGCGAACCCGACGACAGCGCCGACCGGGAATATACCGAGGCCATCGTCACTGCCTTGCGCTCGGGCATCAACGTGCTCGACACCGCCATCAACTACCGTCATCAACGCTCCGAACGGAACATTGGATCAGCGCTGGGGGGGTTGCTGGAATCCGGAGCGTTCCAACGCGATGAGGTGTTGGTGTGTACCAAAGCGGGATATCTCTCCTTCGACGGAGGCTTACCTGCCGACCCGCGCGCGTATTTCCTGCGCGAATACGTCGAACCGGGAATTCTCGATCCCCGCGAGCTGGCAGGCGGCATGCATTGCCTGGCGCCCGCCTACCTGGAAAACCAGATTGCGCGCTCCCGCAACAACCTCGGCCTGGAGACTCTCGATCTCCTCTACCTCCACAACCCGGAGTCGCAGCTGGCGGATATCTCCCCGGACCTGTTCCATCAGAGACTGAAGCTCGCCTTCGCAGCCTTGGAGCGCAGCGTCCACGCCGGCAGGCTGCGCTATTACGGGATGGCCACCTGGAACGCGTTCCGGGTGCCGGAAGGATCGCGCGACTACATCAGCCTTCCGTCGGTCGTGGCCGCGGCCCACGAAGTGGGGGGCGAGCATCATCACTTCCGTTTCATTCAGCTGCCTTTCAACCTGGCGATGGCGGAGGCGTACGGTCTGGCCAACCAGACGGTGGGCAGAAAAAGCCTCTCGTTGCTCACCGCGGCAGCCCACCTCGGCCTACGGGTGATGGGCAGCGCCACCCTACACCAGGGGCAGCTCACCCGCGGCCTCCCCAGTGAGCTGCGCCAGAGCCTGGGCATGAAAACCGACGCCGAGAATGCCATCCAGTTCGCGCGGTCCGCGCCCGGGCTTTCCACGGCCCTGATTGGAATGGGACACAAGGAACACGTGACGGCCAACCTCCGACCCGCCCTCGTACCCCTCGCCCCGCCTGAAGAATGGACCAGACTGTTCCGGGAAGCCTAGCGCGGCCAACTGCAGAGTCCCGCCCAAGGTCCCCAGAGCTGGCACGCCTTCACTCGCCTCCACATCCGGGATATGGCCGGGGAACAGAGTGGTTGAAGGTGGGGGCAAGCGCCTTCCAGGCTGCGCCAGACGTTGGTCTGACCGGAGGGCTTGTGAGGGAGCGGTCTTCCCAGTCCTGGTCCAGCAACCCGGCCGCCTACTTCAGATTCTGCAACCTCGTCTGCGCCACCGAAGCGGCGTCGCCAGCAGGGTTTTGCTGGCGGATCTGCTCGTAAATCCGCTTTGCTTCCTGCGGCTGCTGCGTGTTCTCGTAGAGCTGAGCCAGGGCCAGTTGCGCCGTGGCCTTGCTCACCGTGACCGTGGGCTTATCGATCAGTTCCTTGTAGAGGTGGATGGCGTTCGGAGTGCGCTGGTCAGATGCGTACAGATTGGCGAGCGCGAGTTTGGCCAGCGCCGCCAGATCGCTTGGCCCACTGGCGGCTTGCTTCAGTTCTCGCTCCGCTGTGGCTGTATCGCCTAGGTCGATCGCCGTCGTGCCCAGCAGATACCGGGCTACCTCGGCCGTGCGCGTGTGCGGATATTCATCCACGATGGCTCGCAGCTGTTTGGTTGCGGCAACAGCGCGCGCCTGGCCCGAGTTGAAGCTTGGCACATCCGGCTGCGGCGGAGTGCCAGCGGGCACAATCGCCGTATCCAGCGTGCGCACCACCCGGGTCAGTTCCGAGCTGGCTTTCTGGTTCTGCTGCTCCAGGTGGTACCAGCCGGAGAGTGCCCCGCCGACGACCGCCACGGCGATAATCCCGCCTAGGACGAGCTTGGATTTGTGCTCGACCGTCCAGTGAACCGTTTTCCCGGCGGCATCCAACGTGGCCCGGCTGAATTTGTCTTGTTTCAGTTGTCGGCGTGTTTCGGCGCGCACGAACTTCCCTTCTGGGGAGAGAGGTAGGCTGACCTGATGTCAGTCTAACAGGGGAAAAAAGCCAGCGTCAAAAATCCAGGCCGCAAGCCAAACCCGCCTGTGGCGGGCGGCTCCGCGGCTTGGCGCCCTACCTCGGCGCTTCCTCCAGCAACCCCTGTTCCAGTTTCTCCTGGCACTCGATGCAATGGCGGGTCCAGGGCACGGCTTCCAACCGCTTGGAGTTGATCTCCTTGCCGCAGGAGATACAATCGCCAAAACTTCCTTCCCGGATCCGGGAAAGCGCTCCTTCCACCATCTGCAGCAGCTGGCGCTCGTTATTGCTCTGGTGAAAGAGGAACTCCTTGTTATAGGAACTGGCAGCCTTGTCGGCGATGTCCTGCGTCGAATCCTCGTCCGCCGACCGCCCGTCCTGTTCGGTGCGCGAGACCGTCCGCCGCAACTCCTGCTGCCGCGTCTCCAGTCTTTTCCTGAAGTAATCCAGCTTCTTTTTTTCCATCGACGATCGCTTCACTGCTCAGAGCAGTTCTCCATGCTGTGGTCAAACGAAAATAATATGCGCTCAAAATGAGATGCGTCAACAGGGGGAAGCGACTGGGGAAATTGGGAAGGCCCTTCTCGGGTTCCGATTTGGAACGCTCAGCGCGGGAGGGGTTCCGGCATGGCGGCCAGGGCGTAACCCATCACCGCCATAGCCGCTGCGTTCTCGCGCAGCTCCTGCGGCACGATCTTGTCCAGCGTGTCCGCCGCGGTGTGATGGTAATCGAAGTACGTTCGCACATCCTGCATGATGCCCAATGTGGGGACTCCCGCTTTGGACATGGAAGAAATGTCCGCGCCCGGCGCCATCGAGATAGGCTTGATCAGGTTGGCTCCGAAGCTTGCCAGCACCTCCTGCACAGGATGCAATGCTTCCTGCGCCCCGAAACTCATTTTCACGGAAAAGCCCAGCGGATGTCCCGCTCCCAGATCGCTCTCGATGGCAGCCACGTGATCGGAAAACTCCGCGCCGTGATCGGCGGTATATGTGTCTCGGCCGCGGCCACCGTTCTCCTCGTCCATCCAGGCGATGACCCGCATCGTGCGCCTGGGCTGGAGATGGAGCCGGGTGAGCAAGTGGGCGGTCTCCATGGCTACGGCGACCCCGGCCGCGTCATCCATGGCGCCTGTCCCCAAGTCCCAAGAGTCCAGGTGTCCGGAGATCACCACCACCTGTTCGGGATGCTCGCGCCCTTTTAGATCGGCCACCACGTTGTAACTGGTCACCTCTGGCAGGCTGCTTGGAGTGAGGGTCAGGTACATGAGAACCTTGCCTTGCGCAGCCAGATGGGAGATCAGGTCAGCGTCCTCAGCCGTCACGGCTCCTGCCGGAATTCCCGCTGGATCGCTCCAGCCGGTGTGTGGCAGGCGGTATTCGGCGCCGCCCACCGAGCGGACCAGCGAGGCCAGTCCTCCCATGGCAGCGACCGCCTTGGCGCCGGCGCTGCGGTAGACGACCGCCTCGCCATACGCATCCAGGGCCAAGCCGTTGGCCGCCTTTCGGCGGTCAAAGGGAAAGTTGAAGAGCACGATCTTCCCGGCGATCTTGTTTCGCCCGAGGGCGTTCAGCTCGTCGAAGCTATTCGCAACAACCACCTCTCCCGTGATGCCCTGCGGGGGCGTCGCCGTGCTTCCACCCAGAGCCGTCACCACAATCTTCTGCGTGGTTCCGGGCGACTGCCCGGGAAATTCCACAAGCTGGGCGCTCTCCGCGCCACGCACCCAGTGAGGGACCTTCATCTGTTCCAGGCTCACCTCGAGACCCAACTTCCGCAACTCGTCGGCAACGTATTCCACCGCGCGCTGCGCCTGCGCAGAACCGCTCGGTCGCGGCCCGATGCTCTCGCATAGATGAGCCGCCTGCCGGTAGGCATAGTCATCGGCCAGGGCAGCGTCTCGCAGTGCCGTCAATTCCTCAACCAGAGCCGGCGGCAAGACCTTCTTGTCGCGGGTCAGGGTGCCGGGACCATGCGACTGCCCTCGGGTGCCTGGTCGCGCGATCGCCAAAACCAACAGGAGGAGAACCGCCCAAAAAGCCGCCCTGCTTGGAATGGCCCGCCGGAGAAACCGGCTCGTCCCCATCGCTCCGCTCTTACCACTGGGATATCTCACTCGACGCTCCCCGGCGCATCGCCGCGCTGCAGGACACTGGGCTCTGCCGGACACGACGCCGACAGACCAGCGCTGCGCCGGGCACGAGTGTAACAATTCCGGAGTGGAAGAAGGCGGGGGCTTAGTGTTGGCTGTGCAGCCGGCGACTTCAGTGGCGGGGGTCCGCCATGGCTGGCAGAAGCACGTCCAATCGGCACGATGGGACGGGGATAGCGGGCGTGCTCAGAAGTCGGGTCGAGTTCTTCCGCAAGCAGATGGATTCCTGGCCCCAAAGCTTCGATCTCTGCCTTCACGCGCTCAATCGTGAGCTGCCTTTCCGCAGAACCTGGTAAACACCCTCATCACGGCCCCCCCCCAACACGACTTCCCATGGGGCATATCGGGGAGATGGGAAAGTCGAGCAAATGCCGTGCCGAGAATTAACTTGCGGCCCCAAAAAAAGCGACCCCATTTCTGGGGCCGCTCATCAAAGAGGCAGAAAAGGCGGGAATGTCAGGCAAGACCATACAAGGCGCCGTTCTGGCCACCAGCACGGCAAATCGGGAATTGTAGAGAACGTTGGAAGAGAGTGAAGGTCATCTGCTGTCTGCGGCCTCTTTTGTACCTGCCTGCGGTGCACTTGCTGCGCCAAAGACCCGCGTCACAATGCCCGGTGATCCGAATTCTGGTAAGTGATTGCTGGAAAGGCGCTTAGATTTGCTCGCCGAAGTTGCGGCCAGACCCGCCGCTAAGTTTGTTCGACTGGCTGAACTGCAGAATCATGCACATTGGGTGCACAGCACTGCTTTCCCTCGGCCTAAGCCGGTTTCCCCGAGGAACTTGCTAGCTATTCCCGGCAACCGTCCGCAACTTCCCCGGCAGGAAATGGTAGGGCGGCCAGGGACCGCTGATGGCCAACTCGCAATTCTTCAGTTGCTTGGCCGCGGTGGTGTAGCGGTTCTGGTATTTCTCCACCGATTTGGAGTCGATGAGGTGAGCGATGTCGATGAGCATTCCGTCGGCGGAAACCTTCTTGCAGCTAACTTCTTCATCCAGAGGATTGAACAGCTTGTGCACCTGCACGGAAAGCGCCCGCGCTTTGGTTTGCCGTTCCCGCTCTCGGGAGGCCTTTTCGCGCAGCTTGGAGAGGTATTCAGGGCCGACGGTGTCCGGCAGGATCACCTCCGTCATGGCCTCCCGCAACGAACCGTCCCGGATCACCAGTTTGAGGCGCATCTCCGACTTGCCGCGCAACTTCGCCACGCTTTGCCCGAAAGTGCGCCGGTTCGCGCGCACCGCCTGCCGCAGCGCTTCGTCGCTGTCAAAGATCGTGCCGAAGCGAAAGGGCAAGACGGTCGAATTCCGGAAGCAGACGCTCACCACGCGGGCGTGCTCGAGCACGCTCTTCTCGTCCAGCGTCTGGGTCTCCCGCTCAAACTCGCTGACGATCACCGCAAATTCTCCGCTGGGATAGCTCAGAACCGGCGCAGCATCCACACCTTGAATCCCATCCAGCACGAAAGGACGGCGGGCACGGGTTCCGTTGAGAAGAGGATGCTCGGTGAGGCAGTATGCGTACCACGACATATCGATATCTCCGAATCTGAGTAGAGCAGGGGCGAACCTTCTCTACACAATCGAAAGTGAGAACCGACATTCGACTTTGGAAGAAAGGGCGGTACCGCGACGAGAATGGACGCGACCTGCCGCGTCCACCTGGCATCTTACTGCTTCGCCCGGAGAAATTGCAACAACTTCGTGGCATTTATTCGATTCAATAGCGGGAATTTCCCGTTCCTGACCACCCGTCATCACAGGCTGCGTCTCAAATGGATACGATTTCTCCCGGCAGTTTCCGGCAGGTCCTGCCGCGGAGCGGGGGTTTTATTGCTCTAATACAGCCCGTTCTTGCTGCGCGATGGTCACCACGCGCAGCATGTCGTCCCACGGAGCTGGCTTTCCTGTCCAAATTTCGAACTGCCTCGCCGCCTGGTGGACGAACATCTCGATGCCCGGGATGACCTGCAGGCCTCGCGCCCGGGCCGACCGCAGGAGCCGGGTCTCCGCCGGCTCGTAAACCATTTCGAACACAAAGCGGGTATTGATTTCATCGTCGTTCAGAGGCGACTCGCGCGTGTTGCCCATGCCGATTGGCGTCGCATTGATGATCACATCAAAGGACATCTTTTTCAGGTCTGGGCGATGAATGCTGCGCGCGTGTGCTTGTCGTGCCAGACGTTGCGCCGGACCGGATGTGCGATTCAGGATGTAGACCTCCGAGCCCCGTTCCTTCAGCCCGAATACGGCGGCTCGCGCCGCGCCCCCGGCACCTAGAACCAGCACTTTGGCCCCGTCGAGGGGAAGGCGCTGCTCCAGAGGACGAACCACCCCGGCGGTATCCGTGTTGAATCCGTAGAGCTTTCCGTCCTGTGCTCGGACCACCGTGTTGCAGGCCCCGATCTTGGCGCTGTGCGAGTCGGTGTTGTCCAGATGAGCCAGAATGGACTCCTTGTACGGCATCGTGATGCTAAGCCCGTGAATGGGGATATCCCGCACACAGCTAAGCAAGTCCTTCAGTGTCTTGGCATGCAGCGCCAGGTAAACTGCGTTAACGTTCTCCCGCCGCAACGCAGCGTTCATAATGATCGGCGACAACGAGTGGGCGACCGGGTCGCCCGCCACCCCGAAAACTCGCGTCGCCGCGTCCACCTGGTCGATGCGATAGACGCTGCGTAGTTCCTGGGCTGTGACCTGTCCGGGAGCGGTTTTTTCGTCCGGGCTGACGGCCGCGAAGGTGAACGTGCTTCCGGCTCGCACCGCCAGCACGCGGCTGATGATGCCCTGTTCGCCCATGCACAGGCCCATGACCGAGTGCCCTTCACTGGCTCTCTCCAGGAATTTCATCATCACCACGTTGTCGTAAAGCGTCGTGGCCGTAGACACAATCTTGTAGAAGTCGGCCGGGAAAGCCTTCATCTTCTGCAGCGTCTCGTCCAGTTTCCGGGTCGCGTGAAAGTCGTGAAATGACAGGATAAGCGCCCCCCGGGTCCGTAACTTCTGCAGATGCTGAGGGTTGGAATGGGCGGCACTTTGCAGTTCAACGTCCACCAGTTGGCAACCCGCCCCCGCCGCCTTGCCCAACAGCTCCAACTGCGACGCGACCGTGCCGCGAAACTTCCCCCCGTTCGCTGCCCGCCGGCAGGTTGCGATAACCACCGCTTGCGGATGCATCTCGAAGAAACGCTTGATTTTAGGAATAACCTGCCCCGGCCGCGACAGGTAGTCGAGGCGAAACTCGAGGAAGGGATTCCCCCGGACCAGGTTCTCGGCCTTCTCCATGAGGCCGCTGGGATCGGCAGCGGTGATGGCCAGACATACCCGTGGCATGCGCAGGGGTAGAAACCGGGGCACGTAGCTGATCGCGGAGCTCATCGGGGCGACAAGACGAAGCCGGCGCGATATTACAGGGGCGTAATTGCACATGCAACCAGGGACTACCGAATTTGCCGGCGGAAAAACTTTTGGCGAACCGCCCTTACACCCTCGTAACCTTGACCCTCCCGGAGAGCCTTGTTAGCTTCCGTCTGAAACCCCTGTGTCGCAAGCACTTGGTTGGGGACTGGCCCGGGGTTACCCACCTCGGTTCGGAGGTAAGATGAAGAAAACAGGGCTGTTAATTCTGTTGCTGGCGGCCTCGGCTTGGGCGCAGGACGCCTCGGTTACGTCGGCGTCCAGCTCCAATGAAGCGGCGGCGCCACAAGGAACGGCGCCAACGTCGACCACCTTCCCCACTGAGCGCATCCAGATGCCCACGTACGCTGACTTGTACTGCGCCGGTTTTATTAACAAGCAGATTCTGCCCAACGCCAATTACGTCGCTGGCGGGCTCTCGACGCCCAATACCACCAAGTTCGTGACCGGTGACATCGTGTACTTGGCGGGAACCGGATACTCGGTCGGCGCCCAGTTCACCATCCTGCGTGAATTACAGGACCAGAACCGTTACGAGGTCTTTCCCGGGCAGCGCCGGACTCTGGCCGCCACCGGGCAACCCTACGGAGAGATCGGCCGGGTCCGGGTCGTGGACACGCGCAGCAAGATGGCAATCGCGCAAGTTGAGTTCAGCTGCGATACGATCAACCCCGGTGACATCGCCGTACCTTTTGCCGAGAAGACAGCGGTTTCTTTTCATCCGCCGGCACGTTTCGATCAGTTCGCTCCCTCCAGCGGAAAGCTCACTGGGCGCATTGTCCTGGCTCGCGACTTTGACTCCGTCATCGGGCCTGGAATGAAGGTCTATATGAACGTGGGGGCGAATCAGGGCGTCAAAGTGGGCGACTACTTCCGCGCCGTCCGCAGCTACGAAGCCGACCTTCATGATCCGGTTGATTCTCTCTCATTCATGGCCTCCACGGCCGAGGATACCCAGAAGAGTCCGCCCAGCATCGAAGGCAACTGGATGACCAAGACCCGGACGTGGGGGCACCATGGCCCCGACATTCACGTGAACGACTTACCGCGGCGCGCCGTGGGCGAGCTCGTGATTATCGGCGTGACACCTACCACTTCTACGGGAATGATCGTGTTTGCCCTCGAAGATGTCCACGTCGGAGATAACGTCGAACTCGACGAGCTTCAGCCATAGCCTTCGGTTCCGCGTTTGCAACCGGGGAGGGGGATGAATCTCTCCCCTACTCCTCTGAGCTTTCTGCCCAAGCCGAAGAGAAGCCGAGCCTGCACAACACCGGATCGGGAAACAACGTTGTGCGGCGTGATATTGTCTCCGGGGCCAAGCCGGCGCGCGATTTTTTTCACACACCTGGGGCACGGCGCTGGCATCCAATGGGGAATGCAAAGTGGTCAGGTTCGCCCTGGAATGACCGTGAGGGAGTGGCTCGCGTCGTGGGGAAGCATTTTGCGTGGCCGGGCACCGATGTTGTCAATCGAGATTACGCGTGAGTGCCCGCTCAGCTGCCCTGGCTGTTATGCGTACGGGGACACCCACCTGGGAGGAGAGACGACGCTGCGGCAACTCTCCGATCTGCGTGGCGACGCGCTGGTCAAGGGCGTCCTGGGGCTGGTGGAAAAGCACCGGCCGCTGCACGTCTCCCTGGTGGGCGGGGAGCCGCTCATCCGGCATCGCGAACTCAGCCGCATCCTTCCGGTGTTGAGCGCCCGCGGCATTTTCAGCATGGTCGTCACCAGCGCGGTGATTCCCATTCCCAGAGAGTGGATGAGCCTCAGGCGGCTGAAGGTCGCGGTCTCGGTGGACGGTCTGCCAGAACATCACAACGTGCGTCGCAAGCCGGCCACCTATGAGCGGATCTTGGAGAACATCCGCGAGTGCACGGTCAATATTCACTGGACCATCACACACGCCATGCTGCAACGCCAGGGGTATATGGAGGAGTACCTCTCCTTCTGGAGCGCACGCGCGGAGGTGAGCCGCATCTGGGTCAGCCTGTACAGCCCGCAGTTGGGAGAAAGCAGCGCGGAAATTCTGAGCGAAAAGGACCGGGCGCTGGCCGCCGACGAGCTTTTCCGGCTGGGCAGGAGGTATCCGAAGCTGCTGGCGGGGCGCGTGTCGCAGGCCTTTCGTACCCCTCCGGCGAATCCGCGGGAATGCCTGTTTTCGAAGATGTCGGTCAACTACTCGGCGGATCTGGGGACGCGGGTCGAACCCTGCATCTTCGGGGGAACTCCGGATTGCAGTCAATGCGGGTGCGTGGCGTCTGCGGGTCTGCAGGGAGCGGAGGCGACGAAGCTGGTCGGGTCGTTAAAGATCCGCCACCTGGTGCGCGGTTCCATGGCTGTGGGTGCGCTCATGAACCGGATGCGCGACCGGGTGCAGCCCTCTCGTTGGAGAGCAAGCGTCCCGATGCCCGACGCCCTGGTGCAAATTGCTCTGGACGAGGGCGGCCAGATCCCCAAGGCGTCATGAAGGTTGCCGATTCGGGGGCGATGCCGCGAGCGGACGCGGTGTCAGACTTTCTTGAGCTTGCGGCTCACCCAGATCAGGACCACGGCTCCGAGGATCGCGGTCACCAGCGAAGGGATCAATCCTCCGCCACTATAGAGGCCCAGCAGGCGCAGGAGGAAGCCGCCGACGACTGCTCCGGTCATGCCCAGCACGATCTCCATGCCGGTTCCGTAACCTCCAGCGCCCATGATTCGGCCCGCCGCCCAGCCGGCGATGAGACCGATGATCACCCACCACAGCAGCGCGAAAAGCATGGAAGCCTCCTTGGGAACTCAGGCTGTGTTCGCTCCGCCTCCAGCGGGAGGGGCCGCAGATTACGTCTGTGGCCTGCGGATTGTCAAGGCCGGCTGAGTCTTGGAGAAGGTGTGATTAAATCGAAGTATGTTCGCCCGCAAGATTCACGTGCAGTATGAGGAAAACGATCGATGCCAGGCCTGCCCGCTGAAGTGGATGGACAGCTTCAGCATGCGGAATTTCACCAACGCCAGCATCTTTGACGACACATTGCCGGTGGAGGATGGCTGGATGGAGATAGGGGCGCGCGTCCCGCTCGACGAACTGCGGGATGCGATGGCGGACTGGTTGCGACGCAAGAGTTACTTGCCCCGGGGCGCACGCCTGGTGATCACGGAGCTCGCGAAAAACCAGAGAGCTAACCGCTAGCCCGGCTCCCGAAGCAGCCTCGGCGCCAGCAGTCCCCTAGTCCCGTTTCAGGGCCGTGGCGATCGGTGTCGCCTTGTCGCGCGCCGCGTCCCGCAGTTCTTCCGCCCATTCGGAGCTGCGATCGACGGCATCCTGCACGCGGTTTTTCGCTTCCTTGCCCCAGTCGTGGAGCGCGTCGCGCGCATCTTCCGCCTTGCGCCGCAGGTCCTTGCGCATCTGCTTGCCGGCCTTGGGAGCGATCAGCAGGGCAACCAGCGCCCCGACGCCCAGGCCGATCATCAGGAAGGTGACGGCCGTGCCGACATTGGTTTTGTCAGAAGACTCGTATTTTCCGATCCGCATATAGGCCACCTTTCGGGGGGGGAGACCCGGCGCTCAAGACCTGAGCGTCATCCCTTCCCCACTCCCCGCAGAGGAAATTCTATTGTAGTCCCTGGCACCGTGCGTGCGGCGGGCAGGATGTGCGGCTGGAGCCAAGACCTATCTGGGCGCAAACGCCTGGCGCTCGCGAATCAGCACCCTGACGGCGGTGGTGAATGACGCTTGGATGACGGAAGCCTCCCTTTTCGGCAGGCTCTGCAACAGGACGATAGCTCCTTGGAGCAGCGACCACAAGGCGAGGATCAGCGGGTAATGGTCCTGAGGAAGGCCGCCGTACCATTCGGCGGATTTCTCTAATGCCAATTGCAAAGTGGGTCGAGGCTCGTTCAGCTTGGCAACCAGGTCGGAAGACAGCAGTTCGAAGTCATGCGGATTCGCGAGGCAATACGTGAGCACGCGTTGGCAGAGTTCTCCCAGGGACCGGCTGGGCCGGGTCTCCTCGACCAGCCTCTGCTGGCTGCGCTGGACCAGGACGCGAAGAATCTCCTCCCGGTTGCGAAAACGCTGGTAGAGGGTGGGCGTGGTGGTGCCGGCCGCCCGGGCCACGGCCCGCATGGTCAGGGCTTTCTCACCGCCCCGGTGAAAGAGGCGGTCGGCGGTGCTGAGAATGCGTCCCTCCAATTGCGGATCAGAATGCCTGGGCATGGCGGTGAGATATATTTGACATTGTTAAACTAACGCTGTATAAATATCAAGTATACACGGCCCTCCCCCATGGCCCAGCTCAATCTTGGAGGAATTGGAGATGTACTCACCGGACGACCCGAAGGATCGGGTCGCGATCGTGCAAATGAACAGCGAACTGCGCCACGCGGAGCTGGAACTGCTCAGTGCCCAGTGCGCGACCGACCGTCTCCGCCTGCGCTTTTCGCCGCTCGACATCGCCCGCTATGCCGAGCGCAAAATCCTGGGGAAAGCGGTGGAGATCGCGGGCTGCCTGCATCGTTACTACTCATCTTTGCACCAGCAGGCGCCCACCGACCGGGCCGGCGAAGGAGCTCCCCTGCGGTGGATGCTGCCGGTGAGAAACCCGGCTTTCCCCAAGGGATACGCCAATCCCGAGGGTGATGCGAACGACCTGGACTATTCCATTGTGACCACGGCGAGTCCCGAAATGGCCTGGAGAGTCTTCACTGACTGCGACCGTTGGTCCAGGTTTTCTGACTTTTATGGCAGCCTCCGCTGGATCGAGGGCAAACCATGGCAGCCCGGGAGTTGCTTGCTGATTGAGGTCGTGCGCCCGATCCGGACCGAGATCGAACACCGCATCACAACCTCAGTGCCGGCCCGGCGTTTGAGTTGGATCGACCGCGGACTGGGGACGACGATAGAACAGTGGGTCCAGTTCGAGGCCTTGCCCCAAGGCGGCACGCGGGTTCACACCTGGGCGGAGTTCGCCGGAATCGCGCGGCTGATCGCGGGACGGCCGCTGCGCCAGGTGCTGCTGGATTTCACCACCAACTGGTACGAGAGCTACCGGGCGGAGTGCGATCGGGCCGATGCCGCAGCCGCGAAATGACGCGGCATCGGGTCCTGTTTCGAATACCTGACAGACATCCCTGCGGCGTGTAGAATCAGGAGCTTGAGTCCTGTGTCCGGCGGATCATGTGGCCGTCCCGCCACCGCCGGCCCCAATCGAGCCCCATCTTTCGAGGAGACTGCAAGCCGCAATGTCGATTCCGGCCACTCAACTTCGCCCCGGCATGATCATCAAACATAACAATGATCTGCACTCCGTCTTCAGCGTCGAACACCGCACTCCGGGGAATCTGCGCGCGTTCATCCAGGCCAAGCTGCGCAACCTGAGGACGGGCGCCATGTTCGAGCACCGTTTTCGTTCCGCCGACCCGATCGACAAGATCAGCGTGGACGAAGTCAACATGGAGTATCTGTACAACGATGGGGACGACTACTACTTCATGAACACGGAGAACTTCGAGCAGACCCACCTAACCCGCGACATCCTGGGGGACTCGGTGGAATACCTGACGGCGAACCTGCAGATCAAGGTGGAGTTTTTCGACGGCAAGCCGGTGGGAATTGAACTGCCGCAGACCGTGATTTTGACCGTGGTCGAGACCGAGCCTGGCCTGAAAAGCGCCACCGCCTCCAGCGTGACCAAGCCGGCCAAGACCGAGACCGGGCTGGTGGTACAGGTGCCGCCGTTCATCAACGAAGGCGAGAAGATCAAAGTGGACACCGCGGAAGGCGTGTACCTGTCGCGGGCGTAGGCGGTAAGAATTCCGGCAGCCAGAGGCTGCTTGCGTGATCCGCGCGGCGGCAGCGCTGAAGACGGGGTCTCCGACCGAAGTGCCGGTCCGGTTGGAACGCGCGAGGGACGCCCGTCGCTCCACCGTCGCCGAGGTTCTGGGTAGCTTCTGATGGCGCGGTGCCAAGCCGACCTTCGGCACTCGGGGTGGGGAGGAGGGCACCGCATTTACACGAGTCTTGGGGCGCCCCCGGCTACAGTTGATCGGAGTTCCCCTACAAGTATGAGGGATGCCGTCGAAGCTCGCCGTTTCCTGATCGCGGGACGCGTGCAGGGCGTGGGCTTCCGCTGGTTTGTGGAGCGTGAAGCTCACATCCTGGGAATCGCCGGCTGGGTGCGCAACAACGCCGACGGGCGCGTCGAAGTTCACGCGCAGGGTACCGCCGCGCAGCTTTCCAGCTTGCGCGCGCGGTTGGAAGAGGGACCGCGGGCGGCGCGCGTCGAGCGGGTGGACGAAACGGAAGCCCGGCTGGAGAAAGGTTTGGCGTTATTTCGCATTGAAGGAGCCTGGTGAATGTCCAAGTTGGGCCTGAATTCCGAGCAACTGAAGAAGCTGATTCGCGAAGTGCCGGATTTCCCCAAGAAAGGGATCCTGTTCTACGACATCACCACACTGCTTAAGGACAAAGCAGGCTTTGCCACGCTGATCGACCTTTTCTCGGAGCATTACATCGGCCGGCAGATTGACCTGATCCTGGGGATGGAAGCGCGGGGCTTCATTTTCGGACCGGCGCTCGCCTATCGGCTGAACGCGGGCTTCGTTCCCGTTCGGAAGCCGGGCAAGTTGCCGGCCGCCACGGCTCGTGTGGAGTATGAACTGGAATACGGGAGCAATGTGCTCGAAGTGCACCAGGATGCGATTCAGAAGGGCCAGCGTGTTCTGATCGTGGATGACCTGCTGGCGACGGGCGGAACGGCGGAAGCCACGGCCAGGCTGGTCAAGTCGCTGGGCGGCGAGATCGCAGGCTTGGCGTTTGTGGTTGAACTTGACTTCCTCAAGGGCCGGGACAAGCTCCAAGCCCACGATGTCTTCTCTCTCCTGCACTACGACAAATAGGTGGTTTTTTTTCACGCGCTCCGGAAGCTCCCTCGAACTAGGACGCCCGTCGCTCCAGCGGCTCGCATCCGTTCGATGGGACCGAACGCTAGCGGAAGATGCCGCTGAAGAATCCCTTTACTTTTCCGAAGAAGCCGCGATGCTGGTTGGACTGCGCCCCTGATGTGCTTGGCGCGGGCTGGTCCTTGGGGGCGGGGCTCGCCGGTTCCGGTCCTGCCGAGGGATGGACGGTCTGGTTTGGCGGCACGGATCCCGTCGGCGAATTCTTGGCCTGCTGCCCGGGCACGGGATCGGTGGCGCGGAAAACGAACGGGGCCTCCACCTGAATGTGAGTCTCGCCGGGCTTGCCCGGAGGCAACGGAGCAGTCTCGCGGCCGCCGGACGAGAACTGAACCGGCGATTGCGCGTCGCCGGGCCCCTTCGCTGGCTGATTGGCCAGGGGGGCGGATGGGTTGGAGGTGGACAGTCGGACGTTGCTGGGCAGGCTGGCATCGGAGATGGGCTCAGGCCGCGGCAGCGACGCCAGCATCACCGGCTCGCGCGGCCGCGGACAGCCACAGTCAACCGGCACATCCGCCTGCACCTGGTCGATGTGGCCCTTGCGGAACAGGACCTGCTCCGTCGGCTTCACCTGGTAAGTGCGGTTTCCCATGAGCTCCGACACGATGGCGGACGCGGTGTTCCCTTCGAGCGTGCGTACGCAGGTATCGCCCTGGGAGTCGGAGCTGACAGCATAGTGAAATTCGCCGGGTCCGGCTAAGAGGATGCGGAAGTCGGGGGTGAACACCGAGTCGGCGGAAGCGTCGAGGCGGTAATGAGCTTCCATGGCACCGGTGTTCATGCTGACCATGAGCTCGCGGCCACTCTTGGACGCGGTCACCGCAAGTGTGGTACGGGGACAGACGAGGATCTCGCCGCCACGCGTAATGCTCAGCACGGTGGGATCGGGGCCGGTGGTAATAGACGACCCGTTAGCGACCCGCGTGCCCGCCATCACGATCGAGCCGCCCCCGCCCGAGCTGACCGGGATCACTGCCGGCGGCGGCGCCGAAGTGTAGGAGGTAACGCTCGGAGTGGGCGCCGGCGCCGGCGCGGGCACGAGCTGGGGCGGCGCCGGAGGCGCCGGTGGCTTCAGACGCACCATCAGACGATTCCCGGCCGCGTCCCAGGTGAAAGCTCGCGCCTCAACCAGATCTACTACAACCCGGGCCAGCGGCGGGTCTTCGCGGAACTGATCGATGCGGAGACTGGTCACCTGATCCCGCTGGATGGAGGTGCGTCTCTCCAACGTTCCAATGCTGGAGTTGGGAAGATCAATGATCAGACGGGGCGGGCCGTCAAGCGCCCGAATGGAGGGAATGACCGGGTGCGTGGTGAGGATTTGGACCGCGGGTCCGTCCTGGTCCGTAACGACGGTTACGCTGCGCAGGGTCGCGGGACGGCCGGAGGCGTTCGAGATGCCTGTGATCGGGCCCGATTCCCAAGGTCCGAACTCGGGCCTGGTTCTGCGGCTCGGAGCATCCGCAGGTGCGGTACCCGGAGCCGGCACGGGGTTGGAGCCGCCCGCCGTCGGTGCCGTAGTGCTCTGGGGCGGAGGCTGTGCAGGCCGTGGGGCAGACACCTGCCCGCTCATGCAAGGAGCCACGGCAAGAACCGACACCAGCAGGAAGGAGACGCCAAATTGGGGGCCAAATGCAGGCAAGGGTGCTACCCAACCGCCAAACAGGCTGACTACCTGAACTTTATCATTCGTGCCCGGGGGAGAGGAAGGCACGGACGGGCACGTCGGGTCAGGACTCGGACAGGAATTCGTACTCGTCGATGACGGCAGCCACCGCCACTTTGCCGTTCGGGCCGCCCGAATCCAGGCGCACCACCTTGCCTTTACAGCGGACACGAATGCTCTCCGTGAGCGTGATTTCCGCGGGGAGGGTCAGAGTGAACTCAATCGGAGACCCGGTGGCAATGGGGGAGTCCACGTAGAAGGAGATGCCGCGGGCACTGACGTCGCGCGTCTGCGCGGACTTCTCCTGGGTCCCGTTATCAGTATAGGTCACAGCTACCGGAAGTCGCAGGGCAAAACGACGAGTTGCCCGCTTTTCCTGCCGGGCCTCGGCCATGCAGTCCCCTCCCCAGGAAACCTTGTAAGCATCGCTTGGCAGGGGCAGACTGTCAAGACCACTAAAAGGGGGGGGCGTTCAGCAGCCGGCGCCGTTCCCGACTACAATGAGAAAGGTGGTCTTCGTTCTCGACAACTACGACTCTTTCACTTACAACCTGGTGCAGTATCTCGGGGAACTTGGAGCCCAGGTGGTAGTGCGGCGCAATGACCAGGTGACAGTAGCCGAAGTTGAGGCCTTGCGCCCGGAGCGGATCGTGCTCTCGCCGGGACCGTGCACGCCCCAGAAGGCGGGCGTCAGCCTCGAACTGATCCGCCATTTTGCCGGCAAAGTACCGCTACTGGGAGTGTGCCTGGGGCACCAGGCGATTGGCGCTGCCTTTGGCGGGAAGGTCATTCGGGCCAGGATGGTCATGCACGGCAAGACCAGCCGGGTGCAGCACGATGGCACGACGATTTTCCGCGGTCTGGAGTCGCCCATGACGGCCACGCGCTATCACTCGTTGGTTGTTGCCGAGGAAAGCCTCCCGCGAGAACTGGAAGTTAGCGCGTATACGCTGGAGCAAGATGGCACGCGCGTAATTATGGGTTTGCGGCACCGGAGGTATCCGGTAGAAGGCGTCCAATTTCACCCGGAGAGCGTCCTCACAGGCGACGGGAAGAAACTCATCCGCAACTACCTGGAACGGAACTAGAGCGCCTCAGCAATACCGTATTCTGCGCCACCTCGGCCTCAGCGGCAGAGCCGTAGTTGCTTGACGCCTGTAACCGCAGCCCTCTGCCACCCCGGCCCGGGCACCATCAAACCTGAACACGCTCTCACGGCCCCTTGGCTGATCAGGCGTTTCCTCTCCTGGCCAGTTCGACGGCGCGCAACAGCGCCTGGGCCTTGTTGAGGCATTCCTGAAATTCCTTTTCCGGATTGGAATCGGCCACGATACCGGCGCCGACCTGCAGGTAGGCCTGCTGCCCCCTCATCAGCAAGGTACGAATGGCGATGCAGGAATCGAGATTACCTACAAAGTCGGCATAGAGGATGGAGCCGCCATAGATGCCGCGGCGCGTGGGTTCGAGTTCCTCGATGATCTGCATCGCGCGCACCTTAGGCGCGCCACTGAGCGTGCCGGCGGGGAAGCAGGCAGCGAAGGCATCGAGTGCGTCGAGGTCATCACGTAGTTTCCCCTCCAGGGCTGACACCAGGTGCATGACGTGGGAGTAGCGCTCCACGTACATCAGATCGCGGACTTTCACGGACCCGTATTCGCTGACCCGGCCGAGATCGTTGCGGCCCAGGTCGACCAGCATGACGTGCTCGGCGCGCTCCTTTTCGTCGGTGCGCATCAGCTGTTCAAGACGCTGATCTTCGGCTTCGTTCTCCCCGCGGGGATGAGTTCCCGCGATGGGACGGTATTCCAGCTTCTGTCCCGTGACCCGGACCAGCATCTCGGGGGAAGAGCCGAGCACGTGCGTATCCCCCATGCGCAGAAAATAGAGGTAGGGCGAAGGATTCACCGTGCGCAGCGCCCGGTACAGGGTGAAGGGAGCGACGCCGGGGCGAAAATCGAGCCGCTGGGAGAGCACAACCTGGAAGATGTCGCCGGCGACGATGTACTGCTTGGCTTTCTCCACGCTTTGCAAGAAGCGGTCGCGGGTGGTGCGGGCGTTCACCTTCCACCGGCCCTTGCGAGCTGGCGCACGCTGCCAGAGCGCCGGGCGGAGGCCGGCGGCGAGGCGCTTCTCGATGGCGGCAATATCCTTCAAAGCATGCCCGTAAGCGCGCTTCGGTGTCTCGCGGGTGACGTCCGCCACGGCAATGATGTGAATCTGATGGCGGAGGTGGTCAAACGCCAGCAGGCGATCAAAGAACATCAGCACGCAGTCAGGGAGCGAGAGGTCGTCGCCGGCGTGTTCGCCAATGTTTTCCAACTGCCGGACCACGTCGTAAGCAAAGTAGCCCACGGCACCGGCGGTGAAGGGCGGGAGTCCGGGCAGGTTCGCGGGGCGGTGCGCGCGCAGCAGTTGCTTCAAGGTCTGAAAGACGCTGCCTTGGCAGCGTTGCCGACGGCGGCCGCGTTCGATCATGATCTGATCCCCGCGCGCGGAAACACACATGTAGGGGCGGGCCCCCAGGAAGGTGTAGCGGCCGATCTGTTCGCCACGCTCGACTGACTCCAGCAGGAAGGCGTAGGGCTGGTTTTCGGCGATAGCGAGGAAGGCGGAGACCGGGGTCAACAGGTCCGCGGCTACCGACTTGACCACTGGAACCAGCGTGGCTTCGCGCGCGAGACGGGAGAATTCAACGTAGTCGGGCCGGAGCATGCGAGCGTCCAAATTATAGGGCACGGGTCGCGAGCCCCAGCAAGACGGTGTCCCAGCCAGGGGCGCGTGGCAAACCGGCTGGCGAAAAGGTGGGCTGCCCACCCAGCGGGCGCCAAGGCGGTCCAGTGTGGACCGTACGCCAACCGGCCGCAACCCCTTGGTTTCCTGCTGGAACCAGCGTAACAATTGACGCCGGAATTGTCGCGTTGGAAGATTAGCCTTCAGCCGAAACGTTGCCAGCGGGGGCCTATGCGGATCAAGTTCTGGGGGGTGCGCGGATCCACACCCACTCCCCAAGCCGGGAACTTGCGCTATGGAGGAAACACCTCCTGTGTCGAGGTGCGCTTCGCAGAAAGTCTCTACGTCTTCGACTGCGGAACCGGCTTCCGCGCGCTGGGGCAGCAACTGGAGAGTGCGGCGGACGGCAGGCCCATCTTGGCACATATTCTGGTCTCGCACTTCCACTGGGACCACATCCAGGGCATCCCATTTTTCCGACCCCTCTACGAGGATGACCGCAACTGTTTCGTCTTCCACTCCTCCCCCCGCACGCGCAGCCTGAAACGAGTGATGGAAGAGCAGATGTCTTCTCCATACTTCCCGGTCGACATGAGCCAGATGAAGGCGCAGCGCAGCTTTCACGACCTCGAGGAGGGGCGGACGCAGCTCGATGATCACGCCACGGTGCAGGCCCGGTGGCTGAACCATCCCCAGGGGTGCATGGGATTCCGGCTGGAGACCAGGGAGGGCATCCTGGTCTATGCCACCGACAACGAACCCGGCGATGACACCTTCGACAAGAACGTGCGCTGCCTGGCGGAGGGTGCCGACGTGCTTATCTACGACGCGCAGTACCTGCCGGAGGAGTATGAAGCCCGGCGGCGGGGTTGGGGGCACAGCCACTGGCGCGAGGCGGTCGACATCGCGATGGGCAGCGGGGCCAGGGAACTGATCCTGTTTCACCACGATCCGGACCACGACGACAGCGTGATCGACAAAGTGGTACAGGACGCGCGCAACTACTATCCCCGGGTGCGGGCGGCGGCCGAGGGCATGGAAATTAAGCTCTGATGGGTGGCCTGAGGGTAGCGCCTGCGAACCCTTGACTCCTGAGCCAAGGCATCGCCCTTGCCTGCCCGCCAACTCCCTCATATACTCCAACCTTTGCGCGGGCCCGAAGTATCGGAGGGTCCGATCGCGCGCCCGAGCGCACGCAGTTGGGAGACTTCGATGAGTTCCACGAAAACTATGGTGATGGAGCAGGAAACCAATCCCTGGGAAGCGCAGGCCGCGCGCTTCGACCTTGCCGCTCACAAGCTGAACCTGGACGAGGGGTTGTGGAAGGTGCTGCGTTATCCCACGCGCGAGATCATCCTGCACATCCCGGTGCAGATGGACAACGGACAGCTCGAGGTGTTCACCGGTTTCCGGGTGCAGCACTCCATTGCGAGGGGCCCGGCGAAGGGCGGAATCCGCTACGCACCCGACGTGACCCTCGACGAGGTGCGGGCTCTGGCGAGTTGGATGACCTGGAAGTGCGCGGTGGTGAACATCCCATTCGGCGGGGCGAAAGGGGGCGTGATTTGTGATCCGCACCGCATGTCGATGGGCGAACTGGAGCGCATGACGCGGCGGTACACGGCAGAACTGGTGGAATTCATCGGCCCGGAGAAGGACGTGCCCGCACCCGACGTGAACACCAACGAGCAGGTTATGGCATGGATGATGGACACCTATTCGATGCACATGCGGCAGACCGTGACGGCAGTGGTGACGGGCAAACCCATCAACATTGGAGGATCGCGCGGTCGGCGGGAAGCGACCGGGCGCGGCGTGCTTATCGTTTGCGACGAAGCCATCAAGAAGCTGGGCCTGAACCGCGACGGGACGCGAGTCGTGGTGCAGGGTTTCGGCAACGTGGGATCGAACGCGGCGCGCCTGATGGGGGAAGCCGGTTACCAGATCGTCGGCATCGATGAAGTGGGTGGCGGGCTGGGCAACAAGAACGGGATCGACGTGGAAGCACTCTGGGAGTACCGCCAGAAGAATGGCACGATCCAGGGCTTTCCCGGGGCGGAGAAATATCCGGCAGGCGAGCTGCTTACGGCCGATTGCGAAATTCTGATCCCAGCGGCGACTGAAAACCAGGTCACCAGCCGCAACGTGGACCGGGTGAAATGCAAGATCCTGGCGGAGGGGGCGAACGGACCCACCACGGCGGCCGCGGACGAGGTGCTCACCGAGAAGCGGATCTTCGTCATCCCCGACATTCTGGCCAACGCTGGCGGGGTCACAACCTCGTATTTCGAGTGGGTGCAGGATCGCCAGGGATACTTCTGGAGCGAGTCGGTCGTGAACCAGCAACTGGAAGACATCATGAAGTCGTCCTTCCAGGACGTGGTCCGATACGCCGAGACCCATCACGTCAACAATCGGATCGCCGCCTACATGCTGGCAATCGATCGGGTGGCCTACACCATCAAACAGCGCGGCATCTACGCTTAAGGCGGACGGCGGGCCTCGGACCCTGGACTGCGGGCGCCGGGGTGATCGCACTGCCAGATCCAAATTCCTTCCTGCCGGACCGGGCGCAGGGTCTCAGTCTGAAGCTGCGCTTTGAGGTCCACCACTTGGGGTCCGAAACCGGGGTTGACCCGAATGTCCGGGACTGGCATGATTCTGCGCGCGAAGGTAGGGACGACCTCTTTGCGTTTGCCTGCAGTTCTTCATCCCGCGGCGAGCTGAGTATGCTTCCCACCTCGCAGTTTGCCATTCGGGCTCGTTTCGACGCTTGAGAGAGGAAACCATCATGACCCGATTCCTGCAGAAAGGCAGCATTCAGGCAGCGGCATTGAGCCTTTTGCTGGCATTGTCGGCATTGCCGGCATCCGCCAGGCCACAGTCAACCCCAGACCAGAGCACGGACACGAATACCAGCAAGAAGGCCTCCAAGAAATCAAAGTCGAGTGCTTCAGGGTCGGACCAGTCGGCAGCCACCGCGAAGGCGACCACGAAATCCTCCCCGTCCAAGAAGCCGCAGTCAGAGCCCAGCGCGGCAACATCCGGCAGTACCGCTTCCAAGAAGAGCTCGAAGAAGAAGTCGACAGAGGCTACTGCTACGGGGGATGAGGCGGCCGGCACGGCAACCGCAGAGAGCAGCTCGAAGAAGAGCAAGAAGAGCTCCAGTTCGGCCAGCGAGGCCGGCGAATCCGCTGCCTCGGAAGGCGCGGCCGGGACGTCCAAGAAGAGTAGCAAGAAGAAAGCAGCGAGCGATGCGAGTGCGGCTGCTCCGGCCGCGTCGAGCACACGAGCGGGAGAAGAAGGTTCCACGGCATCCACCAGGAAAAGCAGCAAGAGCCAGAAATCCACAAACGAAATGAACCCAGCGCCGCCGTCGCCGCCCGCGGCCGGCTCTCCCGCATCCAAGGAGCCCTCGGCGGCGGCTCCGCCAGCGTCCACACCCCCACCCAAGCCAGCCGCCAGCACCAGCACAGCCAAGAATACTTCCAGTAAGGCGCCGCCCACTGGGGCTGCGTCAAGCGCTGACATTGCCGCCGCAAAATCCAGCGGCAAGGTCTGGGTCAATCTTGACAGCGGGATTTACCACAAAGGGGGCAGGTATTACGGGAACACGAAGAACGGCAAGTTCATGAGCGAGGCGGATGCAAAAGCGGCCGGTTACAAGGAATCCAAGCAAGACTAAAAGGAGAAGTCATGAGGCGCAGGGAACGGATAACGCATATCCTGGTGGCTGCCTTGGGGTTGGGGCTGCTCTCGGCGACGGGCGTACTGCCACGCGCTGCGGCACAGCAGAGCAAGCAGACGTCTGCGGCCAAGGCGGCGTCGTCGGCAGAGTTGTTGGACATCAATGCAGCCAGCAAGGAACAACTCGAAGCCTTGCCCGGAATTGGTACCAAGTATTCGCAAAAGATCATCGATGGCCGTCCCTACAAGGCGAAGACAGACCTGGTAAGGAAAAAGATCATCCCCCAGGCGACCTATGACAAGATCAAGGATCTGATCATCGCAAAACAGAAATAAGAAGCTCTGGGCGTTCCCGTTTGTGTTCTGACGCCCGCGCCTGAAGGTGGGCGTCAGCTGTGGTTGCGAAATTCAGGGGAGGTAGCGAATGGGCTTGCTCGACGATATGGAAAACAAGGCGCTCGCCAGTTTGCTGGGTGGCAGTTCGAACCCACTGGCGGCCAGCGTCCTGCAGATGATCAGTAACCACCCGGGGGGACTGCCTGGGCTGCTGCAGTCCTTCCACGACAAGGGCCTGGGCGACATCGTGTCTTCGTGGGTCGGCACGGGACAGAACCTGCCGATCTCGGCCGAGCAAGTTCAGCATGTGCTGGGCAGCGATCAAATCAAGGCGCTGGCCAGCAAAGCGGGGATCAGTCCCGACATCGCCGGCTCATCCCTGGCCCAGTTCCTGCCCATGCTGATTGATAAGCTGACGCCCAACGGACAAGTTCCCCCCCAGGCCAGCCTGCTGGAGACCGGGATGAGCCTGCTAAAGTCTCTGGGCCGGACGGGCACCGAGGGATAGATGTCTTTGCGCGAGGGATCGGCCCGGCGGTCAAAGAACCGGTTCCTCGCTCCTCGGAAGGCAGGCTGGTCGGGGAACCCGATTCTTCTCGAACCTGCCCTTCCCTTGATTGCTTTCCGCTTGGATCGTGGAGGATAATCAGCTATCGCTGGTTTGTGTTTCCCGCAGCGGCGAGCGACCCGCGGTGAACCTGCCCAACTCCATCACGTTCATTCGTATCTTCAGCATTCCGCTCCTGATCTGGATGCTGTCCACCCGGCACCTGAGCAGCGCGTACGGTGCCAAGGAGTTGCTGGCGTCGGCGGTCTTCATCTGCGCGTCCATCACGGATGGGATTGACGGGTACCTAGCCCGCAAGCGGGGACAGATCACGACCATGGGCATTCTGTTGGACCCGTTGGCCGACAAGATGCTCATCGCCTCGGCCTACGTGACGCTGGTGCAATTCAATCCCGCACTGGTGCCTGCGTGGGTGGCGGTGATCGTCATCGGGCGCGAGTTTCTGGTGAGTGGATTACGCGGGATCGCGGCCTCGGAGGGCTTCACCATCGAGGCCAGCGATCTGGGCAAGTTCAAAATGGTTGTCCAGATCGTCTCGGTAGTGGCTGTGATCCTGGCCCACCGCTGGAAGGAATGGCCGCTGCTGGGCGCCTATTTTTTCCCCGTGTACTGGATCGCCTGGACCGCGATCTGGTTCATGGTCTGTCTGTCCCTGATTTCGGCAGTCGACTACTTCGCCGCCTTCTGGTCCAAGATTGACCGGAGGGTGGTGCGCCGACGCCGCCGGGCCTTCATCCTGAGCCGGAGGAAGGGCAATGTCGCGACCACGCCACAACTCAACAACTCCACCGGTCTCGATATCGCCGCCCATCCCAGCGGAAGCGAATGAGTTTTCCGCGAGCGAGCGGGAACTGCTGCTAAGGCTGGCGCACCAGTCCATTGCAGCGCTCGTCGAGGGCCGTCCGTTCGATCCCGAAAGCCCTTCGCCCCACCTGGCGGAACCCCGCGGGGTTTTCACCACACTCTATCTCAGCGGCCAAATACGGGGCTGTGTGGGCTATGTCTTCCCGGTGACTCCGCTTTTCCGGGCGGTGACGGAGACCGCACGGGCATCTGCGTCGGAGGATTCCCGTTTCCTTCCCATTCGTTTGGAGGAAGTCCCCAGCCTGGGAGTCTCCCTGAGCGTACTTTCCCCGCTGGCTCCAATCGAGGCGCACCAGGTCGAGGTGGGACGGCACGGACTGTTCATCAGCCGGGGCGGGCACCGTGGCTTGCTGCTTCCTCAAGTGCCGGTTGAACACGGCTGGGACCGCCTGACATTTCTCGAACAAACCTGCCGGAAAGCGGGACTTCGGCTGGACGCCTGGAGCCACGGAGCAACGCTCGAGTGCTTCACGGCGGAAGTCTTCGGCGACCCAGAGACGTGCGGGTGAGAATCCCCCGCAGGTCTGTCCGGAGGCAGCTTCCTTTTGGCTCCCGATGGCATCTCACCTTAGGCACCAGCCGTGGGCACAAAAGTAATTGGCTTTTGCGACCCAGTTGCGCTACTGTTCGAAAATATCCCCCGGGGAGAGGGCAGATGGAATTGCTGATTGTGACAATTGTGATCCTGGTGGCAGCTTCACAGATCCCTGGTGATTTGCACGTGGTGTTCTTCCGCTGAGAAGCTGGCAGGAGAGAGGCATCTGACTCGCGAAGCGCGCCCACTTCCCGCCGGCACGATCTGGGTTATCTTTGCTTCGGCGCCCGCAGCCGCTTTTCCAGCTGATCGACCTCGCTCTGTAACTCTTCGGGCAAGTGCGACCCGAACTGCGCCAGATGCCGGCGGATCAGCGGTATCTCGCCCAGCCACCCCTCCACGTCGACACCGAGCAACAGACCGAGCGTAGCGGCCGACATGTCGAGGCCCTGCATATCGAGATCCCCCGGTTCCGGGAGGCGTCCGATGGGTGTGTCCGCCGCGTGCGCGCGTTCATCGCAGCGCTCGAAGATCCATTTCAAAACCCGGCTGTTCTCCCCGTAGCCCGGCCACAGATATTTGCCGTTTTCATCCGACCGGAACCAGTTCACGTAAAAAATCTTGGGCAGGCGCGCCGAGCGCCGGCCGATCTTCAGCCAATGTCCGAAGTAGTCGCCCATGTGGTAGCCGCAGAAAGGCAGCATGGCCATGGGATCGCGCCGCAGCTGACCCACCGCGCCTGCCGCGGCTGCCGTGGTTTCGCTGCTGGCGGTGGCGCCCAGGAACGTCCCGTGCTGCCAGTCGAAAGCCTCCGTCACCAGGGGCACAACGCCCGCGCGCCTTCCGCCGAACAGGATCGCATCGATGGGCACACCCTGGGGATCCTCCCACTCGGGCGCGATCACCGGGCACTGGGAGGCCGGGGCGGTAAAACGGGCATTGGGATGCGCGGCTCTCCGTCCCGATTCCGGCGTCCAGCAACGGCGCAGCCAATCCACCAATTCCGTCGGCTTCCCCTCGGTCATGCCCTCCCACCAGATGTCGCCATCGGGAGTCATGGCGCAGTTGGTGAAGATGGAGTTTCTGGTGGCGGTAAGCATGGCATTGCGGTTGGATTTCATGCTCGTCCCCGGCGCCACTCCGAAGAAACCGTATTCCGGGTTGATGGCGTATAACCGCCCGTCGGCCCCGAACTTCAACCACGCGATGTCGTCTCCGATGGTCTCGACTTTCCATCCTGGTATGGTCGGAATCAGCATCGCCAGGTTGGTTTTTCCGCACGCCGAGGGAAACGCCCCGCTGAAGTATTTCACCCGTCCTGACGGGCTTATCATCTTCAGAATGAGCATGTGCTCGGCCATCCAGCCTTCATCGCGCGCCTGCACCGAGGCGATGCGCAGGGCGTGGCACTTCTTCCCCAGCAGCGCGTTACCGCCGTAGCCCGAGCCGTAGGACCAGATCTCCCGTGTCTCGGGAAAATGGCAGATGTATTTGTGTTCCGCGTTGCACGGCCAGGGCGAATCCGGATCATTGCTGCCCAGCGGCGCGCCCACCGAATGCAACCCGCGCACAAATTCCCCGTCTTCGCCCAGCGCTTCCAGCACCGCCGTCCCTACCCGTGCCATAAGGTGCATGTTGGCCACCACGTATGGAGAGTCCGTGATCTCCACTCCGATCTTGGCCATGGGAGATCCGATGGGGCCCATGCTGTAAGGGATCACGTACAGCGTCCGCCCCGCCATCGATCCGGCATAGAGACCTCGCAGCCTGGCCTGCATTCGCGCCGGATCTTCCCAGTTGTTGGTGGGGCCCGCCTCTTCCTTCGTGCGGGAACAGATGAAGGTCCGGTCTTCGACCCGCGCCACGTCGGCCGGATTCGACCGCACCAGCACGCTGTGTGGCCGCTTTTCCTCGCTCAGCGGAACCGCCGCGCCCAGCAACACCATGAGCCGCAGCATCGTCTCGTATTCCTGCCGCGACCCATCACACCAGTGGAGGCGCTGCGGCTTGCACATCTGGGCCGCTTCGTCCACCCAGCGCGCCAGTTTCCGGTGCTTGTGGTCGCTGCTGTACGGTTCGACTTCCATGGTAAGAGTGGACATGCAGGCATCTCCTCGCGTCGCAAACGACAGAAAAGAGGGCTATGCGGGAAAAGCTGCGGGTCAAACAATTGACTGGCCGGCACATGATCGTTAGCCGCCCGCGGCGCCGATAGCGCAAAATTTTGGCCGAACTCTCTCGAGTTCGGCGACTCCGCTATTGTCCCTCATCCTCGACGCGATTCCAAGTGCAGCTCCGGACCGGTGCCGACCGCCCGGTCGGGCCGGGAAATTGGATTCTGCCCGACCTTTCGCCAGCCGCGGTGGAGCGACGGGCAGGCCTGTCCTGAGCTTGCCCTCGCCTGTCACCCCGTTAACCCGCGATTCGCCCCGGATCCCATCGGGTCAAACCCAGGCCTTCGATGGGGCGGGACTGCTGCTCCACGAAAAGACGGACTCCCCCCGACGCGTGCGTGAATCCTCGGGGTCCCCCGCGCGCCGCCAGACTGGAAAGCTGAGCCGGGGGGCAGTCGGTGGCGGCAGGTTGGAAGTGACCGAGTTGAGAACGAACCGCGCGGGGCGTGCCCCCGGATTGCAGATGACCGAAGTCGGAGGGCAGACGTGACTAGGGCTCCAATGCAACCCGTTTGATCCGCCGGCCAACACGCAGGATCACCTGGCTGGGAACCTTGACCGTGACTGAAGGACCAGTCACCAATCGGCCGTCCAAGCTGACGGCCTTTTCCTTCCGCTTCCGGTTTGCCTCCGAGGCCGACCCAGTCAAACCTGCCTTGACGATCAGCCTGTCGACGCGAATCACCCACGCGGGTCCATCCGTTCGGCGACCAGCTGCGGCTGATGCGGCTTCGTCGCCGGACTGCGGAACCACATCCGCCAGCCGAACCGAGACGGTCTCCAAGTGGTTCGGCACTTCGTCCTTCTGAAACTGCTTCGCCCAGTCCTCGCCCGCCTCCGCCGCGGCGTCCGCCGAGTGGAAATCGCTCACAATGCGCCACGCCAGGTTTTTCTTCGCCTGCATGGGATGCAGCACGCCATTCGCCACCTCGCGCTGCATCTTATCGATCTCCGGCAATTGAACGTCGGTGAGCAGTTCGTAATACCGCCACATCATGGCGTCGGAGATCGACATGATCTTGCCGTACATTTCCCGCGCCGGCTCGTGGATGTCAACGGCGTTGTCCAGCGATTTCGACATCTTGTTCACGCCGTCCAGCCCTTCGAGAATCGGCGTGGTCAACACGACCTGCGATTCCTGTCCGTAAGCGCGTTGCAGCTCTCGGCCCACCAGCAGGTTGAATTTCTGGTCCGTCCCACCCAGCTCCACATCGGCCTCCAGCGCCACCGAGTCGTATCCCTGGGCCAGCGGATAAAGCAGCTCGTGCATGGCGATGGGCTTCTCTTCCCGGAAGCGCTTATGGAAGTCCTCGCGCTCGAGTATCTGCGAGACCGTGTACTTCGCGCTGAGGCGGATAAAGTCTTCGGCGGTGAACTTCGAGAACCAGCGGCTGTTGAAATCGACGACCGTCTTGACCGGGTCGAGGATCTTGAAGACCTGTCCCTTGTAGGTCTCGGCGTTCTGGTCGATCTGTTCGCGGCTGAGCGGCGGACGGGTGACGGCCCGGCCCGTTGGATCGCCGATCATGGCGGTAAAGTCACCGATCAGGAAGACGACGGTGTGCCCCAGGTCCTGAAAGTGCTTCAGCTTGCGCAGCAGCACGGTGTGGCCGAGGTGGAGATCGGGCGCGGTGGGATCGAAGCCCGCCTTCACGCGCAAGGGCTTGCCGGTCGAGCGCGAGCGCTCCAGCTTGGCGCGCAGTTCACTCTCTCGGATGATCTCGGCAGCGCCCTTCTTGAGGTACCTAAGTTGGTCGTCAACCGGGGCGAAGTTGGACATGCGGTTTGATTATAGCGATCCGCTCTCGGCTGTCAGCCCTCGGCGGCACCACGGGCGGCGGCACCTGCGGGTCTCTGCCCTGAATTTCTGGTAGGCTCTTGCGGCGAACATGCGCGCCGCCGCCATCTTCGGGCTGGGATCGTCGCCGCGCGATCTGCGCCCCTTCCAGAAGAATGGCCAGGTCGAATGGGTGGTCGGCCTTCCTGCGAGCGCTGAGGGGCTGGACGCGATCCTGGTCTTCGGTGGCGACGGCACAGTCCACCGCCATCTCGACCCTTTGGTGAAGCTCGGACTGCCGCTGCTGGTCGTTCCCGCGGGCAGCGGCAACGATTTCGCGCGCGCCCTGGGCATACACCGGGAGCGCGACTCGCGGCGAGCGTGGGAACGATTCGCGAGCAGCGCAAGGAACGTGAGGACGATTGACCTCGGGGTGATGAAGCCGCTGAGCCCGGAACCATCTGTCTCCGCTCCGCCCGGGGCCGCGGCTGGCCAGCGTTTTTTTTCCTGCGCGGGCGGAGTTGGTCTCGACGGAGAGATTTCGCGTCGAGCCAACGCGCTGCCGCGCTGGCTTCGGGCGCATGGGGGTTATGCTTTGAGTCTCCCGCCAGCACTCCTCGGCTTCCGCCCCTTTGCCGTGAAACTGTCAGCAACCCAGGACCCATCGGGTGCTTTCGCGGGGCAGAGCGAGCGCAAGGTCGTGGCGGTGGTGTTCGCCAACACGCCGGTGTACGGCGGCGGAATGCGCATCGCGCCCAAGGCAGCGATGGATGATGGTTTGCTCGATGCTTGCCTCATCGGGGAGATTGGCAAGATCAAGCTCGTGACCCTGTTCCCCTCCGTGTACCTGGGACGGCACCTGGGGATCCGGGAGGTCGAGTACTTTACCGCCGGGCGGGCGCTGGTCGAAACCGAGGTTCCCATGGACGTCTACGCCGACGGCGAGTTCGTCTGCCGCACGCCGGTAGAGTTCGGCGTGGCCCCCGGCGTACTGCCAGTCATCGTGCCTTGATCTTCTGCTCGGCAGCCTTCTCAGCCCCGACTGTTGCGCCAGCGACTTTCTGCTCAGCGACCTTCCGCGCAACGGCCGCGAACAGCCGTTGTGTGGCCGGGGCTTGCAGGCCGTGGCGAGCCGCGCCGCGCAAGATCGGGCGGCCAATGGCGTCGAGTTCCGGCGGCCTGCCCCGTTCCACGTCCTTCTGCATGGAGCTGCGCATGCCGGGCGGCAGCGCTCGGGCCACGGCGAGCGTCGCCTCCGCGTCGACCTTGGCACCCTCAGCGGTGGCCACGGCGCAAGCTTCCCGCAGGCAGGATTCGAGCTCGGCACGCCAGTGCGGGTCGGCCACGACCTCTCCGGTGGTCGCGCCGGCCGCTGACGTGGTTAAGGCAAGCGGGGCCAGGAAGACCAGCTTGCTCCACATCAGCGTAGGCTCGTCCTCGATAAACTGGCAGGTAAAGCCAATCCGCTGCAGTTCGCCAACCGTGCCGCCCAGTTGCTGCCGGCCTCGGGCCGAAACGTTGAGGCGCATAAACGGGGCGCGATGGACGATGTGTCCCGGCGCCACGCGCTCGGTCTCGCCCGCGATGGTGGCCGGGACAACGCGCTCCGTGCCATAGCGCTCGCGCAGCAGCGCAATATGGTCAACCCCGTTAAGCAAAGGCACGATTGCCTGCGCCGCGTCGGCTCCGGGCAGGGAGCGCAGAGCGACTTCCAGTTGCGTGGCTTTCACCGTGATCCAGAGAATGTCCGAAGGCGGCACCTTGGCCGCACGCCGGACCGGCACCGTGAAGTTGCCAAAAGGACTGTCCAGCCGGAGATGTTCGGGATACTGTTGCAACGCCTCGGGTCGAACCACGACCGTGACAGATTCGCCGGAGCGACCCAGGCAGGCGCCGATCAACCCGCCGACGCCGCCGGGACCGAGAATGGCGTGGTGCATTCCCTATTATGCTCCCGTTATGCTCCCGAATCGGGAGTGGGGACGCGAACCCTAGCCTGACGCTACCTCGGCACCAGCGCCAGGAGTCGGCGGTCGCCAGAGCTGCGACCTTGCAGTGCGGCTTGGGACCTCGGGTGGCGAAACTCAGGACAGCACTACCGATAGGGGTCTTCGCGGGCCAGGGCGCGCGCTACCGCTTCGGGCCGAGTGCAAAGAGCCGACGCCCTCAGCCTGCAGCATGCAGACGCCGGTGCTACACTACCGGCTCAGGATGACGGACGAGAAGCGATCGCGCACGTGGCTTTGGGTCGTGATTGGGGGAGGGACGTTGTTCCTTTTCCTGCTGGCGGTGTTTGCCTTGGTGTATGTGACGCTACACACCGGCGAGAACGCCCGGCTCACCGGCTTTGGCGACAAGATTGGCGTGGTGGACCTGGAGGGCATCATTCTGACGCCGGACCCAGTGGTGGAACAGCTCCGGAAATTCGCCGACGACGATTCGGTCAAGGCCATCATCCTGCATGTGAACTCGCCGGGCGGAGGCGTGGCGGCCTCGGAGGAGATCTACCGCGAGGTGAGGCGCATCCGCGACGACAAGAAGAAGCGCGTGGTGGCTTCCATCGAGACCGTGGGTGCTAGCGGCGCCTACTACGTCTCCTCCGCCACCAACAGGATCTATGCCGACAACGGCAGCGTGGTCGGCTCGATCGGCGTGATCGCCGAGTGGGTCAACTACGGCGATCTGCTGCGCTGGGCTAAGCTGAGAGATGTCACCTTGAAGGCGGGCGAGTTCAAGGACACCGGCTCGCCGGTGCGGGAGATGAATCCAGCCGAAAGGCAATACCTGCAGGGCATGATCGACAATATGCATACGCAGTTCATCCAGGCAGTGGCGGACGGGCGCAGGATGAAGGTCGACGATGTGAAAGCCATCGCCAACGGCAAAGTGTGGACGGGAGAGCAGGCACTAACCATGAAACTGGTCGATCAGATTGGCGATTTCCGGACGGCGGTGGAGGAGACGGCCAAGTCGGTAGGCATCAAGGGCGAGCCGAACCTGGTGCGGCCGGAGAAAGAGCGCCGGACGCTGCTCGACCTGCTCTTCGGCGACGTTTCGCAGTGGCTCCCGTCAAGAGACCGACTGATGGAGCAACAGGTCGGGTTTTATTACGTCTGGAAGTGACCCAGCACTCAGTTTGCCGCTTCTCGGGTGTTCTGTTCGTTGGCTCTACAGGTCTCAATCCTTCCGCGATCAGGGAGTGGCGAAGGGGAGGGCGCCTTTATTTCCGAGTCCACATGGAACTTGCGCGAAGTACCTGAAATTTGAGAAGGTTATCGGTGCCCCGGAGAGGGTCGACGGTTCGGCGCGGCCCACCCCTCCAATCTCACGGTGTAGCGGAGAAGCGACATGACAAAAGCGGACCTGATCGACGAAGTCTCCCGGCTGGCGGAGTTGACGCGGAAAGACAGCGAAGTCATCGTGGAGACGATCTTTGACAGCATCGTGCGGTCGCTGCGGGTGGGCGACAAGATCGAGATCCGTGGATTCGGCAGCTTCCGCACGCGGCAACGGAAGCCCCGGGTGGGACGCAATCCGAAGACCGGGGACCGAGTAGACGTCCCGGCCAAGAAAATCCCATTTTTCAAACCCAGCAAGGAGTTGAAAGACCTGGTCAACCACGGGGAAGGTGCTGCGGTTGAGCCGTCGGCACCTGCCCCCGCGCAGTAGCGTCTTCCCCCCTGACCGCAGAGGCTGCGGCCACCCGGCTTGGGGAAAATCTGAAGCCGCACCTTTTCGCAGCAGGCAACCGAGCAGATACGCGAGCGTTTCGGCATGAGGCTGCCCGCGCTACACCGAGCCAGGCTTCCTCATCGGTCTTCTCGTTCGGAAAAAGCGATGGGCAAGGGCTATTTCACACCCGAGTTTTTCCACTTCCTCAAGCAGTTGAAGCGAAACAACCGGCGCGAGTGGTTTCTCACGCACAAGGAGCGCTACGAGGAACTGGGGAGGTTGCCCAGCCTGCGGTTGATCACCGACCTGGAGTTCCGCATGCACGCCATCAGCCCGTGGATCGTGGTCAGCGCCAAACCCCACGGAGGATCGCTGATGCGCATTTATCGCGACATCCGCTTCTCGCCCGACAAGCGTCCATACAAGACGAATGTGGGGATGAATTTCCCGCACGCGGGCGCCAGCGAGGCCATCCATGGCGCGGGCTACTACTTGCATCTCTCGCCCGAGGAGAGCTTCCTGACGGGAGGGGCGTGGCATCCCGATCCACGGTCTCTGGCGAAGATCCGGGACGCCATCGCGTGGAAAGCCGCAGAGTGGAAGAAGGCGACGCGCGGGCTGGAGTTGGGGGGAGATCAGTTGAGCCGGGCGCCGCGCGGCTATCGCGAGGATCATCCCATGATCGCTCACTTGAAGCGGAAGGACTTCATTGCCTCGATCACGTTCCAGGAAAAGCAGGTGTGCGGCGCGGGATTTCTGACGGATATCACAACGGCGGCGCGCAAGCTGGCGCCTCTGGTGGGGTTTCTGGCGCGGGCTGAGGGGCTCCAGTTTTGATGTGGAGTGGCCTGGCAAAGGACCCAACCGCAGTCCGTGCTCGGCAAATCAGAAAGTGCGGCCCTGGCGGCCAGCGTTAGCGAATTCCAACCACGCCCATGAGTCTTCCCGTCATGCCCTGCTGGGCGCGATAGGAGAACAGCAGGTCGGTGTGGCAGGCCGTACAGAGCGGGATGGCTTCGATGCTCCGGGCGGGAACGCCGGTGGCGAGCAACTGGCGGCGGTTGGCTTCGACCAGATCGAATAGCAGCTTCACCGTAGGCCGGCTGTGGCCTGGCGGGCGCGCGCTCAGGAACAGCAGCGGATACTTCCGGCGCACTGGGTCGACATCTCTGATCTCACGAAACAAGGTGCTTGCGTAGGCAAACTGCGACTCGAACTCCTGGCGCACCTCCTCCCCCACCTCATAGCAGCAGCTGTGAATGCCGGGGCCGATCGCGGCCCGGAGATCCCACGGACGGCTGCCAAAGCGGCGAAGCATTTCACCGACCGCTTTTTCGACGATGCGCTGCACGGTTCCCCGCCAGCCGGCGTGGAAGACCCCGACGGCGCGGCGTCGCGCGTCAACCAGGATCACCGGCAGGCAGTCGGCAGTTTGCACGGCCAGCAGCAGCCCAGGGCTGGCCGTGAGGAGGCCATCGCCCATGAGCGGGTGTCCGGGTGGGGTATCTACCCGGTGAATGAGATCGGAGTGCACTTGCCGCAGAGTGACGAGCGTGCCCGGCGTCTTGCCGCCAGTCAGGCACGCCAGAAACCGGTTTCGGTTACGGGTGACGACAGAGTGCTTGTCGTCTCGAGTGAAGCCCAGGTTGAGGGCGTGGCCGCCATACCCTCGAGACGAGCCGCCGCAGCGCGTGGAGAATCCGTGGATCAGCCAGGGCAGGGCCTTCAGACGGTTGGCCCGAAGGATGATCATTTCGGACTTGGCAGGAAGCCGGTTCGGCACCGGACCATCTTAGCGAACGGTCCAAGAACGAAACAAAGAAGTACTTCTCAGGCGGAAGTGGCGGCGCCAACTCCACGCGGGCAACTCCTGCTACACGTTAGTTAGCTTTTGCCCAGCCTGCCGAGGCTGGTGCATGGCGAACATCCTGTTTGGGCGCAGGGTGAGGGCTCTGGGGGCACGCGAGTTCTGGCGCACCTGCTATGGCGCGGGCACGGGTGCATCCAGCCCGGACTGCGCAAACCGCGGCACGAGTCAAGCTGACGGGGAATCGGCGGACCTCCAAAACCCGGGGACGCTTTCAAATCGGCAGGGGGGCCGCCGCCCGGCGCCGCCGCTGATCTCCACCGACAACCAGCACCTGCCCGGCGGAGATCTCCCTATGCCAGTGAGTGCAGGAAAGAACCGGCAGTAGGCAGGATGCCCGCCTCGTCGGCGCGGCGCCCCAAACAGAGGCGCGCCGCCTGCGGAACCTCGCTGTGGGGCTGCTGCGCCTCATCGCGGGTCCGATTCCGGCCTTTCGCCTCTGGTTCTTATGGAGGGAAATTTCGTGTCCTTGTAGGTCCGGTTGAAGATGCCGAACATCAGCGCAATTACGGGGAACACGGTCCAGCTGGCCTCGGGACCCAGCGGACCACCGGTGAGCCATTGTGGGCCTTGCCAGCGGGTGTCGAGCAGTCGACCGATGGCGAATTGCCCGGCATTCTGTCCTGACCACACGAAAAGATTGGCAAAGTCGAAGGCCGCATGAAAGCCGATCGCAAAGGCCAGTGAGCCGGTGCGACGCAGCGTGAGGCAGAGAAAGAAACTGAGCAAGGCGGTGGAAACGAAGTCTTCCCAGCGTTCATATGGCTTCAGAAAGTAATGCAACGCACCAAAGCCCAGGGAGATGACGCTGGCGGCTACCCAGAACCCGATGCCCTCGGCCAACGTGGAAAGCAGATAAGCGCGAAACTGAATCTCCTCGGAGAACCCGAGGAGTAGATTGGCGACGATCCAGAGGCCGGTAAAGTACCAGAGCTCATCGCCGTGGATGGCTAATCCTAGGATGCGATAGCCGCCGAAAACCGCAATCGAACCAACAACCGCCGAAGTCGCACCCAACCCCCAAGCAATGCCGACCCAGAAATCACGACCGAAGGCATTGCGCAGCGGGATGCCATAGCTGGCGAGCCGGCGACGCTCGATGCGCGCCATAATCCAGGTGGGGATTCCCGCCAGCAAGAGCCCTTCCAGTTCCTGGTAGATGAGGCCGAACGGGTGCAGGAATGGCAGTTGCGTGAGAGCAGACAGGGTCGGAATTCTGTGAACCATCCAGTTCGCCAGGAAACCGAGGGCGACAAAGATGCCGACGAAGAGGAGAAGACGCCAGCCGCTACGCAGGCCGCGGGCACCGAAGAAGATGTTTTTCATCTCGACATGTACGCTCCCCTGTGCGGGTCTGTTCCAGCATGGGATGGCGTGAAACAGAGATTGTTCGACAGCTGGCCAGGTCTGCCGGAGGGATGGTGCTATAGTTTGTGGGTTCCTTATGTACAGTGACTTCACGGCCACGGACCGCTGCAGTAAGAAGCCAGTGCACTGTGTATACCAGGCGCTGATCGTGGCTATTGCCACGCGGCACGCGGATGCGGTGGACGTCAAGTTTCTGGCAGATGGGCGCCCGGTGTGGGTGGCGCTTCCGCACCCGGCCTGGGGGGAATACCAGAGACGTACCGGTCGGTGCATCACCGACCCCCTGGCGATCGAGATTGCGGGCCATTACCTGAAGACCGCACTGGAGTCGGGAGAAGGCGTGGGGCGAGAGATGTACTCCCTCACGGTCGCCGAGACCCTCGAACACCTGGAAGCGGTGGTGAGCGCGGCGGAAACCGCCGGGGGCTCAGAGCTAGGGCGGGAGGCGGGCTAGAGCGCGTGGTGCTCGCGCAGCATGCGATAGACCAGCGCCACGGGCAAGCCCACGACGTTGGCGTAATCTCCCTCAACGCGCGGGATCCAGCGCGAAGCTCTGCCCTGGATCGCGTAGGCGCCCGCCTTGTCCATGGGCTCTCCGCTGGCGATGTAGTCGCGGATGTCATCTTCACCCAGTGCGATCATGGTGACCAGCGTGGTTTCCGAGCGCACATCCTCGATCGCCTTGGCCGCCAGACACACTCCGGTGGTAACTTCGTGCGTCCGGCCAGAGAGCAAACGCAGCATGCGCGCGGCGTCGGCTTCATCGACGGGCTTGCCTAGGATCTCCCCGTCGACCACGACGATCGTGTCCGCCCCCAGCACCCATTCGCCAGGATGAGCGTGGGAGACGGCAAGCGCCTTCTCTCGGGCCAGCCGTTCGACGCAGGCGCGGGGTGTCTCCCCGGCAAGCGGAATTTCGGAAAGGCCGGTCGGCACCACGCGGAAGGTGATGCCCGCGTTGCGCAGCAGTTCCCGTCGTCGCGGAGAAGTGGAGGCGAGGATGAGCATTTCGTGTCCCGAGACCCTATTCTTCCCCCACACGCCCCCGCACCGATTCGATCAGCTTGGCAGAGTCGTAGCCGACGCCGTCCTTGAATACGGTCTCCACGTTCTCGATGTCCTCGATTTTGCGGGAGGGATCGCCCTTGATGACCACAAGGTCAGCCTGTTTGCCGGGCGCGATGGTGCCGATGCGGTCGGCCTCGCCGAGAAACTGCGCGCCATTGGCGGTTGCGATGTGGATGGCCTCCAACGCGGTGAATCCGGCTTCGACCAGTAACTCTACCTCGCGCTGGTCTCCGAAGCCTGCCAGGACGCCGCCCATGCCCGTGGGATCCTCTCCGGCCAGCAGCTGGCCTCCGGCTTTGACGAACGCCCGTTCGAACTCCATTTCCTTGCGCAAGGCAGGGCCCCAGGGCGAGCTGTCGCTCTGGTAGCGCTGGCGGATTCGGGCTGCGTCCTCGGAGCGTACTTTGTTTGCGAGCAGCGCGGTGCGTGCGTCGGGTGAAAGGGCGTCGAGCACTCGCGGCTGTAGCGAGGGCCGGCCGGGCACGAACGTTTCGAACACCGACAAGGTGGACGTCACGGCCACATGCTTCTGTACCAGGTCCAGGATCATGTCATGTACCGGTCCGCGGTTTACATCGAGGCCGGCGAGGAAGGCGACGTCGGTCGGTTCCGGCTCGGGACAGTCCCCGGATTTTTTGCGGGGAAAGAACTCGGTGTCCACAAGCAGTCCGTGTTCCAGGTCGTCGATGCCCAGGGCGGCTGCCTCCCGGAATCCGACAGAACAGAGGTGCCCTGTCACCTTGGCGCCGCGCTGGTGCGCGGCAGCGATCGCGGCCGACATTTCGTCGGCGGTAATAAAGTTGTAGATCTTGAAGTTGTCCACACCCTGGTCCAGCCAGTAGTTGACCATGCGGCTGGCGTCCTGCGGGCCGGTGAGCTGATGCATCTGCAAAGCCCGCGAGCCTTTGCCCTCCAGGTAAGGCCCGGTCACGTGCATCTTCGGCCCGGGCATGGCGGTCGCATCGATCGCCTTTTTGAGTTCGAGATCGGTATAGGCCTCGAGCGCGCCGGTGGTGCGAACCGTGGTTACGCCTCCCGCCAGGTAGAGCCGGGGGAAGCTGTAGGCCATCTCGCCGTAAATGCCGTGGCCCACGGGATAAAACATGTGGTCATGCATGCCTACCAGGCCCGGGGTCACACTGTATCCCGTCAAGTCCAGTACCTGCGCATCTTCCGGGGTTGCGACCCGGGTTGCGTCACCCACCGAGGCGATCCTCCCCCCAGAGAGGATGATGGTCTGGTCGTCGCGCGCTGGCGCTCCCGTGCCATCGATGACGCGGACATGGGTGAGGGCAACGGTCGTTGCGCTTACTTTCACGAAAGGTTGCACTTCCTTCGAGAACGTCTGCCCTTCAAGCCAGAGCGCACTCGACGCCACGACGGCCACCAGCACAATCCTGCGCATGCTTCCTCCTTGCTGACGGAGCGCGATTGTACAGGAAGGGCGGCGACCTGAGCGACGCACCGGAGGTGAGCGCCGAGCACGCGCTACACCAGATCGGTGTACCCCATGTTCGGAGAGGCCTGCCCTCGCAAATCCTCCTGCTAAAATTGAGGATTGGCCATTTAGTTATGGACGCCGCCTACATCCGCAACTTCGCCATCATCGCGCACATCGACCACGGGAAATCGACGCTGGCCGACCGCCTGCTCGAGCTTACCGGAGCCCTGGCGGCGCGCGAGATGCAGGAACAGGTCCTCGATGCCATGGACTTGGAGCGGGAGCGCGGCATCACCATCAAGGCGCATGCCGTCCGCATGATGTACCAGGCCAAGGACGGCCAGACCTACCAGCTCAATCTGATCGACACTCCGGGCCATGTCGACTTCTCCTACGAAGTCTCGCGTTCTCTGGCCTCCTGCGAAGGCGCGCTGCTGGTGGTTGATGCCTCGCAGGGCGTGGAGGCCCAGACCCTGGCCAACTCGTATCTCGCCATCAACCACGGGCTGGAGATCATCCCGGTCATCAACAAGATCGACCTGCAGAGCGCCGACATCCTGCGCACGCGGGAGATGATCGAGAGCGCGGTGGGCCTCGACGCCTCCGCCGCCCTGCTCATCAGCGCCAAGACCGGCCAGGGTGTGCCCGACCTGCTCGAAACCATCGTCCAACGCATTCCGCCGCCCAAAGGACAGCCGCAACGGCACCTGCAGGCGCTCATCTTTGATTCTTGGTTCGATCCCTATCGCGGCGTGGTCGTGCTGGCCCGCGTGTTCCAGGGCACGCTGCATAAGCACCAGAAAATCCGACTGTGGTCGAACGGGCGCGTTTTCGAGGTGGAAGCGCTGGGCGTGCTCACGCCCAAGCCGGTGGAGGTCGACGAACTGGTGGCCGGCGAAGTCGGCTTCTTGATCGCCAACATCAAGAACGTTGCCGACAGCAAAATCGGCGACACCATCACCGACGACGACCGTCCTGCGATCGAAGCGCTGCCGGGCTTTGAAGAAATCAAGCCCATGGTCTTCGCCGGCCTGTACACGGTGGATGCCCACCAACATACGCAGCTGCGCGAGGCGTTGGAGAAACTCCGGCTCAATGATTCGTCGTTTTTTTTCGAGCCGGAAAGTTCCGCGGCGCTGGGCTTCGGTTTTCGCTGCGGATTCCTCGGGCTGCTGCACATGGAGATCATCCAGGAGCGCCTGGAGCGAGAATACAACCTCGACCTGATCACCACGGCGCCAGGGGTGCGTTACAAGATCACCAAGACCGACGGCGAACTCATCGAAGTGGATAATCCTTCGCGTTGGCCCGACCAGAGCGAAATCGGCAACATCGAAGAGCCCGTCATCCTCGCCGTCATCCTCACCAACGAGGAGTTCGTGGGCGGCATCCTCAAGCTGGTGGAAGAGAAGCGCGGCAAGCAGAAGAGTTTCGAATACGTGAGCGGCTCGCGCGTCATGCTGCAATACGAGCTGCCTCTGAACGAGATTGTCCTCGATTTCTACGACCGACTGAAGTCGGTCTCCCGCGGATACGCGTCGCTCGACTACCACCTCGCCGGGTACTGGGAGTCGCCGATGGTAAAGCTGGATATCCTGGTGGCCGGCGAGCCGGTGGACGCGCTGTCGCTGATCGTGCATCGCGACTTGGCCTACGAGCGCGGCCGCGCCCTCGCTGCCAAGATGAAGGAACTCATCCCCCGCCAGATGTTTGAGGTGGCGATCCAGGCCGCTGTGGGCGCCAAGATCATCGCGCGCGAGACCGTCCCGGCCATGCGCAAGAACGTTCTGGCCAAGTGTTACGGCGGCGACATCACGCGCAAACGCAAGCTGCTCGAGAAGCAGAAGGAAGGCAAGAAGCGCATGAAGCGCATCGGGCGCGTGGACATTCCCCAGGAGGCCTTCCTGGCCGTGCTCAAGGTGGGGGAAGGCAGCGGCTAGCGACTCGGACACTCCGGCCCGCCTGACCCGGGGGGCCCGTGTCGGCCTTCGTGTAGCCGAGGCCGCTTGGCAAAGAGAATGGCTCTCCCTGTGGATTGAAACCCATTTCCGCCTCTAGGGTGCTCCGCTCGAAGTTAGCCTCGCGGGCAGTTTGGGCAGGGTTGAGGCGGGAAGTGGGTAACTTCCGATCCGAAAAAGATACCCGGTTCGCCGTATGTCTCTGGCTCCGTGAAAGATGCTGGCCAATCGCCAAATGTGCAAATCTCCAAAGCGATTCAGCGCGTCATGATCGATGGAAACAATTTCTTTACATTGGATAACAGAGCCATAAGTTGTTTGGATCTAGTCAATTACGTCGGGCGTAACGCTCGATCGTCACCGACCGGATGGTTTTTCGAGAGACCGGCGAGAACCGACAATTTAAGCTTCCACAGGCTTTTCCACAGGCGCTGGCAGTTGGCATGGCCCCGCATCACAGTGACCCGGGGGCACATTACTCCTCGGGGGCCAGCCCGCCTTCCGCCAGCGATTCAAACCGCGTCGAACTCTTCAGGAACGCCATGTGAATCCGCCCGGTCGGGCCGTTTCGCTGTTTGCCAATGATGATTTCGGCCCGCCCCTGCAGGTCGGGATCATCCGGTTTGTAGATCTCTTCCCGGAAGATGAACACGACCAGGTCGGCGTCCTGCTCGATCGAGCCTGATTCGCGCAGGTCGGCCAACTGTGGCCGGTGGTCGCCGCCGCGGCTTTCTGGAGCGCGGCTCAACTGGGACAAGGCAATGATGGGCACATGCAGTTCCTTGGCCAGAGCTTTCAGACCCCGCGAAATCGACGAGACTTCTTGCGTCCGGTTCTCGTAGCGCGTGCCTCCGCCTGACATCAGTTGCAGGTAGTCGACCACCAGGAGGTCGAGCGCCCCGGCGGCCTGTTGCAGCCGCCGCGCTTTGGCTCGCATCTCGCTCAAGGCAATGCCGGGAGTGTCGTCGATATAGATGTGCGAACTGGCCAGCTCTTCCATGGCGCGGACAACCTTATGCATGTCCTCGCGCCACAGCGACCCCGTCCGCATCTTGTGCGAATCCACCCGAGCTCGCGAACAAAGCAGCCGCAGCAGGAGCGCTTCCCGCGACATCTCGAGCGAGAAAATTCCCACGACCTTCTTGTCCTCGATGGCAGCATTTTCCGCGATGTTCATGGCTAAGGCGGTCTTGCCCATGGAGGGACGTGCCGCGAGGATGATCAGGTCCGACTTCTGCAGGCCGCTGGTCATCTCGTCGAGATCAGGGTAATGGCTAGCCAGTCCGGTGATCCGCTGGCCGCGCAGTAGCAGCGCATCCACGCTGCCGAAGGAATCGCGCACGATGTCCGGAATACCCTGGAAGCCGCGGCCAATGCGCTTTTCCGAGAGCTGGAAGATGGCCGCTTCGGCTTCGTTCAGGATGTCTTCGGCCGGATCAGATTGCTCGGCCGCCCGCGCAATGGCGGCGTTGGCGGCGTGGATGAGCCCGCGCAGCAACGCCTTGTCGCGCACGATCTTGACGTAGTGTTCGATCGAAGGGCGGTCCGGCACGCCGTCGAGCAGCGCTGAAATGTAGGCGGCGTCGCCGACCGCGGGCAGTTCTTTCTGCCGCTCCAGCTCGTTCACTAGGGTGATCATGTCGATCGGCCGCGCGGACTCGGCCAGGTCGACCATGCGCGCGTAAATGCGGCGATGTGCGTCCAGGGAGAAATCCTCGGGGCGCAGGTGCTCAGCAGCTTCGTTGTAAGAGTGGTTATCGAGCAGGATGGCGCCGAGAATCGAGCGCTCGGCGTCTACGTTCGCGGGCAGTCTGCTGATGCTGTAATCGGTCGTGGCCAAGGTTCGTCTACTTGTGGTTCAGGCAAAACCAATATCGTCGAGCGCGGCTGGTGATACTACGCGCGCTGCTGCTGTGAATGCCAAGCGCGCCTTTGGAAAACAGGCTCGCAAGCGGAAATTTCCCGGTCGCTCATTTGCAGTCGGTTGCAGCGACACTCCGGCCCGCAGTCCGGTGTCGGCACGCCCAGTTCCCGCCCAAGGTTGTCTGGAAGTATAGGCGAACGGAAGGCGAATGGGCAACAGGCGCCCCACGACGTAAAAATGCAGCCCGAGCCAGCCACCCGGGCTGCACTTGTTTGGCGTATCTTCCGTCTGCCCGCCCCACGCCGCTAGGCGTGGCCGTGAAACCACCGCCCGCGCCCCCTAAAGGGCATAGCGATGATCCACCTCTCAGGCCGCCAGCCGCAGAGCAAACCTGCGACTCAGCCTGCGGCACCGCGGTGGCCAGCGACCAGTCCTGCCGTGTGTGGAGGACTCGCTGAGGAGGCCGCAACGCCCGGGCAACCAAGCGTGTCCGAAGACACACCTGGAGAACCCTCCCGACAACTCACCCTCGAGAATTGCCAGGAGCCGCCAGCTATACCTCAGTGCTCTGGCAAGGCATCCAAGAAGATAACGCTGTGTCTGCCCGGTACTCTGCGGCAAGGCGGTTTGACCTTCAAGCAAAAAGCGTGGCGGTTGTGTGCAGAAGCTGTGGATGCCCAGATTTCCTTGTGGAAACGTCTGGAAAAACCGTCCGAAATTCGCTGCGCTTCCTGGTAACGGAGCACAAATTTGTCCGCCCCGCAGGATTCGTAAGCTGATGGAGGTGGAGTGATTGCGGATGGGTTGTAGCAAGGGCCGAAGGGGATGAGTGCCGATTCGCGGAGGCTCTACACAAAAAAGCCGAAGGCTGAGAAGATCGAGCGGATGGCGCCGATGAAGAGCACGCCGTTCCGCTCACCCTCCGCATTTCGGGCCTGGCTGGAGAAGAACCACGACCGCGAAACGGAGCTGTGGGTGGGCCTCTACAACCAGCGGGCGCGCCAGTCCGGGATTACATATGGCGAAGCGCTGGATGAAGCGCTGTGTTTCGGGTGGATCGATGGTGTGCGCAGGAGCGTAAACCACACCACCTACGCCGTGCGCTTCACGCCCCGCAAACCCGAGAGCAAGTGGAGCGCAGTTAACATCAAGCGCGGGAACGAATTGAGGAGGTCGGGACGCATGGCGGCGGCTGGGCTCCGGGTCTTTGAGCAGCGCAAGCAGAACATCGCCGGATATTCAGGCGAGGAAAGACCCACTCAACTGAGTGGATCCTACGAGCAGCAGTTCAGAATGAATGCAAGAGCCTGGGCCTTCTTCCGCGCGCAGGCGCCCTGGTACCAGCGAAGCTCCAGCTTCTGGGTGCTGAGCGCGAAGCGAGAAGCGACCCGGCAGCGGCGGTTGCAGATCCTGATCGGCGATTCGGCCCAGGGGCGACGACTGAAGATACTCACCCGGAAAGGCGACAAGGGCCGGTGACGAGCACAAAATAAAAGAGGGCTAAGATTGGCGCCCTGCATCTGGATTGAGGCTAACGGCGGCCAACCGCATTTGCCATACCGGTTTCCCGCCCACTACAATCGTCCGGCACCTCCAAATCCGGCTGTGCTTTCCGTCAACGACCGCGAGGATCCTTGAACCGCATGATCGCCATCTATCCCGGCTCGTTCGACCCCCCTACCAACGGGCACCTGGACCTGATCGAGCGCGGGAGCAAGATCTTCGACGAGCTGGTGGTGGCGATCCTGCGCAATCCGGAGAAAGCTCCGCTGTTCAGCGTGGCCGAGCGCGTCAGCATGCTAGAGCAGCTCACCGAGCCTTTCCGCAACGTGCGGGTGGACACCTTTGATGGGCTGATGGTGGATTACGCGGCGCGGGTGGAAGCAACCTGCGTGCTGCGCGGCATCCGGGCCATCAGCGACTACGAGTACGAGCTGCAGATGGCGCTGATGAACCGCAAGCTGCGGCCGGAACTGGAGACGGTGTTCATGATGCCGGCCGACAAGTACTCCTACCTGAGCTCACGGCTGGTGCGAGAGGTAGCGCAGGTCGGCGGCTCGGTGAGGGGCCTGGTGCCGGAGCGGGTGGAGCAGGGATTGCACGCCAAGCTCGATCCCGCCTACAAGCTGGGGGACATGGCCGGTGCAGTTCAGGCGGAAGTTCGCAAATCCAGATCGAGGAAGAAGGCATGAGTCCGGCGGCAACAGACACGAAGACGAGCGAAGCAACGCAGGCGGTGAAGCTGACCGAACGCATCAACCGGATCGAACCCTCGGCCACGATGGCGGTGGTGGCCGAAGCGGACCAGCTGCGCAGCCAGGGCATCGACGTGGTCGATTTCGGGGCGGGTGAGCCGCACTTTGCCACATCGCAGCACGTGAAGGACGCGGCCATCGCAGCCATTCGGGCCAACTTCAGCAAGTACACCGCGGTGGCCGGGATGCCGGAACTGCGCGACGCGATTGTCCACCGGCACGCGGTCGACTTTGATTCCGACTACCGCCGCGAACAGGTGATCGCCTCGGTCGGGGGCAAACATGCGCTGTTCAACGCGCTGCAGGTGCTGGTGGATCACGGTGACGAGGTGATTCTGCCGGTACCATATTGGGTGAGCTTCAAGGACATCATCCGCTACGCAGGCGGAACGCCGGTACTGGTGGAGGCCGATGAGTCGCGCAATTTCGCCCTGACCACGGAGATGGTGGCGCGCGCGATCACGCCGCGTACGAAGGCGATCATCCTCAATTCTCCGTCGAATCCATCGGGCGCTGTGATGAGGCCGGACGACCTGACGGAAATGGTGCGCGTAGCGCATGCCCGTGGGATCTGGGTGGTGTCCGACGAGTGCTACGTGTACCTCAACTACAGCGGAAAGCGCTTCTCGGTGGGGTCGCTCCGCGAGTACCGGGAGCGGATGGTGATTCTGGGGTCGCTGTCGAAGACCTATGCCATGACTGGCTGGCGGCTGGGGTACGCGCTGGCGCCGGCCACGGTGGTGAGCGCCATGGCCAAGCTGCAAAGCCAGTCGACTTCGAACCCGACTTCGTTCGTGCAGAAGGCAGCGGTGGCTGCGCTGAAGGGGCCGCAGGAGTGCGTGGAAGAGATGAAACAGGAGTACATCCGGCTGCGCGATCACGTGGTCAAGGGGTTGCGGGCCATCCCGGGAGTTCAATGCACGCTGCCGGAAGGCGCGTTTTACGCGTATCCCAACGTGTCGTCGTTCTTCGGACGAGGTGGGGTGAAGAGTGCTTCCGACCTCGCTGGCAAGTTGCTCCGCGAGGCGCACGTGGCTACCGTTCCGGGGGAGGGATTCGGGACGCAGGAGCACATCCGGGTGTCATATCCGACCACGGTAGCGGAGCTGGACCGGGGGCTAGAACGGATGCGGAGGTTTTTCGCGGCGCTCTGAGGGAAAGCGGGCCTAGGTCGCAGAGAACGCAGATAGAGAGGACGGACGGCGGGGACGCACAGCCGCCACGCCGGCGCCACCAAGCGGGACGGGGTTGCCCGGCTGCACGGGTTGTGACCGAGGGGAGCGCCTGCCGCACACCTGTCCGGCCTGCAACGCCGCGGTCGCTCCTTCCATGACCGATCTATATCCACTGCGAATGGTGCCAGTGTTCGACCCGCGTCCGTGGGGCACGACGGATTTGTCGCCGATTTATCCGGACCACAAGTTTGACGAGAAAATCGGCGAAGCTTGGCTGACCGGCGAGCAGTGCAAAGTGGCCAACGGGCCTCTGGCGGGGAAGACACTGGCGCAGCTCAGCCACGAGTACGGGCGTGAGTTGGTGGGCGAGGCGGCGCGGAATCCGCAACGTTTTCCTCTGCTGCTAAAGTTTCTGTTTCCCCACGACAAGCTCTCGGTGCAGGTGCATCCTGATGACGCGGAGGCGCAGCGCAGGGGGCAGCCGTGGGGGAAGACGGAGTGCTGGTACGTGGCGGCTGCCCGGCCGGGGGCGCAGCTCGCGCTCGGCCTCAAGCCGGGAGTGACCCGTGCGCAACTGGAGCGGGCCATCCATGAGAAGCACGCAGAAAAACTGCTGCACTGGATCCACATCTATCCTGGAGAGATGATTTACGTGGCCGGGGGCACGGTGCACACCCTGGGCCCGGGGGCGATCCTGGTGGAGACGCAGCAGCAGTCCGATACCACGTATCGTCTGTACGACTACGAGCGGCCCCGCACGCTGCACCTGCAGGAAGGTCTGGCGGCGGTGAAGGAGAAGGTGGCGTCCGGCAAGGTGATCCGGCCGGCGCCCGTGCAGGTGCCGGGCACGCAGAATACGCGCTCTCCGCTGATCGCAGCTCCTTACTTCGCGGTGGATCTGCTGGGGCTGAAGGAACCGCAGGAATTTGGCACGCGGGACGAGTCTGGCAGGAGTTCGGCGCAGATTCTGGTTGCGGTCGAAGGCTGTGGGATCGTGGAGGCGCCGCACATGGCAGCGGTCACGTTGGCCAAGGGCGATGCGGCGGTGGTTCCGGCGGGGGTGGAGAAGGTCATGGTGCGGCCGCAGTGGTCGGTGGAGTTCCTGAAGGCGTACGTGCCGGGGCGGGCGCTGCCCGAGCCGGAAACCAGACTTTAGCAGGATGGATGGCTGATTTCTGATTGGCAATTGCCGGCTAAGAATCGAGTCGATTGTCGGTCCTGAATGCTCAAACTGCAGTGAACAAACGCATCCACTTTTATCCTGTGATCCTGGCGGGGGGGAGAGGCACCCGGTTCTGGCCACTGAGCCGGAAGCGGCGGGCGAAGCAACTGCTGGCGCTTGATGGGAAGCGGACCATGCTCCAGCAGACGGTGAGCCGGCTGCTGCCGCTGGCTCCGGCGCGGCGATTCTGGATCATCACGAATCAGGACTTGCGGCCTGCGATCCTGCGGCAAGTGGCGAAGGTTCCCCAGGGACAGATTGTCGCCGAACCCCTGGGACGCAATACCGCGCCGGCCATCGGGCTGGCGGCGTTTGTGTTACGACGCCAAGATCCGGAAGCGGTGCTGGGGTTGTTTCCCTCGGACCACGTGATCAGCGACGAGCGGCGCTACCGCGAGACCATTGCGCGAGGTGTCGAGATCGCGGCGGCGGGAGAGAACATTGTCGTGCTGGGGATTCAGCCCACCCGGCCTGAGACAGGCTATGGATACATCGAGGCGGGGGCGCGGGTGGGCGCGCACGCGGTGCAGGTGAGGCGCTTCACCGAGAAACCCGATGCCCGGCGGGCGACGGAATTCCTGGAAGCGGGGAATTACTACTGGAACAGTGGCATGTTTCTGTGGCGGGCGCAGACGCTGGCCCAGGCGCTGTACGAACATCTTCCCGATACGGCAGTGCGATTGGAGCAGATTGCGGGGGCATTGGGCACCCGGAGGTTTGCGCGCACGTTACGCCGGCTGTATCCCCAGTGCGAGAACACCAGCATCGATTACGCGGTGCTGGAGCCGCGCTCGGCGAAGGGAGAAGGCGCCTCGAATATTTTCTGCCTGCCCGCCAGTTTCGGCTGGAACGACCTGGGCTCGTGGACCGCGCTGCACGAGTACCAGGCAGGGCAGGACCCGCGTGCGGACGGTAACCTGATTTCCAGCGAGGGCAGCTTTGCGCTGGATGCGCGCGGCAACTACGTGTATGCTCCGGGCAAATTCGTGGCTGCCGTCGGCGTAGAGGATCTGGTCGTGGTGGACACGGACGATGCGTTGCTGATCACCACCCGCCAGCGGGCCCAGGATGTGGGCCAGGTGGTGAAGCATCTGGATGAGAACAAGCTCTCAAGGCTGACTTGAAGTTCGAGCGCTGAGCTGCGAGCAAGCCTGTCGTCTAGGCAACACTCCAGCCGGGGGCTAGCCGAGCGAGAGGGGCAGACAGCGGCGCCACCGATTCACGACCAACGACTGATGGACATCAAGTTCGGTACCGACGGCTGGCGGGGCGTGATTGCTGATGATTTCACGTTCGACAACGTGCGCCGGGCGGTGGGTGCGATCGCATCCTACGTGCTGAAGCATGAGGAGCGGGAGCGCGGCGTGATTGTGGGCTACGACACGCGCTTCGCATCGCGCGGCGCGGCGCGCGTAGCCGCGGAGGTGCTGGCGGGCGCCGGGATCCCGGTGGTGCTTTCCAATGACTCTCTGCCCACACCCGCGGTTTCGCTGGCGGTCAAGCAGCGCGGCGCCGCGGGCGGCGTGATGATTACCTCCAGCCACAATCCCTGGAACTGGAACGGGGTGAAGTTCAAGGGCAAGTTCGGCGGCTCGGCGACGCCGTCAATCATGGAGAAGGTGGAGGAAGAGTTGCACGCCGGAGCGATGCCCAACGGCCCCCCGTGCCCCATCGAAGAGGCTGACCTGAAGCCGGCGCATATCGCAGCCCTGTGCCAGTTCGCGGACATGGCCCTGATCAGCAAGGCGAATTTCACCTTTGTCTACGACGCCATGTACGGCTCGGGCCGGGGTGTGCTAGGGCGTATTTTCGAGGAACATGGCATCCGGCATCTCGCCATCCGGCAGGAACTGAACCCGCTGTTTCCAGGGATTAATCCCGAGCCCATCGAGCCGCACGTGGCCCTGTTGCAGGAAACGGTGGTGAAGCAGAAGTGCCAGGCCGGGTTCGCCACCGATGGCGATGCGGATCGCATCGGGGCGGTTACCGAAGAGGGCGACTTCGTCGATGCCCACAAATGTTTCTGCGTCATTCTGCGCTGGCTGCTGGAGCGGCGGAAATGGCCGGGCGACGTGGTGCGGGCGTTCAACGTGACGCGCATGCTGGACCGCATCGCGGCGAAATTCGGCCGCACGCTGCATGAGTGCCAGATCGGCTTCAAGCACATCGCCGACCTGATGATGGAGCGGGAGATCGTGATGGGTGGCGAAGAATCCGGCAGCCTGGGCTATTCGCGTTACCTGCCGGAGCGCGACGGCATCCTGAATGCGCTGCTGTTGGCCAACGTGATGGCGGAGGAGGGCAAGCCCCTGGGGCGGCTGGTGGCCGATCTACAGCGGGAGTTCGGGCCTCACTTCTATGGGCGGCGCGATCTCCACATCCCGGAACCGCTGAAGCTGCGCGCGCTCGGCAGGGTGAGGGCCGAGACGACGAGGCGCCTGGGCAGGTACAATGTCGTCAAGAAGGAAACGGTGGACGGGGTCAAGTTCTTTCTGGATGCGCCCACGCTCGGCCATGGCGCGGACGCATGGGTTCTGTTTCGCGCCTCCGGGACCGAACCGCTGCTCCGAGTCTATGCGGAGGCGGCGTCGCCGACCCTGGTAACCGAGATTCTGGATAGTTCAGAAGATCTTGTGAACACAGCCGTTTAACGGAATTCTCGGACTTGGCCCTCCTAGCCGGTCACTGAACCTTTGAGCAGAAACCAGCGCCCCGCGGCCGTTCGCGTCGGGCGATAATTGTATTCAGCGTCATCATGGCATTTGCCAGGGAAACGAACACAACTTCAGCGGACACTCCGCAGGCACGGCGCTACAACCGCGCCCGGCGTCGGCTGGAGATCGGCGACCTGCTGCTGGGGTTGACGTTATTGGCGGTCCTGCTCGAAACCGGCTGGACGGGTGTGCTGCGAGATTGGGCCTACAGCGCCGCGTTTCAGAATTACACGCTGGCGCTGTTTCTCTACGTGCTCATGCTGCTCCTGATCGCCAAGGTTCTCAGCCTGGGACTGGACTATTACGGCTTCCGGCTGGAACACCACTACAACCTGTCCAACCAAGGGACCCGGGCCTGGCTGAGAGATGAGGCCAAGGGCTTCGGGGTAGGGCTGGTGCTGGCGGCGCTCGTCGCCGAGCTGTTGTATCTCACGATTCGGGAATCCCCGGGCCACTGGTGGTTGATTGCCTGGGCGCTGTTCCTGCTGCTGTTCGTGGTGTTGGCGCAACTTGCGCCTCTGATCCTGTTCCCGATTTTCTATAAATTCGAGCCGCTCGATGACGAGGAACTGAAAGGGAGACTGGTGAAGCTCGGCGAGCGAGCTGGAACCCGGGTACGCGGGATCTATAAGTGGCACTTGTCGGAAAAGAGCAAAAAGGCAAACGCCGCACTGACCGGGTTAGGGCGCACGCGCCGGATCATCCTGGCCGACACCCTGCTGGACAATTACTCCCCTGATGAAATCGAGGCGGTGCTGGCTCACGAACTGGGACACCACGTACACCGGCACATTCTGAAGAGTATTCTTGTGCAGGCTGCGATCACGCTGCTGGGGTTCTATGCGGCGAACACAGTCCTGCATCTGGCGATCGAGCGCTGGGGAATGTTCGACACGCTTTCGGACTTTGCCAACCTTCCGCTGCTGGTGCTGGTCGCGACCGTGCTGTCGTTCCTGCTTATGCCGGCGCTCAATGCCTACTCGCGCTACAACGAGCGTCAGGCGGACCGCTACGCGTTCCAGTCGCTGAGCAGCGTAGCCCCGTTCATCAGCTCGATGAACAAGCTGGCGGCACAGAATCTCGCCGAGCGTACGCCCTCCCGGTTGGTGGAGTGGTTCTTCCACTCCCACCCGGCGATCTCGCGGCGGGTGGCGGCGGCGGAGGCGTGGAAACCGCAAGTGGCGCGCGGGTAGCAGGGAGAGGTCCGTCCCCCCAATAGCGGTGAATTGAGAATTACGCGCCGTATCGTCTTGTACCCTACCCGACCGTTTGTGATCAGCGCAGGAGTGCGATCACCCGCTCGAGATCGTCTTCCGTATCCACCCCGATGGTGTCGTACGGCGTTTCTGCCACGTAGATAGGGACCTGGTTTTCGAGAAAGCGCAGTTGCTCCAGCCTTTCGCTGAGTTCCAACGGTGAGGGAGGCATAGCGACAAAGCGGTCCAACGCTGGTTTGCGGTAGGCGTAAAAACCGAGGTGCTTGAAGCAGCCGGCACCGCCTCCATCGCGATCGCAGGGAATCGTGGCACGAGAAAAGTACAGAGCGCGACCGGACCTGTCGGTTACGACCTTCACCGCATTGGGATTGTGGATATCCAGGGCCGCGCAAGGAGTCTTGAGGGTCCCCACCTCGATCACCGGGTTCTCCATAAGGTGCAGGAGGGTCTCAATGTGTTCGCGGCGCACGAGAGGCTCGTCGCCCTGGACGTTGAGGTAGATGTCGGCGGCAACAGATTGTGCCACCTCGTGCACCCGCTGCGTCCCGCTATGATGTTGCGCCGAGGTCAGGCGCGCGTTCCAGCCTTGCCGCTGACAGATGTCCAGGATCTCCTGCGAATCGGTCGCGATGATCACCTCGTCGAGTCTGGAGGAAGTGCGGGCGGCGTCGTATACCCAGCCAATCATGGGCCGGCCGGCGATGTCCCGGAGCGCCTTCCGCGGCAACCGGGTGGAGGCGAGACGCACGGGAATGATGGCGATGGCTTTCATCAGAACCAGAACCTCTAGCTTCCCAAGCGACGCTGTGGCCGTGCGTGGTGCCCAAGAAACATATCAAACCGCCGAATCGCCGGGAAGTTTGACACTCCGGCGCGACGAATCTTAAAATCCATGTGGCGTAACAACGGCGGAACTAACCCGTTGCGGTCAGGTTGCGGAAGCTTGCTGATTCCCGTCTCGCCTTTTCCTCCCCGTTTGGCGGTGTAGCTCAGGTGGCTAGAGCGAGGGTCTCATAATCCCTAGGTCGTCGGTTCGAGTCCGACCGCCGCCACCAATCTTTCCAGCAGTTTCCGGGGAATCGGGAGAAGGCTTTTTCGTCTCAGGGGTGGAAACATTTCTCTTGCGATACGGAACGCCTCTTGAACGGGCAGGAAACTGCCGATACCCGCCAAGTTTCGCGGATGGCCCAGGGGATGGCTGCGACTGATTCCCACTCCCGCCACCACACATTTGCGAGCGCTCCAGATTCGGCATCACGATCTGCTCGAACCGGCTCTTGTCGTGCGGTTGCAACAAGTCCCAGTTTCCTTTCCGCCGACGGAACTTAAGCCGGCCAAACCTCTCGTGTTGTTATGTAAAGTGTAATTGGTTTGTTGATTCGACATTAGATGTAACGGTAGCGATATGTTTTGTATTCCCTACTCGTCGAATCAGAAAGCTGATGTGTGCGGAATAAAACTGCCGGAGCTACGGTTTAAGCAGATGTAGCACCCTGGCAGGCGGCGTCGGGCAGCCAATCCTCGCGCGATGTCTGAGTCCCTGGGATGCGTCACGACTCTGGCCAAGGCAGGAGCGGGAAATGGCAAAAACTAGACTGTTTGATCCGAACCCGAACGGCTTTATCCAGCATGACCACAATAATGATGGAATCGACCGCCGCGGGTTTCTGAAGTGCATGGCTTGGGCGGGCACAGGCGCGCTCTGCTTGGTTGAGGGTGGCATTCTGAAATCTTTCGCCCTTGGGACCCAGATGGGATCCGGGGCGAAATCCCACAAAATCGCTGGACTGACCTTTGTCCAGATCAGCGATAGCCACATGGGATTCAACAAACCGGCGAACCCGGATGTCATTGCCACGCTTCAAGCTGCTGTGGCGAAGATCAACGCTTTACCACACCAGCCCGAATTCATTTTGCACACGGGTGATATCAGCCACCTTTCCAATCCCGAAGAATTCGACACCGTGGACCAGATCCTGAAGGCCACCAGCAAAGAAATTTTCTTTGTGCCAGGAGAGCACGATGTCCTGAACGACGACGGAAAGATGTTCCGCGCGCGCTACGCGAAGAACTCAAAAGGCTCGGGCTGGTACAGCTTCGACAAGAACGGAGTTCACTTTATTGGCCTGGTTAACGTGATGAACCTCAAGGCGGGCGGTCTCGGTACGCTGGGGAGTGAGCAGCTCGAATGGCTTGAGGACGACGTTAAACACCTTAGATCCAGCACACCCATTGTGGTGTTTGCTCACATTCCGTTATGGACGATCTACCCACAATGGGGATGGGGCACCGAAGATAGCGCGCAAGCCCTTTCATCTCTGAAAAGGTTTGGTTCGGTCACGGTGTTGAACGGGCACATTCACCAGACCATGCAGAAGGTGGAAGGCAATGTGACCTTCCATACCGCTTTTTCAACAGCGTTCGTCCAACCTGCGCCCGGCAAAGCTGACGGCCCGGGCCCGATGAAGGTGCCAGCCGACCGGCTCCGCACTCTTCTAGGCATTACGGATGTGAATTACCTACAAGGACAGCACGCCCTGGCGGTTGTGGACTCATCCTTGGCGTGAAGAACGAGTCCTCTCCAGACCAAATTGAATAGGAGGAAAAAACAATCATGAGAATACGTTGGCTGATTGCAGGCTCGACTGTCGCCGTTGCATTCACGACTGCCGCCCTGCTGGTTGTCCCTCCCACTCGGGCGAGGGGCGAAGCCACCGCCTCCGGTACAGAGGTAAGAGTGGATAATTTCACTTTTACCCCCGACACGTTAGCCGTTAAGGTCAACAGCGTAGTGACGTGGGTGAACAAGGACGACATTCCGCACGTGATTGCCAGCAATGACGGTCTGTTTAAGTCCAAAGCTTTAGACACCGACCAAAAATACTCGTATACCTTCGCCCAGGCCGGCACGTACCCATACTACTGCTCCATTCATCCCAAGATGGTGGGCAAGATAGTTGTTCAGTAACACGCTTGGAGTGGTTTTAGCTCGCCCGGACGTGCCGCACCCATCTTAAAGAACATCGACGACGATAAGCGTAATGTCATCCTGCTGGTTCACTGCAGCAGGTCGCCACCTCCGGAGTTCGGAGAGCACTTGACGCGACAGCTCGGAGGCGGGCTGCAATCGATTATTGCGTACGACCCGTTCTAGTTGCAGGTCGCCAAATGCCTCCCCGGCCGCGTTCTCAGTTTCGGTCACGCCGTCGGTGTAGAGCAGGAAGCGATCGGATGGTTCAAACAGCATGCTGCACACCGGGTACTCAGAATCAGGTTCGACACCGAATAACAGTCCGTTGCTTTCGACCCGCTGCATCTCGCCCCTCGCATTCCGCCAGCACAGCAGTGGCGGATGTCCAGCCGCCGAGTAGAGCGCGTTGCGGTTCTCTGTGTCTATCCAAACATAAGCCGCCGAGGCAAACTGGCCGTGCGCCTCACTCCACAGGATGCGATTCAAGCCACCGAGCACTTGCGCGGGATCATGGGCATGGACGGCGACGGACTGCATGGCCACTTTGATCATCGAAGAAATGAGCGCGGCCGGGATGCCATGTCCAGACACGTCTGCCACAAGGATGCCCAGATGGTTGTTGTCTGAGCCGACGAATTGGTAGAAATCGCCCGCGACGGCGGTCATGGGATGGTAGGAAGCAGCAATACGGAGGTTCTCAAGCTCCGGAACTCTCGCCGGAAGAATTGAGGACTGTATCTGCCGGGCCGTCTCCAGTTCCGTCTCGATGGAGAGCAGGCGGCGCTCGTTCGTAAACAATATCTCCAAGGCTACGTATCCCAGCGAAAACAGCAGCACGGCAAAGCCCAACGAGTCCACCAAAGGCAGAGGGCGATAGTGCAGCACGGTCCCCAAGTTGGTGTACAGTGCCTCCAACGCAAAAATGAGCGTACCAGCGGCCAGAACGCGGTGATCGGGTATCACGAGGAGCCTGGAGAATCTTGGAACCAGCACCACAGCCAACAGGACAAGCATGGCAAGAACTGCGAGCAGGTTGTTGTAGAACATCCATGTGTTGGCTGGGCCACCGAGGACGAAGCTGCCAATACCCACCAGTGCAATGGCCGACCCGACGAAGATTTCCAGTTGGATGAGGAGCTTGAGTTTGCCCCGGGTCAGCTCTCGCCAGGCGAACAAGGCAGAAATCAAGAGCAGGTACATGACCGCCGTATTCACATAGGGAGCGACAGACTGGAGGGAGTGCGGCAGAACCGTCAAAATGGTGGGCGTCTGCCCCAATTCTTGGAGGCCGTACATCCCGCTAAAGATTCCCCACCATACCAGGATGCGAACGCCCCTGCGCCCACGGAGCGCTGCCACGGCGCAGGCTGTCGCTCCAACGGTCAAGAAAACCGTTCCCAGAACGATATCGATCACGTCCCCGCGGAGCGTCGCCAGAGCTGCATCCGCGGCACTTGTGCCATCCATCTAAAGGCTCCGTCTCGTTGGCATGGTCTTGTCCGTCTGGGAATGCAGTTGGCCACGGACAGGGACAAGGAGTACGGGAATGACCGTGACACCCCGCGACACGGCTTGTTCCAGATTGTAACTGGCGCGACCAGCCTGTGAACAACCGTCATGCCGAACAGGCGTAAACTCGGGCTGTCGGAGGGAGGCGTCATGGCCAAAGGTTACTGGATCGTGTTCTATCGCGCCGTCTCAAATCCCGTTGCACTCGCTCAATATGCCAAGCTGGCTGAATCCGCCATCCAGGCAGCTGGAGGACGCTTTCTTGCCCGCGGTGTAGCCGTTCGGGCATACGAAGCGGGGATCAAGGACCGATCGGTCGTGATCGAATTTGACAGTTCCACCAAAGCAGTCGAGGCCTATGAGAGCCCCGCCTACCAGTCCGCTTTGAAGATCCTGGAAGGTGCTGTTGAGCGGGACGTACGCATCTTGGAGGGCCTTACTTGAATCTGGGAATGGCCGGAATTCCTGTGTGGTTTTTACCCTTGCCCGGATGACCCAGTGTACCCAGATTTCACCAAAATCAGGATGCCGGTAAACTTATCGGCCGTGCAGGTATCCCAAGTGGCCTCGCAAATTGCGGAAGGGCACCCGCATGTCCTGCTGCTGGAGGCTGCAGCCTTTACCCATTCCGCCACGTGGATCTTGCCCAAAGCGCTGCGCTCCTGCTCTGAAGGTGGTCCTGATCGGAATGAGCACTGACGACGTAGAGACATTTCTGCGCTGTGTGCGCATGGGCATAACCGGCTAGGTGGCGATGGACGCCTCGGCTTCGGAGGTTGCGGCGGCGGTCCGCAGTGTCGCCTACGAAGGGGGGGTGTCCGCCCAGCCTGTGCACACGCCTGCTCGACGATGTGGCCCGCCCGTGTAGGGGGTCCGCATACAGCGAACGATCGCCGGCGGACTGACGCGCCGCGAGCCCAGCAGTTGGCCCAGATGATTGAGTCCGGACTGAGCGGCCAGGAAATCGCGAGTCGCCTGAGTATTTCCAACCAGACACCTTCGATTCATTTAGATAATGCCGCAGGAATCCCCTGGGTGTGTGTTTGTTTCCGGCGATGATTCCTCGTGCGCCCCGCAGCCGCGGTGGCTCAGGGCAGACTGCCGGACTGCCGGCGCGGGATGTCGAAGTGCCAGGGGGGAGCGAAGCTTGCTTCAGAGGGCAGGCGCAAACCGTTAGCAACGGCGCGTGGTTGACTCGCGAATGACTAACTGGGGCTCGATGGCGATTTCGGCAGGGTAGTCCTTGCGCCCCTCGATTCGCTCCACCAGGGTCAGGGCGGCCATACTGCCCATGCGCTCCAGGGGCTGGCGTACCGTGGTCAGGCTGGGACTGTTGTAGGCAGCTCCCTGGATGTCATCGAATCCGACCACCGAAACGTCGCCGGGTACGCGGATGCCCTCCTCCTGAAAAGCACGGATGGCGCCGATGGCCGCCAGGTCATTGAAGGCAAACAGCGCAGTGAAAGAGACTTTTCGCTCCAGCAGTCTCTTAGCGAAGGGATATCCTAGTTGCGGCGTAGCCTCGTCGATGTCGATCTGTATGGTCAGTTCGGGCCGGATCTCGATCTTCAGCTCACGGGCTACGCGGCAGATGGCATTCCAGCGGACTTCGGAGTCGGCGCTCTCCGGCTGCCCCTTCATGAAGGCAATGTTCTCGTGGCCGAGGTGGCGCAAGTGTTCGAGTGCTAGACGCGCAGCGCGTTCATGATCGAGGACAATGTTCGTCACTCCACGCAAGAGCAAGTGGCCGGGCACGGCGACGGTTGGCAGGGCCGGCACCTCAGTCAGTTGCGTGTCCACGGTGATCATGCCTTCGACTCCGCGTTCCGTCAGCAGCTGGGAATACTGGCTCAGCAGGACTGGGTCGTGGCGATGAACCACGGTCAGGAAAAAGTAGTTCCGCTGGCGCAGGCACTGCTCAATGCCGCTGATCACCATGGAGCCGTAAGCGTCGCCGATCTCCTCCGCGATAACCCCGATCATGTAGGTGCGCTTCTTGCGCAGGGACTGGGCAAAGAAGTTTGGGCGGTAGTTGAGTTCGCGGGCTGCGGCCCGGATACGCTGTTGAGTGTGTTGCGGGATCGACCGGGCGGAGGGAGCGTTGTTGAGGACGGCCGACACCGTGCCCGGCGTTAGACCGACGCGTTCGGCCACGGCCTTCAAGGTCACCGCCCCGGTCTTTGTCTTGGCACGCCGTGTTCGGCTGGGTGCCATCTCCGGCTCGCTTCCCGGCCTGCGAGAGGCCTCTCGTACCTCAAACCGTGCGGGATTGTATCCGAAAAGCCTTTGTCCGCGCAGGAGTCTTGCCCCGGGTAGCCCTCCCCTCTCTACCCACTTCCCCAATTGCCGCATCCACGGGACATGTCCTTCTTCAACCGGGTACACAGACTACCGTGTCTACCTAATCCCCTCCGTAACTTGCTGGATACATTACCTGCCACTAGCCTGAAGGGGATGGTTCTGCGCGCGCTCTTGTTTTCTTCGGACGGCGACACTACGTCCACACTTTGCCACGTCCTGACCGGGCTCGGCATCGAGGCCGAGATCTGCGCGGAGATGCTGGTGGCCGTCCAGCACCTGACCCAGGGCAGCTACGACGCGCTAGTGGTGGACTGGGACCAGCAGACCGACGCCACTTTTTTGCTCAAGACGGCGCGCGAGTTGAAGACCGCTCCCCAAATTCTGAACCTGGCTCTGGTGCAGAGCGACGCGGATCTGGCGTTGGCCCTGCAGTCAGGCGCTAATTCCGTCATTCGAAAGCCGGTAAACCAGCAGCACGCCCGCGATACCCTGTCCACCGCCCGGGACCTGATCCTCTCCTGGCAGGCCGAGCAGCGAGAGAAAGAATTCCGACTGGCCGCAGCGCAGGAGGCGGCCTCCCAGATCGCTGATGACCTTCCCGAGGAGCAGGAAGCGCCGGCGCCTAAGCCCGGGTTCCTCTCTCAGGCCGCGCCGCGCAGCGCCCTCGAAGCGGAGGAAATCGCCCGCGAGAAAAGCGCGCAAGCGGAAAGCTCAGTTCCGGAGGAACCGCAACCCGAAGAACCGCCGCCTCCCGTCAAATCCGCGGCTCCGGTCTCGCTGCGTGCGTGGCAGGAGATGCAGGAAAAGAAGACGGCGGCCGCGCCCCCAAAACCTGAGGAGACAGCTGCCGAAGAATTCGTTTCGCCTCAACCACGTTCACAGGATGTGGGCGGGATCTTTTCCTCCTTTCCTGAGAATCCGGAAACTGGGGAGGCGGCTTCGGCGCCGCGCAAGAACTACGGGATCGCGGCCGTGGCCGCCGTTCTACTGATATCGGGCGGATTCTACGCTTGGGCTCCCGGCCACCCAGGCCTGGCCCACCTGCTATGGAGCCTGCACTCCATCATTACCGGCGAAGCTGTTCCCGGCAGCGCGGCACCCCGGCCCGCGCCTCCAGCTGAGCCTGCGGGAGAACCCGCGGTTCCGTCAGTAGCGGAGAAGTCCGCCGATCCAGCTGTTCCCGACACGGCCAGCCCCAGCGATGCCGACTCGAGCCAGATCCATGTAATCGAGACGAAAGCAATCCCGCCTGCGGGTGCTCAGCAGCCGCCGTCCACGGACACGTCGACGGACCCGTCCCAGGGGCAGAAAGCGGCTGAGGTGGCTGCGCCGCCGCAGGCTCAGCCTGTGGGAGAGACGGAGTCCGCTCCGGCAGCGCCTGCGCCAGGAGAGGCCCCGGCGCAAGACAGCCAACCTCAGGTCGCGCCGCCACCAGTTCCCGTTCCCCCGGCAGCTGCGCCCCCACCGCCTTCGACTCCGGCACCCGCGGTCGAAACTGGCGCTGACGGTCGTGTCATTATTCCGGACAGCCTCAAAACCGGTCCCTTGCCGCCACCGGTCAGCTCGCTCGAGCCCATCATGGTGCCGGAAGAAACCTCACGCGGCCTCTTGCTGCATTCGGTCGACCCGATGTATCCGCCGCAAGCCATTCAGCAGAAGATGGAAGGCCCGGTGCTTTTGCAGGCGTGGGTCGGAACAGACGGGAGTGTGCGCGACCTGAAGCTGGTGCGCGGGTACTTCGCCCTGGGCCGGGCGGCCGTCGATGCGGTCAAACAGTGGCGCTTCAAACCTTACAACCTCAATGGGCACCCCATCGACTTCCAGACTTACATCACGATCAACTTCAAATTACCCTCGTAAGCGCAAGCGCCAGCCACCTCCCAGTCGGCGAGTCCACAAGGGGTTCCCCTTCCGGCGAAGCGGCGCGGGCTCTTACCTTTCCCTGGCTTCCGTTTCAGCTCCTGATCGTGTGCGAACCTGCGTCCCAGGTTACCGCGCTTTGACGAAAATAGGATTCATTGGCCATGTGACACGCCAGGGCGGCGTGATGTCCGAACACGGCGTCCTCGACGACCGCCTGCCGCGAACGGACCGCCTGGAAGAAGGTCCAGAGGTGCGGTCTCAGGTCGTCCCAGGAAGCGCTCTTATAGCTGAACCCCTCAAGCGCAGGCTCCTTCCCCGGGACCGGGTCATGTTCCTTGTGCCACTGCTTGAAATAGGCCTCCCGCATTTCGTGGGGGAAGCCGGCCGCGTAGTAGCTGGGCTCTTCGTCTTGCCCGCCTTGGGGAAAATAGCGGACCTCCAACTCTGTCACCTCCAGAATTCCCTTTGATCCCATGATGCGATACGTCTCCGGGGTCTGTGTGCCTAGGTTGAGACGCATGTAGACGGGAAGGCTGCCGTATTCGAACAGGGTGGCATGCACGTCGGGCATGTTGCGTCCGTCCCTCCAGCGAAGGATCCCACCCATCGCCATGGCCCGCTGCGGCGGCTGGTTGATGCCCAGCATGTACATCATGCCGCTGACCAGGTGCACCAACAGGTCGCCCGCCACGCCCGTGCCGTATTCTTTCCAGCAGCGCCAGCGGGCGAACACGTAGGGATCGAAACTCCGCTTGGGGACCGTGCCCTGCCAGGTATCCCAGTCAAGGTTCTGGGGTGAAAGATCGGGAGGCGGTGGATACTCCCACGCCCCGCTGGGATCGTTGCGCCCCAGGGATCCTTCGACGAGCATGAGGTCGCCGATGACGCCCTCCGCCAGCAACTGCTTGGCCCTGGCGCATACCACCGAGCTGACGCGCTGCGAGCCGACCTGCACGATGCGCCCCGTTTTCTGTGCCGCCGCCACCATCTCGATGCCGTCGGCGGGAGAGTGCGACATCGGCTTCTCGCAGTAGATGTCCTTCCCCGCATTCACCGCATCCACCACGATCTGCTTGTGCCAGTGATCGGGGACGGCAGCGATGATGCAAGCGATGTCCTTGTTCTCCAGCAGCTCCTGGTAGCGCCGCGTGGTGGGAAGCGCGCGACCCGCGATTTCCCTGGCTAGCGTATGACGGCCGTCGTAAAGGTCGCAGGCGGCGATGCATTCCACTCCGGGTAGGGCCACGGCGTTCGTCAGCAGCCCCGATCCCTGCATGCCGACGCCTATGATTCCGAACCCGACCCGGTCGCGGGTGGCGGTGGCCTGCTCTCCGGCCGCTGCCAGCGTTGGATCGAGCAGCACGGTTGTGCCGGCCAACATGGCACCTGCCGCGCCGGCACTCACTCCCAGAAATTCCCGCCGCGAAAGCCCGTCCTCACCCATGATCTCCTCCAAAGGTGCGTTACTAGTTGCTGATAAAGCCTCCGCTCATTCATTTCGCCAGCGGCCGCATGGCTACTTCTTTAAAGAACACCACGTCGTTGTCGCTGTGGTTCTGCAGCCCGATATAACCTTCCAGCGGACGTGGCCCGCGCAGGGGCTCGAAATCGAACTTCCTCTCCGGCACCGGATCACCCTCTCGGTAGTCGGTGACTTTCACACCATTCAGAACAACCGTGGTGCGCGGCCCGTCGAGCGTGATCTCCATCGTGTTCCATTCCGGCCCGGGTTTCCCCGGCCGGGCCAGGGGCTTGGTAAGCGAGTACAGCGTACCGGTGACGTGATATTCGTCTTCATTGGATTTTTCCGGTTCGTTGTCGATCTGCACCTCGTAGCCGTAGTGCACCGGCATCCAGGCCTCGCGTGGCTCAAGGGGAATTCGGATAAACACGCCGGAGTTGTCGTTGGGATCACGCATGCGGTACACGACCCGTAAAACGCAGTTCCCCATCTTCCCTGCCTGCCAGTACAGCAGGCCCATGCCACCGTGAGTCCGGATGAGGCCATCTTCCACGGACATGCTGCCCTTACCGACATGCTTCCAGCCTTGCAGGTCCATGCCATCGAACAGTTGTCTCCATTCGCCCGCTTGCACCGTCTGCGCGGCTACAGGTTGATTCTGAGCCCCTGCGCAAATGGGCAACGCCGCCAGGGTTGCCGTCAGCAGCCGATTTATCCACTTGGGCATGAGGTCTCCTCGTCGGAACGCGCCATACTACCACCGCTGATCGCGCCCGTTTCAGATATAACTCCTTTTTATTGTTGGAGCTGCGCTGCTATTGCACGCCTTCGGCCACCCGGCGTCAAGCCCGGGCGCATACTGGTTACCAGCGGTCGATTTCTGGCTGCAGCGGGGACGGAATGTTCATCAATCGCGATATAATAGCCAGAGTTCCTCTGGAAGTGACTTCCCTTCCCGGACGACCAAAGAATCGATGTCCATGAAAACGAAAGCTGCCGTTCTCGCTTGTTCCTTTGCCATTCTTCTGTTCACCGTCGCGGGTGGATTGGGCGGTGTACGTGCATCCTCGGGCGACGGGGCCTACCGCCAGATGCAGGTTTACAGCGAGGTCCTCACGCATGTGAACCAGGATTATGTTGAGGAACCCAACGTCACCAAGGTTACGGATGGTGCCTTGCACGGTCTGCTCGAGGCTCTCGACCCCAATTCCAGCTACCTGAGCCCCAAGGAGTACCAGGACTACAAAGCGCGAAACTCAAGCGCGAAGGCTGACATTGGAGTGGCGATCTCCAAGCGCTTCGGATACGCTGCCGTCATCTCGGTCATTCCGGGCGGGCCAGCCGACAAGGCGGGTGTCGAAGGGTCGGATATCTTCGAGGCCATCGAAGGACAAAGCACCCGCGAAATGTCACTGGCGGAAATTCGCAGCCTTCTCAGCGGCGCCCCGGGGTCGACGGTGACGGTTTCGCTGGTGCGCGCACGCCGTGCTGAACCACAGAAGGTTGTGATCACTCGCGACGTAGTGGTGATCCCTTCCCCCAGCGAGAGAATGCTTGAGGACAACGTCGGCTATGTCAAGGTGGATGCTTTTGCCAAGGGCAAGACCCTGGAGATCGCGGCACGCATCAAGGCGCTGCAGAAACAGGGTGCGAAGAAACTCATTCTAGACCTGCGCAACAACGGGGAAGGCGAGGAGTCCGAAGGCATCGCCACCGCCAACCTCTTCCTGAATCACGGCACTATCACGTATCTCCAGGGCCAGAAGTATCCCCGGGAAGCGTTCACCGCCGATCCGGCCAAGGCCATCACCAACCTGCCGCTGGTCGTGCTGGTGAATCACGGAACGGCGGGTCCGGCCGAGATCGTGGCGGCCGCCGTTCTCGACAATGCGCGCGGGGACATCGTGGGAGACAAGACCTTCGGGGATGGTTCCGTGCAGAAGCTGATCGACCTTCCCGACGGGGCGGCCCTGATCCTCTCCATCGCCAAGTACTACTCGCCGCTAGGCAAGGCCATTCAGGACACGGCCATTACTCCCAACGTGCTGGTGGCTGACGCCGACGACGATGTCAATGCTCCGGACGACGATCAGGAAGCCGCGCCCCCCGAGGAGAACGCCCCCAAATCGCCGCAGCCCGACGAGCAACTGCGCAAGGCGATCGAGGTTCTGGTCAACCACGAAGCGAAAGGGTAAGAACAGTCGCCGGTCGCTGAAGAGTCTGGGCTCAGCGCAAAGCCACGCGCCTCTCACGCCCGTGCTTGCGGCCACAGCTTCTAACCGGGGCACGTTGCCTGGCAGCTTTCGGCTGTCCCCAGGTATCTGCTCTCAGAAGGCTGACCACCGATTCCGCGATCATGGTGGCAGTCACGCCACGCCGGACAGCACGGTGGAGAACAGAGGCGCGGAAGAACCGCCATTACCGAACCCCATCATCTGCACAACGTGCGACGAATCGCTAGGGGTTGTGCAGTGGCCCGTGGCGCTCGCAGGCATACACAGCAGAGTGAGGCGAAATCTTCACGGCTGGTTTCTCCCCCAGGGAGCGGGTGGGCCCGCAAGGGTCGTCAATCTGTTGGCTTTCCGAGCCGGCACCGCCCTGAGCCCGTCCTCCCGCTGGCCTCCAACCTCACGCCCTTGTATGCTGAACCTGAGCGAGGCAAGGTGCGGCCGCGGGGGTACCACCCAACGAACCACCACCGACGACTGCTGTTATGACACTCATAGATCAGGATACCGAGGCTCCGCAGGTTGAAGTGGCCCGCCGAAAATTGGTCGGGCGCGTCCTGGTGGCGCTGCTGATCCTGTTCGCCGCCCTGGTCGGTGCGACCGCCGGGCTGTTGCTGGTCTACTCCACCGATCTGCCTCAGGTCGATGCCCTCGAGAACTATCGTCCCGCCACGATCACCGAACTCTACGACGACCAGGGGCGCATCATCGGCTCCTTTGCCCTGCAGCGCCGCGTAGTGGTCGCTTACGGCGACTTCCCCCCGGTCCTGCGCGATGCGCTCGTCTCCATCGAGGACAAGGACTTCTACCGCCACTGGGGCATCAACGTCTGGCGCATCCTGGGCGCAGCTTATCGCGACGTACAATCCGGAGGCCGAGTGCAGGGCGGCTCGACCCTGACCATGCAGCTGGCTCGCAACCTGTTCTTGTCCCCTGACCGCTCTTTCTACCGCAAGATCCAGGAAGTTTTGCTGGCTATCCAGATCGAGCGCCACTTCACCAAGGAGCAGATCTTCGCCCTCTACGCCAACCAGATCTTCCTCGGCCACGGCACTTACGGTTTTGAAGCGGCCTCTGAGTACTACTTTTCGAAGCCGGCCCGGCAGCTCACGCTCGACGAGGCGGCGCTGCTCTGCGGCCTGCCCAAGGCGCCCCAGTACTACTCGCCTATCAATCACCCGGACCGCGCCCTCAAGCGTCGCAACCTCGTTCTCAACGCCATGCTGGAGGACGGCAAGATCACAGCCCAGCAAGCCGTTGATGCCAAAGCCCAGCCCATCCAGCTCAATATTGAGCATGACGAGAATTCGATCGCGCCATACTTCGTTGAGGAGATCCGCCGCTATCTGGAGAATAAGTACGGCACCGACCAGGTCCACGAGGGTGGCCTACGCGTATACACCTCGCTCGACATGGATCTGCAGAAAACGGCGAACCAAGCGCTACTCAACGGCCTGGCCGCTTACGAACGCCGCCACGGCTGGCGCGACCACCTTCCGAATGTGCTGATGAATGGAGCCACCCTCGACGACCACAGCGATCCGGATTGGGACTCCGAGCCTGAAGTCAACGACTACGTCCACGCCCTGGTGACGGAGCTCGGGCCCGGAACCGCCAGTCTGAAGTTCGGACGCTACCACGCCACGCTGATCCAGGATGAGGTCTCCTGGACGCAGCGCAAGATCCAGGACATCTTGAAGCGCGGCGACGTCTGCTACGTGAGAGTGCTGGGCCTGTTTCCCGAAAACAACGCGAAAGTGAGCCTCGAGCAAGATTCGGGTACGCAGGGAGCGTTCGTCGCCATCGACAACGCCAGCGGCGAGATCAAGGCCATGGTGGGTGGCCGCGATTTCAACGAATCGAAGTTCAACCGCGCCACCCAGGCTCTTCGCCAGGTGGGCTCTTCCTTCAAGCCCTACGTGTACACCGCCGCCATCGACCAGGGCGTGAGTCCGGATGACACGATCCTCGATGCTCCGATCACCTTCGACACCCCTTCCGGCCCCTACACGCCGCACAATTATGACGAGAAATTCGAGGGCACCATCACCCTACGCCGCGCCCTGGCGCAGTCGCGCAACATCCCCGCCCTGAAGCTTGCCGACCGCCTCAGCATCAAGACGGTCATCGACTACGCGCACCGCTTCGGGATCACCTCCAACATCCCGCCGTTTCTGCCGGTAGCGCTGGGCTCGGCCGAGATTACCCTGCTCGAGCAGACGGTCGCCTTCAGCGTCTTCCCGAATGACGGCGTACGCATCACTCCCCGCTACATTACGAAAGTCACCGACTACGAGGGCCGCGTGCTGGAAGAAGATTTTCCAGACGTCCGGGACGTAGTCCCCGCCCGCACCGCGCGCATCATGACCTCCATGTTGGAAGGGGTGGTGCAACACGGCACCGCCATCGCCGCTGCCAGCATGAAGCTGCCCTTGGGCGGCAAGACCGGCACCACCAACGACTTCACTGACGCCTGGTTCGTCGGCTTCTCCCCCTCTATGACGAGCGGGGTGTGGATGGGCTACGACGAAAAAAAATCCCTGGGCGCGAAAGAGACCGGCGCCCGCGCCGCTTTGCCCATCTGGATGAACTTCATGAAAGTTGCCCTCGCCGGCAAGGAGACGGGAGAATTCCAGACGCCGCCCGCTACTCCCGCAACCCTGAAAGTCGACACTCCAGACACGGCGCCGGGGGAGGATGAGACGCATTGAGGTGTGGCGTGCCCGTTCCCGGTCCAAGCCGGGACGGGGTGTCTGCTGCTGCGGATCGCAGTGGCAGAAGGCAAGATGAACCGAGGAAGCACGTCCGGTAAAGGCGACCAATAGGAATTCAGGGTTTGGTTTGAGCGATCCAGTCTCTATCGCAGCGGTCGACTCTCAATTGGACTTGGCAAGCGGCAATTCAAAATCTCTTGGTCTTATAATCACCAAGACCTATGAAATCCTTCTTCCGCTTCCTGCTGTTGGCGCTGGTGCTGCTGATCGTGGCCATGATCTCGGCTGTGACCGCCATGCGTTTCGCCATCCACGGAAGTGTGGTTACCGTCCCGAAGCTGGTCGGTCTGTCGCCGGCGGAAGCGGAGCGGGCAGCCGTCCCACTGGGACTGACCGTGATGGTCGAGCGCCAGTACTACAGCCCGAGTATCCCTGAAAGCAGGATCATGTCCCAGTGGCCCGCGCCGGGGACCGTGGTGCGGCGCGGCTGGCAGGTCCGAGTGGCGCAAAGTCTCGGACCACAGCGCGTGGCCATCCCGGACGTGCTGAATGAGAGTGTCCGTGCCGCCGGCCTGAACATCCGTCGTCGCGGCCTCGATGTGGGCGCCATCGCCTACCTGCCGATCCTGGGCGTCAATTCCGGCCAAGTGCTCGCCCAGAGCCCCCCGCCCAATGCGGGCTTCGTGTCCGTGCCCCGAATCAGCTTGCTGGTCTCGGCCCCGGCGCCTGCGCAGGCATACCTGATGCCCAACTTTGCCGGCCAGCCCCTGGGCAGCGTCAACCAGGCGTTGCTGGACGCTGGGTTTCACGTGGGCAACGTGACGCTGGCTCCGCCCGACGTGGCCAACCCGCCCGCCATTCCGCCGCAGCCCAATCCTGCCAGCATCGTCGTCTCCCAAAATCCGGCCGCCGGCGAGATGGTCCTCGGCGGGGCCACCCTCAACTTTGAAGTGCGCTAGGGAAGGCTAACCGCGAGCACTGCGATGGCCTAGATTCTCGCAAGGACGGCGACGAAGAAGCCGTCACAGCCATGGCGTCCGGGAATCGTCCGCACATAAGGCCCGGACAGCAGCGATGCGACCTCGCGTAATTCCCCCTGTTCGCGGAGCTGTTCCAGCTCCGCCCGGCAATCCACCAGATGGAACGATGGGTTGGCATGGAGCGCATGTTCGATGATCGCTTCGTTCTCTTCGCGCTCCAGCGAACAGGTCGAATAGATCAGCCTGCCGCCTTTGCCGACATGCTTCAGGGCGGAATCGAGAAGCGCGCACTGGCCCATCGCAAGGTCTGCGAGATCTTCGGCTTTCAAACGCCACTTGATCTCGGGATGACGGGCCAGCGTACCCGTGCCGTGGCAGGGGACATCGGCCAGCACCCGATCGAACCCACGGCGGATCGGCACCTTCTTGAGGTCGGCACAGATCACAGTGACGTTGCTGCCCGCCAGCCGCTGGCGGAGGCGCCTGGCGCGATGCGGATGGAGCTCGACCGCGACCACTTCCGCGTTCGGGTTGCGGTCAGCCATGGCCAAAGTCTTTCCGCCAGGAGCGGCGCAGCAGTCCAGAATGCGGGCCCCGTTCCCGACCAGTGCCGCGACCAGTTGCGAGGCCTCATCCTGAATGGCGACACGGTCGGCGGCGAAGGCCGGGGTGTGCGTGATGTGGCCGGAGACAACGCGACGCGCGGACGTGAGCAATGCTCCCGGCGCAAGCTCGATCCCGTCGCGGCGAAGTTCGTCCTCGAGCCCGGCGGTGCGCAGGCGCACGGCAGTTGCCGGGACCGATTGATCGTAACGGCAGATTGCTTTGGTGGTCTCGATCCCAAACTGGCTGGTCCAGCGTGCAATCAGCCATTCCGGATGCGCCCAAGCCGTTGCCAGCGTCTCCGGCGTAGCCGCCGAACGCATGAGCTGCATTCGCTGGTCGCGGGGAGGGAGAACCCCCAGCAATTTGCGCAGCACGGCGTTGGCGAACGGCGCAGCCCAGCGCTTGCGGGCCTGCTTGACCAGCTCCACGCTCTCGTAAATGATCGCGCGCGGCGGAATGCGGTCGAGCCAGCCCAGCTGGTAGGCGCCGATGCGGAGCGCGGCGAGAACCTCCGGGTCCAGCCGGGCGAGCGGTTGCGAAGAAAGCTGCGCGAGCGCCGCGTCCAACACGGATCGCCAGCGCAACACGCCCAGGACCAGTTCGGTGGCCAGCGCGTGGTCGGCCGTCGAGAGGTCAGCACAGCGTGGGGAATGCAGCAGTTCGGAGGCATAGGCCTGCTGCTGCTCGACACGGAGCAGGATGTCGAAGGCAGCGGTGCGCGCGGCAGCGATTGGCATCGGTTCTGATCTGCGAGCTCGATCGGCGGCGAAGCCCGCCGGCGCTATGGCCCTGGTCCCAGGCGTTCTCCGCTGCATGGGCGATAGCCGTGGATAAAGTCGCGGGCGGGCATGCGCTTCTTGCCCTCAGGCTGCACTTCCAGCAGCTCCAAGGCCGTCCTCTGGCCGCAGCCCACCAGCAAGCGGTCGCGATGGACGTGTATTTCGCCGGGGGCAGCCTGAGCCGCCTCGGTGGTGAGCTTCGCCGAACGCACTTGAAGACTCCGGCCGCGGAAGGTAGTCACCGCTCCCGGCCAGGGTTGGAATCCGCGCAGGCGATTCCGGATCTCAGTCGCGGGCCGAAGGAAATCGATCACGCCATTTTCCTTCTTGAGGAGGGGCGCGAGGGTGGCCTGCGAGTGATCCTGCGGACGGGGTTGAATCCTCCCCGCCTCTAGGCCGCGCAGCGTCTCGATCATTAGTCCTGCGCCGACGTTGGCGAGGCGAGGAGCCAGGGTTTCGGCCGTGTCGTCCGGCTCGATGGGCATCTCGCGTTGCAGCAGAATATCGCCGGTATCGAGGCCGGCATCGATGCGCATGGTGGTCACACCGGTCACCCTTTCTCCCTCGGCAATCGCCCATTGGATGGGTGCGGCGCCGCGATATTTGGGCAGCAGCGAAGCATGCAGGTTCAGGTTCCCATAACGCGGCAGAGCGATCATCCATTGTGGGATCAGGCGGCCGTAGCCGACTACGATGACGACCTCAGGATTCAAGGCCAAGAGCTGGGTGCGGAGCTCCTCATTGTTCCGGACTTTTTCCGGTTGAACCACCGGCAGGCCAAGGCGCGACGCGCTGTGCTTGACGGGTGACGCACCCAACTCGAGGCCACGGCCCCGCGCCTTGTCGGGCTGGGTGATGACGAGGCGGACCGGAAATCCGGCTTCCACCAGGGTTTCGAGTGTGGGCACGGCGAAGCGGGGAGTGCCGGCAAAGACAAGGTTCATCACGTCAGTCGTTGGTCGTCGGTCGTGATCCAGTGGTCCGTCGTCGGTCGTTGGCCCAAGCCGTATTCCCGGCGTGAAAACCTGCGAATCGGTCAACGAGCAGCTGCGACGGCTGCGGTTTTCGCGGCGTAAACCTCCTGCGCGGCACGCACGGCGGAACCGAAGGCTACGGCCCTGCCGGTGACGCGCGCCACTACCTGCTCCAGTGCAGCCAATGCGCCGATGGTGTCCAAGTAGTCGTAGTAGCCAAGGTGAGCCATGCGGAAGAGCTTGCCCTTCATCTCGCCCTGCCCATTGGCCACGATGGCGTTGAAGGATTCGCGGAACTCTTTGACGATCGCGCCGGAGTCGACGCCGGCAGGCGCTGCAATGGCCGTGACCGCCGCTGCGGGACAGGATGGCGCAAACAGCTGCAGGTTCAAGGCCTTGGCACCCGCGCGGGTCATTTCGGCCATGAGTTCGGCATTGTTGACCAGGTCTTGGCGGCCGGCGGCAAGGCTGCCGTTACCCAGTTGTCGCAGATAATCGAGCGCTGCGCCCAGCGCTGCCAACAGTGACGTCGCCGGGGTATACGCCGACTCACCCTTGGCCGCCGCCTGGCGCTCCTTGGGCAAGTCGAAGTAATAGCGCGGCGACCTCGTCGACTCCATGCGCTGCCAGGCGCGCTGGCTCACGGCGCAGTAAGCAAGGCCGGGAGGAATCATCAGCGCCTTCTGCGAACCGCCGATGATGACGTCGATGCCCCAGCCGTCGACGTCGAATTGGGTGGTGCCAAGGCCGGTGATGGCGTCCACGACGAGAAGCACGTCGTCTCCTGCGGCGCGCACCAGCTTGGCAAGACCCTTCACATCGTGACGCGCGCCGGTCGACGTTTCGGTGGCCTGCACATACACAGCACGAACGTCGGCCACAAGCTTGAGGCGAATCTCGTCGAGCGGGAAGGTCTCGCCGTAGGGCTTGCTGACGGTTTCAACGTTGCACCCGAAGGCTTGGCCCAGAGCGGACCAACGCTCGCCGAACTTCCCGGCGGTCAGCACCAGGATTTTGTCGCCGGGCGAGGTCAGGTTGGAGACAGCGGCTTCCATCGCGCCCGTGCCAGAGCAGGCGAGGACCAGGACATCGTTTCGGGTACCGATGAATTCCTTCATGTCGGCCAGCACACGGGAAAACAGCGTGCGGAAGTCGGCGGTGCGGTGGTGCGCGGTGAAGGAGGCCTCGGCAAACTGGGCCGCGGGCAGCAGTGGGGTGGGGCCAGGAGTGAAGAGGCGGTTCTTGTGAAGCATGGGATGAGTCCTCGGAATGTAGGATACTGATTCGTTTAGTGCCTCGGCGATCCGCTGCTCTACTCCTCGGCCTGTTCCCTGGCTCCGGCCAGGATACGACTTGCTCCCAGAGCCCTGGCACACTCCTAAGTCAACTCAGGCAGCTGACGCCGGTGAATCCCTGACTGCAAAGAGCGGACAGGATCGGTGGGGAGAAGAGCCCAACTTCTTCGCGGGCGTCATGTCCGCCGCATGCCTTCGCTCCGGGGGACCGCAGGTAATTGTGCTTCATTATAAACCGTCTATAATCGCGTCCCATGAGCCTGATCGAGCAGATCCAGAAAGACATCGTGGCAGCGATGAAAGCGAAGGACGAGCTGCGCCTCTCCACCCTGCGCATGGTGAAGACGGCACTGATGAACCGCAAAGTCGAGAAGATGGCGGAGCTCGACGACAAGGAGTCGCAACAGGTGCTCTCCACGCTGATCAAGCAGCGCAAGGACTCGGTGGAGCAGTTCACCAGGGGCGGCCGGCTGGATCGGGCCGACAAGGAGGCCGCCGAGATTAAGCTAATCGAGGCCTATCTGCCCCAGGCCGCGGGCGAGGAGGCGATCGTAGCGGCAGTAAAGGCGGTAATCGCCGAGATGGGATCGCCGACCATGAGAGAGATGGGTGCGGTCATGAAAAATGCCATGGCACGGTTCGGGGCAGCGGGGATGCGGGTGGAGGGCAAGGCAGTAAGTGAGGTCGTGAAGCGGGAACTGGCGGGGAAGTGAAAAATCCCGCGGCGATGTCTACCAAGAATAGCCCGAAGGCATCCAGGCCGCCGCGGTTGTCTGCGCTTCGCTGATTTGGGGTGGCGGTTGCACATCCGATCATTTATTCCGTTGCCACTCGCGGTAGGCTTCGCTTCTCGCTAAGCCCATTTCTTTCGCGACTTTCTTCAAGGCAGCCTTTTCGTCGAGACCTTCCGACATCATGATTTGCTCGATGCGTTGTCGGATCGAGAGGCGTACCGGCGTCGTTGACGGTGCGCTTTCTTCCGCCTCGCCGATCAGCAGCGTGATTTCGCCCTTGATCGCACCGCGTTCTTTCAGTTCTTCCAGCACTTCGGACGCCCGGCCACGCAGGAATTCTTCGTGTATTTTGCTGACCTCGCGGGCGATCACAATGGGGCGCTCCGGCCCGAGAATTTCTACGATGTTCGCCAGGGCTTCGAGAATGCGATGCGGGGCCTCGTAGAACACCTGGGTCCCTGACGAGGTCTTGATGCTCTCCAGCAGCGTGTGTCGTTGCCCGCGCTTGGCGGGGAGGAATCCGCTGAAGCGGAAAGAATCGGTGGGCAGCCCGCTGGCCACGAGGGCGGCCAGGAAGGCTGAGGCGCCGGGGATGGGGATGACCGGCAGGTGGTGGCGAATGGCCAGTGAGATCAGGCGGAAGCCGGGGTCGGAGATGCCGGGCATGCCGGCGTCGGTGACCAGCGCGATGCGGGCTCCCTGTTCGAGATCGCTGATCAACTCGGCGGCCCGCGTCGTCTCGTTGTGCTCGTGGTAGCTGATGGTGCGGCCCGTGATGTTGTAGTGGTCGAGGAGTTTGCGGGTCCGGCGCGTGTCCTCACAGGCGATCAGATCGACACCTTTGAGCACACGCAGGGCGCGCAGAGTGATGTCTTCGAGGTTGCCGATAGGGGTGGCGACCAGGTAGAGAGCGGGACCGGGATCGAGCGTGGACTCCTCGCTGCTGTCCGGCGTCATGGCGGGAAGCATAGCACCCGAGGGCCGTCCGCTTTCACTCGGCAGTTAGCAGGCGGCACTCTGGCTATCTTTGGCCCCCCAGGGTCGAGCCGCCCACCTCTGATGGTCCGCACCAGCCCTGCAAATTGACGCACCTGAGCGCAGCCCCTAGAATCTAACCAGAGTCTTTACAAACGCCACCTGCGGCTTGAGGCTCCCCCAGCTTAAGAGTTTGCATGCCCATTTACGAATACCAGTGCAAGCAGTGCCATCATCGCTTTGAGCGGATTCAGAAGTTTTCCGATCCCCACGTGAAGAAGTGTCCGCAATGCGGCGGACCGGTGGAGCAGGTGCTCTCGGCCCCGGCGGTGCAATTCAAGGGATCGGGATGGTACGTCACCGATTACGCCAGGAAGTCCGGCAGTGGCGCCTCCTCTTCTTCCAACGGGGACTCCGCAGGCAAAAAGGAAGAGAAGAAGGAGAGCAAGCCCGAGAGTTCCGCCAAGAAGGCTGAAAAAAAGTCGTAGGGTCAGCCACGACGCGCTTGCAGAATGCACGCCTCCTCGCGCCGACGTCTGCCGCGCGGGTGAGTTTTGTCTGCAGGCGCTCTAGCCGCTCACCCCCGGTTCCACCCCGGGGGCGAGGTTCGAACACGAATCGCCCTTACCTCGCGAGTCAGAACTTCCCTGTGGGCTACCTGCTCACTGACATCCGTTGAAGCTCAAGGGCAAGGTGGTGAAGTCCAGCGCGGCAGCCGACGTGACGTTACTCACACTGAAAAACTGAAAGGACGGGTCGCAGTCCGGGGTGCCGGCCGAGAGCGGAACGAACGCGGTTCCTTCGACTGAATAGTTCACCAATCCCGGACTCTGGGAATACTGGGTTCCGGCGGCATTGAATACGCCCGCGCTGGGAGATGCGGGCGTAATGGTCGCCGCGAAACTGGCGCAATCGGTATTGACCTGGCAAGTTGGGGCGGACTGCGTGGCCAGAGTCAGGGTGGCGGCGGATGCACCGAGCAAGGGAACGGTCAAGTTGATGGCGCCCGCTCCGCTCGGGGTCACCAGCTGCAGCGCGGAGACGGTTACATCCGCCGAGGTGGGCTGCGGGAGATTGTTGACGTAGGAGGAGGTGGAGGTCGTGCCCAACACGGAGGCGCTGGTGTTGGGTGCGCCGGCCACGAGGGTGAGCGGAATCTGGCCGAGCGCGGATCCGGCGGGCACGGAGAGCGTCGCCGTGGCGGCGTAGGCGGCCCCGCTATCGGAGCGCAGGCCGTCGGCGACGACGTCATAATTTCCCTGCGGGACCGGACACAGGCTGAACTTGCCGTCGGCGTCGGCTACCGACTCCATCAGCACGCGGTCAACACCGCGGCTGTCCGGCTGCTCTAAGGCCACCACGATGCGGCTGTTGGCGGTGGGCTGTAGGGATGCGCTGTCGAAGAACTGTCCGCTGATGGAGCTGGGGACGGTGGCGTCCCCAGCCAGGAGCACAGGTCTGAAGCGGAAGGAATTTCCGCTCAGCGCGACCAGCGAAGCGCAAGCATCGAAATTCAGATTGAGAGTTTGCTGTCGGGCCGGGTCGACGCTGAAGCCGCCGCCTCCGATTCGGGCCGCGGGTACCGGGATGCCTTGGGTGGCCTCAGCGCCAACCTGGAGTCGCAACGGAGTGTTGAGGGGATCGCTGGCCAAAGTCACGCAGTTGGCGAAATTCCCACAGGGGCTGGCGCTGGGACCGGAAGATGTATCCGGAGCGAGGAAGACGCGAAACTGCTGGTAGGTGGCGGCCGGCAAGGAGAGATTCGTGCCCAGGGTGGCCAGGAAACACTGATTGGGCGTGCCCAACAGGTTGACCAGGCGCGGAGTCTTCCGCAGATCCGGGGTCAGATCGACGAAACTGGAGTCCCCCGGCGGAGCGTTGGCCTCGGGACTGGCTTGCACATCGCTGATGCTGACATAGATATGACTGTAAGGCCCTCCCGCCGGCTGGCTGCAAGTCGCCGGATCGCTGACCGTGAGCGTGATTCCGCCGCCCGCGGTGAAAAATCTGGCCGGGCCGTCACCACCGCAGCCCGAATCGAATCGCGAGAGGAGGACCAGCAGGACGATGAGACAGGTCTTGCGAGGCATAGAACCCTCCAACAGGCGCGCCTGGCTTGCGCACGAAATCCCCTTTGATTCTAACCCTGAATCGGCCAAACAGGCTGACCATCCTGGGGTTTGGGCCGATTCAGCCAAGCCCGGGGGCGGTGAATCCTGGGCCGAGACGGGTCAACTAAGTGTTGATGATTGCATTATCGTTATAAGGGGGAGCTGCAGATATGATCACGGTGCGGCGCAGCGGCGAACGGGGCGGCGGCGACCATGGCTGGCTGAACACGAAGCACACCTTCCGTTTGGGTGATTACTGGGATCCACGCTGGATGGGCTTCCGGTCCCTGCGCGTGATGAACGAGAAGAAGGGGCTGGAGCCGAGCTACGAACAGAAGAGTTTTCCCGCGAAGGAGAAGCAGGGCAAGTTGCGGCTGGTCGCTTCCCGCGACGGCAGAGACGGCTCAGTGAGGATCAACCAGGATGCGCAGCTCTACGTTACCCTGCTGAGGCCTGGCGAGAAAGTCATGACCGAACTGGGGGACGGGCGGTATGGTTGGCTGCAGGTGCCGAAAGGCGCGGTCGAACTCAACCGGCTGAAACTGGGCCAGGGCGATGGCGCCGCTACCAGCGACGAAAAGGGGCTCGCGATCCGGGCCAGTGAGCCGAGCGAGCTGCTGTTCTTCAACCTGGGGTAAGGAACCGAGTGCCGGAAGCTTTCCAAGTCTAGGGGTGGCGGGCGCGGGCGATCGAAAGGACATCTTGAGGCTTTGTGGGCGTCTCAAATCCCCGGCCCACACATCCGAAATTCCTATGCCCCCTCCGGCGGGAGTCACCACCATTGCTGTTCTGTTCTTGCTGGTTGGAATCTACCTGGCCGGGGTAGGTTTGCTCCTGCTGCTTTTTCCTGGGCGGGTCGGGATGGTGGCGGGGGCTCCGCTGTTGCATGGGCTGGAGCTGGCCGGTCCTTACATGTTCCTGCTGACCGGAGTGCTGGCCGGTATCATCGGCGGCGGGCTGCGGCGATTGAACAATTGGGCGCGACGCCTGGCGGCGGCAGTCGCCATACTTGGAGTGGTGATGCTGATCCCAGGCGTCTCAGGCGCCTTGGTCGGGGGACAGTTGGGAGCGCTCGCCTGGGGTGGGGTGGGGGTGATGGTGCGGGTGATGGTCGCGTGGTACTTGTGGCAGGCTCCGGTAGTCGAAGCCTTCCGTAAGAGCTAGTGCCGGACCGCGAGATGGCGAACTCACTGCTTCGATTGCGCCACGATCCACTGCTCCAGCTGCTCGTCGAGAACGTCGAGGGGCAGGGCGCCCTGACTCAGGATTGCGTCGTGAAAAGAGCGTAGGTCAAAACCCGGGCCGAGTCTGTCATGGGCCTGCTGGCGCAGTTTCAGGATATCGAGCTGCCCCAGCTTGTAGGCCAGGGCCTGGGCCGGCCAGGCGATGTACCGGTCGACTTCGGTTTGGACATTGGGCTCGTCCATAGCGGTATAGCGGTGGAAATAGTCCACCATCTGCTCGCGCGACCAGTGCTTGGAATGCACACCAGTGTCGATGACGAGACGGATAGCGCGCCACATTTCATTCTCCAGGCGCCCATAATCGCTGTAAGGATCCTGATAGAAGCCGATTTCCTTGCCCAGTTGCTCGGAGTAGAGCGCCCAGCCCTCAACGAATGCCGTGTAGTCGCCATTACGCCGAAACAGGGGCAGGTCGGTTTTTTCCTGTGCGATGGAGATCTGGAGATGGTGCCCCGGGACTCCTTCGTGATAGGCGATCGCTTCCACGTTTAGCAAGAGGCGTTGCTCGGGACCCCACTCGTTCACATTGATGCGGCCGGCGCGCGAGCCATCAACCGCGCCCGGGTAGTAGTCGGCGGGAACCGCATCCTTGGCGCGAAATGGGTCCATCGGAACGACCTCGAGTCTGTTCTGAGGAAGCGTTCCGAACAGCTTGGGAAGCTGCGCCTCCATCTGGCGGGTGTATTTCTGGTAGAGGTCCAGCAGTTGCTGCCCCGAGCTGGCGTAAAGGGCGCGGTCGTTCCTGATGTGGTCGTTCAGCCTGGCGAGATCCGGGAAGCCCAGTTGGTGAGCCAGCGCCAGCATCGCGGACTCAGTGGTCGCCACTTGCTGCAGTCCGATCTCGTGAATCTGGTCGGGGGTGAGGCGGGTCGTGGTCAGGCGGCGAATTTCATAGCGATACCGCGCTTCTCCGTCGGGAAGGGCCCACACCCCGGGTTCCATTCGTCCGTGCAGGGTGTAGTGGTCGTGCAGGAAATCCGCAAACTTACCATACGCGGGCAGCACTTCGCTCTTGATCGCCGTCATGATGGCGGCGCGCAGCCGCTCCCGGTCCTGAGGCGGGATACGGGCAGGAAATTTCTCCAGCGGCTTTGCGAATGGGCTGGCGGCCGCCGTCAGCCGGGCGACGTCCTGGGCCTGGACCACAGCCTTCTCCAGGAGGTAGCGTGGCGGCATCAAGTGATCGCTCATGCCCTGGCGCATATTGCCGATCGTCTGCTCGAACAGAACCGGCACCTGACGTAGGCGCGAGAGGTAGTTGTCGTAGTCCTGGACATCGTTGAAGGGCGTCATATTCACCAGTTCCACCATGTCGAGATGCGGACCGTCCATCTGGTTGACGGGCATCTCCCAGGGCTTGAACTGAGCACCCTCAATCTCGATCCGCAGCTTTCGGATCATGAGGCTGAGGCTAAGCGCGTCCTTGGCGGGGAATCCAGCGGGGTTGACCGCCTCGAAGGCTTGGAGAAATTTCCGGTTCCGTTCGAGGCTGGACTCGATGGCCTGCGGCGAGCAATCCGACAAACGGTCGTTGAAGCGCTTGTCGCCCAGTGCCGTGGCCCATTCGGGGTGGGTGCGCAGCTCGTCGTCCCACTCCTCGGCAAACAGCGCCTGCAACTGCGCCCGGCCTTGGGCGAGAGCGGGCGTCTCCTTCGCAGGCGCCTGGTCCTGGGCATTCCAACTCAGCGCAGCCAGCAGCAGGAACGTACGTACAGGCAAGGATCGCATGCAACCACCTTCCAAATCCCGGCATGATCGGGGAACCAGCGGCGGTTCGCAAATCCGGGACCGAGCCGGCGGTTGAGGGACAGGGAGACCCGCCCAGCGAGTCATTTCGCAGCTTTCGCTGGCTCCTTCTCGCCCACGCGCTTGCTCACCTTGAAGGTCATCCTGCCGGTTTTCTTGTCGGCATCCGCAATCACGTGATCGCCGTGCAGGACCTCGCCGTCGAGGATCTTCAGGGCCAAGGGATCCTGCACCAGCTTCTGGATGGCCCGCTTCAACGGGCGGGCGCCGAAGTTGGGATCATAGCCCTCGGTGAAGAGCAGGTCCTTGGCCGCGTCGCTCAACTCGATGGAGATCTTGCGATCGGCCAGAAGATGCCGCAGATCTTCCAGCCGCAGATCGATGATTTTCACCAGCTGTTCCTTGCCCAGCGGCCGGAAGACGATGATGTCGTCCACGCGGTTGAGGAACTCAGGTTTGAAGTGGCCGTGCAGAACAGTCATCACCTGCTGGCTGGCCTTTTCGAAGTCTTCTTCGCCGCGCAGGTTCTCGGCCACCAGGTAGGAGGAACCGAGGTTCGAGGTCATGATGATGATGGTATTGCGGAAGTCCACGTGCCGGCCCTTGCCGTCGGTGAGCCGGCCGTCGTCCATGATCTGCAGCAGGACATTGAAGACGTCGGGGTGCGCTTTTTCGATTTCGTCGAACAGTACGACCGCATAGGGACGGCGACGAACCTGCTCGGTCAACTGGCCACCCTCGTCGTAGCCCACATATCCGGGGGGAGCCCCGATAAGCCGGGCGACGGAATGCTTCTCCATGTACTCCGACATGTCGATACGCACCATGGCGTGCTCGTCATCGAAGAGGAACTCCGCCAGGGCACGAGCCAACTCGGTTTTGCCCACGCCGGTCGGGCCCAGAAAGATAAACGAGCCGATGGGACGTTTGGGATCGCTGAGCCCGGCGCGGGAACGCCGGATGGCATTGGCCACTCGGGCCAAAGCCTCGTCCTGACCCACCACGCGGCGGCGCAGGCGCTCTTCCATGCTGATGAGCTTCTTCACCTCGCCCTCGAGCATCTTGGAGACCGGGATGCCCGTCCACTTGGAAACGATGCGGGCGACGTCCTCCTCGTCGACTTCCTCCTTGAGCATGCGCCGGGCTCCGGACTGTTCCAGCTGCACGGTGAGCTTCTTCAGCTCGCCCTCGACCTGGCGGATGAGCCCGTAGCGGATTTCCGCCACGCGCTGCAGGTTTCCCTTGCGCTCCTCCGCCTGCTCCTCGGTCTTGAGCTGGTCAAGTTGCTCCTTAAGCTGGCGCTGGCGGGCGATGAGGTCCTTCTCTTTCTTCCACTTGGCTTTGAGCGCGTTCGATTGCTCACGAATTCCGGCAAGCTCCTTATCGAGCACCACCAGCCGTTCGCGCGAATTGGGATCGTCTTCTCTCTTGAGTGCCTGCTTCTCGATTTCCAGCTGCGTCGCCCGCCGTTCCCGTTGGTCGATTTCGGTAGGCAACGAGTCGATCTGGATGCGCAGGGAAGCTGCGGCTTCGTCGATCAGGTCGATCGCCTTGTCGGGCAGGAAGCGGTCCGAGATATAGCGGTGTGACAGCGTGGCGGCGGCGACGATCGCCGAATCCTTGATGCGCACGCCGTGATGCACTTCATATTTCTCTTTCAGGCCGCGCAGAATGGCGATGGTGTCTTCGACATTGGGCTCGCCCACAAAGACGATCTGGAAGCGCCGTTCCAGGGCGGCGTCCTTCTCGATGTGTTTGCGGTACTCGTTCAGTGTCGTGGCGCCAATGGCTCGCAGCTCGCCGCGGGCCAGGGCGGGTTTCAGCATGTTGGAAGCATCGATGGCGCCCTCGGCGGCACCCGCGCCCACCAGGGTGTGCAGTTCGTCGATGAACAGGATGATTTGACCCTGAGAGTCTTCGATTTCCTTCAGCACCGCCTTGAGCCGGTCTTCGAACTCGCCGCGGTACTTTGCTCCCGCGAGCATGGCCCCCAGATCGAGAGCGACCACGCGCTTGTTCTTCAGCACCTCGGGGACGTCACCCGAGACGATGCGCTGGGCCAGGCCTTCGACGATGGCGGTTTTTCCAACACCGGGCTCGCCGATCAGCACCGGGTTGTTCTTGGTCCGACGGGAAAGGACCTGAACGACGCGACGAATCTCTTCGTCACGTCCTATGACCGGATCGAGCTTGCCGCGCCGGGCCTGCTCGGTCAGATCGCGCGCGTAACGCTCCAGCGCCTGGTACTTGGCTTCGGGATTCTGGTCGGTGACCTTCTGCGAACCGCGCACCGCGGTCAGCGCCTTGAGAATGGCTTCGTAGTTGGCGCCGTGACGGGCCAGGATCTGCTGGGCCGCGTCCTTCTTCTGCTGGGTAGCGGCGAGCAGCAGGTGCTCGGTGGAGACATACTCGTCCTTGAAATTGGCAGCTTCCTTGAAGGCGCGTTCGATCAGCTGGTTGAGCCCAGGCGACATCGCCGCCTGCGCGGCACCTTCTCCGGACACCTTGGGCAGGTTCTGGATTTCACGGTAAATCTCGGCCAACACCGCCTGCGGCCCCACCCCGAGCTTTTCCAGCACCGGCGGAACGATGCCCTCTTTGTCCTCCAAAAGCGCCGCCAGCAAGTGCATCGGCAGAAGCTCGGGATTGCCGTGCTCGGAAGCGATATCATTGGCGCGTTGCACGGCTTCCTGCGCCTTCACGGTCAATTTGTCCCAACGGATTGGCATAGTTACCTTCTACAGCGATGCAGTGTCCCTCTGACCAAACCCAGGCTTGCAGCGCGGCGGCATCGATCGGTGGGATCTAGGCCTTGGGCTTGCCCGCACCCACATCGCGGGCCCTCGCCGCCTTGCTCTTGGCGTACGCGGCTGCAGGCCCTGAGGCACTCGAGGGGCCGACACGGCGCAGCATTTCGCCATCTCCTGACCCTAGCCCGCGCAAGATGTCAACCCGCGGCGCCATAGGCAAGGTTTGCCCCGGCGCCCTACAGGCATTGTGAACCAACCTCCCAGCGCCCGCCAAGCGCTCGCGACAAAAAGGCGGACGCAAGGTCCGCCCTTTCGCGCTTGGTTTCCCATCGTGCGATGGGTTAGGCAGCCTTGCTTGGGCTCTTGCTCTCCAGGACCTTCTCGCCACCAACGTTCACCTTGATCTGTTTGGGCTTGGCTTCGGCCTTCTTGGGCAGAGCGATCTTCAGAACGCCCTTGTCATAGCTGGCCGACACCTTGTCTACGTCCACCGTGTTGGGCAAGGTGAAGGTGCGAGTGAAGCTGCCGTACTGGCGCTCCACGCGCCGGAAATTCTCTTCTTTCTCTTCCTTCTCGAACTTGCGCTCGCCATGCACGGTCAGGGTGTTGTTCTCGATGCGGACATCAATGTCCTTCTCCTCGATACCCGGTACTTCGATCTTCAGGGTCACGTTGTGCTCGTCCTCGTAGACGTCCACGGGCGGGGCAAAGGTGGTGCTCATGAGAGCTTCTTGACCTGCTTCCGCGAAGGACTCACGAAACAGCCGATTCATGCGCTCCTGCAGGGTGGAAAACTCACGGAAGGGATCCCAACGGGTAAGCACGCTCATAACTTTCTAATCCTCCTCACTTGTCTGAAATGGATAGATCTCGATTTACAGGTAACTTAGATGAGCGGTTAGCGCTAACGGATAATAAAAGGTGAGTTATTTATTGTCAAGTCTATGCTAATGCTTAGTTTTCAATATATTACATTGATTATTAGACATTTCAAATATGCGGTCTCCGGTACTGAAGGCACTATCGGATGATCTCTGGACTGACCGCGCTTTTCCACCAGGCGAATGCTGCGGCGGGCGTCCAGGGCAGCGGCGACGACCGTGCCCAGAAAGTCCTCCTCGCTCACATGGTAGGAACAGGAGCAAGTGATCAGGAAGCCGCCTGGGCAAAGCATCTTCAAGGCGCGCAGGTTCAGTTCCTTGTAGCCGCGGAGGGCTGTTTCCAGGCTGCTCTTGCTCTTGGCGAAGGCCGGGGGATCGAGAACGATCGTGTGGTAACGCTTGCCGGCGGCGGAATAATCCCTCAGCAGGTCAAAGGCGTTGGCTTCGATCCACTCGATCTCACGCTGATTGAGTAAGGCGTTCTTCTCAGCCACCTCCAAGGCGGGCCGTGAACTGTCGACCCCCGTCACTTTGGCCGCGCTCCGAGCCACATGGAGGGCAAAGCCGCCCTGGTAGCAGAAGACATCGAGAGCCGTGCCGTGCGCATATTCCGCAGCCACCCGGTAATTCTCTCGCTGGTCGAGATAGGCGCCGGTCTTCTGCCCTCCCTGGGCGTCGAAAAAAAAGCGGACGCCGTTCATCGAGAACTGGGTGCTGCTCTGTGTGCCGTAGAGTAGGCCGGATTCGCGAGGGGGCAACTGTTCGAGTTCGCGCACTCGCGGGTCAACCCGCTCCACGATGCCGGCCGGGCGCAGCAACTCCGTCAGCTCAGACAGAATGGCGGCCCGCACCGGTTCGCCGTCCATGGCCTGGGTGTGGATCTGCATGGCCAGAACATCGTTGTAGCGATCCACGATGAGCCCAGGCAGGAAATCAGCCTCGCTGAAGACCAGGCGATAAGCGTTGCTATCCTGCACCCGGCCTTCGCGGTAAGCGACCGCCTTCCGCAGCCGCTCACGCAGCAGGGCGGGCAGGTCTGGCACCGGGCCCGGAGCCATCATGCGGATTGCGATTTGCGAGCTGGTCGAATAGAACGCCGTGCCCAGGTGCCTCCCGCGCTGATCGGTTACCGCAACCAGGGCGCCTGGTTCGATGCCCTCCGCCGCGGCCACATCCGAACGATAGACCCAGACGTGCCCAGCCTTCAGGCGGGCGACCGCTCGTCCGTTCACACGCACCACGCGAAGCGGCGGAGCGGATTGCGCCGCACCTTGCGGACGATTCGTGCGCATGTCTCATGTTAACCGGAGAAAGTCCCGGGGGAGGGGGCAAGACTAGCTGGCGGCGGGGTGTTCGGAGGCGGGCCGTTCGGTGGCCGCGGGATGGGAGGATTGGGCTTCGGCCCGGGCCGCCTCCAGGTCGGACTGGAGGGCGTCGAGCGCGACCATGGGCATCTCGGCGTTCCAGCTATCCATCTCCTCTTCACTCCAGTTGCCGTTCAGGCGGATGACGCCGTGCAGATCTTCAGGGAACGCTAACCGGTAGTTTCCTTCCCGGGTCAGCGTATGGCCGATCTGGCGCCCGGTATGCAGTTCAAACACGCGGCGCGTGGAATTCCCCGTACCGTTGCTGTAGCCGAGAAAGACTTCTCCCCCTTCCCCGAAAGAAGGATGGTAGAACCATACCTGGGGGGCGTCCGGCTTGGGGCGGGTGCGGCGTTTGCGCACCACACTGGGACGCTCGGCGGGCGTGTCGTGCTGGGGAAGGACGTACAGGATGCGCTGGCAGGAATCGCACAGCACCAGGGAAGCTCCGGTACGGACCTCGTTATAGGTCTGGGGGCGCAGCATGACCTGGCAGGCGAGGCATTTCTGGTCGCGCACCTCGGAAATGCCCGAGCCCCGGAATTTGAAGACGCGGTCATAATGACGCAGCACCTCAGTGTCGATGGCGGCGCGCACCGTGTCCCGCTTGGCGTTCCATTCAGCCAGTTGCTTTTCGTCTTCGGCGTTGAGTCGGCGGGCCTCGTTTTTCTCTTTTTCGATCTCGGCGGTTTCGGCCTTCAGTTCGCCCTCCGCGGCCTTGACCTCCCGGTCACGCACCTCGGCATCGAGCATGAGTTCGAGGATCTTGTCCTCATTGGCCGCAATATCCTTCTGCGCGAATTCAATCTCGTGCAGCAGGGCCCGGTATTGGTCATTGGTCTTTACCTCGAGGGATTGATCACGATACTTGGAGATCTTGCCCTGTAGATCCTGAATCACCCCTTCGTACCTTTTCTTGGCAGCTTCGTCGGTCTTGACCGCGGCCTTGGCTTTTTCCAGTCGGCCCTTGGTGTCGGCCAGCTTGTGCTCGATGGTCTGCACCCGCTTGGGCAGGGCGGCGACCTCCTCTTTCAGGCGCAGGATCTCGCGATCTGCCACCTGCAGCTCCATCAGATTTTGGAGGTCGAGAAGCATGCAAGACTAACTGCGATGATTTTAGCATGCGGCGCGGGGATTGCCGGAGTGCCGTCTTCTCCCACCCTCGGCGGCTATCGCTCAGTATCTTCCAGAGCAAATCTCCCCAGCAGGAAGGGCCGGGAAACCGGGGACTTGCTGCTGGTCGGATCGACGGGATACACCGCATCCTGCTGCAGTGTCGGGAATCCCCAGATCTTGCCATTGCGCATGTCGATCATGACCTTGCCGTAGACTTGCCGGCTGCCATCCGGGGCGCGCAGCAAGTTCACCCCCGGCTCGACGTAATAGGGGTGTGGTTCTCCCCCTTGAGCTCTTACGGTGCTCGACGGCATGAAGGGGCGAATGGCCATGCCGGCCAGCGAAACTGCGATAACAACCCATGCCCACTCGGAGATGGAACGGACTCGCATCTTTGTCCTCCTGGCCGGGCAAACCCGGATCAACCAGGCGTCTGTTTCTAGCAGGGCGGTCGAAAGCCTACAAGCGGTAATCGTGCCTGCGCCCGGGTAAAGCCAGCCGAGTTCTCGGTCTGCCGCCTGTCCTCGATTGCAGCAGAGGGACGACTGACGACTGGTACCGTGACGCAAATCACAGACAGTCGTGCACCCTTGGCAGTCCAATCTCGGACGGAAGATGGGCATCGAAAGACCAACCCTGGCCGCCATGCGGCAGAGCATCGTCGACGGAGCGCCGGAAGCGGCGGCCGCGCTGGCACGAGAGGGGCTCCGCATCGGCATCGCGGCCATCGACGCCATCCAGCAAGGCTACGTGCCGGGTATGCACGCCGTGGGCGAGGAATTTGCCCAGCGCCGACTGTTTCTGCCGGACATGATGGCCGCGGCTGAGGCCATGCGTGCCGCCATGGAGGTGTTGGAACCGGCGTTGCTCCGCATGGGCGCGGAACGTCCCGTGGCCGGAGTCGTGCTGTTGGGCACCGTGCAGGGTGATATCCACGAGATTGGAAAGACTCTGGTCGGGACCCTGCTCACCGCCCACGGCTTCCGGGTGCACGACCTCGGCGTGGATGTGCCTGTAGAGCGATTTGTGGCGAAAGTGAGCGAACTGAACCCGGATATCGTTGGCCTCTCGGCACTGCTCACCACCACCATGAAACAGCAGCGGACCGTGATCGAAGCGCTTGCCAGGGAGGGTCTGCGCACGAAGCTCCGCGTGCTCGTAGGCGGTGCCCCCGCAACTCGCCGCTGGGCCGAGGAGATCGGCGCCGATGGCTGGGGCAAGGACGCGGTCAGTGCGGTGACGCTGGCACAGAGCCTGATGGATAGCCGGCCCCGGGTGCCGTTTCCCAAGACATGAGACCCAAGCTGGAACTCCTGGACCGTCCGCTGATCGAACGCATATTGGACGAAGCATTCCGGCTGATCATGAGGCCGGGCGTGCGCGTGGCGCCGCAGGTCCATGGTTTGCTGGCGGATGCAGGCGTGGGCGTGGAGGAAGGGGTCGCGCGCATTCCCGAAGGTCTGGCGCGCCAGGCCCTGGCCTCCGCTCCGCGTGAGTTCTTCCTTTACGCGCGGGAAGGGCGCGCCGTGGTGCGCTACGGCGGCGACGATGTGCACTATGACCCGGGCTCTTCCTGCCTGAACATTCTGGATTCCGAGACCACGCAGCCCCGGCCGGCTCAGGCCTCGGACCTGGCGCGGCTGGTGCAGGTCGCCGAGATGCTGCCTCAGTTCGCCGCACAGGCGACGGCCACGGTTTGCAACGACGTTCCCGAGGATATCGGGGATTGGTACCGGTTGCTCGTGGTGCTGTGGTATTCGGCCAAGCCGGTGGTCACGGGAGCCTTCTCCGGTCCGGGCCTCAAGACGATGCTCGATCTGCTGGCCGAGGAGAGCGGCAGCCGGGAGGCATTGCGGTACAAACCTCGTGCCGTCTTTGACGTTTGTCCCTCTCCGCCGCTCAACTGGTCTGAGTTCGCTTCGGCGAACTTGACCGAGCTGGCCCACGCTGGGATTCCGGCGGAGATCGTCTCCATGCCAATGGCGGGAGCCACCGCCCCCGTAACCCTGGCCGGCGCCGTGGTACAGCATGCCGCCGAATGCATTAGCGGGATCGTGATTCACCAGTTGGCCGGGCCTGGGGCGCCGGTCGTCTGGGGCGGAGCCCCCAGCATCTTCGACATGCGTACGGGAACAACTCCCCTCGGGTCGATCGAGAGCACCATGCTCAACCTCGCCTGTTCCCAGATCGGAAAATTTCTCGGCCTGCCCACTCACGGATACCTCGTTAACACCGACGGCAGGTCGGTCGACGCCCAGGCCGGGATGGAGAGCGGCCTGTCGGCGGCGCTGGGAGCGCTGGCCGGCATCAACATGATCTCGGGTGCTGGCATGCTGGATTCGGTGGCATGCCACAGCGTGGAGAAGCTGGTGATCGACGCCGAGGCCATCGCTTCCGCCGAGCGGCTGGTCCAGGGAATTGAGCCGCGCGGCGAATCCCTGGCCACAGCGATGTTCGTCAAGACCGGCTTGCGCGGCGATTTTCTCAAGCTGCAGGAAACACGCCTCCTGTTCCGCAGCGAACAGCATTTTCCCTCGGCCGTGATCGAGCGGGGCGGACCCGCCACGGGAAGTAACGCATTCGCCCGCGCGCGCCAGCACGCGGCAGAGTTGCAGGCTGGATACGCCCGGCCGAGGTTGGCTGGCGCCCGGGAAGAGGCAATCCTGACCTTCGCCCGGGGCCGCGCCCGCCAAGCCGGCCTGGACGCCCTGCCGGGAATCGACCGCGCTGCGGTGGAAAGGGTCTAGCTCGCGCGCCTTTTGCTTGTGTCGACCGCCTTCGCTTTACACTGCCGGCCGGCATTTCCCCATGGTTCCCCGGGGCGTATCGGTTTTTGCCTGCCGGCCATGCGTTGCCTTCCTACCCCGGTGTACACTTCAAGCTTTTGCTTCTCTCATCCCCGCTCGCTGGAGTGTGCTCGTGAAACCATTGCTCGTCACGCTGCTGAGCCTGCTGGCCGTTGGTTTGGCCCAGACCGGGCCGGAAGGCGCTCCCCGCAGGGTGCTCACCCTCGAGGCGATTTTCGCGGAAGGCGGTCTTACCGGCAGGGAACCGGAGAACCTCAAGTGGAGTCCGGATGGAAAGCGCGTCTCGTTCGTGCAGCGCGACGACACGGGCGAGCACGGGGAACTCTGGTATGTGGACGCCTTCAGCGGGGAGAAGAAAGTCCTGGTCAGTGGCGCCAAGCTGGCCAGCCTCGCGCCGGATACCTCGAAGATCAAGGATGAACGGGAGAAGGAGTGGCTCACGCGCTATCATGTGGCCGCTTACCTGTGGTCGCCTGACTCCCGGAATCTGCTGTTTGATTCGCAGGGGCAGCTTTGGCTCTACAGCCTGGACAGTGGCACAGCGGTGCAATTCACCTCTTCCCCCGAGGGCAGTGCAGATCCCAAGTTCTCTCCCGAGGGCGGCGAGATCGCTTACGTGCGCAAGCATAACCTGTACACGCAGCCGGTTCAGGGCGGGAAGATTCACCGACTCACGAATGATACGGACGACGACATCCTGAATGGAGAGGTCGACTGGGTCTACGCCGAGGAACTCAGCGTGCGCAGCAACTATTTCTGGTCGCCGGACGGCCACGAGATCGCTTACCTGCAGATGAATGAGAAGCAGGTACCCAGCTATCCGATCACGGACTGGCTGCCGACCCATCCCAAGGTGGAGATGGAAAAGTACCCCAAGGCGGGCGACCCGAATCCTTCGGTCCGGCTGGGAGTAGTCGCGGTCAAAGGCGGTGGCACCAAGTGGATTGAATTGACCAACCAGACGGACATCTACATCCCGCGCTTCGGCTGGGTCCGCGACGGGATTCTATGGGCCGAAGTCCTGAACCGCGCGCAGGACACCATGGACCTGTATTTTGTCGAGGCGAAGTCCGGCCACGCCCACAAGATTCTCACCGAGACCAGCAAGGACGCCTGGGTCAACGTCAATGACGATTTCCGGATACTGAAGTCCGGAGACCGCTTCATCTGGTCAAGCTGGCGCGACGGCCACACGCATCTGTATCTCTACAGCTTCGACAAGCAGAATCCGCTCTCTGCCGAAGCGCACTTGGAGCGGCAGCTCGAGCAGGGCGACTACGAAGTGCTGGGGATTGAGGGGATCGATGACCGGGCGGTCTATTTCACCGCCAACCAGGGGGACTATCGCCAACAACAGCTGTTCTCGGTGAAGTTCGACGGCTCCGACTTTCACCGGCTTTCGCAGGAAAGTGGGGTCCATGACGCGACGTTTTCCGAAGACGGGGAGCACTGGGTAGACCGCTATTCGGCGGCTCTTACGCCGCCGCGATGGTCCGTGTGCGCCGTGGCCGGACCTTGCCACTCGATGTGGGAATCACGCGGCGTCGCCGACTATGGCCTGGTCGCACCCAAGTCTCTGGAGTTCAAGGCTGACGACGGCACGCTGCTGTACGGGGAGCTGAGGTTGCCCCCGCAGGCTTCCGCCGGCAAGGTCCCACTCCTGGTGCACGTGTACGGGGGCCCCGCGGCCCAGCTGGTTCGCGACGGTTGGGCTGGATCCACGGAATTGTTTCACCAGTTCCTGCTGGGCAAAGGCTTCGCTCTGTTCACCCTGGACAACCGGGGCACGCCAAACCGCGGCCGGGCGTTCAGCGCCGCCACCCGCGGTCAGTTCGGGAGGATCGAATTGCGGGACCAGCTGGCTGCGCTCGAACAGGTGCTCGCCCAGTATCCGCAACTCGACAAAGACCACGTGGGAATCTGGGGCTGGTCGAACGGCGCTTCCATGACGCTGTTCGCCCTGACGCATTCCGCGGCCTTCAGGGCCGGGGTCGCCGTCGCTCCGGTCACAGACTGGCACAACTACGACTCGATCTATACCGAACGCTACCTGGGCCTGCCCAAAGACAATCCCCAAGGCTATGAACAATCTGCCATACCGAAGGCAGCAGGCAGCCTGCACGGCGCGCTGCTGCTGGTCCACGGTACCAGCGACGACAATGTACATTTCCAGAACAGCATCCAGATGATCGAAGCCCTGATTCGAGCGGACGAGCCTTTCCGCCTCATGATCTATCCCAACAAGACCCATGGCATCGCCGGGAAAGCCTCGCGCACGCACTTATTTCACATGATCGTGGACCATCTCGAGCGAGAACTAAAGTAGGCTAGCGCTTGGCGGGAACGCTCCATGCACCGAATCATCCTCGGCGATTTCGAGCTCAACGTCTTTTCCGACGGGACCTATCCGCTCGACGGAGGCGCCTTTTTTGGCGTCGTACCCAAGGTGATGTGGTCGAAGAAGATGCCGGCCGACGAGCGTAATTTTGTGGCGGCGGGTTTGAACTCCCTTCTCGTCCGCACCGGCTCGCACAATCTGCTGGTGGAGACGGGCATCGGCAACAAGCTTCCCGACAAGATGCGCAGGATCTACGGACAGCCTGCCCGACTGCTCGACAATCTGGCTGGCGCCGGCGTCTCACCCGATGAGATCGACGTGGTCATCAACACTCACCTGCACTTCGATCACTGCGGGTGGAACACGGTGCGCAAGGCGGACCGGGTGATAGCCACCTTCCCCAAGGCGGCCTACTACGCGCCCGAAGGCGAGTGGCAGCACGGGCAGAAGCAGTATGAACGCGATGCGATCAGCTACCTCAGCGACAACTACAACCCCCTGATTGAAAGCGGCCAGATGCGCTTGATGCCAGGCGACCGGGAGATCGTGCCCGGCGTTTCGGTAAGGCTGTTCCCCGGCCATACCGCGCACATGCAGGCGGTGATTTTGACCAGCGGCGGGCGGACGGCGTGTTACATCTCGGACCTGATCCCGACGACTGCGCACCTTGACCTTACCTGGGTGATGGCTTTTGACCTGTTTCCCCTCGACACCATCTCCAGCCGCAAGCGCTACTACGTGCAGGCCATCCCGGAGAAATGGCTCACGGTGTTCACCCATGATGACAAAGTGCCATGGGCCTACGTGGAGAGGGATGCGACGGGAAAACTGACGGCCCGAACGCCCCTATGAAGACGAAGGGACGCCTTCGTCGGCGAGGGCAAGCCTCGGGGCAAAGAATTCTTCCACTCGGCTCAGGATGTCCGGTGTGCTCTTGGATTCGTAGATGTGCTTGCGCAGCTCGGCGCCGCCCGACACTCCATGCGTGAACCAGGATGCGAACTGCTTCATTTTGCCCTCCGCGTCCGGCAGCTCCTCGTCGATGAGCATGCGGAAGTAAGTGCGGATCATCTCGTAGCGGTCCGCCTCCGCCGGTTCCGCGTAGCAGCCCGTGGCGGTGAATTGCGCGATCTGTCGGAAAATCCAGGGATTCGACGCTGCGGTCCGGCCGATCATCACTGCGTCACAACCCGTCTGCGTGATCATCGCGCCCGCATCCTCCGGCCTGCGGATGTCTCCGTTGCCGATGACCGGGATTTTCACCGCTTCCTTGACCGCGGCGATCCACTCCCATCGTGCCTGGCCGCCGTAGCCCTGCTCGCGGGTGCGAGCGTGCAGTGCCACCGCGCAAAGGCCGCAGTCCTCGGCCATTTTCGCCAGCTCGAGGCAGACGATTTCCTGGTCGTTCCATCCCGCGCGGAATTTCACGGTGAAGGGGATTTTGACGACCGAGCGTACGGAGCGAAAAATGTCTCCGATCCGGGGCAGGTCGCGCAGCAAGCCGGAACCGCCGTTACACTTCGTCACCTTTTTGGCCGGGCAGCCCAGGTTCAAGTCGACCAGGTCGAATCCCAGGTCTTCGACCAGTCGCGCCGCGTCGGCTATCACCTGTGGGTTGCTGCCGAACAGTTGCGCCGAGATAGGATGCTCGTCCGCATAGAAGTGGAGGTAGCGCTGCGCCTTCTTGTCCTTTGCGCGCAGAACGCCGTCGGCCGAGGTGAACTCGGTCATGATCAGCCCGCAGCCGCCCAGGGCGCGTATGAAGCGGCGAAACACGGTGTCGGTAACACCTGCCATGGGGGCCAGCACGGTGGCGGGGTGGATCTCGACCGCGCCCAGGCGGACCGCCGCGGGCACCGGCTTCAAAACCCCCGCCGGAGAAGATGCGGCATGGGCCGGATTCTCCCAGAACTTTCGCATGGGTTATTCTACTGCCCTTCCCCCTGGCCAGCCCAATGTGCCAGAATCGCATTGTAGATCCTGGATACCCCTCATGGAGGAAACGCCCAAGTTGCGCCCGCTGGACGCAGGCACATTCGATCCGAAACGATGGCTGGGAGCCGTCGTCGGCGGGGTGGTACTGGGCGAAGCCCTGTGGTCGATGCTGCAGCTGCTCATCCGGGACTGGGCGACGCCAGCGGTGATGAACCTGCTGGGGCAGGGACCGACTCAGAACCGGGAGGCCTTTCTGCCTCAGCCGCTGCTGCTTGCCTTTGTGGAGGTTTGCCTGGCCGGGATCCTGCTCGTGCTGATTTTTGCCTGGACGAACCGTGGCCGGCGCGTAGTGCGGGTCAGCGTAGCCCGGGCGTCCACCAAGGAAAGAGCGCCCGCTGCTCCCACGCCCGTGGCTGCGCCGCCGATCGTTCCAGCCACGGGTCCGCTGGCCACCTCAGTCCGGGAGCAAACTCCGCCGGCAATGCCGCAACCGGTCCCACGCACGGAAGCCACCGAAACCCAGCCTTCGGCCTTTTCGCCCGCGCCCGAGTCCGTGGCCACCCCAACCCGGACCATAATCCCACCGCTGCCGGCGGCTCCAGTCGCGGCCGTGCCTGCAGAGTCAGCGCAAGCAAAGCCTAAGTCCAAGCCCAAAAAGCCCAAGCCTGTGTATTACAACATCGTCGGGGAACCGGTTGAATCGGACGACGAGTAGGCAGCCGCCAAAAGCCCCGCAGGGCTATTTCCCAAGCCTACTTCTTCGCCGGCTCGGCCTTGGCATACTTGCGGCGGAAGCGCTCGACGCGTCCGGCCGTATCGACCAGCTTCTGCTTGCCGGTGAAGAACGGGTGGCAGGCGGAGCAGATCTCGACGTGGATGTCGCCCTTGTGGGTCGAGCGGGTGGTGAAGCTATTGCCGCACGCGCACTGCACGCGTACTTCTGAGTAGGTGGGATGAATGGCTGCCTTCATAAGTAGATTCTGACCTCGACCCGAACCGTTTGATTCTACTCGCAGGACGGGGGTTGCAGCAACCCTACAAGCTTCTGATGACAAAAGGACTTAGGGACTGGCTTCTGGGGACCGGTTTCTGGCTTTAGCCGACCGACCGCCCCAAAAAGTGGTGAGCACGCAGGAGCCAGCGACCCCGATTTCTGTGCTTTGCTGGAACACCGTCCCTGGGTTTGGTCAGCCGCTTCTCAGGTTCTTGGTGCGTTCCCCGTGGTGCGGTCCGGCCGAAAGAGCCCCGGTGTTCGGCGCCAAGCGCCTGGCGAGGCGGACAACGTGGTCCTGCCGCATATCTGCGGCGGAATGGTGTGTTGGTCTCCCGACTTCGCTAAAGAGAAAAACGGCAGGCGCGACCTCCTGCCGTTCCCCACTCCACCCGTCTTTCCGGCTTCTCCTACTTTCTATTCACCGCTTTCTTCAGCTCCGCCCCCGGTGTAAACTTCGCGACTCTGCGGGCAGCAATCTTGATGGTGGCACCCGTTTGCGGATTCCGTCCATTGCGGGCCTTTCTCTGCGACACGCCAAACGTGCCGAACCCGATCAGAGCGACCCGCTCTCCCTTCTTGAGGGCAGCGGTTATGCTGTCCACGGCGGTATCGATCGCCTTCGTGGCCTGCGCCTTGCTCATGTCGCAAGCGGAAGCGATGCGGTCCACGAGATCAGCTTTATTCATCGTCTCTCCTAACCAGGCTTCCTTGTGTGCCTCGGCACGAACCCCGGGGGAGTTGAGCTCTTGCTGAGATGGAATCCTGATGGCGCTATTTTCTCCCGTCTTTGCGCGTTGTCAACTGTGAAAAACCAGTGTCGACGCGGTTTTCATCACGGCGGAAACGCGAAAGTGCGTGCTGACGCGGATGTGGAGGATGCGAGTTGATACTTCAGGCTCTGGTACTACTCAGAAGTGCATCCGCCGCGCCGCGTTGCTGGATTGGCCTTGATTTTTTCCTCCGCACTCCACAGGATGTACACAACCACCCAGGCTTTTGTGCTTGCGCAGGTCCGTCAGCCGGTGCAGAGTCAGAAGCGGGGAGAAGGTCTACGCTTCATGGAAGTTTCGACGGAAGTTTGCCCGCTGTGCGAAGGAACCGGCTGGAAAAGAGTCCATCTTGCGGGCGAGAGCCGGGTAACCCGCTGCCAATGCCAGTCGAAGTCGCGCACCCAAGCGCTGCTCGGGGCGGCGCGCATCCCAAGGCGCTACGAACACTGCGAGCTCTCCGGGTTCAGCCCGGATTTCCCGGGAGCGCATCCCTCGCTGGCCCTGGCCCATCTGGCTTCCACGCGATTCGTCGAAGAGTACAATCCGGGCGAAGGCACTGGCCTGCTCCTGATCGGGAAGATCGGCACGGGCAAAACGCACTTGGCGGTCGGCATTCTCAAAGAGCTCATTCTGGCCAGGGGAATTCCCTGCCTGTTCACCGACTACCGCGAGCTGCTTAAGGAAATCCAGAATTCCTACAATCCTTCGGTGCAAAGGACGGAATTGGACGTGCTTCGTCCCGTGTTTGACACTGAAGTTCTGGCCCTCGACGAACTGGGCGCGGTGAAGCCGACAGAATGGGTGTGGGACACGGTCAGCCTGATCCTGAATACCCGCTACAACGACAACCGGACAACTATCATCACAACCAACTTCGAGGATGAAGCCGCCGCATCTGTTTCGACCCGCTTGTCTTCGGCAAAGGCCGCAGCTCGCCCTGAGACCCTGGGCGATCGCATTGGGGAGCGGATGCGCTCCCGATTGCATGAGATGTGCCGCATCATCAGGCTCGACGGTTCCGATTTCCGGCAGAAGTTTCGCAGCGCGAGCTTCCGCTGAACCGACCCGGTCACCCCTCGGCTGCGTGTTTGTCCCTAAAGCCTCGTCACCGTTTTCCTCGTAGCGCCACCATGAGGAGTGGCACCATGCCCATCCGTTACCTCTAGGCGACTTTGCCAGGAAAGGCCATCCTTGCCATCGCTCCCGTCCGGCGACGACCGCGGGAGGCTGGCGACCGGAACAAGCTGGCTGCGGCGCGACTGCTTCGAAGATCCTGAGGGCCACGACACGATGCCTCCCTTGCGGATTCCATCTAGAATCCTAGTGTGCTCTCCCTGAAGCTCGAGTTCGATCCCGCCCGCGAGCAGCAAGTCTTCTCCGCCGCTCCGGCCGCGCCTGCGGTGTTCGTCCTGCGGGGTGACGACGCAAGGGCTGAGCCGTATGTCAGCAAGACTGCCAACCTCCGGCGCCGGCTGATCCGATTGCTGGGTGCGCCGGACGAGCGCACGAAGAGGCTCAACCTGCGCGAGCGCGTCCGCCGCATCGAGTACACTCCCACCGCGTCCGATTTTGAGTCGGGCTTCCTCCTCTACCAGGTGCTGCGCCAGCTCTTCCCCCGCGTCTATGCACACCGGCTGCGCCTGCGCTTCGTGTCCCTGGTCAAGCTGCACCTGGACAACCCCTACCCGAGGGCTTCGATCACCACCCGGCTTGGTCGCACTGGCAGCTCGCTGTACTACGGGCCTTTTCCTTCGCGGGCAGCCGCTGAAAAGTTCGCCAACGATTCGCTGGATTTTTTCAAGATGCGCCGCTGCGTGGAGAATCTGAATCCCGACCCATCCTTCCCCGGGTGCATCTACTCGGAGATGAAGATGTGTCTCGCCCCTTGCTTCAAGGGCTGTTCGGACGAGGAATACCGCGCCGAGGTGGTTCAGGTACAGGCCTACCTGGATAGCAGGGGCGAATCCTTGGTGCGGGCGTTCAGCGAGCAACGCGACCAGGCCGCGGGCAACCTCGAATTCGAGCGGGCCGCGGCCTGGCACGGGCGCCTCGACAAGCTGAGGCGGGTGGCGAGCCAGTTGCCAGAGATGGTGCAGCGCATCGATCGGTTGGCGGCGCTGATCATCCAGCCGAGCACGGCCCCGGAATGCGTCACGTTGTTTCGCGTGGATGCGGGCCGCATTGCAGGCCCGGCGATCTTTTCCATCCAGCCGCTGGAACATACCAAGTCGCAATCCATGGAGTCGCGTGTTCAGCAGGCGCTCGACCTTATGCCCAGCCACATGGTCCGGAGCGGCCTGGAAACCATGGAGCACCTGGCGCTCCTCAAACGCTGGTACTACCGCGGCACGAGGACCGGAGAGATCTTCTTCGCCGATGACAGGGGTACGCTCCCGATGAGGCGGATCGTACGCGGCATTTCGCGGGTCTACCGAGGCGAAAAGCCGGAAACCGCCGAACTCCCGACGTCCGGTATGCCGCCTGCGCCCGCAAAGTAGCTACCCCTGGGTCAGCGCTGGCGGCGAACCCGCGGCAAGGTATCAAACTCCGCCACGAGGCCGAGAGACAGGGAGACGGTCAAGCGCAATACGAAGTCATGTTCGATCCCCTGCCCGTGGGGTGAACCGAGATCCTGGCTGGGGAATTTCGACCATGGAGGCACCCAATGAAGACTGATTCGGACCGTTCGCTTCGCCAGCACGTGCTTTACGTCCTCGCGGGCGGCGGTGCACACGCCAAGTTCGAGGATGTCATCGACGGCATCCCGGTACGGCTGCGTGGCAAGCAGGTAGCCGCTTTGCCCTACACGGCTTGGATGCTGCTCGAACACATGCGGATCGCACAGCGGGACATCCTGGAGTTCAGCCGCAACCGCCAGCATGTTTCGCCCGACTGGCCCAAGGGCTACTGGCCGCGCACGGCTGCGCCCCCCAGCGCCTCGGCCTGGAGCAAGAGCATTCGCTCCTTCCGCCAGGATCTCTCCGCCATGGAGGCGCTGGTGAAGAGCCCGAGGACAGATCTCCACGCGCCGATTCCCTGGGGCGATGGCCAGACCATTCTGCGGGAAGCTCTACTGGTTGCCGACCACAATGCGTACCATCTTGGCCAACTGGTCTTGCTGCGGCGTTTGCTGGGGACGTGGTCTGCGTAGCAAGGAGCTGGTCCGGAGTCAGCCTGCGTTTCGTTGACGGCGGGCAGGATCCTGCCCGGCAACTAACCGCGTGTGGGATAATCGAAGCGAAGACAGTCGGCAGGAGTCTTTCCCCCGCCGGCCGCATCCAATAAACGTGCCCGACGAACAATTCTTCTTTCAGCACTACGGATTGACCCAATCTGATCTCGAACGCTATCTCGCGGCCGCTTTATCGGCCGGCGGCGAGTACGCGGACCTCTATTTTGAGTACCTTGCATCCACCGCCTTAATGGTCGATGAGTCGATGCTGAAGTCGGCCTCGCAGGGCATCTCGGCGGGATGTGGCGTGCGGGTCGTAGCCGGTGAGAGAACCGGTTACGCCTACACGGATGACCTTTCTCCGCAGCGCATCCTGCACGCCGCGCGCACCGCTGCCCTGATCGCGAGCGGCCCGGCAAAAGCTCCCCGCGTGGGCTTCCAGGAGAAGCAAGCGCGCAGCCTGTATCCGATGAGTCTGCCCTCGGTGGATGCGGAGATTACCGCCAAGGTGGAGCTGGTCATGCGCGCGGATGCGGCCGCGCGAGCTTACGATTCCCGCATCCAGGAAGTGCGCGCCAGCTACGCAGACGAGTTGCGCAACATTCTGATCGTCGGCTCCGACAGCACCTTCGCGCATGATTCGCAGCCCCTGGCGCGGCTGAATGTCTCCTGCATCGCCAAGCGAGAGCAGCAGTCAGGACGAGGCACATCCGGGGGCGGCGGCCGGGTGGCGCTGGACTTCTTCTTGGGCGAAAAGACACCGGAGTACTTCGCCAGAGAAGCGGCACGCCAGGCGATCCTGCAACTCGATGCCAGGGAGGCTCCGGCGGGTGAGATGGAAGTCGTGCTGGGCCCGGGCTGGCCCGGAGTGCTGCTCCACGAAGCTGTGGGCCATGGCCTGGAGGCCGACTTCAACCGCAAGAAGACCTCGGCATTTGCGGGACTGGTGGGTCGGCGTGTGGCCAGCGAACAGTGCACGGTGGTAGACAACGGCACCATGCCGTGGCGGCGCGGCTCGCTCAACGTGGACGACGAGGGCCAACCCACCCAGGAGACCGTGCTGATCGAGAACGGCATCCTGAAGGGATATTTGAGCGACAAGCTTTCCGCCCGGCTGATGGGAATCGCCGACACGGGAAACGGGCGGCGCGAGAGCTACGAGCACATCCCCATGCCGCGCATGACGAACACCTACCTGCTGCCCGGCCAGGACCATCCCGAAGACATCATCCGCTCCGTGAAGCACGGAGTGTATGCGGTGAACTTTGGTGGCGGGCAAGTGGATATAACCAACGGGAAGTTCGTGTTCTCAGCCTCGGAAGCCTACATGATCGAAGACGGCCTTATTACCGCGCCTATCCGCGGCGCGACGCTGATCGGCAACGGACCCGACGTACTGACGCGGGTTTCGATGGTTGGCAACGATCTGAAGCTCGACGAGGGCGTCGGCACCTGCGGCAAGGATGGACAGGCAGTTCCGGTCGGTGTGGGCATCCCCACCCTTAAAATAGACCGGCTCACGGTGGGGGGGACGGCGCGGAAAGATACGGGCGGCGGGTTCATGCAGTAAAGGCGAAGTCCACCACGGAAACAGAGAGACGCTCTCTGCAGTAAGAGCGGCGTGAGGGTGACCTCTGGGCGCCTGCGGAGGCGCGAACAGCAATCTCATGTCAAATGCCACGGTAGAAACTGCAACGCTCGAACTCCCCGGCGACCTGAAGGACTTTGCCCAGGACCTCGTCCGCCGCGCCATGGCCGGCGGGGCTAGCGCAGCCGAAGCCGTGGTCCGAGGAGGAGATGAATTCTCCACCACCGTCAGGCTCGGGCAGGTGGAGACGCTGAAGCAAGCGGGATCGCGCGCCATGGGGGTACGTGTTTTCTTTGGCAAGCGGGCGGCCAGCACCTACTCCAGCGATCTTTCGAAACCAGGGCTCGATCGCCTGCTGCAGTCGGCACTCGAGCTGGCTCGGATCACGTCGGAAGATCCTTTCGCCGGTATTCCCGAGGCCGATCAACTCGGTTCGCTGCCTGGCGACCTCGACCTCTATCACGAGGACGTCTACTCCCTGCCCGGCGCCGAACGCATCGAATACGCTCGCCGCGCCGAAAAGGCTGCGCTCGACTACGATCCGCGTTTGAAGAATTCCGAAGGCGGCTCGTTTGATGCTGCCACCGGACACAAGGTCCTGGCCAATTCCCACGGATTTGTCGGCGAGTACCGGCGCTCGTATTGCTCGGTAGCGACCGTTCCCGTTGCCCAGGACGAACAAGGTCACATGCAGCGCGATTACTGGTTTTCGGTGGCCCGGAACCTGGGGCGGCTGGAGTCCCCCGAAGCCGTTGGGAGGAAGGCCGCGGCGCGCACCCTTCGCAGGCTCGGCGCACGAAAAATAAAGACTGCTCACGTGCCGGTACTTCTTGACCCCCTGGTGGCCGCGTCCATCCTGGAACACATCTTCGAGGGCGTAAATGGGGATTCGGTCTACCGCGGGGCTTCATTTCTTGCCGGCAAGCTCGGCCAGAAGATCGCAGGCGATAACGTGACCGTCATCGACGACGGCACCATGCCGGGAGGCTTCGGAACCAGCCCCTTTGATGGCGAAGGCATCCCCACGCGGCGGACGGTCGTCATGGACAAGGGCGTGCTGGCGTCGTACCTGCTCAACACCTATACGGCAAGAAAATTGGGCTTGAAGACCACGGGCAACGCGGCACGCGGCCTCGCCGGCACGCCCGGAATCGGACCCGGAAATTACTTCTTGCAGCCCGGCACGCGGACGCCGGAACAGGTCATCGGCGACGTCAAGGAAGGACTGTATGTCACCGAGTTTCTGGGGCACGGCGTCAACCTTGTGACCGGGGATTACTCCCGCGGCGCTTCCGGACTTTGGATCTCCGGAGGAGAGTTGGCCTATCCCGTCGAAGAGATCACGGTCGCAGGCAACCTGAAAGACATCTTGTTCCACATTTCTGAGATTGCCAACGACCTGGAGTTCCGCGGCGCGGTGGCTTCGCCCACCATCCGGCTTGACGGCTTGACGGTTGGGGGCCAGTAGGCCTTGGCGGTGGAGTTTGCGTTAGGCTCGGGGAATGGCCCCTCTCCGTTCCCGTTGGCACTCGCATCCCGCTAAATCGACAATCAAAATTCAACCATCTACAATCCCCTCATGGGCGGACTGATCCAGCAGCCGGCCGAAGGGCGAGAGAAGAGTTGGCGCGCGATCGGAATCGGTGTCGGTGTGGTGGTCGCCGTAATCGCGGGGCTGGTGCTGGTGTCACGCCCCGATCAGCGCGGGGCACGACATCCTCACCCGTACGCCGCGAACGTCCAGCTTTCCGACTTGAAGATGAGCGCGGCGGAGAATTTCGTTGGCGCCACCGTCAATTACATCGATGGGACGGTAAGCAACGCGGGTAACCAGACCGTGACCCACGCCTTGGTCGATGTCACCTTCAAGGATGCCCTGGGCCAGGTCGCGCAGAAGGAGACGATTCCGCTCCATGTTCTGAAAACCGGTGGCCCCTACCCGGAAGCCGTGGACCTGAGCATGTCCCCCTTGCCGCCGGGCCAGAGTAAGCCCTTCCGGCTGACCTTCGAAAGCATTTCGGAGCAGTGGAATCACGAGTATCCCGAGCTTAAGGTCGTCGATGTGACGCTGAAGTAGCGAAGCTTGCAGACCGGCGGCGGCACCGCCACCCACGCTACCAGCGGCCATTTACAATGAGCTTGTGCCTGAGACCAAGCCATTCCGGCTGACGGAGTCGGTGAAAGCTGCGGGTTGAGCGTCCAAGCTGAGTCCGGCGGTGCTGGACACAGTGCTTGGGAAATTAGCCCGGCAACACGACGCCAACGTACTGGTCGGCTTCGAGCACGCCGACGACGCGGGCGTGTATCAGATCGCGCCGGATACGGCGCTGGTGCAGACCGTCGACTTCTTCACGCCGGTGGTGGACGATCCCTACACCTTCGGCCAGATTGCAGCCACCAATGCTCTGAGCGACGTGTACGCCATGGGCGGACGTCCCCTGACTTCTCTGGCGCTGGTCGGCTTTCCAGAGAAGGCGGATGTGGAGATTCTCCAGAGCATCCTCGCCGGAGGGCTCGCCAAGATGATGGAGGCAGGCTGCACGGTCCTTGGCGGCCACAGCATCCGCGATGAGGAAACCAAGTTTGGGTATGCCGTGACGGGGCTGGTCAACCCGAAAAGAGTTTTCGCCAACAGCGGTGCGCGGCCTGGTGACGCGCTGGTCCTGACCAAGGCTCTCGGCACAGGCGTGATCTCCACGGCGATCAAGCAAGCAAAGGCCCAGCAACCGTGGGTGGCGGCCGCAGTCGCGTCGATGACCGCGCTTAATCAGCGGGCTGCGGAGGTTGCGACCCGCGGGGAATATCGGGTACACGGGATGACCGACATTACTGGCTTCGGCCTGATCGGGCATGCGCGCGAGCTGGCTCTGGCGAGCAAAGTTTCCCTGCGCATCTTTGCCGATAAGATCTTGTTGCTGCCGGGCGCCATCGAATGCGCTCGTGCCGGACACATCCCCGGAGGTCTCAAGGCCAATCGCGAGTTCGCCGAGTGCGTGGTCGGGTTCGAGAGCGAAATTGCCGATGAGTTGAAGTTGCTGCTCTTCGATCCCCAGACCGCCGGAGGCCTGCTCCTCTCGATCTTGGAAGAAGACGCGGAGACGCTCTTGATGGAGCTGCAGTCTGTGGGAATTGCGGCGTCCCGCATCGGGGCCGTGGCCGCGTCCGGGAAGCCGTTGATCAAGGTCTCTTGAGCACGGGCGCCGGCTTGAAACATCTCTCATAGAAGGCAGCTTTCCTGGCCGCCTTTCTGTTATTCCTAGGAGGGTCCTCATGGAATTCCGCGAACTTGGTCGTTCCGGCCTCAGAGTCTCCGCCCTTGGCCTCGGCTGCATGGGCATGTCCGAGTTCTACAGCGGGCGCGACGATCGCGAGTCGCTGGCCACAATCGACCGCGCTCTCGAACTGGGCATCCATTTCCTCGACACGGCGGATGTCTACGGGCCCTACAAGAACGAGGAACTGCTAGGCAGGGCTCTCCGCGGCCGCCGCCACCGGGTCGTGCTCGCCACCAAGTTCGGGATTGTGCGCGACCCCAGCCATCCCGGCGTCCGCGGAGTCAACGGTACTCCAGAGTATGTGAAGCAATCCTGCGAAGGCAGTCTGCAGCGCCTGGGCGTTGAATACATCGACCTTTACTACCAGCATCGCGTCGACCCGAACACTCCCATTGAGGACACTGTGGCAGCGATGGCGACCTTGGTCGAGCAAGGCAAGATCCGCTACGTCGGGCTTTCCGAGGCGAGTGCGAAAACCCTTCGCCGCGCCGCCAAGGTACATCCCATCACAGCGCTTCAGACGGAGTATTCGTTGTGGACCCGCGATCCGGAAGACGAGATCCTTCCCGTGTGCCGGGAGCTTGGCGTCGGGTTTGTGGCGTACAGTCCCTTGGGTCGGGGATTTCTGGCAAAGCGATTTATGAAGTTCGAAGATCTGCCCGCGGACGACTACCGCCGTTTTTCGCCACGCTTTCAGGGTGAGAACTTCCAAAACAATCTCGACCTGCTCCGCAGAGTGGATGAGATTGCCCAGGAGAAGGGCTGCCAGCCTTCGCAACTGGCGTTGGCCTGGGTCTTGGCGCAGGGCAACGACATCGTACCTATTCCTGGCACCAAGCGCCGCCAGTACCTGGAGGAGAACGTGGGTGCGCTGAGAGTGAAGCTCAGTGCCGAGGACCTGCGCCGCATCGAGAAGGTGTTTCCCCGTGGCGCTGCTTCGGGACAGCGTTATCCCGAGCACATGATGGCGCTGATCAACGCATGAACCGCGCCCCATCCCGAGAAATCCTGGAATGCGGCTGCAGGGAAGGCGCGGATGGTTGGCTAAGAAAAAAACGGGGCGGCCATGCTTGGCCGCCCTGACCTTTACCAACCGGGAGTTTGTTACGCCGTGGCCGGACGTTCTCCACCCTTGGCGGGCGCGCGGCCCGGTTCAGGCTTGATGACCTGCTGTACGCCGGCCTCATCCTTCGAAGGAAGCTTGATTGGCGGCAGATCCTGACCGTCGACCAGCATCCGGATTTCGTTGGCGTCGAGCACCTCGCGCTCGATGAGCGCCTGGGCGATCTTCTCCAGGGTGTCGCGGTTCGCGGACAGGAGTTGCTTGGCGGTGTTGTAGCCGTTATTCACCAGCTTGCGCACCTCCTGGTCGATTTTGATCGCCGTGTCTTCGCTGTAGTCGCGGTGCTGAGCGATCTCGCGACCCAGGAAGATCTGCTCTTCCTTCTTGCCGAAGGTCAACGGGCCCAGATCGCTCATGCCCCACTCGCAAACCATCTTGCGCGCCAGATCGGTGGCCCGTTCGATATCGTTACCGGCCCCGGTGCTCATCTGGTTTAGGAACAGCTCTTCCGCCAGCCGGCCACCCATCAGGATGGCGATTTCGGTCTCGAGGTAGTTCTTGTAGTAATTGTGTCGGTCGTCCGTGGGCAACTGCATGGTCACGCCTAGGGCCATGCCGCGCGGAATAATGGTGACCTTATGGAGCGGATCGGAGTGGGGAAGCTTGGCCGCTACCAGCGCGTGCCCCGCCTCGTGATAGGCCGTATTCCTCTTCTCCTCGTCCGAGAGCAGGAGCGACTTGCGCTCCACTCCCATCAGAACTTTGTCCTTGGCCAGCTCGAAGTCATACTGCAGCACTGCCTTGCGGTTCTGCCGGGCGGCCGCCAAGGCCGCTTCGTTCACCATGTTGGCGAGGTCGGCCCCAGAGAAGCCCGGAGTGCCGCGTGCCAAGACAGAAAGATCAACGTCTTCCGCAAGGGGAATCTTCCGAGTGTGCACCCGCAGGATCTCTTCGCGCCCGCGCACATCGGGGCGGTTCACCACTACGCGGCGGTCGAAGCGCCCCGGTCGCAGCAGCGCCGGGTCGAGCACGTCGGGGCGGTTGGTGGCCGCCATCAGGATGACGCCTTCGTTGGACTCGAACCCATCCATTTCCACCAGCAACTGGTTCAAGGTTTGCTCGCGCTCGTCATGCCCGCCGCCGAGACCGGCGCCGCGGTGGCGCCCCACGGCGTCAATCTCGTCGATGAAGATGATGCAGGGAGCGTTCTTCTTGCCCTGTTCAAACAAGTCGCGCACGCGGCTCGCACCTACGCCCACGAACATCTCGACAAAATCCGATCCAGAAATCGAGAAGAACGGCACATTGGCTTCGCCGGCGACGGCCCGGGCGAGCAAGGTCTTGCCCGTGCCCGGAGGGCCAACCAGCAGTACGCCCTTGGGGATTCTGCCGCCGAGTTTCTGAAATTTCTGCGCCTCCCGCAGGAATTCAATGATCTCGCGCAGCTCTTCCTTGGCCTCGTCCACGCCGGCCACGTCCTTGAACGTGACCTTCTTCTGCTGCATCGAGAGCAGCCGGGCGCGGCTCTTGCCGAAAGACAGCGCCTTGTTTCCTCCCGTTTGCATCTGGCGGATCATGAAGAACCACAAGGCGGCCAGCAAGATAAGGGGAGCGAGATTCAGCAGCCAGGTCGGCCAACTCCCATTGGTAACGTCGCGGATGGTGATCCTTACATCCTTCGCCCGGAGATCCTTGATCATGTCGGGGTAGCTGGCGGGCGCGACGGTGTTAAAGGCGGTTTGGTCCTTAAGTTGTCCGCGCACCTCCTGGGCGGTTATGGTGACGTCCTTTACGTTCCCCTGGTCAACTTCACTCAGAAACTCGGAGAAGTTGATGGTTTTCTCCTTCTGGCCGCCGCCGTTCGAGCGAACCACCTGCCAAAGCAGGAAGGCCGACAGCACAATCACCAGCCAGAAAACCACCGTCTTCACTGTCGAATTCACTCAGGACTCCTCTAAAAACAACACTATAGCGCCGATGAGGGGCTGGAGGACACTGCCTCTCCAGTAACATTAGATGCCGGACAAAGGCGTTTGATCGGCAGATTCAGAGTAGCTCATTTTACCTCGCTTTGGAGGAAAAAAGGGCGGGCATCCGGCCTGTAACTTAAGTCACGGCCGCAGTCACAGGCCCACCCTCTGACTTGGGTAACCGTTTCCAAGGACACGGATGGTTTCTCCCTTGTAATCATGGGAATCTGGCGCGCCCGCGCCAACCGGTTTCTGAATCTGCTCGGAGAGGTGATCCGCGGACGCCGTTGCTGGGCAGGCGAGCGAGGCGTCATGCTATGGCGCCGCCCGGCCCCCCGTCACGCCCTCCCGGGGAATTTTCACCAGGCGCGACTCACAAGAGTGTGGCTATTCCTCGAGCACCAGGTCCCGAATCAGGATTCCACTCCCGCCTCTGGCTCCCAACCTGGCAGGAACCGGAAACCCGCGCAGCCAGACAATCTCTTCTCCGCTCACGGCTACCGGCCACAGCTTGCGCTGTTGTCGTGTGAGGTGACGCTCCTGCAGCAGCTCCTTGACTTTCCGCGGCGACTTGGTATGCGCCGGCCAGAACCGGTCCCCGGGCCGCCAGTTTCGCACTTTCAATTCCGGCGCGAGCAACGAGGGATTGAGAACGCGGTCGGGATCATGACCTTCCGGGCCGGAGCCGCACACCACCTGCACCGCTTCGACCACGATGCCAGCCTGGGGAACCATGGCCCGTCCGGGAAGCGGCAGCGAATACTCGTAGCTTTCGGAAACCTGCTCTGCGACCCGCAGATCTGGAGTCTGCAATACCAATGCCTCTGGCTCGCGGATCAGCTTCCACCCCAGGGGAAGCGCCAGGTACTTTCCGGAGGCCTGTTCCTGCGCTGCCAACTCACGGATTTCCTCCACGTGTCTGAACTCCAAGGGCAATTTCGCAACGCTGGCGAGCACTCTGAGAATTCTTCGCTGCACGGCGGCCGGCTCGGACAGGAACCACGCCAGGTCGACCGAAGCATTCACGGGCTGAGGGCCGGGTTCGGTCCGAGGGCGGGCTCCGTCGGGAGGAAGCGGTTTCAGTTCCACCAAGCCTCGTGCTCCAGACCGCGCAGACCATTCCGGTTCCGTCCAATGAACTCCCGTGCCCATCCAGCCGGATGCTTCGTTGTCCCAATAGTCTTCTTCTTCGCGGGCGATCTCTGCCAGTTCCGCCATTCTGGCAACGACCGCGGGATTAAATTCCTTTTCCAGCAGCGGAACCAGGACCTGACGCACGCGGTTGCGGGTGAAGTGGGCGTCGCGGTTTGTCGAGTCTTCCCGCCAGGACTGACTCAGACACCGCAGGTATTGCTCCAGTTCCTGATGGCGCACTCCGAGCAGCGGGCGAATGATTTCGCCGGAAGCCTCGTCGCCCTCTGCCTGACCCACGACAAGCCGGGAATGAATTCCGGCGAGGCCGCGCGTCCCGGTGCCACGGATCAGCCGCATCAGGACGGTTTCGGCTTGATCGTCCAAGGTGTGTCCGGTCGCGATCCGGGTCAGGCCCCCTTTTCCTGGCGCGTCCCGCATCCGGGACCGAAAGAATTCATAGCGGAGCTGCCGCGCCGCCGCCTCCAGGCTCAGCTGCTGGGCAGCAGCATGCCCGCGCACGTCGGCGCGCCCCAGGAGGAAGTCGAGATGGTGCTCGCGAGCCAAGGCGGCGACGAACTGCTCGTCGGCGTCCGACTCCGCACCGCGCAGCGTGTGATTGAAATGGACGACGGCGAGGACAATTCCGACTTCGGGGCGCAACTCCAGCAGCAGGCGTAGCAAGCCGACGGAATCCGCCCCGCCGGAGACCGCCACGCCAACTCGATCTCCAGGCTTCAGCAGTTCCTGGCGACGGATGCGCTCGAGAACGTTCTGGGCCAGCCGTGGCACGGCCCCATACTACAACCATGCGAGTCCGGCGCGGGGCTATCCGGGGTCACCTGCCGGACCAAGGCGTGTTTGCCGCCCGAGAGAGGTAGGGTATTGCCAGGCGGCGGGGCAACGCTCCGCCCTCAGAGGCTGTCGGCTGAGCGGGCGGGCCTTCGGCGCCCCTCGGTTGGAGCAGGGTCGACCGTCTCAACAGGGGAGCTTGGATCGGGAATTACAGCCTAACGCTCTTCTCCGCGATCAGCTTCCGAATCCTCTCCGCGAAGTCGGGGATCGGCAGATCCTCGGTCTTGTCTCTCCCGCGCGTGCGCACGTTGACGCTGCCCGCTTCGGCTTCCTTGTCGCCGACCACCAATTGGAACGGCACCTTGTGCAAGGCGTGTTCGCGGATTTTTGCATTCATCGTTTCGTTGCGGGCATCCACCTCGACCCGTACGCCGAGCGCTTTCAACTTGTCCGCGACCCGATTCGCATACTCGACGTGCCGCTCGGCGATGGGGATCATCACCGCCTGCAGGGGTGACAGCCAGACGGGAAAGGCCCCGGCGTAGTGCTCGATCAGCACGCCGAAGAAGCGCTCCACCGAACCGTAGAGGGCGCGATGCACCATGACGGGCTGCTTGCGGCGGCCATCCTCGGCCACGTACTCCAAGCCGAAGCGCTGCGGCAGGTTGAAATCGAACTGCACGGTCGAGAGCTGCCACAGCCGCCCGATCGCATCTACCAGCTTAACGTCGATCTTCGGCCCGTAGAAGGCGGCCTCGCCGGGAATAATCTTGTACTCGATGGTGCGCCGCTGGAGCGCATTTTCCAGTGCTTGAGTCGCGGAGTTCCACTGCTCTTCGCTGCCCAGGAAGTTCTTGCGGTCCTTCGGATCCCAGGTGGACAGCTCGGTCTGGAACTGGTCGAAGCCGAAGTCCTTGAGCACTTCCAGTGCGAAATCCACACATCCCACGATCTCGTCTTCGATCTGCTCCGGGGTGCAAAAGATGTGGGCATCATCCTGGGTAAAACCGCGCACGCGCAGCAGCCCGTGCATCACGCCGGAGCGCTCGTAGCGGTAGACGGTGCCCAACTCTCCCAAGCGCACCGGCAAGTCGCGGTACGACTTGAGCGAATTCCGGTAAATCAGGATGTGGCCGGGACAATTCATGGGCTTCAGGCGGTATTCGGCGTCATCGAGCTCCATGGCGTCGAACATGTTGTGGGCGTAATAGCCCTCGTGGCCGGAGGTGTGAAACAGCTGCCGCCGGGCGACATGCGGGGTGTACACCAGCGAGTATCCGCGCTGGATGTACTCCGCGCGCATCCAGTCCTCCATCTGCTTTCGAATGATGGAGCCCTTGGGGTGCCAGAAAATCAGCCCCGGTCCCGCCAGCTCCTGAATCGAGAACAGGTCAAGCTGCTGCCCCAGCACCCGGTGATCGCGCTTCTTGGCCTCTTCCAGGCTGTTCAGGTAGGCGTCGAGATCCTTCTTCGAAAAGAAAGAGGTCCCGTAGATGCGCTGCAGCTGCGGATTCTTCTCGTCCCCCAGCCAGTAGGCACCGGCGATGTTCAGCAGCTTAAAGGCCTTGATCTTCCCGGTCGAAGGGATGTGCGGCCCGCGGCAGAAGTCCTGAAACTTGCCGGTCGTATAAACCGAGATCTTCTCGTCGGGTTTGGTCAAATGTTCGATGAAGTGACACTTCATGAAGTCGCCTTCACCCTTGAACTTCTGCAGCCCCTCCTGGCGCGGCAGGAATTCGCGCGCATAGGGAATATCCTGCTGCGCCAGTTCCTGCATCTTGTTTTCGATTTTCTCTATATCTTCGGGGGTGAATGGCTTCTCCCGGTAGAAATCGTAGAAAAAACCATTCTCGGTGGCCGGGCCGTGGCCAAGCTTAGTCTCGGGGAACAGCTCCAGCACCGCAGCCGCCAGGAGGTGGGCAGAGGAATGCCGATAGACCTCGAGTGCTTCGGGGTCCTTCTCGGTGAGGATCTTGAGGTCGGTATCGTTCTCGAGCGGGCGAGTCAGGTCGATCAGGTCGCCATTGCTTTTAGCGACAAGGGCGGCATCGGCGAGGCGCGGACTGATGGACCGGGCGACATCAAGCGCTGTGGTGCCTCTGGGGACGTCTTTGACGCTTCCGTCCGGGAGCTTGATATGAATGCTGTCCGACATGGGATCGAGCGTGGACGCTGCTGAATCTCTTGAGTTTAAAGGAGGGGAGGGTGGGGGTCAAACCAGCGCATCCCTTTGAACCGGGGCACGATCAAGGAATGCTCCGTCCTATTCCTGCCTATCATGCAACTGTTCCACCGCCTTCTGCACCCTGGCCGAGAGGGCATCCATATTGTGCCCGGTCAGACCCGCGGTGGAGATGGGCAGGCCGACCCGCATCTCCAGCGGACGGCACTTGATGTGATACGTGTTCATCGGAAGCAACTCGTAAGTCCCCACCAGCGCCACCGGTACGATGTCCGCTTGTGCCTTGATAGCCAGGAAGAACGCCCCCGGCAGAAAGGGCTTGATCTTGCCGTCCGGCGTACGCCCCCCTTCGGGGAAGACCACCAGGGGCATTCCGCTCTTCAAGCTCTTCAGTGCGGACTTGATGCTGCCTACGGAAGCCGCCGGGTCCTGCTGGTTGATGCACACCTGTCCGGATCTTTTCAGGTGCCATCCCACGAAGGGATAGGCCAGCAGCTCGCTTTTGAAGAGAATGCGGAACTGGAACGGCAGGTTGGCATAGAGCACAGGGATGTCCAGGGCGGAAGCGTGGTTGACCGCATACACTCGCGGTTTGGAAGAGTCGATCTTGTCCAGGCCGACAACTGTCACCGGGGAGAAGGTAGTCTTCATGATCAGCTGCGACCACAGCCGCGCAAAGCCATGCTGGAGCCGCCCATCGCGGTCGAAGAGCGAACTCAGTAGCGACAAGGGGCCCAGCACGATCGTGTAACCCCAGATCAGCGGGTCGAGGATGCAGTACGAGCGCAGTCGACTCAGCAGGTAGTGCCGATTCCCATCAGCGTTCAGGGGGACGGAAGGCGCCGGACGGTTGGACCGGCGCACGGCCGCAGCGATGCGATCTCGAACGCTCCTCTCGTCAGCTTCAGAAGTATCCAGTGGCACGGAAATCAGATGCGCACCCCGAGCAAGCGCATCGCCTCTCCTACAATGTAAATCGAACCGGTAACCACTACCAAACCCTGGCTGCCGGCCAGGCTCTTGGCCCGGACCAGGGCCGAACGGACATCGGGAGACGGTTCCAGGCGCATCGATACCCGGCGGGACGACTCGCTGATCTCCTCAGGCGTGGCGGCGCGCGGATTGTCGGCCCGGGTGGCGATGACGGATCTCGCCAGGGGAAACAGGATCTCCCCCATCTCGCCGATGGCTTTGTCCCGCATCGCGCCAAAAACAAAGATCAGCGGCCTGTCTTCGCAGGTTGCGGAAAGGGTCGAGCGTAAAGCCCACGCCCCAGCAGGGTTGTGGGCCACGTCGAAAACCACCTCGGGATGATCGCTGGTCGCGGGCAACAGCTGAAACCGCCCCGGCCAGTGCGTCTCGCGCAGGCCGCGTTCCATCGTCTCCGCGGTGATGCCCGCCCAGCCCTGCCGCCCGAGTTCCTCTGCCGCGGCGATCGCCAGGGCAACGTTTCGCAACTGATGCCTGCCGACCAGCGGAGTCTCTACCAGGATCTCCTTGCCGAGCACCTGCAAGGGATAGCGCGAAATGTAGCCCGCCGGGTCGCGACCGCTACAGACCGTGTAGGAGCCGCGGTCGGGGCTCACCGGCGGAACGTACGGCACCGCACTGAGGGCCCGCGCGCCCAGCTCCAGGATGGCGTTCCCGATCACATCGTTGGCCGCGGGAGCCTGGGGCAACACCACCGCGGCCACGCCCCGCCGGAGAATGCCCGCCTTTTCGCGCGCAATTTCGGCGATGCTATTGCCCAGGAATTTCTGATGATCCAACGCGATATCCGTGATCACGCTGACCCGAGGCTCAACCACGTTGGTGGCGTCGAGCCGGCCGCCCATGCCGACTTCCAGCACCGCGATGTCAACTTTCTCCCGGGCGAAGTATTCGAAGGCAATCGCGGTCAGCATCTCGAAGAAGCTGGGATGCCAGGGAAGCTCGCCTTCGCTCACCAGGCGCTCGGCGGTCCGGTCGACCAGGTCATGGGTTCCCGCGAAATCATGATCTCCGATCGCTTCGCGGTTGATCTGAATGCGTTCGTTGATGCGCACCAGGTGGGGCGAGGTGTACAGTCCGGTCTTCAGACCCGCCGCCTGCAGGATGGCTGTCAGGGTAGCCGCGGTCGACCCTTTGCCGTTGGTGCCTGCGATCAGGACGGCCGCCAGCCGTCGCTCGGGATTCTCCAGCCCGTCGAGCAGGACCCGCATGTGGTCCAGATCGAACTTGTGGGAAGGCGTGGTGGCCAACTCGTGGCCAAGCCCGTACATGTGCGCGACGGCGGTTTCGTAGGACATGGGGAACCGGCTGCCAGCGATCCAACCTCAGCCTTCAGCTTAACAGTTTGATGCGATTGAGGTTTCCGAGGCCACAACCGTGCAGGGAAGCTCCAAGCCTAGGCATTGAACGGAAGCAGAACGGGTTCTGTTGGCAGACGGCCGAGGTTTATGCCGCCCTGGGCGCCATGAACTCCAGGGCCCGCGCAATATAGGATTTCAGGTTTCGGCGGTGCACGACGGCGTCGAGCATGCCGTGTTCCAGCAGGAACTCGCTGCGCTGGAAACCGGTGGGCAGCTTCTGCCGGATGGTCTGCTCAATGACCCGCGGACCGGCAAAGCCGATGAGCGCTCCCGGCTCGGCGATGTTCAGGTCCCCCAGCATGGCGAACGATGCGGTCACGCCCCCCGTGGTGGGATCGGTGAGCACCGAGACGTAAGGAACTCTGATTTCGTCCAGCCGCGCCAGCGCCGCTGAAATCTTCGCCAGTTGCATCAGGCTGATCACGCCTTCCATCATGCGCGCCCCGCCGGACGCCGACACGATGATGAGCGGGGTCTTGGTGTCTGCGGCTCGTTCGATGGCGCGGGTAATCACTTCTCCCACCACCGCGCCCATGCTGCCCCCGATAAAGGCATATTCCATGGCGCTGACGATCACCCATCGCCCCTGGAGTTGGCCAGCGGCGTTGATGACGGCATCGGTGAGTCCCGTGTCTGTCCGGGCCTGCTTCAGGCGTGAGCTGTAGGGCTTCAGGTCGACGAATTTGAGCGGATCGGTGGAGACCAGGTTGCCGTCGAACACTTCATACCGGTTGTTATCCAGCAATTGCCCGAGGCGCGTCCGGGCGTCGATCCGGAAATGTTTGTCGCACTTGGGGCAGACATTCAGGTTGTCTTCCAGATCTTTCTTCCAGATGATCTGGCGGCACTGGTCACACTTCACCCACAGCCCTTCGGTGCGAACCCTACGCTCGCCCGAGGTATCCAGCTCAGCCGATTGCCGCTTGAACCAGGCCATACGGAATTGCTTGATTGCAGGATGGATGATTATCGATTCAAGGGCAACCGGCCGGCGGTTCTCCCATCGACAATCAAAGATCAACAATCATCAATATTCGATCCCTCTCTGCGCCATGACACCCTTTTCGTAGGCGTGCTTGACCTGGCGCATCTCGGTGACCGTGTCCGCCAGTTCGACAATTGTCGGATGAGCGTTCCGGCCCGTCAAGATCACGTGCACCATTCCGGGTTTCTGCCGGAGTACCTGCGCCACGCGCGTCGGATCCAGCATGCCATAGCTGATGGCGTAGTTGATCTCGTCAAGAATTACCAGGTCCCACTCCTGCGACTGGATGGCCGTCTCCGCCGCAGCCCAAGCCTCGGCGACCAGGCGCACATCCTCGGGATCCGGCTTCTCCGTCCCCACTTTCACGAAGCCCCGGCCCATCTGCTTGATCACAAAGCGGTCACCAAACGCCTTCAGCGCGTCCAATTCCCCGTAATGCCAGGATCCCTTGAGGAACTGCAACACCAGGACTCGCATCCCCTGGCCTACCGCCCGGAGTCCGGTTCCCAGGGCGGCGGTGGTCTTACCCTTTCCCGGTCCGGTGTTTACCATGATCAGACCACGGCGGATGTCAGACATGGGAGTCCGTGCTTGATTCTACCCGTTTCCTCTCGGCACCGCTTCCCGGGGTCAGGGACGCGGCCGGCGTCGTGCTCAACCGAGCCAAACCTGTTGCCTCCGGAAACCAAGAATGCACTTCTCGATTTCCACGGAACTTGTATTCTTCCCCGTGCGTATTCGAGGCAAAGGTCTCTCTGTTCCTGGGCATTTTTTTCGGGAGGTCCGCGCATGAGACACAACAGTCTCGCCCTGTTGCTGTTGGCCCTGGGGTTGTCGTTTGCTCTACCCGCCACCGCGTCTCGTCCGCAGTCCAACCCTTCCGGCTCGCGCGAAGAAGAGATCGTCCGCGAAATCATCGACCTTGAACGTCAGGCCAAAGAAGCTGCGCTGCACCGCGATGCGGCCTTCTCCGAGCGCACTCTGGCGGATGACTACGTGGCGATCAGCCCGCTCGGCCAGATCATCAGCAAAGCGGACACGGTGGCCGCGCGCAAAAGCGCCCAGCTCCGTTACGATTCGATTGAGGTCTCGGAGATGGTTGTACGTCTCTACGGCGGCAATACCGCCATCGTGACCGCCCGGGCAGACGTCAAAGGAACGGAACTAGGGGAGGAATTCAGCGGGCCGTATCGCTTTACCCGGGTCTGGGTTCGGCGAAACGGCCGCTGGGTCACGGTTAGCTACCAGGCCACTGTGACGCGGTAAGGAGTCGTCTTCAGGGGGTCCCGATGATCTGCCGCCACCCGGCCCTTTTCTCAGGGGGGGCCTGGTCGTCTTCATCCAGGAGGGGGGCAGCCAACTTGAGAGCGGCGATTTCTTTCTTAAGTCGCTGGATTTCCTGCTCTTTCTGACGAAGCAACTCTACGGGATTCTTCATGGCTGGATATCCTCGAACCGGCAGTTGGCAGCTGCCCGGTCACCCCGAAAGCTAGTCTGCACGCAGGATCCTGCCTACATCACGGAAGTACAGGTCGAACAGGGACCGACAGACCTCAGTGGCCCAAGTGATAGGGATGGCCTTTCCGGATAGTCAGGGCGCGGTAGACCTGTTCGAGCAGGACGACTCGCGCCAGTTCATGAGACAGCGTCATTTTTCCCAGCGACAGCAGGAAGCTGGCCGAATGAACAGCCTGTTCACTGAAGCCGTCCGCTGGTCCCACGGCCAGTACCAGAGGCCTGGAATCATGTTCCTCATGGTTTGTCAGGAACTGGGCAAATTCCTCTGAGGAGAACTGCCTGCCCCGGGAATCGAGCAGGACCAGGGCGTGTGCCGGTCGCTGACCGTGGCGTTCGGCCAACCCAAGAAGCACCCCCTCCCCGGGCAGGGCCAGGCCCCTGACCGCCGTGTACTGCGAAATGCGCCTTACGTACTCCTCGGTCAGAACCTGAATGGCAGGCTGCCGCGTCTTGCCGATCCAAGCGATCGTGATCTTCACGGGCCGGAGGGAACGAACGCGACTCACGCCCGCTTCCTGCGTTGGCCACCCGCGGGCTCCCGCTTCCGCGGCGTGCGAGCGGATTTCAGATCCGAAGGCTCGAGCCGCTTCGCCGACTTCCACAGGCGCTCGAGGTCATAATACTTGCGGGCTTTTTCGGCAAACACGTGGACCACGAAGTCAACGTAGTCCATCAGCACCCACTCCGCCTGATGGTAGCCTTCGATGTGCGCCGGATAGAGCCCCGTCCTTTTTAGCCGCAGTTCCACTTCATCGGCGATAGCCTGAATCTGCCGCGGGTTGGTTCCGCTGCACATCACGAAGTAGTCCGTGAATGCTCCCGAACCCTGCTCCAGCGCCAGGATGGTCAACTCCTCGGCCTTCTTGTCCTGGCAGGCTCTGATCGCCTCGGATACTAATCGCTTGGTGTCGTTGGTCTTCATTCGCTCAATCGTGGGTCTCGTTCGTCGTTGGCCGTCCGCCGATCTGATTGTAAATGAGCGCCTGCGCCTCAATCGGCCGGGAAGGCGTGGAATGCGGATACCGGGCCCGGAGATATAGGTACGCAGTTCGAGCGACGGACAACCAACCGACTAACGGCTGTCTTGGTACAACCCCGTCTTGCGAATGTACTCCGCCACAGCCGGATCCAACAGCTTGCCGGTTGGTTTCCCCTCGGCCACCGCCTGGCGGATCGCGGTTGCCGAAATAGCGTGGCGGACCGTATCCAGCAGGTGCACCGTCACCCCGCGCAGCACGAGGTCTCCTTTGGCGGCTTGCCGGGCGAAAGGCTCGATCAGGGTGGACGCAGGCCGCAGCTTTTCCGGCAAGGCGTTGGCCACATCCGCCAGCGAGTATCCCGGCCGGCTAGCCACGATGAATTCGCACTCCGCGAACAGATCTTCCGCACGGTGCCAGGCGGAGATCGCACGGAAGGCATCGATCCCGATCAGGAAAAACAGGCGGTCGTTCTGCTTGAGTTCCTGCTTCAACCGCAAGACGGTATCAATCGAGTAGCTCGGTTTCGAGCCCTGGCCTCCTCGTTTTTGGGCGGGAGTGGCGGCCCAAGTCTCCCGGGGCGCTTCCAGGAGAGACGGAATGAAGCTCTTCTCTCCGGCGACCGCCAGGGCCACCATGGCGTAACGCTGGGCAAAGGGAGTCCAGGGCTGATCTTGCTTAAAGGGAGACAGGTTGGTCGGCACGAAGTAGGTCCGGGCCAGGTGAAATTTCTCGCGCGCTGCCTGCGCCAGCGCCACGTGTCCGCGATGAATCGGGTCGAACGAGCCGCCGAAGAAACCGATATTCATGCCTGCGCGATCCGCTGTCGTGGGTTAGTTTCTTGGTTTGCCCCCGGGGTTGCAAGTTTTTGTTCTCCAGTTGGCGAAAGAGGAAGTAGGGCGTATGCTGTCCGAACCTATGTACATCCAGTCACCTCGTCCCGGGAAAAGGTTGCCTCTCGGCCCCTGTCCACAAGGTCACGGGTCGTTCGGGCCTAACTCCACTGAACTGGCGTAACTCGCCGCTTTCCTGTTGTAGCTCTAAGATTTGCCTTGTATGCGAGCGAACCTCCCCCTTCTTCGCACGCGTGTCGTTCCTCCGGCCCGGGCCGCCGTGCTGCGCTACGGGGTGGCCGTGCTCAGCACCACCCTGGCCCTGATTCCTACCCTGCTTTTCCGGGACGTCTCCGAAAGCCGCCTGGCCGTCTTTGCCGTGGCGGTGATGGTGAGTGCCTGGTACGGGGGGTGGAAACCTGGCCTGGCCGCTACCTCCTTCGCCGTCACGGTGAGCGCCTATTACACTCTCAGCGGTCGCCACACCCCCACCGAATACCATCGCACCGTCTTTGAACTGTCGTTGTTCGTCTCGGTGGCGCTGTTGATCTGCTGGTTCAACGCCGCCCTGCGCGCCGCCCAGGAGAGTTTACGCCGCTCGGAAGTTAACTTCCGTTCCCTGGTTACCAACGCGCCCTACGGAATCTGCCGCTGTGATGCGCACGGCAATCTCCTCGACATCAACCCCGCCCTGGTGGCCACCTTGGGCTACGGATCCGCCTCTGAGCTGGTGGGCCGCAACCTCGCCACCCTCTACGCCGACGGCCAGCAGTGGTTTCTGATCGCGGACTACTTCCGCCTGCCCAAGGAATTCCACGGTCTGGTCGCCGAGTGGACTCGTAAAGACGGTAACGCGACCGCGGTACGTCTTTCCGGCCGTGCCATCTCCGACGAGTTCGGCACCGTGACCTTTGAACTCTTCACGGAGGATGTGACCGAGCGGCGGGCTCTCGAACAGCAACTGCGCCAGTCCCAGAAGATGGAGGCCATCGGCCGCCTCGCCGGCGGCATCGCCCACGACTTCAACAATCTGCTGATGGTCATCTCCGGCTATTCCGAGTTTCTGCTCGAGGGTCTCGGTCCCGACCAATCGCTGCGCGGTCCGGCCCAGGAAATCTCCGCGGCCGCCGAGCGCGCCACGTCCCTCACCCGGCAACTCCTGGCCTTCAGCCGGAAACAGATGCTGGCACCCAAAGTGCTTGATCTCAACGATGTCGTCACCGAAAACCTGCGCATGCTCACCCGGCTCATCGGAGAAGACATCGACCTGGTTATGATCCCGGGTCCTGAACTGGTCCCGGTCAAGGTCGACCCCGGCCAGATCGAGCAGGTGATCCTGAACCTTGCGGTTAATGCCCGCGACGCCATGCCCCAGGGCGGCAAGCTCACCATCGAGACCAACAACGTCACGCTCGATGAAAACTACGCCCGCATCCACGCCCCGGTGCGGCCGGGGGAGTACGTGATGCTCGCCATCAGCGACACTGGGGTCGGGATGGACAGCGAGACCCAGTCCCGCATCTTCGAACCGTTCTTCACGACCAAGGGGCCCAAGGGCACGGGACTGGGCCTGTCCACCGTCTACGGCATCGTCAAGCAAAGCGGGGGCTACATCTGGGTGTATAGCGAGCCCGGCAAGGGCACTTCGTTCAAGATTTACTTCCCCCGCGCCGTGGAAGCGGAGCCCGTGCCTGCCGAGCCGGCGGCGGCGGTAGAGTCTGCGGAACAGCCGCGCGAAACTATTCTGCTGGTGGAGGATGAAGGCAATCTCCGCCGCTTGACCCGGCATTTCCTGGAAAACCAGGGCTACGCGGTCCTCGAGGCCGCCGATGGCGCGGCCGCGGTTCAGATCGCCGTTGCCCACCAGGGAACCATTCACCTGCTGCTGACCGATGTCATCATGCCAGGCATGAATGGACGCGAACTCGCACAACGCGTCTCTGAAATCCGTCCCAACATCAAGGTCCTCTACATGTCGGGATATACCGAGAACGCGATCGGCCACAACGGCACGCTGGATGCGGGCGTCACCCTGCTCCAGAAGCCCTTCAACCTTCAGGCACTGAAGGCAAAAGTGCGTGAAGTGCTCGACCAACAACTCCCCCAGGAGGTCCCCATGTCTGCTCGTGCTTTACAGGAGTCCCGTGCCCGCTTGGTCCGGGAAAAGATCCCTCCCTTCCGCGCGCACCGGTTCAATCTGCGTTTACCGCTGCGCTACCGCAAGGTGGGAGAACAAGGATGGCGCCAGGGAACCACCGAGAACATCAGCCGCTCGGGCATGCTGTTCCAGGCGGAGGAGGTCCTCCAGCCCAACGCCCAACTGGAAATCAACCTGGTCTTGCCCGCGGAAATCGCGGGACTCAGTCCGACCGAAGTCGTTTGCCGCGGCGAGGTGGTTCGCGCCGTCGCCTCGGGAGAAACGGCCACCACTCCCGCGCTCGCGGCCAAGATTCTGCAATACCACTTCCAGCACGGTCCCCGCGCGGAAGCGTAACCAGAGCCACTCCCAGGTTTTGTGGCTGCCGGTGCGTTTCAGTCAGGGGAAGCGTGTTCCGGGTGGCGACCGCCAGCGGCTTGGCCGTGCAGAGGACCTCTGCCGCGACGAAGCGGGTACCTGGCCGCGCCCTGCGCTGCGTGGTCCCGCCCCGGCTTCCCGCGACAACGTCCGGCCGCCGTGAGCGGCACCCTTTCGCCGTCGCTGTCCCGAGCCGGTGCCAAGCCATACATCGGATCAACCCTTTTGCCCCGGCGGGCGAAGAATTTCTCGTTCGAGATCCCGAACCGCCTGCGCCACATGCTCCGGCCTGCCCAGATCGCGCCAGTCATATCCATCCGCACCGAAGGCAACTATTCTCTCCCCGCCCTGGGACAGATTCAGATAACTGTCGATGATGGAGAACACACCGTGTTGCGTAATTCTGGCGAAGATGCGGGGTGAGATTACATGGATACCGGTGAAAGCCCGCGCCTCAGCAGCGCGTACGGGGCGGACCAGCTCGGCTTCCCCCTCACGCCCGGCACGCCGTCCGCACAGCATATGCCGGTCGTCAAACAGGAGGTAGCGGGACGTCTCGCGATCCTGCACTGCCAATGTGGCCAAGGCCTGATTGCGGTGGTGGAACCGCACCATGTTTTCGAGATCAATGGTGCTCAGCACGTCGACATTGTGCACAAGGAAAGGTTCCTCGCGGTCGGAATTTTCCAGGAAAAACCAGGCAGCCTTCTTCAAACCCCCGCCGGTGTCGAGCAAAACCTCTTCGCGGGAGATTTCGATCCGCATGCCGAAATTTCGTTTTGCCTGGAGGTAGTCCCGGACCTTGTCCGCAAAGTGATGCACATTGATGATCACTTCGCTGATGCCGAAGTCACGCAGACGGAAGAGCGTGATCTCGAGCAGCGTGCGCCCGGCGATTTCCACCAAGGCCTTGGGGCGATCGTCGGTGAGCGGCCGCAGGCGGGTGCCCAGCCCCGCGGCCAGAATCATCGCCCTCATCGGCCCATCTTCTCCAGCTCCAGGTGCCGTACCACGACGTCCACCCCGTTGCGTCCGCGCAGGTGCTTCGCCAGTTCCTCGGCCAGGTAGACGGACCGGTGCTGCCCGCCCGTACAGCCGAACGACACCATCAAGTTCTGGAAACCGCGGCTTTGATAATTGCTCACGCTGGCATCGACCAACGAGGTGACGCTGGTCAGAAACTCGTGAACGCTATCCTGCTGGTTGAAATACTCGGTGACGGGCCCATCTTTCCCGGTGAAAGCCTTGAATCGCTCTTCACGGCCGGGATTCGGCAGGCTGCGGCCGTCGAAGACGAACCCACCGCCATTCCCGTTGTCGTCTTTCGGCAGGCCTCGGTGAAAGGAAAAACTGAAGATACGCACCGTCAAGTGGCCTCCGCCAGGTGACGCCAGGCCGAGTAATTTCTCCGAAGCCAGCATGCTGTGGAACGCAGCCATCAGCGTGGGTAGCGCGATGGGCAGCTCCACGTGATGCAGCAGCCAGCGCAGGTTCTTGAGCGCGTAGGGGACACTCTGCAGAAAATGTGCCTTGCGCTCGTAAAAACCACGAAACCCATACGCGCCCAATGCCTGCAGGATCCGAACATACACGTAGGCGTAGTAGTGCTGCATGAACGCCTCGCGCGGCAGGTCGAGAAATTCATGGAGCCGGTTGAGATAGTGATCGAGAAGTTCCTGGCGAAGCTCGGGTGGCAGGTCGGCCTTGGCATCGTACAGCAGAGAGGCGATGTCATACTGCAGCGCCCCTTTCCGGCCACCCTGGTAGTCCACGAAGTATGGTTGGCCGTCCCGCAGCATGACATTGCGAGACTGGAAATCGCGGTAGAGGAAGAAGTCGCGGGCAGCGCTCAGCAGAAACTTGGTCAGGCGCCCGAAGTCGTCTTCGAGCGCCTGTTCGTTGAACGAGATGCCAGCCAGCCGCAGGAAATAGTATTTGAAATAGTTCAGATCCCAGGCGATGGACTGCCGGTCGAAGCTGCCGCGGGGGTAGCAGACCTTGTAATTCAGGTCACGGCCCGCCTCAACCTGGAAGCGGGGCAGCAGGGCCACAACTCGGCGATATGCTTCTACTACCTCGGGAGCAACCGTGACTCCGAACCTGTGTTGACACAGAAAATCAAACAGTGTCGTGTCGCCCAGGTCCTCCTCGAGATAGGCGCCGTGACTCAGGTCCTCCCCATAGATTTCCGGCACGGGCAATCCCTGGCCGCGAAAATGCCTGGAGAATTCCAGAAACGCGACATTCTCCTCCCGCACGTCATAGAGAATGCCGATGGCCGTGCGGACGCCGGCGCCCAGCCGTATGATCTTGCGCCCAGAGCCGCCCAGTTCGCCCTGCAGCGGCTGGACACGCTCAACCGGCACGTGGAAACGCTGCTCGAAAAGCCTGTTGAGAACGTCCATGAAGGTGCCAGGGCCGCTGAAATCCACGCCCCGGTTTGGGTTGAACTGAGCTGATTCTAGCTGAACGGGCGCGCTACGCGTGGCGGAAGTGTTGCTCGAAGGTTCGTGTCCGGGCACGGCTTCACGGCTTGCAGCGACGGAGGCGGACAAGACCTGGTTTCGGGTGGAGAGCCTTGCGCTTTCCAAGCCAGGTCAGCCCCGGCTACCTCAGAGCTGCCTTGGGACTCGGGGCCGCGGCCTCTCGTTCATCTTCGGCGGACGGTTGGAGGGGCGCCCTCCTCAGCTGCTCCAACTTCTCTGCCATGGCGTACTTCAGTTCCTCAATTCCTTTGCCGGTCACGGCCGAGATGGGGAACAGGTCGAACTCGTGCTTCTGGCAGTAGCGCCTCAGCTTCGCCAGCTTGTCCTTGTTCGCCACGTCGATCTTGGACGCCACCATGATCATCGGCTTCTCCCCCAGGCGGGCGCCGAAGTTATCCAGTTCCCCCAGGATGACTTCGACATCCCTCTCCGGGTCGAGTCGTCCGCTGCAGTCCGACACATCTACCAGGTGTACCAGTAGTCGCGTGCGTTCGATGTGCCGCAGGAACTGGGTTCCCAGTCCAGCGCCTTGGTGTGCGCCTTCAATCAGCCCTGGAATGTCGGCGACGACAAAGCTGATTTCATGCTTTTTGTCGCCCACGACAACCACACCCAGGTTCGGCTCGAGCGTGGTGAACGGATAATCGGCGATTTTGGGCCGCGCCGCCGAGATCCTCGAGATCAACGTGGACTTGCCCACGTTCGGGTAGCCGACCAGCCCCACATCGGCCAGCAGCTTTAACTCCAGGCGGTAAACTCGCTCCTCTCCCGGACGCCCATCTTCGTGCTCGCGAGGCGCCTGGTGGGTGGAGGTGGCAAAACGGGCGTTCCCGCGACCGCCTCGGCCGCCCCGGGCAATGACGATCCGATCATCGGCATGGGAGAAGTCGTGCACCTTTTCGCCCATCTCCTCGTCATACAGAATCGTGCCCACTGGCACCTTAAGCAGCACGTCGCCGCCGTCGCGGCCCGTCTTATTCGAACCCTCTCCGTGCCGCCCGCGCTCCGCCTTGTACTCAGGATTGAAACGGAAATGCACCAGAGTGTTGTGCCGCTCGCTCGACTCCATGACCACGTCACCGCCCTTGCCGCCATCTCCTCCCGAGGGCCCGCCCCGGGGCACAAATTTCTCCCGCCGGAACGCCAGGCAGCCGTTGCCGCCGTCGCCCGCCTTCACCCGGATTTTGGCCTCGTCGATGAACATTACCGGTCTTGGGTGATCAGCCGCTGGCGGGCAGCTCGTTCCTATGACTCACCGTCGCCGCGCACACGAAAAAGCCTCAACCCGAAGGCGAGGCTGCGCACCGTTTGCCGGGCCACGCCGGGGCCCGAAGGGTATCGCGGGAACGATTTATGCCTTGCCCGTTTCCACCGGCTCGATCATCACGTACTTCCCCATCGAGCCCCGTTCGGTGAACTTGATTCGTCCCGTGATTTTGGCAAACAGCGTGTCGTCTTTGCCCCGGCCCACGTTGAGGCCCGGCTTCACACGCGTGCCGCGCTGCCGCACGATGATCGTCCCGCCGGGCACGATCTGCCCGCCGAACGCTTTAAAGCCCAGCCGTTGTGAATTGGAATCGCGCCCGTTTCTTGAACTGCCTAAGCCCTTTTTGTGTGCCATAGCAAACCCCGGTCGTCTGTTGTCCGTCACTGCCTCGCGGTTTTCTTGACCGCCGTCTTCTTCGCAGCCTTTTTCTTGGCTGGAGCCTTCCCCTTGGCCGCCTTCGCCTTGGGTTGCTTCTTTTCCAGTTCCGGCGCCTTGAACGACTGCCCGTCGCAGGCGATTTCAGTGATGCGCACCGCCGTGAAGGGCTGCCGGTGACCGCGCAGCTTCTTATATTGCTTTTTGCGTTTGTAGTGGAAGACGAGGACCTTGTCGGCGCGTCCCTGCTCCACCACCTGGCCGACCACCCGTGCCCCTGATGTCGGACGGCGGATTGTCCCCTCCTCGGCCGACACTGCCAGCACCTCGCCGAACTCCACCTGGCCGTCCGTTCCCGTGCCCAGCTTCTCCACCCGAATCACGTCCCCGGGTGTCACCCGGTACTGCTTACCGCCCGCGCGGATCACCGCGTACATAGCTTTGCCTCCCAAGTGGCTCGCCCCGGCGCACACCCGCACCGCTGGCGGAACTCCCTGCTGTGTCTGTGCTTGCTGTGTTTTCCCCGGCGGCGATCTTCTCCGCCTAGGCGGGCGGCCCAGAATGGTTCCGCTGGTACAGGCAAACTAGTGGATTTTACCGTGCGCCGCTAAAATCGGTCAAACTCCAAAACCCGGAAGCAACTCCAAGGCAAAGAACCTTTTGTCTTGGCCTCGGGCTCGGCCGCTCCCACGGACTCGGATCTCTGCCCGAAAGCGCCTGTCGGCGGCTGACCTATCCTTTGTGGTTTCCGCTTCGCTGTGCGACAATCCCTGCCGAATCCTGGAGGATCCCATGCAACAAAAGCCTTGGTTGGCGGCTCTCTCCGCTTTCTTGCTGGCCACAACCCTGAGCGTTGCGCAGCAGCACCAGAAGCCGGCTGGCAAGCCCGCTGGTCCAGCACCCGACAAAGCTCTCCTGCAGAAGATCTGGGACGGCTGGAGCACTCTGGAGGTCTCGAAGGTCGCGGAGTACTACGCTACCGGTCCCCACGTCTTTTTCGACCTCGCCCCACTCAAGTACGCCAGCTGGGATGAATATGCTAAGGGTGTGACCCAGATTCTGAGCGGGTACAAGAGCGCGAAACTCACCGTGAACGATGACGCCGAATTCCATCCCGCCGGCGAGTACGTCTGGGGAACCGCTACCGTGAAGGAAGACGCTATCCTGAACTCAGGCAAGCGGGAGATGGCGACCATCCGCTGGACGTACGTCTTCGGCAAGCAGGACGGCAAGTGGGTCCTGGTACACGAGCATGTCTCGGAACCGCTGCAATAGCCCGGTTGCGGCCCAGGGGACGGGCTCTCAGGCGCCCGTCCTTGTGCTCCCGCCGCTTTCCCTTAGTAGGCCTTCCGGAAGAAATACACTGTCATCGCGCTGCCCACGAGAATGACAAATCCCCGCACCCACGCCTGCGGCAATCTCTGCGCGTAGTGGGCGGCGGAGTACCCGCCTAGGACAGCCCCCAGGGTCACGACGATCGCCTGCGGCCAGTAAATCGCTCCCTTGACGATGAATGCCGCGACGGCCACGCCGTTGATCACGGCTCCCAGAACCACCTTGAGCGCATTCATGGCATGGATGTCGGTCATGCCCAGCGCTGCCAGCATAGCGAGGTTCATGATGCCGACGCCGCCCCCGAAATATCCTCCGTACACGGCCACTACCAGTTCGAAGGCGCAGCCTCCGACCAGGGCGGGGTTGGAGGTGTCATGCTCCGTTCCCCAGGAGCGACGGCCGGTCAGCCTCGGGCCGAATGCGAAGAGCAGGGTAGCGCCCAGCAGCAGCCAGGGCAGCAGCCGCATGAAGGTGTGCGCCGGCGTCTTGAGCAGCAGGATCGCGCCCCCTAGTCCACCCACCACGCTGACCACAACCAGGGGGAGCATGATTCGCCGTGCCAGGTTGAGGCGGCGACGGTAGGCTCCGCCACTGGCCGTCGTCCCCACCCAAAGGGCAAACGTATTGGTGGCGTTCGCCGGAATGGGCGGCACTCCCGTGAAGAGCAACGCCGGGAAAGCCACAAAACTGCCGCCGCCAGCCACGGCGTTGAGCGCGCCGCCCAGAATACCTGCGAGGAACAGCACGATGGCAGTGTGGGTGGTCAAGCCTTGTAGGTGTACCAGAAAGCGCGTGACACTGTCAGCGCCTTTCAACCTCGGATGGGATCGACTCCTTGTGCGCTCGCGCCCTCGGCCGCCCTGCGGCCCGAAGCGAGCAACATTCAGCGGAAAAAGCCCGGCTGTGACGCCGATCACAGCCCTCAGGTGACGAGCCTTTTAGGATTTTGTAGGAGAGTTTATGGCCAGTCAGATAGAGAACACGGCCGTCGACGAGGGAACGGCGGTGGGCAGCCGGAGCCTCGCCGGCGCCCGGGGACCTTGGCCGAAACCGCCACGGAAGAAACTCGTCCCCCGCACAGGCCGCGACAACTCGCAAGCGCTCCGCTGCTCCTACCAGTTTGCGTTCCTCCTCCTCAATCTCTGGCTGGGCGGACAGTTTTACTTCTGGGTCCGTCACTTCGAGACCGCAGGCCGAAGCCGATACCTCTCGCGGCCAGCGGGCGTAGAGGGCTGGCTGCCCATCGCCGGGATGATGAACCTCAAGTACTTCCTGTTCACCGGACACGTTCCCGCCCTGCATCCAGCGGCGATGTTTCTGCTGATCACCTTTCTGACGACTGCCTTCCTGTTCCGCAAGGCGTTCTGCGGCTGGCTGTGCCCGGTGGGCACCCTCTCGGAATACTTGTGGAAGGCGGGCCGCAAGCTCTTCAGGCGCAATTTTCGATTCCCGCGCTGGCTCGACCTTCCTCTGCCCCTGCTCAAGTACCTGCTCCTGGGCTTCTTCGTGTGGGCGGTTTCCTCGATGTCGACGAACGCGATCGCCGCCTTCATGCGCAGCCCCTACGGGCTGATCGCCGACGTGAAGATGCTCAACTTCTTCCGCTTCATCGGCCGGACTGGGCTGATGGTGCTGGGTTTGCTGGTCGTCGCGTCCCTGATCGTGCAAAACTTCTGGTGCCGCTATCTGTGTCCCTACGGAGCTTTGCTTGGCATTGCATCGTTTTTCAGTCCCCTGCGCATCCGGCGTGAAGAGGAAACGTGTGTCGACTGTGCCAAGTGCGCCAAAGCGTGCCCATCCGCCCTGCCCGTGGACCAGCTCGTCAGCATCCAGTCCGCGGAATGCACCGGATGCCTGGAGTGCGTGGCGGTATGTCCGGCCGAGGGCGCTTTGCAGCTCGCTTGGCCGGCCCTGCCGGGCGGAAGTCGTCCCCGCCCCCTTGCTGCCTGGCAGATGGCAGCCGGGGTGACGCTTCTCTTCCTCGGGATCGTCGGTTTCGCCAAGACCGCTGGTTATTGGACCTCCGACGTGCCCAACGCCGTCTACAGGCAGCTCGTGCCCCAGGCGAACGAAGTCAGCCACCCCATGCCGGGAGGCCAGGGGCTGAACCACTAGCGGGCTGACACGATCTCCTACTTCAACCCCTCCACCAAGTACAAATCCGCCAGCATGCGGTGATAGCCGAAGACGCACGTCTTGGCATCGGGGGTCATCAGGATGGGGCCGATGGTTTCGACGCCGGCGGGGTCGGAGGGCATCAGCTCTCTCCAGAGGGCACGTTTGCCGGTGCTCAGATCGAGCCGGTCGACGCGGGCCGGCAACTCACCAGGCTGGTAGAGGTAGAGCGACCGGCCGTCGGAGCTGAAGGTGATGGGCTGCTCGCCCGGGCTGAGGCCTGCAATGGGGCGCGGCTCGCCGCCAGCGCTGGGATAGAGATACCCCTTCTGATCGGGGCCGATAGCCGCAACCCATTGCGAGTCGGGCGAGATGACAAAGGCCGTGCCGTTCACGCCTTCGGGCGTGATGGGCTGGCTCTTTTTCGAGGCCGCCTCGAACATGTAGAGACGAACGCCCTTGCCCGGCTCGTTGCCCGACAACAAAATCCGCTTGCCATCGGGAAACCAGTGCGCCCAGGAGTGATTGATGTTGTCCTTCGTCAGATCCGTGGGTTCTCCCGCCCCGGTCGTCAGCAGCCGAAGCTGCGACGGAGAATCCTGGGTCTGAGCCATGACCCACTTGCCATCCGGAGACAAGGCTATCGCGCCACCTTCGCCCAAAAGCACGGCGGGGGATCCGTCGGTCTTTCGAATGTAGACGGCGTAGGTGAGTCCCCCGGACTTGGAGTACGCCAGCGAGCCGCCTCCACCCTCCTCGTCGAACAGCAGGGTCTTGCCGTCGGCAGAGAGCTCGGCGGGATAGGAATAGTCCAGCCAGGAAAGGTCTTTCTGCCGCGGCTCCCCGTCCGTGATCCCCACCAATTCCCGACGCCAGCTGGCGCGCATCAGCAGGACGCGGCCGTCCTTGAAGATGTCAAACAACATGAGCGCGCCGGGAAGACGCAACACCATGCGTTCCCGGCCAGCAAGCGTAACGGCATAGAGCGTGCGGTCGACCCCGGACTTGCTGGCCGTGAACCAGATCTCGGTGCCGTCGGCGGACCAAGCGATTCCTTGGATCGTGTACCACTCCCCGGACAGATCCCGCTTGTGCCCCGACAGGTCCACCAGCGAGAGCGAGCCGCGATCGTCACCTTGCACCGGGTGATCGGCAAACGCGATCAGGTCGCCCTTGGGAGAGACGCGGGGATGACCGATCCAGCCGCCGGTTTCGTATAGCGACTTGCCAATGGGAAACTCGAGTCGATTCCGCCCGCCGAAGTCGCGGACCACGGCCAGATTGCTGCCATCGGGCGACCAGTCGGCCCACTGGACTTGTTCAAGCACCTCGCGCGGGGCTCCACCGACCAGAGGAGCGCGCGCCAGCGTGCCCATGCTTACCCAGGTGCCGATGGCCTTGCTGTTGAGCAAGACAGCCATTTCAGAGTTGGACGACACCGAGACCAGCTGGGTGTGGCTGAGACCCATGGAGCGGGCCTCGGGAGCTTCTGGCCGAGCCGTGAAGACGTCGACTGGGCTGCCCTGCCAGGCCGCGCTGTAAAGAATGGTTTGGCCGTCAGGGGCGAAGCGTGCCGAGCGTATGCTGCCGCGCCGAAAGGTGAGTTGCCGGTAGAGCGGTGGGGAGGCCGCCGGCACGGAGAACAGTCGCTTGCCGGCGTACAACCCTGCCCCCAGGGCCAGCAAGGAGCACACGGCCAACAGCACAGCAGTTGGAACTCTCCCACGCGCTGGCAGAGGGGGCAGAGACGGCCTGGTTTCCGCCGCTCTGCCCGCCGGCTCTGCGACCACGGCCGTGCGCGAGGAATCCAGGTCGCGTTTGAGGCGCTTGAGATCAGCCCGCATCTCGGCCGCAGTCTGGCAACGCAGGTCCCGGTCTTTCTCGAGGGCCTTGTTGATGATCTCCTGGAACTTGGGAGTGAGTTCAGGGTTGAGCCGGACGGGGGCTGTCGGGGTGCGGTTCAGAATGGCCTCGGTAATGACTGCAGACGTTTCTCCGCGGAAGGGCAGAGTCGCCGTCGCCATCTCGTAGAGCACGACCCCGAAGGAAAACAGGTCGGTGCGCGGGTCGAGTTCCCTGCCCCGGAGCTGTTCCGGAGACATGTAGGCAATCGTGCCCACTGCGGTGCCGGGATTGGTCAGATCAATCGCGGATACCCCCGCCTGGGTTTGTGATTCGCCGCTGGCAGAGCAGTGGTTGGGGGCGATCTTTGCCAGTCCGAAATCAAGGATCTTGGCATGCCCACGCTCGGTTACGAAGATGTTGGCCGGTTTGATGTCGCGATGCACGATGCCCTTGGCGTGCGCGGCGTCGAGGGCATCCGCCACTTCGATGCCCAGGCTGAGCAGCCGGTCTATTTCCAGCGGGCGACCGCGCAGCAGGTGTTTCACGGTCTCGCCGGTGAGGCATTCCATCACGATGAAGTAACGGCCCTGGTGCTGCCCAATTTCGTGGATGGTGCAGATGTTGGGATGGTTGAGGGCAGAGGCCGCGCGGGCCTCGCGGCGGAAGCGTTCGAGCGCCTGGGGATCCTGCGCGGTCTCATCCGGAAGAAACTTCAGGGCCACGAAGCGGCCGAGAGTGGTGTCCTCGGCCTTGTAAACCACTCCCATGCCGCCGCCGCCCAGCAATTCGACAATTCGGTAGTGAGAGATGGTTTGCCCGATCATCAGTCTGGCGGCAGCGCCCTCGGTGTAGACCGTACCTCAGTACCTCTAATGGGAACGGTGGGCCCAGACATCTTAGGGGGGATTGCGCGCTCCGTCAATCGCCCGGGCGGGCGAAGTCCATCCCGCTGCGGCGGCCCAGGAATCTGGCAGCGAATGTTGTAGGCACCTTTTGACCGGGCTGCAATGAAGAACCTGAACGAACGCTCGAGAGGAAGCAACCGCCCTCACTGAATCAGCGACCCGTTCCCGTTCTCCTCCTCGGGAGGGATGACCACGGCAGCGGCCACTCGGTCCCCGGGTTCGAGATGCAGCAGGCGGACGCCCTGAGCCTGGCGGCCGGATTCGCGAATTGTGCCTGAATCCATCCGGATGATCTTGCCATACTGGCTGATCACGATGACCTCCGAGTCCTCCATCACCTGCGCGATTCCGACCACCTTGCCGTTGCGTGCGGTCGTCTTGACGTTGATGACGCCCTTCTTGCCGCGGTGCGTGAGACGGTATTCGTCGGCGGGAGTGCGCTTGCCGAAGCCATTTTCTGTGACCGAGAGAATGAGCGTACCCTTGACCGTCTCATCGATGACTTCCTCGGCAGCCCCGCTTTCTCCCGCAGGCCGGGCCGTGCGACCGACCTCCTGATCCTCGGCCGCGGTGGGTTTCGGCGTGGTAGCCAGACCGACGATGTGATCCCCTTTGTCCAGGTTCATGCCAAAGACTCCGTACGCCACGCGCCCCATGGGCCGCACGTCGTTCTCGTCAAAGCGCACCGCCATGCCCTCGTGGGAAGCGAGAAAGATGATCTGCTGGCCGTCCGTCAAGCGGGCCGCCACCAGCTCATCGCCCTCTTCGATGTTGATGGCCTTGATGCCCACCGAGAGCACGTGCCTGAACTCACGCAGTTCCGATTTCTTCACCAACCCGTTGCGCGTAGCGAAGAAGATGTAACGGCCCTGCTCTTCCAGGTCGCGGACCGCCAGCATCGTGCGCACGGTCTCACCCGCCTGTAAGGCCACGAGGTTCGTGATGTGCTTGCCCTTGGCCGCCGCGCCCACATCGGGAATCTCGTACACCTTCAGCCAGTAGACCCGGCCGGTGTTGGTAAAGATGAGGATGTAGGCGTGGGTGGAAGCCACAAACAGATGTTCGACGAAGTCTTCGTCGCGCGTCTTCATGCCAGTGCGTCCGACGCCGCCGCGGCGTTGCATGCGGTAAGTCGAAATGGGCGTACGCTTGAGATAGCCTGAGTGGCTGACGGTGACGGCGACCTGCTCGTCGGCGATGAGGTCTTCGAGATGGATCTCGGCAGCCTCGTCTTCGATCACGGTGCGGCGCTCGTCGCCGTACTGCTGCTTGATCTCCTCCAGTTCCTTCACGATCACGCCGCGAAGCTTCTTCTCCGAGCCAAGGATGGACTGGTATTCGGCGATGCGCTCCCGCGTTTCTTTCAGTTCGTTGGAGATCTCGTCGATCGACAGCTTGGTCAGGCGGTGCAGTTGCAGTTCGAGAATGGCGTCCGCCTGCTTGGCGGTGAAGGGTTTTTCGGGATCGAGCTTCGGAGCTCGACCTGAGGTGTTGATATCGATCTTCTTGCCGCCAAAGTAAGCGACCAGGTTGTCGCGCGCCTCGGCGCGGTTGGCGCTGGCCCGGATGATGGCGATTACGTTATCCAGGTGATCGAGCGCGGTCAGGTACCCTTCCAGGATGTGCTCGCGTTCCTGCGCCTTGGCCAACAAATAGGCAGTGCGGCGGCGCACCACCTCGACGCGGTGGTCGATGAAATGCTGGATGGCCTGGATCAGCCCCATCTCGCGCGGCTGCCCGTGCACGATAGCCAGCAGGATCATGCTGAAACTCTCTTGCATCTGGGTATGCTTGAAGAGCTGGTTCAGGGTGATCTGGGGCTCGGCGCCGCGCTTGAGCTCGATCACGATGCGCATGCCCTCCCGGTCGCTTTCGTCGCGAATGTCGGAGATATCGTCGAGGGTTTTGTTGTTTACCAGGTCGGCAATACGCTCCACCAGGCGGGCCTTATTCACCTGGAACGGGATTTCGGTCACAACGATGGCCTGTTTCTCGCGCGTGAGGTTCTCAATGGCGGCCTTGGCGCGCATCATGAAACGTCCGCGGCCGGTTTTGTAGGCTTCCAGAATTCCGCCCCGGCCGTGAATGATGCCGGCCGTGGGAAAGTCCGGGCCTTGAACGAATTTCAGGATTTCAGGTAGCTTGGCCTGCGGGTTGTTCACTAAGGTGATGGTGGCGTCCACGATCTCGGTGAGATTGTGAGGCGGGATGTTGGTCGCCATACCGACGGCGATCCCGTTCGCGCCATTGATCAGCAGATTCGGAATGCGGGCGGGCAGAACGGTCGGTTCGGTGGTGACTTCGTCGAAGTTGGGCACGAAATCGACCGCGTCCTTGTCGATATCGACCAGCATCTCTTCCGCGATGCGGGTTATGCGGCACTCGGTGTAACGGTAGGCCGCGGGCGGGTCGCCGTCGACCGAACCGAAGTTGCCCTGGCCGTCAATCAGCGGATAGCGCATACTCCAGGGCTGCGCCAGCCGCACCAGTGCGTCATAGACCGCACCATCGCCGTGCGGATGGTATTTCTTGAGCAGTTCGCCCACGACGCCCGCGCACTTGGAGTGCTTGCGGTTGTGCAGCAGGCCCATGTCGTGCATGGCATACAGAATGCGACGGTGCACGGGCTTCAATCCGTCGCGCACGTCGGGCAGCGCGCGGCCGATGATCACCGACATCGAGTAGTCGAGATACGACCGCCGCATCTCCTCTTCGATGTTGACCGGTTGAATATTCAGGGCGCCGGGCGAGCCGCCGTCGCCCGCAGGCGGGGTTAAGGGAAGTTCGGGATTCTGGTCGTCAGGCATAAGTTCAGCTCTTAGCTCCTGGCCCTTGGCTCGGGCTCCGATGGGCGGGCTGGAGCGGGCGCAGGCCTCCGCGAGGTTTGGGATTCAGCTCGGGGAATTTTTCCGTAAGTGATTGCATTTACAGGAAGTTATTACCACTGAACCCAGCTTGGATTATATCATGAGAGAGGCGTCGGTGGGTTTGACCGCGAACCGCAACGATGACGAGAACGGTACGTCAGAGTTCGAAGCCGAACCAGGTCCATGGCCTTGCTTTGCAAGGCCGGAGAGAGATGGGCCACCGGGAGGGAAATGATCTTGAAGCTTGTCGAACGGGAGGAATGCCGGTATGTCGGTTCTCGATCCATCGGTCGGCACTCCATGCCGGGGGATTCGCTCTGCTTTTCACGTCAGACCGCAGTGCATCGCGGGTCAGGGACTAGGTGCAGCGCAGAGTGAGCAAGGTAATCTCGGGTGGAACACCCAGGCGCACAGGGAACCCGAACGTCCCCAGGCCACGATTCACGTACAGCGACGCCTGCCGACCGCCGTGGCCATTGCTCCCCGAGCTGTTCCCCATCGGCAGGTGGTAGAGTCCGGCGACGAAGTCCGTGACCAGCCGGGCGGGAGTGATCGTGTGATCCACCACCTCCACCTTCACCTGGCCGCCGTGGGTGTGCCCGGCCAGGCTGAGCTCGATGCCAAGCTCGGCCGCGCGGTGAAACGAGTTCGGATTGTGCGACAGCAGGATGTTGGGGACATCGCGCCGTACCAAGTGCGGGATATCCGCCAGCATCGGCCCGCGCGGTCCCGAGGTCATGTGGTCGCGCTGGTAATCCACGCCGATGAGGTTGAACTTTTCGCCCTGATATCTCAGTTCCACGCTCTCCTGCCGCAGCAGGCGCATGCCGTTTTGCTCAAACAGCTTCTGAGACCTGTCCTCCACTTGGGCGTAGATCTCATGGTTCCCGTTGCACCCCCAGGCACCCAGCGGGGCTCGCAGCGCGCTCAACTCTGTGATGCAGTCTTCCAGCGGGTCACGCGAATCGCTGATGAAGTCTCCTGTAACCACGGCGAGGTCCGCGCCTAGCTGGTTCGCCATCTCGACCGCGCGGCGCACTTCAGCACGCGGCATGAAGTCGCCGGCGTGGATGTCGCTCAATTGCACGATGCGCATCCCGTCAAGTCTCGGGGGCAAGCCCGCAATCGGGACCTCGACCTTCACAATGCGGTACTTCAGGCGCTCTGCGGCGAACCCGTATCCCGCCGCCAGGATTGGCGCGCCCCCGGCCAGGTAGGCCGCGTAACGGAAAAAGGCACGCCGCGCCGGATCAAAGCGGGCGAGTCGGGCAGGCGGAAGCAGGCGAGACCCGGTCTCCGTGAGCCGGTTCAGAGCCTGCACGGACCGTACGGCGAGAAATCCGAAAAGCGATGCCACCAGCCAAAGCCGGCAAACCGCAAGAACCCACGCGCCTCCCCAGGCACGAGGGAAGAGCTTGAAAATGGGATCCAGGGTCGCGAGCAGGAGCAGGACCGCCGCCCCTACCAGAAGCGCTTGCAGCGAGTGCCGCCAGGTGCCCAAGGTCAGGGTCTCAATGGCGCGCCAGGTGTGCACGAACCAGAACCGCTGCACAACGTACATCAGGAGGAGAAACAGAAACAGGAAACCCAACTGCATCGCGATCGCTGATTTCAACGGAAGGCCTGCCTTCTTTCGACCTTCCATTAGATGATGGCGTTTCTCGCTTGGGCGCAGAGGATTCGCCCCATGATCGGGTCAGCGGGCAGCTGCCGATGAGTAAATCAGTCTGCTTTGGGAAGCGCAGGCAGGGTGAAGTCAACCCCGATGGCATCATTCGCCTTTCGGGTCGCCGCCAGGTCCAGTTCGGACAGGGGAATCTTCAGCCGCCGGCCGGCGCTGAAGTCATACAGATTGCTACCCACGATGGCATAGTTGGTGACGTCCAGCTTGTGCCCGTCCTGGAAAACCAGCACGGTTGCAGGTTGTGGAGCGGACTCGGGGATGGCCTCTGCGGCTGCGGGCGCAGCCTCGCTCGGGCGGTGTGTCGGGGGCACCGGAGCGCCATCGGCGTACTCGTTGGGATAGCGCACGCCCGATCCCCGGCGATCAAAGATCGTCGGGCCACCTCGATACTGTTCTGGGTCCTCCTCGGCGAGCGGCTGGGCCCTCGCCTCGGCGTCGTCGGAAGCTTCGTCGCCGTTGTAATAGGCGTAGGGATAGTAATAGGGATACACGTACACCGGGTAACCAGGCTTATGGGGATGCTGGTGATGGCGAGAGCCTGGGGGGGGAACCGTACCAAGCGGGCCTTGCCCCGCGCTGAATCCCTGCGGTCCGAGGGACGTTACACCCGGCGGGACGCCATGAAATCCCGGCTGGCCGCCAAAGCCATAACAGGTCACGCAGGGGGGAACGCCCTGCCATCCAGGATGCCCGCCAAAGCCAAACGAAGTCACCGAGGGAGGAACGCCGTTGACCTGCGCCGTCAGCACAGGCGTCAGGCACAGTCCCAAGGTAACAACCAAAAGCCCCGTCCAGCACCGCATTCCATGATGATACTCCGGTTCGGCGTGCATGGAACCCCTCTCTTACGGTTAGATGGCGCGGCCTGACTTTTGGTTCGGCTGCTGGGTTGAGCTCCTGCTTTTGGCACCCTGACAAGAATTGGCGTCCATCCGGGTCATTGCCCTGATGTTGTGCGCAACCGCCGGCATGCATTATCGCCCCTGCCACCCGGAACCCGATGAGCGGTTGGCTCACATTGCCCGCCTGTCGGCTCAATTCCATCACACTCCACAGCGCATACCCGAAAAGCAGACAGAAAAGACCGACCGAGACCAGTTTGCGGTATCGGGTCTCCCGCAGATCCGCCATCACCCCGCCCACGAAGACGAAGAGGAAGGGCAGGGCGACGAATCCAAAGCTCCCTTCCGGGTAGCTTGGGTTTGTCAGGCCCAACAGCAGGAAGAGCCCTCCCACCAACAGGGGCGCCCAGTTGCCGAAGTACCGGGCTCTGCGCCACGCGAGAAACGTCACGAGCGTCACCGCCAAAGCAACCAGCAGCGCCGGATTGGTCTGCCGGATACGCGCCAGCCCCTCCCCACCGATGCCGGCCATGGCGAGGGCCTTCCATGGGACGCTCAGCCAGGCGGCGTGGGTGAGAGCTTCCCGAAAGGCAGTGGGACGAAAACCGTAGGCCGCAAATAGGATGGCCAGCGCCAGGGCGCAAGCCGCCCCCCAGATCACCGCGGCGGCCGCCCGGCGCGTCGGCGCCAGATACAGCACGAAGCCGAGGGTGAGCGGCGCCAGCACGACCAGGACGTATTGCGACCCAACGGCGAGCGCCAGGGCGATGGCCAGGAGGGCAATCCGGCGCCAGTTCCACAACACGACCTCGCGCGGGGCATAGAGCGTATGGGCCAGGGCGATGGCCGTAAACACGGCGCCGAAGGCGCCCCAGGCTGCACCCGTCTGGGGCTCGGCAAAACCGCCGGACGAGGCTCGGATCATGCCGGGCGAGAAGCAATAAAGGGTTAGCGCAACAAAGCCGCCCTCGTTGCCGTACAGACGCCGCGCCACGTACCACAGCGAGGCGCCCAGCCACAGGCCGAACCACATGCCCGGTCCTCGCGCCAGCCATCCCCAGTAGGAAAGTGACGTCGAATGCAGGGAACCCGGCCAGACCAGCAACGGCAGGGAGCTGACCAGATACCAGAGCTGAGAATGATCAGGATCAATCCCGTCGTTCTCCCGGACCCGCGCCGGCGTACCCGGGCGGGGCTGGGCCGGAGCTGTTTCCCGAGGCGCTGTCGTCCCGTGCCAGATGCGCAGCCCGGTGTCGATGCGGTACCACTCGCTTTCGTCCCACTGGCCCGAACCTAGGCTTCGGCTTACCAGCCAGGCACACTGGCCGAGAAATACCAGAAGCAGCGTTCCGGCGATCAGCTGTGGTTTTCCGAAGCGCTCGTGCATGAAAAATGGGGACGAAGGCGCGACCGAGTGTTTTACCATGCGAGACGTACTCCTGCCGAACTTCCAATGTCCGAGCCGGAAACTCCAGTTCCGTCCGAGTCGCGTCCACATGACCCGTCATCGGGTTCCTCCGAACCTGGCCTCTCAAGGACGGCCGCGGAACGGATTTTTCTTGGTCCGAGCGGACTCCGGGCAATTTGGCGGGGCCTGCTGTACTTGGGCTCCGCTGGGGTGATCATGGAGTGTGTGCTCTGGCTGGGAGGAGCTGTTGTCTCGGCTCCGGCCACGCTAGTCGGCCAGCTGTGGGCCAACCTGTACAGCGAGTTCGCCTTTGCGCTTGCGGCCCTTCTGCCGGCTTTCCTGATGGCGCGCATTGAGCAACGCAACTTCGATGACTACGGTCTGCCTAGGCGGGCGGCCTTCGGACGCCGGTTCTGGGCGGGCGCAGCCTGGGGCTTGGGCGCCATCACCTTGCTCCTGCTGGCCTTGCGCGGCCTTCAGGTTTTCGGCTTCGGCCACCTTGCGCTCCATGGGGTGCACATCGTGAGATTCGCGGCATTCTGGGGGATGTTCTTCCTGGTGGTGGCATTGTTCGAGGAGTTCCTGCTGCGCGGCTACCTCCTGTTTCTTCTGGCGGGATGGGCGGGATTCTGGCCGGCTGCGACTGTTCTTTCCTTGGTCTTCGGCGCCATTCACTTGTTCAATTCCCACGAAACCCTGACGGGCGCCGCCGGAGCCGCCGTCATCGGCCTGTTTTTCTGCCTCACCCTCAAGCGCAGCGGAAACCTGTGGTTCGCGGTAGGTTTCCACGCCTTCTGGGACTGGGGAGAAACCTTCCTCTACGGCGTGCCTGACAGCGGCACGACCGAGCCGGGGCACCTGCTGTCCTCGGTCCTCAACGGTCCGGCATGGCTGGCGGGAGGTACGGCAGGCCCCGAGGGCAGCCTGCTCTGTTTTGCCCTGGTCGGGTTGCTGGCTGCGGGCTTTCACTTCCGCCACCCCGAATCGAGATACGCCCTCAACCTGCCAGGCCGCGCGCGGGAGAACCAGGTCGGTCTCTCTCTTTGATCGGTGCTCCTTGACCCCGGATATCCATGAGGTCCGGGCTTCCAGGTCTGAAGACCCAAGCCGCCTACTTACCACCAATAATGTACCGTGTAGGTGACCAGGGCCTCGCCGTCAGGCTTGATGGTGACCGGGAATTCGATGGTCTGCGAGTCCAGCCTCCGCGACGCCGTGCTGGCTTCGGCCAGCTTCCAGTTGTTGCAGCGGTTCAGATGCTCAACCACGCGCAGATTGACGGTTTCCTTCTTGTGGTTGCGCACCCGGATCTCAAACGACTCGTCCATCCAACGCTCTCTCGATTGCACCAGGAAATTGGTTCGCTTGCGCTCGCCCACGACGTCGAACGCGTTGCCGGTGTACAGGCGCAGAGTCTCATCTTTGGGCGTGTGGTCGATGGTATTCTCGCCCACGAACTCGAGGTGGCCGTCGCTGTCACGGCGGTAGAAGCGCAAGCGTCCCTTGGGCAGCGGCATGCCGAGGTGGTTGGCCTCGGAGTTCTTGAGCTCCTGCATGACCCAGACCTTCGGATTGGACTGGGTACCGTAGTTGGGATCCTGCTGCACCTGCCCGGGGAAAAAGTAGTAGTTCTCCTTGGGGACACCGTCATAGAGGTAGAGCCTCTGCGAGTGAATTCCGGTGGCGCGCACGAACTCCACCTGCTTCGTCTCCTGGTCGCGGAGGGTCGCCGGGCGCTCGAGGGTGTAGAGATGGAATTCGTCGAAGGCCTTCTCGCTGACCGGGGGCGCCATCGCATCGTTGCTGGGTGCGCGCACCCGGGCTTCTTTGGCGAGCGCGATCGCGCCCGCCACGTCGACTTTGTTCACATCGCCTGCCATCAACTTGATGCGTGCATTCTCGAAGGTCTTGCCGCTCTGGTTCTGCATGGTGATCCAGCCGACCAGGTCAATAAGATTGGCTTGGCCCAGCACATCCGAGACCACCAGGTTGTAATCCGCGTGCCAGGTCATGCCGGCACTGAGATAGGAAAGCTCGGCGTCGAACTTGCCCGGCTTGTCGGTTTGAAGCTGCCAGCTGAGCGTGGGCTGGAGGATGGAGTCTCCGCTCAGCGCGGGAAACAGCGGCTGCCCCGGCAGCCCGAAGCGCAGCACGCCGTCGACTTCGATGATGGGCTGGGAGTAGGGCGGCTGCTGGTATCCTTGGGCATAGCCGTAGCTTGGGATGTAGCCGCTGCGAATGATCTTGCCCTTGATGATCTGCCCGGGCTGCACCAGGAACTCGATGGTCTTGCCTTGGTAGAAGGAAAGCAGCAATTCCTGCGAGATGGGATCGTTGCGATAGTTCTGCTCGAGAATCTCGAGCGCGCGGCCTGCAGGATCCCGCAGGATCACCGAATCCGGTTCCAGGTGCGCCGCGGTTCCCGCGTATTCCACGTGGTTCACACCCGCGCTGAGATCGAGCGGCAGATGCTCGCGTGCCACGAAGAAATTCTGGTTGTAGATGGTGAGCACCGGCGGCTCCTCCGCCGCCGGTCGGGCCTGGGCACTTGCGGCCGCCAGCCACATCAGCGTGAGTAACAGTGGTTTCAAGTTGGTTTCCTTTGCCTCGATCGGGTCGCGGTTTCCGAAATTCCGCCCCCTGCCTGTGGAACGGCGCCCGCCATGAAACTTGCGCATGCCCACACCCCAGCCGCGCGGGCGGAGGAGTACCAGAGTAATGAGCAGGTAATCGCCAATCGTTGGCGAAGTATGGGAGGTGCGCCGGGCGGCATTCTGCCCTCAACCACTGGGTGAGGGTCTTACCCGTCAGTCCGTGAGAACGAGGCGCGCCTGCCGACTTGCAGGAGATTTCTGTCGGATTCGGGGAAGAGATGCGCGGGCAAGCGTGCCCGCGCCCTATTGCAGGCTAGATGTCCAGGTTCTTCACGTCCAGCGCGTTCTCTTCGATGAACCTGCGACGCGACTCGACATCCTCACCCATGAGCGTGGTGAAGATCGTCTCGGTCTCCGCGATGTCTTCCAGCTTCACCGAAAGCAGCGTGCGCCGCTCCGGATCCATGGTCGTCTCCCAGAGTTGCTCGGCGGTCATTTCGCCCAGACCCTTGTAGCGCTGCACGGTGTAGTCCTTCTTGCCTTCTGCCAGGACATAGTCAAATAGATCGCGGGCATTTGTCTTCTCGACCACCGCCGGCTCGGCCTTGCGCCGGGGAGCCGCCTTGGGCGTCTTCTTCTGAGCTTTCTCGGCTTCCTCCCGCTCGGCGTCACTGAGCTCTTCGGCCTCATTCGCCGCAGCTGCCGCCTTGGCGATGGTTTCCACCACAAACGGCGGCTCCATGAAAGGTTGGATCTGCTTGTACTTGGAAATCAGCTGCCGGCATTCCGGCGTCGACACCAGCTCCCAGCTGATCACGTGCTCGGCGCCCTGCGAGTTCACGAACTGCACTTCCCACAGGTTGTGCTCTTCGTCAAAGCGCGCCTCCACGCTCTTGAAGCCGTGTTCCTTCTGCAGCTTCTTCAGTTCGCGTTCGAGTTTCTCGATCTTCTTCGGCTGGTTCTTCTTGTCGCTCTCGAAATCAGCACGCTTCGAAAAATCAAGTTTGGGCAACAGTGCGGTTACTTCTTCGTCGCGAAGGCGCTTGTCCACCTTGTCGAAGAAACCGAGGTACTCATTCAGTACGGTCATGAAGCGCGCCAGATTGGCGCCTTCCAGTTTTGCCGCGCCCTCGCCGTAGCGGACCACGAGCCCGTCCGCCGCGCGCTTCACCATGACCTTTACGAACTCCCGCTCATCCTTGATGTACTGGTGCGACTTGCCCTTGCGGATGCCGAACAACGGCGGCTGCGCGATGAACACGTTGCCGCGCTTGATCAGCTCCTGCATGTGGCGAAAGAAGAAGGTCAGCAGCAGAGTGCGAATGTGGCTGCCGTCGACATCGGCGTCGGTCATCAGAATGATCTTGCCGTAGCGCAGTTTGGACGGATCAAAGTCGTCCTTGGCGATGCCCGTGCCCAGGGCCGTGATCATGGCGCGGATCTCTTCGTGCGCCAGCATCTTGTCGTAGCGCGCCTTCTCGACGTTGAGGATTTTCCCCTTCAGCGGCAGGATCGCCTGGAAGCGCCGGTCGCGCCCCTGCTTGGCGGTGCCGCCGGCGGACTCGCCCTCCACCAGGAACAGTTCGCAGCGTTCGGGCTGGCGCTCAGAGCAGTCGGCCAGCTTCCCGGGCAGCCCGCCGCCATCGAGCGCTCCCTTGCGACGCGTCAGGTCGCGGGCCTTGCGGGCTGCTTCGCGCGCCCGTGCCGCGTCGATCGCCTTGTTGATGATCTTGCGAGCGACGGTGGTGTTCTGCTCGAAGAACGCCCCCAGCTTCTCATTGACGAACGCCTGCACGATGCCGGCGATGTCGGAATTCAGCTTTCCCTTGGTCTGCCCTTCAAACTGCGGCTGCGGCAGTTTCACGCTGACCACCGCCACCAGGCCCTCACGCACGTCGTCGCCAGTCAGGTTTTCCTTGACGTCCTTGAACAGGCCCATCTGCTGCCCGGCGTAGTTGATGGTGCGCGTCAGCGACGTGCGGAAACCGGAGAGATGCGTCCCCCCATCGACGGTGTTGATGTTGTTGGCGAAGCTGAACACACTCTCCGAGTAGCCGTCGTTATACTGCAGGCCGATCTCCATCACCACGCCGTCGCGTTCGGCTTCCATGTAAATCGGCTTGTCGTGGAGCGTCTGCTTGCCGCGATTCAGGTGCTTGATGAACTCGGCGATGCCGCCGTTGTACTTGAAGTCAGCGTGCTTGGGCTCGCCGGTCTTGGGATCTGTGGTGCGCTCGTCGGTTAGGCTGATCTGCAGGCCCTTGTTCAGGAACGCCAGCTCGCGCAGGCGCTGGGCCAGCGTGTCGTAATTGTATTCGGTGGTGGAGAAGATTGCCTTGTCGGGCAGGAAGTGCACCTTGGTTCCCGTCTTGACCTTCGCTGCACCCGTTTTTTTCAGCTTGCTCGTGGGCTCCCCCTTGGAATACTCCTGTTCCCAGGTGAAACCGTCGCGCCAGATCTCCAGCTCCAACTCTTCGCTCAGCGCGTTTACCACCGACACTCCCACACCGTGCAGTCCGCCCGAGACTTTGTAGGTAGAGGAGTCGAACTTGCCGCCGGCGTGCAGCTTGGTCATGACCACCTGGGCGGCGGGAATCTTCTCTCCATCGATGTCCATATTGTCGACGGGAATGCCACGCCCGTTGTCCACCACCGTGATGGAGTTATCGATGTGGATGGTGACATCGATCTTGTCGGCGAAGCCGGCCAGGGCTTCGTCAACGGAGTTGTCGACCACTTCGTAGACCAGATGATGCAGGCCCAGGTCGCCGGTCGAACCGATGTACATGGCAGGGCGCTTGCGCACCGCTTCCATGCCACCGAGCACTTTGATGGACTCGGCCGTGTAGTCGCCGTTGCCGCCATCGACCGGCTTTACGTTTCCGTTTTTGGCTTTGGTTTCTTCGATGGCGATTGGTTTTAGCGTCTCTTTGCTGGCCATTCAACTCCACTGGAGCATGCCGACGTGCAGGCTCTGCCTCGGGTTTCCCGGAACCCCTCGGGGCCGACTTCAAATTATTGAAATTACGTGTACTTAGAGGACTCCGGCGCCTGGTTTATTCTACCACAAAAGCCCACCTCATTCGACCCCGGTATCGGGGAGGTAACCCATGGATTTGGTGGGGCTTGGGGACAGTCGGAAACAGCCGGTGCGGGCCAAGGCCAGCAGGGCCTGCTACTTGCTCCGGTTGGCTTTTACCGCCGCGAAGCGCAGCCCCTCGATCAGCTCTTCGATATCATCCCCGCTTCCCCCAATAAACGTGAAGGACACGAGGGAGCCTTTGGCCAGCATCACCAACGACGACTGTCGCATCGTGAGACTGCCCCGCTGCTTCGAGAAGTCTGCCCGCGGCAACCAGCGGTCGCCAATCTCGACTTCGTAGGGGTCTTCAACCGCCTTGAACCCTTTGCTCACCGCGAGCTCCGTCAACGGGCCCAGGTAATCGGCGGCCGTCTTCAAGCCGGGATAGGTGGCTGCACTCTCCATCGCAATCAGCACGGCGGAGTTCACCGTGTCGCCCGACACTTCCGGGGGGCGCTCGAACACCGCCAGCAGCACCTGCGCCTTTTGCGGATCAGTCCCTTGCATCTGTTTGGTACGCTCGACCCAGCCATATCGAACCTGGTAGGTGAATCCCAATCTGGCATTGCGATAGACGAACGCCGCATCAGCGCCGGATTGCGTCTCGGTCACTTGCCCTTCGGCTTTGGGGTTGGTCGAGAAGGAGCGGGCTGCCATTTGCGGCGCGGCGGTCACGGCGCTGCACATCAGGAACGCGGTTAGAACGCGGGCGCGAGGGGAAGCCATCCCGACCCATGTTACAGGAGAGGGACCTCTAGGCGGCCCGTCCCACCGGAACCGGCTGCGCGCAATGGGCACACCGCTTCGCGTCAATCGGTATCTCGCTCAGGCACTCCGGGCACTTCTTGGTCGTAGGATCCGCCGGTGGCGGCTCTTTCTTCATGCGCGCCAATAGCGCATTGACCGGCGTGACCACGAAGAAGTACACCGCAACCGCCACCAGCAGGAAGGAGATGGCGGCATTGATGAAGTCTCCCAGGTTGAAGACGCTGCCACGAATGTTGAAGCTGAACGTGGCGAAGTCCCCCGTCTTGCCCACCACGGCGTTGATCAGGGGCGTGAGCAGATCCTTGGTAAACGCCGTCACCATGGTCGCGAACGCCGCCCCAACGACCACGCCCACCGCCATGTCCACCACGTTGCCGCGCAGGATGAACTTCTTGAACCCGTCCAGCATGCTTCGCCCCTCCGGTTCACAGTGGCAGTCAATTTAATGTCTCCCATCCGCTTTGGTCAAGAAGGCTGCTTTTGCATTACGGAGCGCTCAAGCTTAAGCCAAAGTTAGCCAGGTCTGCGGGTTGCGCTCGTCGTCTGCGAATGATGTTCCGGCCTGGTGGTATTCAGATCCGCATCGGCATCACGATGTACCGGTACTTGTAATCCTCACCGCCCAGGGGCCGCAGTTGCCCGGCGGATTGTGGATCTTTCAACTCCAAGCTGACGTCGCCCGCGCCCACGGCCTTCAGGAAGTCCAGCAGGTAACCCGCGTTGAACCCGATGGCCAGGCTGTCTCCATTGTAGGGCGTCTCCAGCGAGTCTTCCGACTCGCCGGTTTCGGTCGAAGATGCGGACAGCTTCAGTTCCCCTTTATCCAGCTTGAGCCGCACGGCGCGCGAGCGCTCGTCGGAGAACTGGGCTACGCGCTGGATGGCTGCGTTGAAGTCTTCCCCGTTCAGCGTGACCAGCTTGGTATTGTCCTTGGGCAGAACCGCCTCGAAGTTGGGGAACTGGCCGGTGAGCTGGCGCGAAGTCAGCAGGCGCGGCCCGACCCGGAAGAACAGGGTCGACTCATCCTTGGCGAACTCGACGGTCTCCACTTCGCTGGCATCCACCAGCGACTTCAGCTCATCCATCGCCTTCTTCGGTACCAGCGTCTTCATCTCGCCGGAGACGCCTTCGAACTTCTCTCCTCCGCGCTCGATGTGCGCCAGTCGGTGGCCGTCGGTCGCTACCATGGTGATCGACTCCGGCTTGAGCACCATCAGCGCCGCGTTCAGCGTGTATCGGGATTCCTCGTTCGCGATGGCAAACCCGGTCTTGGCGATCATCGCTCGCAGCACCTGAGCCGGGATCGGCACCATGGCTGCGGCCGGCACCACGGGTAGCGTGGGGAAGTTCGCTTTGGCCATGCCCACCATCTTCGTGTTCGACCTCCCGCATCGGATGCTGACCCAGTAATTCTCCAGCAGCTTGATGGTCAGATCCGCGTCGGGCAGCAGCCTGACGTAGTCGTAGAGCTTCCTTGCCGGAATCGTGCAGGAACCTTCTTTCTTGACTTTGGCGTGGCAGGAGGTTCGCAGGCTCAGGTCGAGATCGGTGGCGGTCAGCGAGAGCTTGTCGCCCGCGGCCTCGAACAGGTAGTTGGAGAGAATCGGAATGGTTGTCTTGCGTTCAACAACGCCCTGGGTCGCCGTGAGTTCGCGCAGCAGTTCGAACTTGCTGACCGTGATCTCCATCGTCCCCGTTCCCGTCGCGGTGGCCACTTCAACCGGCATAACCGAGTCTCCCGTCGTGCGACGCTACTGCTTCTTCATCCCTTATATCAAATGAAAAACCTGTAAAACCAGCAGGAACCGTAGGCTACGCGCAAAAGTGGAAAACTATACCAACCTGCCTCTGGTCACGCGTTTACCCCGGCACCGTTCATGTCCAAAATAGGTCCTGCCCAGGGGGGAGGAGGCAGGAAGTTTGGCTCCCGATCCCGAATCGTGTCCGCGTCCTGCACAGCTTCCACATCCGCTCCACACGCGTTCCCCGGAAAGAACTCACTGGGTAGTGGAAAACTGCCCGGACGCCGCCATCAACCGCCCAGTTGCTCGGTGAGCTTGTTGATCAGCCTGTTTAAATCCTTGTCGTTCTTGCGCACCTCTTCAATTTTCTCCACGGAGTGCAGCACGGTCGTGTGGTGCTTGCCCCCGAACTGGCGTCCGATCTCGGGCAGCGAAGCCTCGGTAAGGTGCTTGGCCAAATACATGGCGATCTGCCGCGGGTACACGATGGCGCGTGAGTTATTCTTGGCCTTGATCTCCACCAGCCGCAGCCCGAACTGTTCCGCCACCGCTTTCTGGATGGACTCGATCGTCACTTTGCGGGCCTGCGAGTCGATGAAGTTCTTGAGCACCTGCTGCGCGTAAGGAAGTGTGATCTCCGCTCCGATCAGCGAGGAGTGCGCCACCAGGCGAATGAGTGCGCCTTCGAGTTCGCGCACGTTCGACCGGATGTTCGAAGCGATGTACAGGGCGACATCAGTGGGCAGCGTGACCTTCTCCTGTTCCGCTTTCTTCTGCAGGATAGCCACTTTGGTCTCCAGGTCGGGCGGTTGGATGTCGGCGATCAGCCCCCACTCGAAGCGGCTGCGCAGCCGGTCCTCGACCTCGGCCAGCTCCTTGGGCGGCCGGTCGCTGGCGATCACGATCTGCTTCATGGACTCGTGCAGCGCGTTGAAGGTGTGGAAGAATTCTTCTTGCGTGCGCTCTTTCTGCGCCAGAAACTGGATGTCATCCACCAGCAACACGTCCACGTTGCGGAACTTGTCGCGGAAGCTGGTCATCTTGTCATAGCGCAGCGAGTTGATCATCTCGTTGGTGAACTTCTCGCTGGACACGTAGCAGATGGCCGCCTGCGGCAGGCGCCGCTTGATCTCGTGCCCGATGGCTTGCATCAGGTGGGTCTTGCCCATGCCCACGCCGCCGTACAGGAACAGGGGGTTGTAGGCCTTCGACGGACGCTCCGCCACCGCCTGGCAGGCCGCGTGGGCGAACTGGTTGCCGCTGCCGATCACGAACGCGTCGAAGGTGTAGCGCGGGTTCAGTTGCGCCGCGCTGTCCCAGTCGAAGCGGGCCTGCGCCGGGGCCGCGCCGGGGGTAGCGGTCATAGCCGAGAGCCCGCCATCGTGACGAACCGGGGTGGCGGCGGGATCATCATCGGGCGTCACGAACTTCACATCTTCGTATTCCAGTCCGAGATTGTCGATGGCCTCCTGGATCAGGTCCGCGTACTTGTCGCCCACGTGCCGGAACTCCACCGTGGGCACGCGCACGAACAAGACCCCGCCGCTGGCGTGGCTGTAGCGCGTCGGCTTGAGCCAGGTATCGTAGGAGTGCCGGTTGATCTTTTTCTCGAGCGCGTCGAGGATGCGAATCCAGGGATTAGGAGTAAGAGTTGTGCTTGGAACAGACATAAAAGCTCATGGCCGGGCCGGCGGCTGGGTCGCGCCCGTAGTAATGAATCCTTGGAAAACTATCTTTAATTGCAGAACGGCCCCCGCGTTGCGAGAGCGCTGAAAGAAAATTTTCTCAGCAAGTGGACACGCGGCATACTAGCACAAAACTTTTCGCGGCGTGGAAAACTTGCGCGCCGATTTTTGGGATCACTCAGATTCAGCACCCGAAGAAATTTATTTGTCAAGTAGCGGAGTAATAACTGCAACGCGAGTGGTGCAAGAAGGGGTTCCGACTTCCCTCCGCGAGGTCGGCAGCGGGTCGGGCGTCGAGCTCGTAGATTCATTCGGTTAATCCGTGCACGCGCTCGGAACCGTCTTTGGCGCCATGCGCTGATGCTCGCAGCGGGCGGAACTGGCGCAGAATGGGCACAGCGCGCCGCCATCCATTGTGCAAACCGACTTCCTGGGTTTGCCCCTCCCGCCCGCGTCATTTATACTTTTCGCTTGCCTTAATGCCTTTGATCCCAGCAGGAGCAGCAACGTTTCATGCCCAAGCGTACGTTCCAACCCAACCGGCGCAAGCGCTCGAAAAAGCACGGGTTCCGTACCCGCATGAGGACCAAGAGCGGTGCCAAGGTGCTCTCGCGCCGCCGCGCGAAAGGTCGGAAGCGGGTTTCCGTGAAACCCGGCTTCCGCGAGTAAACCTCCTGACTTCCCCGGCGGACCTTAGTGGGGTGTTCTGACGATTGCAGGCGAAACGACTTCCCCGTGTCTGTCGCCGATGCAGGCCGAGGGCCCGGTGAGCGCGATCGCTCCCGGGCCGCGCAACCGGTTTCCACGCAGCCTGCGACTTCTGCGGCGGGCTGATTTTGAACGGGTGTACGAGCAGGGCCGGCGCCACTTCGGGGTGCACATGACTGTGTTCTACCTGCGGCGCCCGGAAGGCGACGGACTAAGAGTGGGTTTTACCGTGAGCCGCGCCCTCGGTGGCGCCGTGGAGCGGAATCGCATGAGGCGGCGACTGCGCGAATGCGTCCGGCTTTGCCGGCCGTCGGCGTTTCCGGCGGTCGACCTGGTCATTAACCCGAAGAAATCGCTGCTGACCGCTGATTTCTCCGACCTGCAAAAGGAAGTCCGCCGGGCGTTCACGGTGATCGTGCAGAAGCTGGCCGAGAAGCCCAGGCAGCAACCGTGAACGGTCAGCCTGTTAGGGGAACGGAGAACTCCGTAACCGGGTGTGCCGAGAGTTCGCTTTGGGTGGAGCGGCGCTTCGAGCGCTGCACCAAGAATTTGAAGCGTGGGCCGTAGCCCTGGTCGATGAGGCGAATCACCAGCCAACTCGTGCTCCTGTTGCTTCGCGGCTATAAGCGCGCGATATCTCCCTGGCTCCAGCCTGCCTGCCGCTACGTGCCGACCTGTTCGGAATACGCCATGGAGGCGGTAGAACGCTACGGAGCCCTGCGCGGAACCGCGATGGCATTGCTCCGCCTGTTGCGCTGTCACCCCTTCGCCACAGGTGGATATGATCCGGTCGGTGATGGTCGCCTTCGGCCGGTGAGCCGCACCGCGCCGGAAGCGCAGGGTCAGGATCCAGTCCCCCAGGGGACCGGGGCCATACGGTAAATCCTTGTCAGACTTTCAAAACCCGCAGCAGGAGCCCGGAATGGAGCGGAGAATATTTCTGGTCTTCGCCATCTCGTTCCTGATCATGCTGATCTCGCAGGTGTGGCTTAAGAAGTACGAGCCGAAACCGCCGCAGCCCGCCGCGCCACGACCGCAAGCGGCGCCGATCTATCCCTTGCCCCCCACACGGGTGTCGGAGCAGCCTGCTCGAGTCATGCCACCCGCCGGCGTCAAGCAGGCCTCCGCCGAGGCCGAGAGCGTCGTAGAAAACGATCTCTACCGCATCCGCTTCAGCAACCGTGGCGGCCAGGTGAAGTCGTGGGTGCTGAAGAAATACGACGACGACAAAGGCAATCCCCTGGAACTCGTCCATACCGCTGCGGCGGAGAAGTACGGCTATCCCCTCTCCCTGTGGTCCTACGACGAGTCGCTGCGCAACAAGTTGAACTCGGCGCTCTACGTTGGCCCGGCTGCCAATTCGTTGACCGCCCCCACCGCGATCACGTTCGAGTACTCCGACACCGACGTCTCGGTCCGTAAAACCTTCCACTTCGATCACAGCTATTTGGTCACGATGGAGATTTCGGTTGTCTCCCAGGGCGCGGCGGTCTCCGCCTTGCCCATGTGGCCCGCCGGCTTCGGTGACGAAAGCAATCCGGCTGCCTACGCCACCAGCCAGGTCGAGTACCAGAACGACGGCCGGATTGACCGCTTATCCGTCAAAAAAGTCAGCAGCGGCGCCACGGTTCAGGGTCCATTCCAGTGGGCGGGCGTGACCGACCGCTACTTCGCGGCGGTGTTCCTCCCCGAGGACCCTGCCGCGAGCGCCCTGGTGACCTTGAACAACCCGCTGGACGTCCCGCGCAGCCCCCAGAAGCCCGACTCTAAGGAAATGATCAAGGTGGAGGTGTTAGGCGCCGCCGTGGGGAACCTCAAGGGCGCGACCGCACAGCGTATGTATGTCGGCCCCAAGGACCTCAAGACACTGGAGGCGATCCCGGTGCCCACCATCACCGGCAGCGAACCCCCGGATCTTCGCGGTCTGGTCGACTTCGGCTGGCTGGGCCTGATTGCCCGCCCTCTGTTCCTGTGGCTGAAATGGACCTACAAGTACGTCGGCAATTGGGGATGGGCGATCGTGATTCAGACCCTGATCATCAATGTAGCCTTGCTGCCTCTGCGCCTCTCGCAGATGAAGTCCATGCTGAAAATGCAGCGCGTCGCGCCCCAGATCAAGTCCATTCAGGAAAAGTACAAGAAGTACAGCCTGCGGGATCCCAGAAAGCAGGAGATGAACCAGGAGATCGCCGCGCTTTACAAGCAGCACGGCGTCAATCCTGCCGGTGGCTGCCTGCCCCTGCTCATCCAGATGCCTTTCCTCTTCGCCTACTATCGTATGTTGGGGGTCGCGCTCGACCTGCGCCAAGCGCATTGGCTCTGGATACGGGATCTGTCCGGACCCGACCCGTGGCACATTCTGCCCATCGCCATTATCATCACCATGTTGTTCATGCAGCGCATGACGCCGCAGCCCGGCATGGATCCGGTGCAACAGAGAATGATGAACTTCATGATGCCGGCGTTTCTCGGCTTCATCAGCCTGAACCTGGCCGCCGGCCTCTGCCTCTACTGGTCGGAGGGAAACTTGATCGGAATTGTGCAGCAGGCCATCATGAATCGCACCGAACTGGGCCGCGAAATGCGCGAGATGATGGAGAAACGCGCCCGCAAGAAAGACAAATGAGCGTTCAGCTCTCAGCCGTCAGCGCGCGGCCCTTGCGTCGTAAGCGGCTTTTGCTGAATGCTGACGGCTGATTGCTGAGAGCTGCTCTTCTATGCCCATACCCGACAAGATCGCCGCCGCCAACCGCATCAACGAATTCCTCCGCGGAATCGTGGCCAACGCCGCTCTCCGCCTGAAGTACCGCATCACCGTCGATCCTCCGCTCGCCGAGGAGCGCGATTGGGAGAAGCCGGAAATCCTGGTGGAATTTGCCGGCCCTGATTCCCCCCTTCTGCTCGAGCGGGGCGCCGAACTGCTGCGCGCCCTAGAACTGCTGGCGCTGGAAAGCCTTCGCCTGGCCGGCAATGAGCATGAGAAAATATGCTTCGACTGCATGAATCACCGCGCCATGCGCCTGGAAGAGCTGCGCATGGCGGCTGCGGTGGCTGCGGAAAAGGTCCGCAAGACCGGCGCCCCCTATCGCTTTGCCCCCATGTCCTCGCGCGAGCGCCGCATCGTCCACCTTGCCCTGCGCGACGAAACCGACCTGCGCACCGAAAGCGAAGGCGAAGGCCTGCGGCGCTGCGTGGTGGTGTACGCCAGGGACTACAAGTCGGTGGCGAAGCCGGAGCGCAAGACGATCCCCTAGCCGGAGGCGCTTCTCCCACGTCGGCTACTGAGGCCGCCAAGGGCTATCCCAGTCCTTGCGGTTCGTACCAGACTCTTTTTGGGCAGAGCCACCTTCGAAGTCCCGCTTGTCTGTTGTTGGGAGGACGAGGCTGCAGTCAACCACGACGCCGGGGAGATGGGCGCGGATCGAGCGGAAACTTCAGCTTGACCGACGGGAGAAGGGGTCTTACAGCCCTCGAGCCTCGGATCCTCGATTCCCCGCCAACCACGACGAACACTGAGAAATCACAGCCGGCCATTACAATCTCCCGGTGAACCTCGACGACACCATCGTCGCCATCGCCACCCCACCCGGCCGCGGCGGCATCGGCGTCGTCCGTCTCGCCGGCCCGGACGCCCGCGCCATCGCCGCGCCTTTGCTCCGCCTCCCGCACGAACTCGAGCCCGGCCGTGCCATGTTGGGCGAACTGATCGAACCCTGCGGCACGGGCCCCTCCGCCGGCGGCGACGTGACGCACCAGAGAGAGAATCAAGGAGAATCGTCCGCCCCACACCGCATTGACGAGGTGGTCGTCACCTTCTTCGCCAAGCCACATTCCTACACGGCAGACGACGTCGTTGAGATCTCCGCCCATGGTTCCCCCGTCGTCTTGCGCCATGTTGTCGAGCTTGCCCTCGCCCGGGGAGCCCGTCTGGCCGAGCCCGGTGAATTCACCATGCGCGCTTTTCTCAACGGTCGCATCGACCTCACCCAGGCCGAGGCCGTCCGCGACCTGATCGAATCGCGAACGCTGTTCCAGGCCAAGATTGCGGCGCAGCAGTTGGAAGGCGCGCTCTCGCACCAGCTCAAGCCCATCAAGCAGAAGCTGGTCGACCTGATTGCTCAGCTCGAAGCGGGCATCGACTTTGCCGAAGACGACGTCTCCATCCTGCCTGATGCGACCATCCTCGACTCGATTGCCGCGGTACGCGCGCCCCTGGCAGCACTCGCCGCCAGCTTTGCCTACGGCAAGATCGTGCACGAAGGTATGACCCTGGCCATCGTCGGCCGCCCCAACGTAGGCAAGTCGAGCCTCTTCAATCGCCTTGTCGAACGGGAACGGGCGATCGTCACGGCTACGCCCGGCACCACGCGAGACTTGGTCACCGAAAGCGTCGCCATCGGTGGCATCCCGGTGAGACTTGTCGACACCGCCGGCATCCGCCTTGCCCGCGACGAAGCCGAGAGCATCGGCATCCGCAAGTCGATGGAAGCCCTCGCCGACGCCGACCTCGTGCTGGTCGTGCTGGACGCCACCCAGCCTGGCACCCGCGAAGACCAAGAACTCCTAGCTCAAGTCGAGCAACGCGCGTCCCTCATCGTCGAGAACAAGTCCGACCTTGTTGGCGATGCGCCCGCTGGCATCCAACCTGCCGCCCACGCAAACATTCTCCGCACCTCCGCCCTCACTGGCGCCGGCATCCCCGAACTCCGGGCCGAGATCCTCCATCACATCGGCGGCGCCAGGCTCCAAACGGAAACCGGATTCCTTACCAACATCCGCCACCAGCGCTGCGTTCTCAACTCCCTCGAGGCCCTCACCTCCGCTGAGACCGCCGTCGCCAACTGTGTTCCCCACGAAATGCTTCTCCTCGATCTCTACCGTGCCCTCCGCCCGCTCGATGAAATCACCGGCGCCACCACCGCTGACGACATACTCCATCTGATCTTCAGCACGTTTTGCATCGGGAAGTAGCGCTTTGGCGGATTGATCCGGCGCATCGTCCCGTGGCAAGAGCGTCTTCGGCCATCCGCGGAGGGCAGACTTCCTCAAGGAATGAAAGCGTGGGTGCGACTGGGGATGAATCGCACAAACGAGCGGTACGGAAGCTCAAGGGAATGACCGAAGCGCTCCCATCTTGATCTTCACCTTCGCTTCCCAGTTAACGGATTCACCGGCAGCCGCCGGAATCAGTCAATTCGGAGCGGGGAGAGCTTTTCCGGGGCGTGGCTTGCAGCCGTACCGCAAGGCGCCGGGTACATCTCAGGTGGCACCTCCCAAGCAGACACGCATCCCCTGCGTCCTCACCGGTGAAGCCGGGCAGCGCTATTTCGACAACACCCCAAGCGACGCGCGGAACAGAACATCGAACGATCCCGTCTTCCCGTTCTTTGCCGCCTGGTCCAGCGCCTTCTCCGCAGCCAACCGCTGGTATCCCAGGTTCACCAGCGCGGAAAGCACATCCTCCTCGACGCCGCTCAAGCTCGGGGATCGCGTTTCCGGCCCCGGCATCGGGGCCGGCAGCTTGTCGCGCAGCTCCAGCACCATGCGCTCCGCGGTCTTTTTCCCGATCCCGGGAATGCGCGTCAACCGGGCTACATCGCCGCCCCGAATGGCTGCCACCATTTCGTCCGCCGCCATCCCGCTCAGGATCGTGATCGCAAGTTTCGGCCCGATCCCGCTCACCCCGATCAGCTTCTCAAAAAGTCGCTTCTCTGCGAGCTGGAGGAATCCATATAGCGCAATCAGGTCCTCTCGCACATGGGTGTGCACGTGCAAGCAGACCTCGCTTCCCACTCCCGGCAAGTCAGAAAAGGTCGGGATGCTGATCGCCACCTCGTAGCCCACGCCGCCGATGTCCACCACCGCCTGGTTCGGGTGTTTGACCAGCAATTTCCCCCGCAGATGCGCGATCATGTTGTGAGCATTGTACGGGAAGGTCAGGCCGGGCAATGAGCAGACCAGGTTTTCAGAACCTCCCAGACTGCCCCGACCCCTGATCCTAAAACAACGAGGACTGCCGCCGGCTTGGCGTGATCCCGAAGTGGTCGTAAGCCAGCACGGTGGCCACCCGCCCGCGGGGGGTTCGGTTCAGGAACCCGATCTGGATCAGGAACGGCTCGTAAATTTCCTCGATGGCGTCGGCCTCCTCCGCCAACGCAGCCGCCAGCGTGTTCACCCCCACCGGACCGCCCTGGTATTTCTGGATAATGGTCAGCAGCAGCTTGCGGTCAATCTCGTCGAAGCCGTGCTGGTCTACTTCCAGCATCTCGAGCGCCGCCTGCGCGGTCGGCTTGTCGATCTTTCCGCCCCCGCGCACTTGCGCATAGTCTCGCACCCGGCGCAGCAGCCGGTTCGCGATGCGCGGCGTCCCTCGCGAGCGGCTGGCAATCTCCAGCGCGCCCTCGTGATCAATGGCCACGCCCAGGATCTCAGCCGAGCGCTCCACGATCACCTCCAGGTCCTTGTGCGTGTAAAACTCCAGCCGCAGCATGATGCCGAACCGGGATCGCAGCGGTGCCGACAACAGCCCCGCCCGCGTGGTCGCGCCCACGAACGTGAACGGCTTCACTTCCATGGTGTGGGTGCGCGCCGATGGACCCTGCCCGATGATGATGTCCAGTTTGTAATCTTCCAGCGCTGAGTAGAGAATCTCTTCCAAGGCCGCCTGCAGCCGGTGCACCTCGTCGATGAACAGCACCTGCCGGCTCTGCAGGTTGGTGAGGATCGCGGTCAGGTCCCCCTTGATTTGCAAGGTCGGCCCCGATGTCTGTTGGAATGCCACCCTCAGCTCGTTGGCGATGATGTTGGCCAGCGTGGTCTTGCCCAGCCCCGGCGGCCCGTACAGCAGCACGTGATCCATGGCCTCCCCGCGCGAGCGTGCCGCTTCAATGGCCACCGCCAGGTTTTCCTTGATCTTGTCCTGTCCGATGAACTCCGCCAGGCGCTGCGGCCGCAGCTTCAATTCAAACGACGAATCATCCTCGACTGGAGCCGCCGAAACCAGCCGCTCCTTCAGGTTCGGAGTATTCTTCGCTGTGGCCACGTTAGGGCGATAGTAAAGCGAAAGTGGCGGGGAAGCAATGACAGCTTTCGTGGGGCAATCCGCGACCGGGGGGTTAGGCGTATGCTCTGCGCCTTGCCTGAGCCGACGCAGCGGCATAAGAATGAAACCCATGGCGTAGGCCCGGAGGTGGAGGCAGCAATGGAATCGGGAGGGGCGAACGCACCAGCACACACCCCAGCACCAGGAAGGCAGAAGATGAGAAATCGAGCCCCTTTCCGGAGAGGACACCTGCGGGTTCGCGGGCTACCTCTTGTCGGATGACAGAATCTGCTCCACGATCTCAGCCAGTACCCGATACCCCTCGGCGTCAATCGGACCTCGCGTCGCTTGCTGAAACTTCGCCGTTCGTTCCTTCGCGTCCAGATAGTTCACGATATCGGGCAGCACGCCACGCAGCTCCTGGCACACCGCTCGCAGGTGCATCAGGCCGTCGATCTCCATTGTCGACGACTCGAGCGTCCCGATCTCCCCGATCAGTTGCCGAGCCTCCGTCTTCCAGTGCTCGAACTCGGTCTCATACTTCAGGTAGGATTCGGCATCGCCCACGATCAACAGTTCCAGGTTCTTCAAGTCCGTGGAAGTAAGCGGCTGTTTCTGCTTAAGCTTCGGCAATAATGAGCCGAAGTCGAGCTGTGACTGAAGCGCCTCCCGCGCCACGCCCTCCAGTTCTCCCACCTGGTCCTCTAACGAGCCGTAGTTGTCGCTGCTCTCCGCCCCCGCGCAGCGGGATGCCAGTTCCAGCGTTGCCTTGACCTCCGCGTTGACTGCTGCTCTGACCTTTTCCGTGTTGCCCATCGGGAACACCTCACGAAGCCAGACCCTGTGCGTCTTGGCCGCATCATTCTAGATCGGATTTCATTCTTGTCCGTTCCTGGGTGGCGCACAGCCCGCGAGGTGGCGGATGGAACCAGAGAGGTCTTACCGACTTGGCGCTTGTGCCGGATCGAGCGCTACTGCTCCTCGACCACGCCCAGGCGCACGCCGCGCAGTTTCTCGGCCTCGAACCATCCCACCCGGCGGCCAAACCAGCTTGCCAAACCGCCAACGCCAAACCGCTTCGCGACCGGCTCAAACTCGCTCGTCCCCAGCAGGAACGCCACCGGGCTGGGACCGAATCGTTCCAGCCGTTTTGCCAGCCACGACTCAGTTTGAGCCGGGGCGGCGAGGACCGCCGGTGTTGCCGCAAAGTATGCCAGGTTCGCTCCCCACTCTGGATGCATTTCCACTTGCGGCCGTCCCCAACCGTAGGCTCGCTCGAAACTGGAGATCGCCGGCTCCAGTTCGCGCACTCCCAGCACGACCAGGGCGATCCCCTTGAGCCCGGACCCTTGCACACCGGCCGAAGGCTGGACCCGGAGGCTGCGCGCCGTTATGTCTTCGATTAGAAAAGGCAGCTCGGATCCCGGCGGGCCCGGTCCCAGCGACGCGGTCTCCCACCGCAACTGAGTCCCGTCCTGCTTCTTGCGCCCACCGGCCGCCGGTCCGTGCGTCAACATCCCGTCGGCCTTGAGTCGAGCGACGTCCCCCTGTACATCGCTTGTGCCCACGGCCCAGGCACACGGTCCCGCATCGCCTTCCATGAACTTGCCCCAATCCGATCCGGTCACGACGCTCGGCTTCGTCGGCGCGATCAGCTCCAGGTAAGACCCGTCGGCAAACCCCACCAGCGCCATCTGGGTGACGCCGTTCGCATGCAGCCCGCCGTAATCGCTCGCCAGCCCCACCGAAGCGAATGCCTTCCGCATGATCTCGAGATCAACGCCGCAGACCGTAACATGATCCACGTTCAACCGACGCACCTCCGCTCGCCCCCTCGCCATCGTGGTCTCGGCTACCAGTCCGACCGCCATACCAGCCCCCAACACCACGGCAAGTCTCATGGCCATACTTTCGACCGAAGTCCGGCGAGGTGGAAAATGGCAACCCGCTTTCGACGGGTCTTCCGCCAGACGCCACCTCCAACAAGGAAGGGCGGCCAAAATGGCCGCACCTGAAGTCGGAAGCTACCTCCTCCCCCGGGCCGGATAGTTCCGGACATCCTGTCCCAGCAGTTTGTCGAGCCTCTTCTGAATTTTTTCCGAGCTCGGAGATATCCCGCCACCTTCCGAACCGCCCGCCATCAGCCACAAACTGCCGGCGCTACTCCTCTTCCTCTTTCACCTCACCACGAGCCGCCTTGGCCTTTTCGATAATCTTGTCCTGCAACTGCTGGGGCACGATGTCGTAGTGATGCATCTCCATGTTGAAGCTGCCGCGCCCCTGGGTCATCGAGGTCAGGTCCGCGCCGTAGGTCAGCATCTCCGCCATCGGCACCTCGGCCTTCACGATCGTATTCCCCCCCTTGTTGTCCATGCCCTGGATGCGTCCGCGGCGGCTGTTCAGATCGCCCATGATCGAGCCCGCGAACTCGTCCGGCACCGTGATCTCCACTGACATGATCGGCTCGAGCAGCGTCGGCTTCGCCACCTCCATTGCCTTGCGGAAGGCGATCCGCCCTGCCAGCTGGAAGGACAAATCATTGGAGTCGACATCGTGATACGACCCGTCGTAGAGAACCACCTTGAAGTCCACCACCGGATACCCCGCCAAGTAGCCGCGAGCCGCCGCATCCTTGATCCCCTTCTCCACCGCCGGGATGAAGTTTTTCGGGATCGCGCCCCCGAAGATGTCATTCACGAACTCGAACTCCGCCCCGCGCGGCAGCGGCTCCATCCTGATCTTGCAGTCCCCGTACTGCCCGTGTCCGCCCGTCTGCTTCTTGTGCCTTCCCTGCACGTCCGCCTTGCCCCGGATCGTCTCCCGGTAGGGCACCTTGGGCGCCTTCAGGTTTACCTCCGTGTGGTAGCGCTTCTTCATCTTCGATACCGCTACCTCGATGTGCTGCTGCCCCGTGACCGCGATCAGGAACTCCTTCGTCTGCGGATCGCGGAAGAACCGCAGCATGGCATCCTCTTCCATCAGCTTGTGGATACCCGCGCCCAGCTTGTCTTCGTCCGCTCGGCTCTTGGGCTCGATGGCGAACGTGATCGCCGGCTCGGCCAGTTTTACCGCGGGATATTGGATCGGCGACGCCTTGTCTCCCAACGTGTCCCCGGTTAGCGTCTCCCGCAGTTTGGCCACTGCCCCGATGTCGCCCGCGTGCAACTCAGTCACCGGCACCGCGTTCTTGCCCTGCATGATCGAGATGTGCGCCAGCTTCTCCGGCGTGTTGCGGGTGAAGTTCTGCATCGTCGCATCGTTCTTCACCACGCCGGAAAAAACCTTGAAGTAGGAAATCCGTCCCGCAAACGGGTCCGACACGGTTTTGAATACATATAAGGATGCCGGCTCCGCGTCTGTGCCCTTGCGCGTCGGTGGCTCGCCGTTCCCCGAGGGCTGCCCCTGTATGGCGGAATGCTCGTTGGCCGCTGGTGTGTAATCCACAAGGAAGTCCATCGCCGCATCTACGCCGACGTTGCCCAAACCCGAAGTAAACAGCACCGGGAATATCTTGTCCTCGCGGATCGCCTCATGCAGCGCCGGGATCAGGTGTTCCTCCGGAATCGTGCCCTGCTCGAAAAACTCCTCCATCAGCTCGTCTTTGCCTTCAGCCACCAGTTCCACCAGCTTTTCATGCGCCGCCTTGGCTTCCTCCATAAGATTCGCGGGAATGTCGCCTTCCTTGCCCCTCCCGTTCCCGCCCATCTCGTAGGTGCGGGCCTTCATGCGTACCAGGTCGATGACTCCGGTCAGGTTCTTCTCGCTTCCGATGGGCAGCTGCAGCGGCATCACCGCGCGCCCGAAGGTCCCGGTCAGCGACTCCAGGACGCGCCCTGCGTTCGCTCGTTCGCGGTCCATGCGGCTCACGACGATCATGCGCGGCAAGTGGATCTCCTCGCAGTAACCCCACACGCGCTGCGTGACCACCTCCACGCCCGCCACGCCATCCACCACTACCAGCGCTGCGTCCACCACCGGCAACGCCATCTTGGCTTCATGGACGAACATATTGAACCCGGGGGTGTCCAGCAGGTTGATCTTGGTCTTCCCCCACTCCACAAATGCCACCCCGGTTGTGATCGACATCTTGCGCGCGATTTCCTCGTCGTCATGGTCGGTCGGCGCCGTGCCCTCATCCACACGCCCCAGGCGGTTGGCGGCTCCGGCCGTGTAGAGCATGGCCGATGCCAGGGATGTCTTGCCCGCATGTCCGTGCCCGATCAGGGCCAGGTTGCGGAGATTCGCTGCCTCATAGACTTTCACGGATGGGCTCCTTCAGTTGACGTCCCTCGGCTTCCGGGCTACGCCCTGATTCATCAGTGACGGTGGCAGGACAGGGCTTCAGCCGAGCCCTGGTCCCGCCAAATGTGCGGGGCTTCAGCCCCTAAGGTGTCCCGTGCTCCGGCCTGTGCGTCGGTAAGCTTTTGCATCCTGTCGTGCCGCGGTCCCGGCGGTTGCCCAGCGTGCGTCGCTGGAAGCGCACTCCACGCTGCCGTGGCACGCCTTAGGGGGTTGAATGAGGACAGGCTACGGCCGCTGCGGCCAACCCTGCCAAAACCCCCGATCCTACCACAGCCTAAATTGCCCCCTCAAGGAAGCCGCTGGTAGCGCCTTGTAGCGCCGGCATCTCCCCGGCCCGGCCGCCCCAAGCCCGACGAGGGGTGAAGGCAGTCTCTCCCTGCACTGTTCCCACCCCGCCGATTCCGGCTTTTTTGCGGTAAACTCTCGCGGCGCGCCCACTGGCCTTCCGCGACTCCGGAGCCTCCCATGCCACAACCCGCAACCTCCCGTCGGCAGGTCGTCACCTACCTGCTCCTCGTGCTCGGCTTCAGCTCCGTCTTCTACGCCCTCATCATTTCCGCCCACACTCTCCGTGCCGGCGCAGGCCTGTATGTCCTGGGCATCATGTGGTGCCCAGCGCTGGCCGCCTTGGTGACTCTCAGAATCAACCACCGCAGCCTCTCGGAACTCGGCTGGAAGTGGCCCAAAGCTCGCTTCGCCGCCATGAGTTGGTTCATCCCTCTGTTCTACAGCGCTGCCGCCTACGCGATCGTCTGGGTCTCCGGGCTCGGCGCTTTCCCCAACCGTGATTTCATGCGGGACCTCGTTCCACGGATGGGCTTGCGAACTTCTCCCACCGTATCCACGATTCTTTATGTCCTGCTGATGGGCAGCCTAGGATTGGTCCGCAGCCTCTCCAGCGCGCTGGGCGAAGAGATCGGCTGGCGCGGCTTCCTCGTCCCCGCGTTGTTCCCAACCGTAGGATTCACCGGCACCGCCCTGATCAGCGGCGCAGTCTGGGCTTGCTGGCACTACCCCGGCCTGATCTGGAGCGATTACAACGGCGGCACCCCCCTTTGGTACGGGCTCACCTGTTTTACCGTCATGGTCGTAGCCATCTCGTTCGTCTTTGCCTGGATGCGCCTGCGCTCGGGCAGTCTCTGGACTGGAGCCCTCCTGCATGCCAGCCACAACCTTTATGTGCAGTCCATCTTCACACCCCTGACCGGCAACGCCGGAAAAACTGCCTGGTTCATCGACGAATTCGGAGCAGTGCTGCCTGCGATGGCCGTGCTCTTCGCCATCTACTTCTGGCGCCGTCGCGACGAGCTCCCGCCGCGGCCGGGATAACTTCTGTCCCGCAACTCCGTCGTCCTGAACAACCGTACTGGTTCCTGAATGCGGTCATAGAGGACCTGCGGTTGGCATCAGCGCGACTAGGGATATTCCCACCCGGTGCCTACCTCACGCACGACATGCTGCACCTGCGCGGCGGGCACCAGGTCTCCTGGCTGCTCGATGGTGTCCCGATACCGAATACAAACATCGCCGCCACCTTCGGTCCTCAGGTTGATCCCAAGGATATTGACTACCTCGAGGCCAACCGCGGCAGCTACGGCGCCGAGTTCGGCGATCGCACCTATGGCATCGTCAACGTCGTTCCCCGCACCGGATTTGAGCGAAACAACGAAGGCGAACTGGTATTGATGGCGGGCAGTTTCTATCAGATCAATGCCGGAGTGTCCTTCGGCAGCCACGATAGCCAGGTATTTGGCGCAATCTTCAACAACGGCAGCGGCAGCCATCAACACCAGGGTTCATCCTTCCGGCAACCAGGAAATGTTCTTTGTCGATGACCGATTTACGCCAGTCTCCTGGTTGACCCTGGTGGCGGGGATGAGACCAACCCGTTTTTCCGGCGGATTCACGGAATCCTCGGTTAGCCCCAGGTTCGGCGGCGCCTTCACTGTGCCTCGTCTGGGTTGGACTTTCCGTGGGTTCTACGGACACTACTACCAGCCGCGACCATTAGTCACCGTGTCCGGTCCGCTCACGAGTTGTGCAACGCCAATAACTGCGGGTTTATCCCCCTGCACGGCGAGACCGATGAGGAGCATCAGTTCGGGGTTACCATGCCATTCCATGGCTGGGTGGTCGCCGCTGACAATTTCCGCACGAACGCGGCCAATTTCTTCGATCACAACAACATCGGTGCGTCGAACATTTTCTTTCCCGTCACCATTTCACAAGCCGTGATTCGCGGCTGGGAACTTGCCTTGCGCTCGCCCCGTCTCGCCCATCGCGCAGCTCTACCTGACTTCCTCCAACCAGATTACCGAGGGCAGCGGCTGCGTCACCGGCGGGCTTACCGATTTCTCCTGTGACCCCACGCTCGCTCCCCTCGATCACGATCAGCGCAATACGCTCAACCTCGGCGGCAACGTGAATCTGCCGTGGCGCTCCTGGGCTTCGACCAATGTTCACTAGGGCTCTGGCTTCGCGAACGGCGTTCCGGGACAGCCCTATCCCGGCGCCTATCCGCCCGGGCACACCACCTTTGATCTGTCCCTGGGCAAGAGCTTCGGAGAACGCTGGCCTGCCACCGTGACCGCTCTCAACCTGGCCAATCGCAGGTTTGAACTGGACAACAGCCTGACCTTCGGTGGCTTCCACGGGAACTACCCGCGCGAGATGGTGGTGCAATTGAACTACCGGTTTCATTACTGAAGTGGGGGCGCCGAAGCACGGGCGGAATCGCGCGTCCTGCCGCATTCCCTCCCTTTTGGCGCACCCTGACCCCGCTTGCCTGCCGGTGCACGTGCTTCCCGCTGTTCCTAAAGGCACGGGGCGGGAAATCGCACTGCCGGCCCATCCAAACCGGCCGATTACTGCCATCGGCCTAAAGTAACCTTAGTCTCCGGTGTTCGGTGATCTACACTCGCGGAGCAGATGCGGTGCCTCGGATCCCCCGCGTCGGACCTGAGCGATGGCAGACCTCGCCCCGGGCAGGCGTAACGCTTCGCACGGTTCCGGCGGTAGAAGCATCCTGACGATCGACGACTGAAGACCGTGAGAAATTCATGCAGGCCATGATTCAGCCACAACCTGTTCTGCCGCTGCCCAGACCAGACTGTCTGGTCTGGTACGCCGGCGACCCCTGCGACGATCTCATCCAGCAATACCATCAGGCGGCGGAGCAGCGTGACCAGCAGCAGTGGCAACTCTCTCTAACCGCACCGCTGCAGCAACAGATTGCCGATCAACAAAATCAAATTAAGACCCTGCAACTGAAGCTTGACTCCCTGACCGCCGAAGCCTTGCAAAGTGATGCCCGCAACCAGGCCTTCCTGGACGGAGTGGGAGCCTTCGTCGGGGTGAGCCTGGCCTTCCTGGTCGCTATAGGCGGCTTTCGCCGCCTCGCCCGCAACTCCCTCAACCCCAAGCACGAACGGCAACCTGCATCGCCCATCTGAGCCGAGCGCGGCGCGAACGCCCTCGCCCGGGAAAGACGCGCGGTATGGCTGTGTTTGAATTGAAGGTGCTAGCCGTTTCCCCGGCCTTGTCGTCCGCAATCTCGCTGTCGAGCGACCACTGCCGATTCTTCTCACCTCATCATCGCCACGACGATCCCCCCGACCATATAGAACGTGAAATCCTTCAGGTGAACGAGTCGTGCTCCTTCCCAACAATGTCAATGACGAATTGCTTCACCAATGCAAACCCCAGCACCGCCCCCGTACGTCCAGTGATGCAGCCGGAACCCCGCCGTCACCACTGCCCCGTAGCCCATCAGCGCATGAACCCCCTGGTAAGCGACATCCGGCGAGGGATAGTGCCGGTTGCCCAGGGGGAGAATTCAATCATCCGTGGCTGATTTCGGGAAGTCCATAGAAGCATAGAAGCATGGCTAGCACGCGGCGTGCCCCATCCCAGCGCGTGCCGCGTGCGAGGGTGGGATAGGAAGGCGGAGATCCCAGGGCTGGCTGCAACTTCGAGCTCGCCAAGCGCACGTACCGCGTACCTGCAAAATCCCGCTACAATCCTACATGGACACCTCCCGCATCTCGGAACTCCTCCGGCCCTTTCTGGCCGCTCCCCTGAACGCATCCCAGCTCGCCCAAATATCGACATACATCGATCTACTGCTGCGCTGGAATGCCCGCATCAATCTCACCGCTGTCCGTGACCCCGACGCCATCGTCACCCGCCACTTCGGGGAATCTCTGTTCGCCGCCCGCCACCTCCTCTTCCCCGATGCCTCCCTGCGTCCCCTTGCCCCAGCTTTCGAGACATTCGATTCCGCACCCTCTCGCACTTTGGCTTCGCAGCAACCCGAAGAGGATCTCCACTGCTTGCCTCGTCCGTTGCCCGGAACCCCGAAGCCGAAAGTGGTCGATGTGGGCTCCGGCGCCGGCTTTCCCGGCGTCCCCCTTAAGATCTTCGATCCCGCGATCCGCCTCACCTTGCTCGAATCCAACCAGAAGAAGGTAGCCTTCCTCCGCGAAGTCGTGCGCGCCCTTAGCTTGACGGACGTCGATGTAAGTCCCAGCCGAGCCGAACACTTCCCCCCGGCCACTGCCCGCCTGGTCACGCTGCGCGCGGTCGAGCACTTCGAGGCCATCCTTCCCGCCGCCGCCCGCCTGGTCGCGCCCGAAGGCCGCCTTGCCCTCCTCATCGCCTCAGCCCAGATCCCCAAGGCCATCAAACGAACCCCCTCCCTCCGGTGGCAGGACCCCATCCCCACTCCCCTGTCCGACAACGGCATCCTGCTGATCGGGGTCTGCCCACCTAGGTCACGCAGCTGAATCCACGAACAGCCGAACATCTGGACAGAGGAACCACATTAATCAAAAGTGGTTTGAAAACTCTAAAGCTAAGCTCAGTTCAAGGTCCCAATCCATTCTGCAAGCCATCTGGATATACTTAAGTGGAACATATCGAGATTCACAACATGAATTGACGCCGCGTCAAAAGGAGAACAAAATACGAAAGTGCTCCAGATGGAGCATTTCACATCTCGCGCTGGCCAACCTAGCCGGTGCTCCATGTGGAACAGTTGGCTGAATCATGCGCCACATTTGACACCAGGAAGACTCACCTTCCACCCAGCCGTATAGGTAGCTCCCCCCCCCATCACCTTGACCGCAGGATACCGGTTGCTGGGCGCACTTCAGCCTCAGCTACAGAAGACTTCTTCATCGGTGACGCTTGCCGATCGCGTCAAGGCCAAGGTACGTCCAGCCCGAAGGAGGCACTGGGTTGCACGTCTTCTTACTGTGCTCCAGGTGGAGCATGTAATCCAAAGACTGCCGGATCGCGGGGACTGAGAAGTGCATGGCGAGCGCCTCCATCAAAATGCGTGGTTGCATTCACATCGCGACTGGCGGTATGCTGCCCGCATCTCCCGGCGATTTTCTGAAAACTGAATGGGACGTGTTATCGCGGTTGCCAACCAGAAGGGTGGCGTCGGCAAGACTACGACTGCCATCAACCTGGCCTCGTCCTTCGCAGCGGCGGAGGTGAACACCCTGCTGGTCGACTGCGACCCGCAGTCCAACGCCACGAGCGGCTTGGGCCTCATCAAAGATCCCAACCGCATCTCCACCTATCATCTTCTTATGGGTGCGGCCTCCGCCGAGGAGGCGCTGCAAAAGACCGAGCTCGAGCAGCTCTGGATTATCCCTGCCCACAAGAATCTCATTGGCGCCAACCTAGAGCTGGTGGACGGGGAAGCGCGCGAGTACCGGCTGCGGGAGGCGCTCGCGGGTGTGCGGGAGCGCTTCCAGTTCGTGGTCGTTGACTGTCCTCCCGCCCTCGACTTGCTGACGGTGAACGCGCTGGTGGCGGCAGACGCGGTGCTGATTCCGATGCAGGCGGAGTATTTTGCGCTCGAGGGTATCAGCGAGCTGCTGGATACGGTGGAACGGATCCGAGCCGGGCTGAACCCGGAGCTGGCGGTCGAGGGGGTGGTGTTGACCATGCTCGACGACCGGACGAGCCTGGCGCGACAGGTAGCGGCCGAGCTGAAGAAGTATTTCGGGGAGAAGTTGTGCGCGACGACGATTCCGCGAAACATCCGGCTGGCGGAGGCTCCGTCGCACGGGAAGCCGGCGCTGCTTTACGACGTGCGCTCGAAGGGGGCGGAGAGCTACATCCGGCTGGCCAAGGAGATCATCGCGCACTATCTGCCACAGGCGCCGGCGTCGGAGAGCGAGATCGAGAGAACTGCATAGACAATTATCTATATTCGTGGACATCGATATTGGGAGGAAGTTCCCAGAGTGCAGAAGTCGCACGGTAGAGTCCGGAACGAGCGGGAGCGTTGCAGGATGAGGAACCATGACAGCGAATAAGGCGGTGGCGGAGCAGGATCGGGCTGCAGGAACGGAGAAGGCGAGGGAAAAGGGGGCACCACAGGAGAAGCGACGGGCGCTGGGGCGGGGACTGGAGTCGCTCCTGCCGGGCGTTTCGCGGGCGTTTGCCGGATCAGGTCCGGTGACGGTGCCGGCAAAGTTGGGGACTGCGACCGAGAGCGGCGAAAGCCGGGTGATCACGAAGGACACGAGAGAGCACGAAGCAGGGCGTCCGGCCGAAGGACCGGCGGCGGCCCAGCCGGTTGGAGAGGCTGCGGGAGGTGGCGTGGCGGCAGGGGCAGCCCCGGCAACTCCTGGCGGTCCTCGGCCGCCCTCTGAGAGGCCTCTAGCCGCGGACATCCTGGGGCACGAAGCTGATCGCGGGAGCGAGGCGGTCGCGTCGGCGGGAGTAGCGCCGGTTGCGGCCGTGACTGGAAGTGGAGTCGCCGGAGTCGCGGCGGCTGCAGCGGATGCCGGCGGAATCCCGTCTTTTGACAGGGCAGGCAGGTTCGAAACCCGCGAAACCTGGGGCAGCGGGAAACACGGAGTCGGCAGTCGGGAGTCAGGAGTCAGAAGTCAGCCGTCGGGAATCAGCGGGGGCGAGGCGGGGAGAAGCGGGACCACAGAGGGGGGAAGCGCCGAGCCGTGGGTCATCGCGGAGTTGCGGGCGCAGGCGGGGCGAGAGGTTCTGCAGCAGCTGGCACTGGAGCTGATCGACGAGAATCCGTATCAGACGCGGTTTTTCAGCAAGGTGACGGACGACGGGCCGGGGATGGAAGAGCTGGTGGCTTCCGTCCAAGCGAACGGGGTGATCACGCCGATCATGGTGCGCCCGGGGAAAGACGGGCGGTACACGCTGGTCGCTGGAGAGCGGCGGACGCGGGCATCGAAGTTGGCGGGGCGGGAGACGATCCCGGCGATCGTCCGCGAGGTTTCGAACCAGCAGGCGGCGGAACTGACGGTCATCGAGAACCTGCAGCGGCAGGACCTCAACTGCTTGGATCAGGCGCGGGCGTTCGTGCTGCTCAGCCAGAGCTTCGGCATGACCCAGGACCAGATCGGCGAACGGGTGGGGATGTCGAGGGGCGCAGTGTCCAATTACATGCGGCTGGTGCGGCTGCCGGACGAGGTGCAAACCTACCTGACCAGCTGCCAGCTGAGCTACAGCCACGCGCGCCAGCTGCTGAACCTGGACCAACCCGAGGCGATCCTGAAATGGGCGCGGCGGGCGGTGAAGGAAGCATTGTCGGTGGAGCAGCTGGACAGGCTGATGAGCGAGGAGCGTTGGCCGGGGCAGAAGCAGCCGCCCCAGCCGGCGCGGGCGCGCTGGGTGGATCCGAATGTGCGGGCGGCCCAGCGGGATCTGGAACGGGTACTCGGGGTGCGAGTGCGGATCCGGGACCGCAAGGGCAGGGGAAAGATCACGATCGAATACGGGACGCTGGAGGACTTTGACCGTGTCCTCGGGATGCTACGGGGGAGGGGGTAGCTGGAGGCCAGGAGTCAGCAGTCTGGGGGAGCGGGTGGGCTGGAGCGGCACCTGATCAGGAATATAGGGCGGCGCAGACCTTCTGCTCATGGACAGCGTTGAGGAGAGCTGCGCGACGTCGAGGAGGGACGCGCAAGTAAGGTTAGGTTTCCCCAGTGCACAAGGAAAGCGCGGAGGAAAAATTCTTGCGGTCCGCCCAATGCGGATCCGGGCTTCGCTCGCCATGACAATTCGCAAGCCTGTCCTGGTTCAGAAAAATGTGACATATCAATGCGGGAAAGGTCACGGTATGGTGCGAACCTTCATAGACGTGATAGAGGTACTCCTCGGCCTTCTCAGCGGGCTTCTGCTGCTGGCTCTGCCGGCACTGGCGGCAGATTATCCCGCGCCGACAGAAGGGGACTTCACCACCAAGGACTTCAAATTCAAGTCGGGGGAGATGCTGGCGGAGCTGCGGCTGCATTACGCGACCATCGGGGCGGCGCGGCGGGATGGGCGCGGGCAAGTTACGAATGCGCTGCTTATCCTGCACGGGACCGGGGGGTCGGGGAAGCAGTTTCTGCAGCCGCAATTTGCCGGGGAACTGTTCGGGCCGGGGCAGCCGCTGGATGCGACGCGGTACTACATCATCCTGCCCGACAGCATCGGGCAGGGCCGGTCGTCTAAGCCGAGCGACGGGCTGCACATGCGGTTTCCGCACTACGACTACGACGACATGGTGGCGGCGCAGCACCTGTTGCTCACCGCAGGGCTCGGGGTGCAGCATGTGCGGCTGATCCTCGGCACTTCCATGGGGTGCATGCATTCGCTGGTGTGGGGAGAGACGTATCCGGAATTCATGGACGCGCTGATGCCAATGGCGTGCCAGGCGGTGGCGATCGTGGGGCGGAACCGCTTCTGGAGGGACGCGGTGATGCAGGCGATCCGGCTGGACCCGGGGTGGAACGGCGGGGAATATAAGGAGGAGCCGATCGGGGCGCTGCGCACGGCGCAGTATCTGCTGGCGATTGCCGGCAGCGCGCCCCTGCTGTGGCAGAGGCTGTATCCGACACGCGAGGATGCCGACAAGTTGGTGGACGCGCAGGAGCTGCGCCTCAAGGAGCTGGACGCGAACGACCTGCTCTATCAGATCGACGCCTCGCGCAACTACAATGCCGAGCCCGGGCTGGAGAAGATTCGCGCCCCGCTGATGTGGATCAACTCGGCGGACGACTTTATCAATCCGCCCGAACTCGTAACCCCGGAGCGCGACGTCAGGCGGATTGCGCACGGGACGTTTCATCTCACAGAAGCGACCGACCAGACGCACGGACACGGGACGCACACCTGGGCAGTGTTCTGGAAACAGAACCTGGTGGCGTTGCTGCGAGAGTCGGAGGGGAAGTAGAAAGTTGCGCAATCGCGTCGCAGATCAGCAGTTTCCGCCCTCGAGCATGATACGCAGTCTGAGCCGGCCACCAGGAGTCGGGCCAACAGTGTCCGCCCAAAGGCTTACTGCGAGGCGGGCTGGGCGGCGGAGCTAGCGGTCTCTGCCGGAGCGGGGCTCCGGGCGGGCAGCGGACGGTATCCGGCGCGGGTCCGGATATGGTACTTCTTCATGTGCTCGCCGGTCAGCTTGACGGAGATGGTTCGCCAGCCGCGATTGGGGTTGGGCTGCGGATAATAACTGAGCGAGTAGAGATGGGCGAGGTCGTCGCGGATGGAGGCGAAGGCGCGTTTTTCGTCCTTCCAGTTCTTGGCGAAGTAGGCCTTGCCGCCGGTGGCGGCGGTCATGCGCTCGAAGACAGCGGTAGAGACGGGCTCGAGCTTGGCCTCCATGGTGGCGATCATGTAGATGGGGATGCCCGTCGATTGGGCCAGCTCGGAGACATCTTCGGGCGGAACCATGCTGGCGTTGTCGGGACCGTTGGAGAAGACGACGACCACTTTTCTTCCGTTGACGCGGGAGGCGTCCTTGAGGGTAAGCAGAAGGCAGTTGTAGAGGGCGGCATCGTCGCCGGCGACGGTGGAGCGCACCCCATGCAGAACCGCCGCGCGATCGGCAGTGAGGGGAGCGGAGCGATACAGGTCGCGGCTGTAGGAGTAGACGGCGAGCTTATCGGCGGATTCCAGGGAACGGACGAAATCGGCGATGGCGTCCTGGGCGAAGACGAAACCGCGGTACATATAATTGCTGGTGTCGAACAGTATGTAGACGCTGGCACCCGCGACCAGGCTGCCGAGGCTGGCATCGGCACCGGGAGCGGGCGAGGCGGTGGAGTCCTGGGGCAGAGGTTTGACGTCAGGCAATTCAGCGTCGGTGACCTTACGGACCGGCTCGTTGCCCTCGCCGAAGGTGGCAAGTTTTTCCCCTATGCCATCTTCGGTGATGAGGAAGTTCCGCGGGCGAAGACCGGTGACGTAATTGCCCTTGGCGTCGGTGACGGCAACGTTCAGCTGCACCATGTTTACTTCCACGCGAATGTGGGGCTCACTCTCCTGAGCCGCGGTCCAGGTTGCGGGCAGGGAGAAGACACCCAGAAACCAGCACAAGAAAAAGAATCGCTTCGGCATATGCGTCCTGCTCGTTCCCGCCGAATCATGGTTCGACAGGATGATATTGGGGCCCGGTGCCCGGTTCATTCTTTTCCCGCGCGGGGCGCTGGGTTAACCGCCGCCGGCGGCTGGAGCGCCTCTCCTGGCTCAGCGCTGCTCCACCTCAACCCGATGCTCTTGGTTTGAGAGGAGGCAGTGACAGGAAGCAGCGCGGCGAACTTGCCTTGCCGGAATTCATCGCCGGCTTCGCGCAGGGCGCGAAGGACGGCGGGCCAGTCTTCAAGGTCGGTGGCGGAAATCTTCTCAATCATGCGGTGGGTGAGGGCCGGGACCAGACGGTTCAGGTTCACCGGGGCATAGCCTTTCTCGTCGGCCAGCCGGGCCCAATAGAGATTGCTGGAATCCCAGGTCTCGGCCAGCAGGCGGCTGGAGTAGCCGGAGAGCGCAGGGAAAGGTTTCAGGTTAAGCAGTTCCAGGCCGTAGCTCTGGGCCAACACGGGATGAGGAACGCCGAAATCATGGGAGAGGCGGTCCCAACTTAGCTCCGGTTGGCGGCGCAGGAGAGAATCCAGTTCCTGGCCGGCGGGGCCGGAAGCGGCGAGATCGTCAGGGTATTCGCGGCGATACTCGGCAGTTAGGTAGAAGGTGTCGGCGGGGAGGATTCTGGGGAGAATCTCCGCGAGTTGTCCGGAGCGCAGGGCCTGGTCTACCCGCTCCCAGGTCTGCGGGGCCATGCGGTCGGCAAGGATGGGGATGACCTTGTCGCGCAAGGATTCGTTCTGAGACGCGGCCTGCAAGAGTTCTTCGCCGGCGCGCTGGTGGAGGGCAACGATGTGGACTTCAGTGCCGCTGACGTTCCACCACCGGGGCAAGGTAGAACTGACGATCAGGCCTGGAACCATTTCCTTCCAGATAAGCGCCTGGACGTTTTCCGGAGTAATAAAGTCCTGCTCGACCTCGGCGAGGACGTAGGGCAAGTCCGCCAGAGATCCGACGAGGTGCGCGCCGCCGCCAGCGGGCGCACCCTGGCCGAAGAGCTCGGAGGCCTGCCAGATATGTTCGACACCCAGCACGGTGTCCCCGGCGAAATCGTGCGAGCGGACGAACAGGGGATTGTTGCGCAGGACTTGAGCGCCTGGCGGCTCGTAATAGGCGTAGTTGAAACCGACGAGGGTGTCCCGCAGGAAGGGGGCGAGCTGGCCGCGTGCTTCCTCCAGGTCGGAGCCAGAGGCGCCACCCTTGATCAGCCGGGCGAGGTCGGTCTTCATCTCGAGGTCGGTATGGCGGTTGTTGTAGATGCCGGGAGCCCACTCCGTGCGCTCCCCGGAACTGAAGATGGGGCGAGGCATTTCAAATTCGCGAAGCTGGCCGGCGAGGCCCATTAAGTTGTCGCTCACCGGCTTGCCCTGAGCCAGGTCGTGAAGGCCGGCTCCCAGGGCCAGGAGGGTGTCGAGCGGAACCAGGCGCTGACCCTCGATGCCGGTGCGAATGTTGGCGGCCATTTCTTGACGGACGCGTTCCGCTTCCGAGCCGGTTTGAGGCGGGCCGGAGAGCAGCTCGATGAGAGCGTCATGGGAGACAGCTGGCTTGCCGGTGGCAGACTCAACCAGACTGCGCAGTGAGTCGCGGCCAGCATCGAAGAGCCGGGCTTCAGAGGTGATGGAAGAGAACGGCTCGATGGCGCGGAGCCAGGATTCGTCCAGCTGAGCCGCGGGGATCTGGTCCTGGCGAGCCAGGATCTGCCACAGCCCGACATTGGCCTGGAACATGCCCATAGCGTTGCCGCGCAAGGTGTGGTTGGCGATCCGGCCGAGTGCATCCGCAGTGTTTATGAAGCGGGTGATCGAGCTATCGCTGAGCTCGGGAAACTCTCCGAAAATCAAGTACTGGTCGCTGAGGTCGGCAAACCTTGAGACGAGCAACTGGACGGTCTGGGGGTGCAGACGTTGCCCCGGGGGGCGAACGGCGTCCATGTCGCTAAGCGTGAGGTAGGCCTGTAACAGGCTGCCTGGGGTGTCGATGCGGGCGAAGGCAAACATCGCCTCCAGCAACTGGTCGGGGCGATCCCAGTGCGCGGCGCGCCGTCGCCAATCATGGACGATCTTGGAGTGGGTCTTCTGGCGAAGCAGCTTGCTCCAGGTTTCCAGATTTCCCGGCACGTAGGGCTGGTCGTTGGAGTCCCACCGGGTGCGCTCAACCAGGAGGAGGAGTCCCGGGGCGGGGCGGAACATGGCGTGGGTCGCGTCGGCGGAAGGATCGGCGGAGCGAAAGGCTTCATAAAAAACGCGCAGGCGATTCCCGGAGACGAAATGGAGCTGCTGCTCACGGCTGGCATGGGCCAAGCCGTCGAAGTAGGAAGCCGCCCAGCCCTTATCCCGGGCGAGCAGGCGGGGAATAAACTCCTGGGGAGTCGTGGGGCTGACGCCGACCAGTTCCTTCCAAGCGGCTTCGGCGCCAGTTCCGCCGGGGACGAGCACCCGGCCGGAACGGATACAAATCTGGCTTCCATAAAGGTCGAGCGCGGGCGCCAGAGGCAGCAGCATGGCCAGGCCCACCGACTGCCGTAACGCGACGCGGGTTTCAGGATCGTTGCGGGAGAGCGCCCAGTACAAACGAGCGATGACCGGCTCGTTCAAAAGCGTTTCCACCAGTTGATCGTGATGGGTGCTGAGGGAGGTCCAGTCGCTCTCGTGAAACAGGATGGGAGCGCGCGAGGCCGGGAAAGAAAAGACGAAAGGCGGCCCTCCCTGCAAGGTGCGTTCCAAGGCGGGCAAGGGGAAGCCTGAATCGACGGTGAGGAAGGCGCGCTCGGCATCGGCGGTGACCAGGGACGTGTTGGAATGGCCACACTCCTGCCGGACGCGGTAGCCGATAATGTGCAGCAGCGAGGCAGCGTCGGCGCAGCCGGAAACGCGAATGGAACCCTCATTGCCGGCCAGTACGGATAATTCCCGGGCCTGCTTCACATAGCGTAAAAGCAGCAGCAGAAACTCGGTGGGGTGGCCATTGTTCTCCCAACCGACGTAGCCGTGAGCGAGGACGTTGCGCGCCAGGAAGGGAAAGATCTCCTCGGGCAAAACCTTCTGGCTAATGCCTGCCATGCGGAGAAACGCCGACAAAGGACCGGGGATGATCGCCTCGTTAGGGAGAGCCTCGGCCTGCACCTGGGGAGAAGGGCCGGCAGGCGAAGCGGAAGCGGCGGTCAAGGGAAGGACGGAAGAGCACAGGAACAAGCAAAGACATGCCAGCGCCGAGGAGGCGGGCCGGCTACTCAGGGGTCTCATGGCTGGAGTCCTCTCTCCGAACCGTTAGGGGAACGCCGCGAAACCTGGTGAGGGCGAAAGCTGCAGGAGGTGTCTCAGCCTGCTTGGTCCATTCCAAACCAAGCCGAGTGAGGGTCTTCACGCTGGCATCGGTATTCGATCTGCGTCTTCCTGTCGGCTAGCCTCCCAAGCCCCAATTTCGTGTCGGCAAAGATAAACCAATCCGGCGAGTAATCCAAGGGCCTTTCGGACCTAATCGGACAAAATTACCATTTCATTGCTAACCTAGGACCCAGGGGTGGTTTAGCGGGCGACGCGAGTCCAGGCGGCTGGGACAGCTAACAGGTTGTGGAAAAAGGTCCCGGGCCGTCAGGCCCAGACGGGCAAGCCTGCCCGGGCGTCCGGATGCGATTGGCCGGGAGGCACTCCGCTGGTTTCAGGCAACCACCCTTGGTGGCTGTTGTGGCTGTTTGAACAATATAAGGATGACGTCATTCGCGGGATTCTTCCCCCTGGGATGCGGGTAAGCGAGGTATGCGGTTGCCAGCTTCCAACTCGAACGACCCAGCTAGTCGGGCAGGCGCCGAGATTAATGCGGAGGCCCTTTTGTCGGCGAGCCTGGCCGAGACGTTCCCAGAGGCAGTGGTTGCGGTCGACCGGGAAGGAACGATTCTGCAGATTAACCGGCTGACGGAAGAGCTTTTCGGGTACAGGAGGGATGAACTGGTCGGGCAGAAAATCGAGGTGCTGGTTCCGGAGCCACATCGGGCACAGCACCACGACTACCGGACGAACTTCGCGGAGCGGCCGCGGTTGCGGCGGATGGGGGCGGGACTGGAACTGCGCGGGAGACGGCGAGACGGTTCGGAGTTTCCGGTGGAGATCAGCCTGAGCCCGGTGTGCACCGAGCGCGGGGTGGTCGTGTTCAGCGCGATCCGCGATATCACCGACCGCAAGCAGATCGAAGAGGAGCTGCGCCGGGCTAACCGGGAGCTGGAGCAGACAAAGAACCGGGAGCTGCTGGAGTACCAGTCGCGGCTGGCACTGATCGTGGATTCGTCGGAGGACGCGATTATCGGCAAGAATCTGGACGGCGTAATCACGACCTGGAACCAGGGGGCAGAGCGCATATACGGCTACACGGCCGAAGAAATCGTGGGCCAGCACATCTCAGTGTTGGCGCCGGCGGACCGTCCGGAAGAAATTCCACAAATCCTGGAAAAGATTCGGCGCGGGGAGAGGGTAGAACAGTTCGAGTCGGTACGAGTAGCGAAGGGCGGACGCTTCCTGAACGTCTCGGTCAGCGTGTCTCCGGTGCGGAACCCGGAGGGGATCATCCTCGGGGCATCGATAATTGCACGCGACATCACCGCGCAGAAACGGGTGGAAGACCAGTTACGGCAGCTGCAAAAGATGGAGGCGATCGGGCGGCTGGCGGGGGGTGTCGCGCACGACTTCAACAATATCCTGGCCATCGTCACGGCGTGTACTGAGCTGCTGCGGGATCGGGTGCAGGGGCAGGAAGCAGCGCTCGAGTACGTGGACGCGATCAGGAAGGGCACGGAGCGGGGAGCAGCGCTGACACGACAACTGCTGGCGTTCAGCCGGAAGCAGGTGGTCCAGCCCAGGCTGTTTGACCTCAATGAGCGATTGCAAGAGACCAGCAAATTGTTGCAGCCGCTAATGGGTGACGACGTCGAGATCCGGCTGGTACCTCGTACGGAAGCGGCGTTGGTGGATGCCGATCCGGGACAGCTGGATCAGATCATCCTGAATCTGGCGGTTAACGCGAGGGACGCCATGCCGCGCGGGGGCAGGTTCGTTCTGGAGACGGCACTGGTGGAGGTCGACGAGGCGGTCGCCCGGGCATCCCCCCCGCTTACGACGGGCAAGTACGTGATGTTGGCGGTGAGCGACACGGGCACGGGCATGGACCAGCAGACGGTCTCGCGTATCTTTGAGCCGTTTTTTACCACCAAGGAGATGGGGAAGGGTACCGGACTCGGGCTGTCGACGGTGTACGGCATCGTGCAGCAGAACGCGGGAACCGTCTCGGTCTACAGCGAGCCGGGACGGGGCACGACGTTCAAGATCTATCTGCCCTCGGCGGAACACAAGGTTGGGATGATCAGCATGGCAGCGGCCGAGACGGCACCGCCACGGGCTGAGGGGACGACGATCCTGCTGGTGGAAGATGACGAGATGATGCGGAGTCTGACACGACAGATGCTCGAAGAACACGGCTACCGCGTGCTGGAGGCAAACGACGGCAATGCCGCACTGAGGCAAACGGGAGCGGACAGGCGGATTGCCCTGGTCCTGACCGATGTCGTGATGCTGGGTATGAGCGGACCGGAGTTCGCGCTGCGGCTGGCAGAGTCAGATCCTGCGGTCAAAGTGGTGTACATGTCCGGGTATACAGGAGAACTGGTGGGGCAAACAGACCAGTTGCGGCCGGGCGTGAACCTGCTGGAAAAGCCGTTTACTCGGGCTGCCCTGCTGAGAGCCATCCAGCGGGTGCTGGAGTAGGGGCAGGCGGTGGGCCCTTCGACCGCGCTCAGGGCGCGCTGCCTGCGCCACACCGAGGCTTGGCATCCTCTGCCGATCACAGTGAACGGTGATTGAGATCACACACAGGGGAGGGGAATAATGCGCAGCGGCAGCGGACTGCCCTCCCCGGTATGGGGTGCAGCAGCCGGCGCCTCATACGGGTAACATACTGTGTTTTCAAGCTGGTTACGCACAGCGTGGTGCACGCGTGTCGCCCTGCCGAGAAACGGCCCTAAGGTTGCGTCCTTCCAGCGTAGACACCTGCAGGTAGATCAGGCAAGGCAGGGAAGGAGGGTTTATGGCAACCGCAACTGCTCCTACGCTAGCCCGGGGCGTGTTACCACACTTTGAGCCAGCGGAGCCGGGAATCAAGGCGCACTCGCCCTACGGCTTGCCGATCGTGGACCACTGCACGACCTGCAACCTGCGTGGGGCCAACTTTTTCTGCAATCTGACTGCGACCGCCCTGCGATCCCTGGACTGGGTGAAGCATGTGACCTCGTACCCGGAGGGAGCGCTGGTTCTCATGGAAGGCCAGGCGGCGCGTGGTGCCTATGTGATTTGCCAGGGACGAGCCAAGCTGATGACGACGAACCGGGAGGGCAAGACGCTGATTCTGAAGATCGCGGGCCCGGGAGAAGTGCTAGGGCTGCACTCGGTGGTGGCCGGGACCGCGTACGAACTGACGGTCGAGACCCTGCAGCCCTGCCAACTGGCGTTTGTGGGGCGCGACGACCTACTCCGCCTGCTGAAAGAACACGGGGAGGCATGCCTGCGGGCGGCCCAGCACATCAGCCGGGACTGCCAGTCGGCGGTGGACGCCATTCGGTCCATCGGGCTGAGCCATTCCGTGCTGCAGAAGCTGGCCCGTCTGTTGCTGCAATGGCTGCCTGAGGGGCGCGAGAACGGCGCGGCGGTGCGGGTGAAACTGGCGTTGACCCATGAGGAGATTTCGCAGCTGATCGGGGCGTCGCGCGAGACCGTGACGCGTACGCTGAGCGAGTTGAAGAAAAAACAGATCGCTGAACTGAACGGCTCGACGCTGATGGTGCGGGACCGGTCGGCACTGAAGGCCATCGTCGAGGGCTAGAGAGGTATCTTGCTGGGCAAGAACCGGACTGATCAACAGGTGGGATTTTCGATTGCCAAATTGGTGAACTTCGGTTGAAGTTCAAGGGTTTTGACCCTGCGGGTGGATTTTCGGTGGGCTGGAAGAGGGCTCTTGCCATCGGCCGTCAGCGCCAACTGTGCTTGGTCTAAGGTGACCTACTCGCGCTGGGGGGTGGTTGTTACCGTGGAAGCTAGAAAGGAACTCTGGCTTCCACCATGGCGAAATCTTCGCACAAGCTAAAAATCCTTTACGGTGAAGGAGATGCCGAGGTGCTGGCGTCTCAGGCGGGATCGATTCAGAAGGCGGGGCACGAAGTGACCACGGCGCAGGGCCGCAAGGGGGTGGAGACGGCGCTGAAGCAGTCCACTTATGACCTGGTGATTCTGGGGCCCACGCTGAGCCGCAACGACCGGCATCACCTGCCTTACATGGTGAAGAAACACGCGGGGACGCGCGTGCTGGTGATGCATGCCGACGCCGGCCGGCATCCGCAGGTGGACGGGATTCTGGAGCAAGGCCGGAGCGTGGAGGCGCTAGTAGAGATGATCGCGTCGATGATGGCGCAGGAGGCGATAGTCAGCAGGCAGTAGTCGGGAATCGGGAGTCAGCATGGGCGGCGGCCGCGGGCCGCCGTTTTCTGCGTTTGGGAGAAGATGCTTTCGCTTGGGGCTCAGGTTGATGTCACCCGGGTGGCGAAAACTGGGGCAGGCTTCGCGTCCGCCGGCGAAGGCGTTCGCTGCTTAGCCGTAGGGTAACGTTTAGCCTCGCTGGGCAACTGACACGGCTGTTGCGGTTCGTTTAACATGAAAGGCGCACGCAGAGGAGCAGGGCGCCCCGTCGGCCAGTCAGAGGCCCTGGGTTGAAGGGATGGTCCGATTGCACCAATGATGACGAATCTATCTGCGACGCTGTGTATGGGCGAGAAGACGATCCGGCTTGCCTTGGTGTTGGCTGCAATCTCTACGCTGTGCCTGGCGCAGGACAAGGCGTCGATTCTGAAGCCCCCCAAAGGGGCACGGGTAGCGCTGGTGATATTTGAAGATTTGGAATGTCCGGATTGTGCTCGGGCGGCGCCCCTGGTGGAGGAGGCGTCGCGAACCTACAAGATTCCGGTAGTGCGGTACGACTTCCCCTTGCCGATGCATCCTTGGGCAAATGACGCAGCGGTGCTGGCGCGGTATTTCGACACCCACTCCAAGGTGCTGGGGAACGAGTTTCGCGACCAGGTGTTCCGGCACCAGATCGAGATCAACAAAGCCAACCTGCGCGCTTTCGCGGAGCAATTCGCGGCCGCGCACAAGGTCGATCTGCCGTTCGTGGTAGATCCGCAGGGGAAGCTGGCGGCAGAGGTCAACGCCGACCGGGAGCTGGGGCAGGCGATCGGGCTGCAACACACACCGACGCTGTACGTGGTCAGCAACAAGCACTCGGGGACGCCATTCGTGGAGGTGGTGGACCGGAGCCAGTTGTTCCGGCTGATTGACGCCATGCTGAAGGAGTAAGGCCGGAGGACAGTCCCAGATCCTCGATCCCCGCCGGTTCCATGACCGGCTCGTCTCCTTCGGGTATGCTGCTTTCCGCGTATGGTGGTCGCCCGATCCCCAACCCGTTCGTCATCCGTGAGTTCGCCGCCCGAACAGGCGTGTTGGTTGCTGGCGGACGGCATGTGGGTGGTGATCGCGCTGGCCGCGGCGAAGCTATGGCTGCATTGTGTCTACAACGATCGCTACGGCTACTTCCGTGACGAATTTGATTACCTGGCGTGTGGCCGTCACCTGGCGTGGGGGTACGTGGACCAGCCACCCCTGGTGCCGTTCCTGACGCGCCTTTCGGGAGCGGTGTTAGGGGAGTCTTTGCGGGCCATCCGCTTCCTCCCGGCACTGGCAATTTCCCTGGCGGTTGTACTCACTGGAATGATTGCGCGCGAACTGGGCGGGCGGAGCTACGCGCTGCTGCTCAGCGCCGTCGGGGTTGTGGTCGCGCCCATGTACCTTTCGGACGGAAGCCTGCTCACCACAAACTGCCTGGAACCGCTGCTGTGGACGGGCTGCGTGTACTTCGCCGTCCTGGCAATCAAGCGCGACGATCCGCGGCCGTGGCTCTGGTTTGGCGTGATCGCCGGGTTGGGCATGGAGGAGAAATATTCCATCGCGGTGCTGGGGTTCGCGATTGTGGTCGGGCTGCTGCTGACCGACGAACGGCGGTTTCTGCCGAGCAAGTGGATGTGGCTGGGCGGGCTGGCGGCGTTGCTGATCTGGCTGCCGAATTTGTTGTGGAATGTGAAGTATGACTTTCCCTTCCTGCAGCTGATGCACAACATCAGGGCCAGCGGGCGGGATGTGGCTCTGTCTCCCGCGCAGTATTTCTCGCAACAGCTGTTGCTGATGCAGCCGCTGGCCGCGCCCGTTTGGATCACGGGGGTGATGGCACTGCTCACGTGGCCACGGCTCAAGGCCTTTCGCTCATTGGGCTGGAGTTACCTGGTGGCGTTTGCGGTGTTCGCGGGGCTGAAGGGCAAGAACTATTACCTGGCGCCGATCTACCCCATGCTGTTTGCCGCCGGGGCGGTGGCGATCGAAGCCGGTATCGAGCGCTGGCGGCAGGGATGGCTGAAGCCGGTGTACGTTGTGGCATTGCTCGGGGCGGGAGCGTGGCTGGCGCCGCTGGTGGTGCCGGTGCTACCGATCGCCCAGTTTGTCGTCTATATGAACCGCCTGCCGATCAAGGTGCCGCGCAGCGAGCATAGCCACATGCGGGCAGCCTTGCCGCAACATTACGCCGACCAGTTTGGCTGGCAGGAAATCGTCGATGAGGTGAATGTGGCCTGGCAGAGGATTCCGGTGGGAGAACGAGCCGACTGCGGCATCTTCGCCCAGGATTACGGGCAGGCCGGGGCGATCGACTTCCTGGGTAGGAAGTACGGATTGCCAGCCGCGCTCAGTGGACACCAGAGCTACTTCCTGTGGGGGCCGCGCGGGTACTCGGGAAATTGCTTGATCGTGCTGGATGACCGGCCAGAAGCGCTAGAAAACAAATTCGATCAGGTGGAACTGGTGGGTGTCTCTACGGACAATGCGTACGCCTTAGAGAGACAGATCCCGGTCTTCATCTGCCGAGGCCGGAAGTTCAGTCCGTTGGCGGAAGTCTGGCCGGGGCTGAAGAAGTGGAATTAGAAGGTTTAAAACTCTTGGAAGGCGCGGAGCAACGCAGGGGGGAGGTCGAGAAGGCTACAAGTAGCTGGAAAGATTAAGTTTAATTGTGGGCTGTGGAAAAAGATTGGCTATTTCTATCGGATATAGGTAAAATGAAACAGCGTTTGATCTTTGCGGTTCGATGCACCACGCAGTTTCTCCGCTCCCGAAGCGTGACCTGCCTGCAAGCATTCCTCGCGAGTTCCAGCGCAATATCAGACAAAAAGGAAACAAAGCAACACCATGGAAACAGGAACAGTAAAGTGGTTTAACGACGCCAAAGGCTATGGATTTATCAGCCGCCAAAACGGGGAGGACGTGTTCGTACATTTCTCCGCCATCCAGGCGAACGGATTCCGGAGCCTGCAGGAAGGTCAGCAGGTGCAGTTTGACGTGGTCAAGGGCCCCAAGGGCTGGCAAGCCGAGAACGTGAAGGCTCTGTAAACCAACTTTACAGAAGAAAATTGAATCGAGGGGCAGCCGAGAGGCTGCCCTTTGTATTGTGTGCCGAGCATGATCAACAGCTCGAGGGTGAAAGTCCCTTACCGAACCGGATGGAGGTAAACGGTTAGAGAAGCGCAAGGGCGCGGCCGCAAGGTCGGGTCTGAAGGAAGCGCGGACCAAACTCGCAAGCCGATGAACAAAAACCGGATATGAGGCCTACGGTGCCGGGCGA
>Ga0187780_10000007_pt1 | contig 179125 bp, 172 predicted proteins | sample 1015_Q2_SP10_20__FD_132429 | JGI IMG/M metagenome (GOLD analysis project Ga0187780, IMG submission 132429) | Tropical peat soil microbial communities from peatlands in Department of Meta, Colombia - 1015_Q2_SP10_20_MG | ecosystem: Environmental > Terrestrial > Soil > Wetlands > Peat | place...
AGACCTACAACCGGATTCGGCCCCACAGCGCCCTGGGCTATCGTCCGCCGGCACCGGAAGCCATCGCGCCACGGTGCGCGTGAGTCACATTGCAAGTGGTACAACTACAGGGGGCAGGTCAACACTGGTCGGCACGGGCTCAATGCGACGCCGAGGACTCGTGACTCTAGCGATTGTCTATGGCATGATAGCCCTATGCCCAAGAAGACCAAAAAGACTTCCACCGAGCCTGAGCACTTCCATCTGGCCCACGAAATCGCTGAAGACGCTATTGGTGGGCCGCTCTTCCAGCCCAAACCCATTCGGATTCGCCGACCCAAGCCACTGAAGCGCCGCAAGAGAACGACGACCAAGAATCGGCACCGTCGAACAACTAAAAAGCGGTAGTCTGACGGTCTCGCTGCGACACTGTCTTGAGACGGCCTTTAGAAGCACAACGGTGCACGTGTGAGTAACGCGATCACGCGGCCGAACAGTTCCTCCGTACGAGTGGAGTAATGGAGGCCTGACTGCTTTCCGCGTTGACCTCCCCCCTTAAAGCGGGTCCACTTCCTCTCTGAGGGTCGGACCAACCAGAGCGGAAAGAGACCGGAGCCGACTCTCTCATTTCATCGCTGTGCTATTTTTGTGTTATAAGATTGCTCAAACGACGATAACCAACTAGAAGCAACTGCACGAACCAGAATGCCACTAAGTACCCAGACTCGTAGTTAAAAGCGGTCGACCAGACGCAAGATCAGGGAGTTACGAACAATCACCTTAAAGGCCTTCGAACCCGCAGGTCGCAGGTTCAATTCCTGCCGGGCGCACCAAGCCTTCCTGCTATTTTTCGGTGAAATCTTCATAGGCGCTGTATTATCAATATCTTGCGAATAGCGCCTTACCTGCTTCGATGGGTCGGCTCCCCCACCAAAGCTGCATAGACTCCTCAATTCCTCGACGATAACCTTATAAATGCGCAGAAGATAAATGATGGAGTTTGAGACGGTGCTATCATTTAAGTCAGAGATTGTGTGCACCCTAGACGGACGGTCTAACGGTCACGAAGAGCGACTGGCCTGGACAAGGCACTGTCCCTCCTGTGGGCGTTGGCTTACGAAGCACGATCCCATAAGTCGGTGGGTTTGTTCCTGCGGATGGCAAAGCGGATAGTCGACAGATTTACCAGAGGAGGGATATCCCATGAACCCGGTTTTCCTCCACGACGTCAGAGGTGGTTTTTTCTTGTTGGTGGGTTTTGCCATGCTCGCGTTCATATGTGCGCTGGCGGCTCTGGGGACTTTCATGCGCCCCATTCGTTGGGCTGATCGTAGATCCGCTCATTCCTAGCAGGCTCGTCAGATCGTCCTACTCCTTAGACCCTAGTAGAGCCGTTCCTTACCTTCCAGACCCAGCTCAGTGCTCGCATATCTTCCTAACTCTTTAATATTTCTTGATAAACCCCGGAGGCTCTGCTACCCGCGGGTTTTCGCTTCTGGTGCTATATTTGTTGCATCAGATTATTCACCGAAAGGAATTGGAGAGGAACCATGTACGGAAAAACATTCAGATCAGGCGTCATTGCAGTGATAGGTTTGGTTCTCCTTGCTGGACAGGGGTGCAGTTCCAAGTGGTGGCAATCCGATGGGGAGACGGAAGCCGGACAATCGGGGAATTCACAGTTCCCCACGATATCTGGGGGAGGATCCAGCGGAGAGCTGAGCGGATTTTCACAAAACCCCTCTGAAGAACGGTTGCAACGTGGCGGTGGAATCGCTGCGGTGTCTTCATCAGGAATGAATGAAAGGCAACGTGCGGAACTCACTAAAGAAGAAAAGGCCGCGATTGAAGCGGGGCTTCAAGATGTCTTTTTTGGATATGATCAATGGGTGATTTCAGATTCTGGCATGAACGCCCTGAATCGAGATGCGGAATGGCTGAAGGCTCACCCTGGTGCGGTGATGAAAGTTGAGGGACATTGTGATGAGCGAGGGACGGGCGAATACAACTTCGTGCTCGGTGAAAAGCGAGCCAAGGCTGCGAGGAGCTATCTGGTCGAGATGGGAGTGGCCCCGAAGCAAATCGCTATCATCTCATATGGGAAGGAGAGACCCTTCTGTGCCGAACATGACGAAGCCTGCTATCAGCAGAACCGCCGCGGACACGTGTTACTGTCCGTAAAAAAGAAATGACGGCATAACTAGGGATGTCAGTGAGCCCCGGCGCACTTTCCGCAGAGGCGCCGGGGTTCTTTGTTTCATGGATGTCGTGATGGAGGAGGAGCGTCAAGATGGAAAAACGCGCGCAACCGCGGTTCACCGCACAGTTTCGAAGCACTTTCTCTGGAGGGCAAAGGGAAGGGAATGGGCGGACACTTGATCTATCCTCCGGCGGATGCAGAATCGAAACTGACATACCGGTCGTCATTGGTGCGGCGTTTGAGTGTCGGATCTATGCTCCGAGTCTTGATTGGCCCCTCCGAGTCGATGAAGCTCAGGTGCGATGGGTGCGAGGTAACACCTTTGGTGTCGCATTTGTGAAAATGAGGACAGAAGAGCGAGCCAAGCTGAATAACTTGGTAAAGGCCCTCGAAGCCGAACTCAACCCAGTCGCGCCGAAGTGAAGACTCAAACTCTCCGATAGATCGCTCCAAAAGAACTTTAGGTCATTATCCTCCGGGGTTCCCTGCAGCCCTTGTGATGTAACCAGGAACATATTTTGGGGACAAGTCGCAGGTTGATTTCTCGTGATGAGAGGCGTATTCCTCACTCTGCCTGGATGGCGTTATTTCTGCCGCTGGATCGGAGGTCGCTTTCGCATCATGAGGAACGAAGACGACGCGGTCTGCTATTTAGGGGCTTGTGTTGAAGTAACGGACACGAAGGAGGAGCAGTGGATTCACGATATGCGATCACGGTGAAGTTTGTCGTCCATGCCGATTCAGCAGAAGAGGCTGAAGAGTTGGTGGAAGCCGCATGTGAGAAAGCTGCTGCGGCCTTCTCAGAAATCAGCTATGAGGGGATCGAGGACATTGAAGAAGACGAAGAATAGGGGTTCTGTCGGCCGAGTAGGGAAGCCGTGGGCTTGATGGAGAGGCGGCAGCACCGTCGAGTTCCGGCCCACCTCAAGAGCCTACTATTGGGGAATTCCCATGAAGTTGAGGGTGTCACCCTTGATCTCTCCCTCGGTGGGGCCAGAATTGAAAGCGGGATTGATGTATTCCCCGGAAAACAAATTCGAGTCCGACTGATGGTGCCCGGGGAAGAAGAGCCGCTGCTAATTGATCAGGCTTTGGTCCGTTGGGTCGACGAGGATACGTTTGGAATCGAATTTCTCGCAGTCGATGCGGAAGGTCGAGACGACCTAGAAGAATTAATTGATGCCTTCGAGGAACTCGAAGAGGGAGGACATGCCTGAGATGGAGCACCGACGGTCCGGGTCTCGACGGACTCGGAACGGATTGCATGAGCACCTTTGGCTCGCCGCCAGGATTGGTGCAAGGATCCAGAGATCCCGGCAAAAATAACGAACGAGGTAACGGTGAATCCGTCGACGATAACTTCTCTACCTCGGCACGAAACGGCGACCCTCGCTGGCGGCTGCTTTTGGTGCTTAGAAGCGGTGTATGACCAGATCAAGGGTGTCATATCGGTGGAATCCGGTTACATCGGAGGCCACACCGGCAATCCGACCTATGAGGCGGTCTGTAGTGGTCAGACCGGCCATGCCGAAGCTGTGCGTATTACTTTCGACCCGGCCATCATCAGTTTTCGGGAACTGCTCGAGGTCTTCTTTGTGATTCATGATCCGACGACGCTCAATCGACAAGGTCATGATGTCGGAACACAATATCGGTCCGCCGTTTTTTATCATTCTCTCGAGCAGAAACAGATGGCAGAAAAAGTCATTGAGACAGTGACAAAGGAACAAATCTATAGCAGTCCTCTAGTCACAGAAGTGACGCCAGCCGGAACCTGGTACGAAGCTGAGCCCTACCACCAGCAGTACTTTGCTCGGAATCCCTTCCAAGGCTACTGTACCGCCGTGGTTGGCCCCAAGGTCGTGAAGTTCCGCAAGCACTTTGCTTCGAAATTGAAGACGTGATTCCCCTTCGGGAGGTCTTACCGACGAAACAACCTGCAGGCGGCTTGTCCGTGTGATTAGACACTGCAAGAGAGAAGTTGTTTGTGAATTATCCTGAGGCTCACGCGTGAGCCTCAGGATCGTGATCCAACCAGGCGTCTTCGTCTCCCTCAACGTGCTGTGAGCTGCGCAGCGAATCAAAATCGAACAGCTGTTTGTCCAGTAACAGTGCCGGTGCGACATTTGATAAGGCCGCAAACATACTGTCCGCGCATCCGGGCGAACGTTGTTCCCATTCGGACAGGAAGGCCTTTATCTGCTTCCGCTTGAGATCTTCTTGAGAGCCACAGAGGTCGCATGGGATGATTGGAAAGGAACGCAATTCGGCATAGCGAGCGAGATCAGCTTCTCGTACGGCTGACAGAGGGCGGATAACAAGATGATGCCCGTCCTTCGAACGGAGTTTTGGCGGCATCGTCTTCAGTTTTCCGGTGTAGAATAAATTCAAGAGGAGCGTTTCAAGAATATCGTCGCGGTGGTGACCGAGCGCGATCTTGGTGGCACCCAGCTCCGAGGCAACGCGGTACAGGTGCCCACGACGTAGGCGTGAGCAGAGTGAACAAGTCGTCTGTCCTTCAGGAATGAGCCGTTTGACGATCGAGTATGTGTCTCGTTGCTCGACGTGGAAGGGAATTCCCGCCGCCGTGAGGTACTCGGGGAGGATATGGGCAGGAAAGCCGGGCTGCTTTTGATCGAGATTCACCGCTACGAGATCGAAGCGAATCGGTGCCCGCCGTTGGAGCACGAGCAGGAGATCGAGCAGGCCATAGCTGTCTTTCCCACCCGAGACGCACACCATGACCTTGTCGCCATCCTCGATCAGCCCATACTCGGCGATGGTTTGGCCGACGAGACGAAGCAGGCGGGTTTGCAGCTGCTCGGTGGCCTCATCGAGTTTGGACAGTGACGGCATCCGTTTGGTTGGGATCTGCATCCGGTGGTATTGTACGCGGCTGATCGTGTAACTGTCGATCCTTGTACGGACATTCGGTGGAGACTGTTATGAAGCCCAGTGATAGACCGGTGCTTTCGATTCTCTTTGTTTGTACCGGGAATATCTTCCGGAGCGTCGTCGCTGAGTATGCGACAAAACTGCAACTTAAGCCTGGTAATCGCTATCTGGTCGGATCGGCGGGTATTGAGGCCAAACCGCAGTCTGTTCATCCCTGGATCCTGCGCTGTCTTCATGAGAAGGGTGCCGACGTGTCCACTCATGTGCAGCGCAGATTGACGCAGGAGTTGCTAGAACAGACTGATCTGATTGTGGCCATGAGTCACGATCATCAAACGTTTATCCACCGGGAGTTTGGGATCGACGCGCCACTCTTTAAACAAATTTGCTATGGTCGGGACGAGCCGATTTTGGATTTGCACGAGGCCCATCCGAACTGGGAACAGGACCTCAATCAGGCGCGCATGTATGTATCCTCGGTCATCGATATGATCTGGAAGGACATCCCCTCGTTTCTGTCCAAGCTTCCTCACATCCGCTTATCTCTTCCAAAGGGCTGATCGAGTCCATTCTTGGACGGAAGAGACAATTTTTCTCCATTGCGATCGACCTGGCATCCAATCGCCTGACGCGTCTTGATGGTCCCGCATGATCGCATGCTATATTTTTTCAGAGCGGCGAACGTCTCAGACACTCGAGGGGTTCGGACATGCAGCGAACGTCACTGCACGGATTTCCGGGAGTGGAGTCCCGGCAATCAGAGCCGGAATGGGCTTCCTGGCCAGATGAGAAGCTGTTGGATCTCCCCATGTGCCGGCTTGGGGTGAGTCTCGAAAGCGGATTCTTGTCGAAACAGATCGAACAGCTGTATCTGGAGCTTGAAGCCAAGCACTTACGGTTCCGTCCTCACTTCTGGATCTCCAACGAATGGTTCACGCCGGATGGTGTGCCCGGCATCGCCGTGCCTTTCTATCTCGCCCATCCTCGACTCGTCAAACTCGAACTCGCGCAGATGTTGGAAGTCGAAGGCGGTACGCCGGAATGGTGTATGCGCATCTTAAGGCATGAGGCAGGCCATGCAATTGAAAACGCCTACCGGATTCGTCGCTTGCGAAGTCGCCAACAGGTCTTTGGAAAATCGTCTCAACCCTATCCGCAATATTACAGGCCCCGTCCCTACAGCCGGAGCTTCGTGCGTCATCTGGACGTCTGGTATGCCCAAAGCCATCCTGACGAAGATTTTGCCGAAACGTTTGCCGTGTGGCTGACGCCGGATAGTACATGGATCGATCGGTATAAGGGCTGGCCGGTGTTAAAAAAACTCCAGTATCTGGATGGTCTTCTAAAGAGTCTGGCGGATATGCCGCCCAAAGTGGTCACCAAGGAAGAGGTTGACCCGATCCAGACGATCAAGAAAACGCTGCGCGAACATTATGACCGAAAGAGAAGTCATTATGGCGTGGAGCGCCCCTCCTTCTACGATCCAGACTTGAAACGACTCTTCTCGGATGCGCCAGCGCATGCCGATAGGATGCCGGCCGCAACGTTCCTGAAACGCTTTCGCAAGGAGGTCCGCCGCAAGGTTGCTGGGTGGACCGGAGAATATCAATACACGATCGATCAGGTGCTGGAGGACATGATCCAGCGCTGCCGTGAGTTGGGCTTACGCCTGCCGATACCGGAAGAACAGGCCAAGCTGGATTATACGATTCTGCTGACCGTCCACACGATGAATTATCTTCGAAGCGGCAGGCACAAGGTGGCGGTATGAGACGACTGCGCGTCCTTGTCCTCATGCACGAGGATCTTGTTCCGCCGGATCCTCGTTCTGGACGAAAGCCTGAGATGGCTGAGTGGAAGACGGAGTATGATGTCGTGTCGACGCTCCGCAAGCTGGGCCATGACGTGAAGCCACTGGGCGTCAAGAGCGATCTGGGCGTCATTCGTGCGGCAGTGGAAGAGTGGCGGCCTCATATTGCGTTCAACCTCTTGGAAGAATTCGATGGAGTCGCGGTCTATGACCAGAACGTCGTGTCCTATCTCGAATTGCTTCGCGTGCCCTACACCGGCTGTAATCCACGAGGATTAATGCTGGCTCGCGACAAGGTCCTGTCGAAAAAGCTCTTCTCATTCCATCGCATCCCATTTCCGGAGTTCACAGTGGTGCCGCAAGGCCGTCTCGTGAAGCGGCCGTCCCGGCTCTCGTTTCCTCTGATCGTCAAATCAGTGACGGAAGAAGCGTCACTGGGTATTTCACAAGCTTCGATCGTCCAGGACGATGAGCGGCTCAAAGAACGAGTCGCGTTTATCCATAACAGCGTCGGAACCAGCGCTCTGATCGAGCGTTATATCGAGGGCCGGGAATTCTATGTGGGTCTGATGGGTAATGGACATCTGCATGCATTTCCAGTGTGGGAACTGATCATGGATAGGCTTCCGGACGATGCCCGGAGGATTGCCACCGAGCGAGTCAAGTGGAGCCGCAAGTATCAGGAGAAATACGGGATTCGCTCGGAAGAAGCAAAAAATTTACCGGAACAGAAGATTGAAGAAATTCAACATCTCGCGAAGCGAGTGTATCGTGCCCTTGACCTCAGTGGCTATGCCCGAATTGATCTCCGCATGGACGGACAGGAGAACGTCTATGTCCTCGAGGCCAATCCAAATCCTCAAATAGCCCACGACGAAGACTTCGCCGATTCAGCCGAGCGAGCCGGCTATTCTTACAAGGACCTATTACAAGAGTTGCTCGCTATCGGCCTTCGCTGGCAGCCCGCGAAAGCTGCATAAGCCAAGCGCTCACACGTAACCTCAGGCCACCGTGTGAAACAAGCGGAGCAGGCCGTTGCCTGATTACCAGACTTGAGTCGCTTTCCCCGGAAATTGTTTTTCTATCGCAACGCATCACAGAGCGCGTCGGAACGGTGTCGACATGCGGCAAACCAGCGGGCTGTACAGGGTGGCTGCTGGCGCCGATCACATGCCCGGCAGCGTACGTTCGTCGTCTGTGGTATTCTCCGCCCGATCCGCGGAGCCTTGGTGCGCGGGCTACAGATCATGTGCTCGCTCCGATGAATGAGCTATACGTCCATGACGAGACGGAAAATGCGGATGACCGTCATGCTGGACCGTCAGCTGGTTGACCGGCCCCGCCGTGTGCCGAAGGCGAGCCATAGGTGACCGTGGAGTCGCTGATCGCGCGTGGACTTACCAGAGAGAGCAGGTCTTACGAGAAAGAGAAGCGTACCGCGTACCGGGGCCGAACGATTCGATTGCGGACTGGGTGGAAGAAGACCAGGAGGACGTAAATGAGATACCTAAGTGGACTCGCGCTCGTGACGCTCGCGCTCTTCGCAACGGTGAGGCCGATTGCTCTTGCGGCGGAGCAGCCGGAGCAATTTGTCGCCATCTCGAACTTTAACGGATGGTTCTCAAGTCCTCCCTCAGAGCTCCCTGCCTGCGAGCGACACGTGATGGTCCTGGTGCAAACCTTCAGGCGCACCCAGATTGGTCCTGGGGACAGCATGGTGCCGGGGGACGAGGTGGGCGTGTATTGGGTGACCGGGAAGAAGGACCCGAAGAAATCCCACTTTATTATGTTCAAGTGCGTGCCGATTCTCCCAAGCGATGACTCGGGGGCGAGCGGAGGCAAGTGACGGCCCGACACAGCTCTGCCATCTCCGTACTCGCCATGAGTGGGGCTGTGGCTGTCCTCGCTGGCTGCACCGGCCCTGTGATCCTGCGCCACCCGGAAACCGGCAAGACCGTACAATGCAGTCAAGATGATACAAATCAACGTGCAGAAATTGTGTACCAACGCGAGCGGGATTGCATCGAAGCTTATCAGCGTCAGGGATACAGACGCGTGTCACATTGAAGCGCATGAAGACGGGGTGAGGTCTTGCCATCGCATGTTGGCATACGTTTTCCCGTCCACCTTTCTGGTCGCTGATCCTGATTCGTCTCGCCGTTCAATGTCCTCCAATCGAGTCGATTGCTTCCGCAGTCTGCTCGTTTCTTGGCGTCGAATCACCTGACTCTCTCGAGTGACCACGACCCTGCAAGACAACGCTGTTCAGTTGTTTGCTAGAGGTAGCGGTGATTCGCCACTATCCCGTTCTTGTCGAATTCATACAACAACGGCGCCCCTGTCGGAATATTCAACTCAAGGACCTGCTCCTTCGACAGTTGTTCCAGTTGCATGACCAAGGCCCGGAGACTGTTCCCATGAGCGGCGATCAAGATCGTCTCGCCCTTGAGGACGCAGGGTTTGATTTTATTCTCGTAGTAGGGCAACACACGATCGGCCGTGTCTTTGAGACTCTCACCCCCCGGTGGACGTATGTCGTAGCTGCGCCGCCAGATCTTCACCTGCTCATCACCGTATTTCTTCGCCGTGTCGGCCTTATTCAATCCTTGTAATTCCCCGTACATCCGTTCGTTGAGGGCCTTGTCCTTTTCGATAGGGATGTTCGTCTGACCGATGGCCTCGAGCACCAGACGGAGAGTTTCAATGGCGCGAGTGAGGACCGACGTAAACGCTCGATTGAACGTGAAGCTGCGCAGTTTTTCCCCGGCATTCTTGGCTTCCTGAATGCCGCGAGGTGAGAGGGGCACGTCGACCCAACCGGTGAAGCGGTTTTCCAAGTTCCACTGCGATTCGCCATGACGCAAGAGAATCAGCCGAGCCATCCACGCCTCCTCTCCAAGCGGTTGCGCTGCCCCAGGATACTGGATCGGAAGCCCAAGTCAAGCGGTTGCTTTTGGTCCGAGGCGGCAGTACCATGCGCGGACTTTCCTGTCCAGCTATGGCGTGCGACCATGACGACAGCGGCTGATTCGTCGGGTTTCTCCTGGCGTGCGACTGAATCCTGGTGGGTGGCTCTTGCCGAAAGACTCCAAGTTGCCGATCGGGCTCGCGGATTTTTTGTGTCGATCCAATCGGGTCATCTTGTAGAACGGCTCGCAAAGATCGGCGGCCAACTCGACTATATTCTCTTCGTACTCTTGCGCTATTGGGTTCCGACCGTCTTGCCGCCGCTAGGTCGCGAGCGGTTGACCAAGAACGATCCGGACTATTGGCTGGAGTCGGAGCAGATCCTCAAGGCTGCCGTCCATCGATTGCGCGAACTCAAGCCGCTCATTGAGCTGCTGACGATGCCGAATCCCCTGGTTGAAGACGCGATCAAACGCGAACCCGCCAGGTCACCGGTGGCGGAGGTCGAGCTGGGAAAGATGCTCGAAGGGATTGCGGAAGTGGCCGGCAGCTATGGAGGCCCGGACTACACCTCCGTTGTCAAACAGTTTGATCCCGTGCCGCTCCGACAGACGCAGCCCTTCAAACATAACAAAAAGCACAGTGCCGAACTTTGGGTCGTCTTTCTTCTTCGCGAACATTTCCGGAGTCTCGGCCTCGGCAAGGACCGTTACTGGCCGCTCCTCGCGCCGATCTGTACCGCCGCGGGCATTCTCACCCAGAACGGCCAGGCCTACGGTCCCGACGAACTCAAGTCCTGGTGGCAGAAGAATTGGCCTCGAACCTACCAACAGCTCGATCAGAAACAAGAAACTGTCGATTCAGGCGGTGCAGCCTACGAGCAGGATTTCGAGTGGTTTCAGGCGTGGATGGAATGGCAACAGAACCGACCTTCTTGAAAGGGCTGGTCAAACAACTTCCAGGCTGCTGACTATCACGCATTGTTTGCAGCTGTCGGCTTGGCTGGTTTTCCGGGCGATCGTTCGCCATCGAGGTCGCCCTCTTGAATTAACTTGACCATCATCATAATGAACAGGGCGTAGAAGGCAATACCGACATAGATCACGTACGGCTGCACGCCGCCTGCTTCCTTGAGGGCCTGATCCTGCCCCTCCGGGTTCGTCCATCCCTGTTTCTTGATTTCCGCAATCTGCTCCCGGCAATGCCAATAGTAGACATAATTGGCGGTGGCGCCGGCGATCATGCTCCAGGCAAGGCCGACTGTCATGTCGCCGGTCAGGTAGGCCGAGATCATCGGTCCGATCGCATACACCAAGGCATAGAGATACATCTTGCGGTAGAGAAACCATAGAAACGAGACGAACAAAAACGCCGGCCAATTCCACGTCAGGGCGAACCGGGGACTGTTGGCGGGGCCGAATTTTTTGAATTGGACCAGATAACGATCAGCGTGAGGGCCGATGAATCTATGCCAAAGGGCTTCGTCAGACGTAGAAACGTGAGGAGCGGGCGGCGACTCCGTTTCTGTTTCGGCTTTCGTCGTAGTCAGCGTCGTTCCACAGTGGAAACAATAATTGGCGTCGGCTTCATTTGGTTGGCGACACTGGGAACAGGTTTTCATCTGCGGGAGCTTATCACATCCTTTTGGTTGTTCGGACAAACCGATAACCGGCGCTTGACCAATCTCTTCCTGCTCTTCCTGAACCCTCGGCGGTTGCTTTCAGGCTGGTCCTGTGCTAGGTTCCCTTTCTTTCCAATGGGATACGTTTGCTATGCCGACCGATGAACTAAAAGATGATGCGAGCCGCTACCTCATGCAGACCTATGCGCGCCAGCCTCTGTCTATTGTGCGGGGGCGTGGGACCAAGGTCTACGACCTTGAGGGACGAGAATACATCGACTTCGTGGGTGGCATCGCGGTGAATATTTTAGGCCATGGGCACCCGGATCTCGTCCTTGCAATCCAACGGCAGGCCCAGCAACTGATCCACACCTCCAACCTGTACTACACCGAGCCCCAAGTAAAGCTTGCGCGGGTGCTGGTCGACCATTCGTTTGCCGATAAAGTGTTTTTCTGTAATAGCGGGGCGGAAGCCAACGAAGCGGCGATCAAGCTCGCGCGTCGCTATGCTCATGACAAATACGGGGATGGGCGGTACGAAATTATCACGATGAAGAACTCCTTCCACGGCCGCACGATGGCGACGCTGACGGCAACTGGTCAAGAGAAGGTACAGAAGGGCTATGATCCGCTCGTGCCCGGGTTCCGCTATGTCACGTTCAACAGTTTGACTGAGATGGAGCAGGCGGTTAGCAACGAGACGGCGGCAATCATGCTCGAGCCGATTCAAGGCGAGGGTGGAGTCTATGTGGCGGATCGTACCTATCTCGCCGGTCTCCGGGAGCTCTGTGCCCGGAAGGATATTCTGTTGATTTTCGATGAAGTGCAGACCGGCATGGGCAGGACCGGGACGCTCTTTGCCTACGAGCAGTTTGGGGTGCAGCCGGATATCATGACCCTGGCCAAGGGGTTAGGGGGCGGTGTGCCAATCGGGGCTTGCCTTGCGATCGACGCTGTGGCCAAGGTCTTTGGACCTGGCTCCCACGCGTCGACGTTCGGGGGAAATCCGCTTGCCTGTGCCGCTGCGCTTGCCGTGTTTCGCGTATTGCTGGAAGGCCGAGTGCTCGACCACGCGCGCCGGATGGGAGAATATTTGGCGAAAGGCTTGGCTGAATGCAGAGATCGCCACCGAATCGTGCGGGACGTGCGCGGCCTCGGGCTGCTTCAGGGAATGGAACTCGACATCGATGCAAAGACAGTGGTGAGCGAATGCGTCACCCGCGGCCTCTTGATTAACAGCACCAGCGAGCGCGTGGTGCGCTTTGTCCCCCCGCTGATTATCACGCAGCGTGAGATCGACCGTCTTCTTGAGGTGCTCTCACAGGTCTTCAGCAAGCATGCGGGAACCGAGACACGTGTGCACGAGGCGTAGGGTGTGGTGATGAAGACCGTCCACACGATGAAGAAAGACCTGCTCGACGTCGCGGCTGTGAGCAAGGCTGAGATCGAGCACCTGCTCAAGCTGGCGGCGACCCTCAAGGATCGGCAGCGACGGGGAATTCTCCACTCCTTGCTGCCCGGCAAAACGCTGGGGTTGCTGTTCCAGAAACCTTCGACGCGGACCAGAGTGTCGTTCGAAGCGGGCATGAATCAATTGGGCGGCCATGCCCTGGTGTTGCATATGGCCGACATTCAACTCTCGCGGGGCGAAAGCATCGCGGACACGGCGCGGGTGCTGTCACGGTATCTCGATGGGATCGTCATTCGCACGTACGACCATGCGACCGTAGAAGAGTGGGCGGCAGAAGCGACGATGCCGGTTATCAACGGCTTGACGGATCTCAGCCATCCGTGCCAAGCCCTTTCAGACCTCATGACGATTCAGGAAAAGAAAGGGCGATTACGGGGTGTCAAGATCGCGTACATCGGAGACGGGAACAACGTCGCCAATTCCTTGATCGAAGCGGCCGCGAAGATGGGAATGACGATCGCCCTCGGTTGTCCTGTGGGGTATCAACCGGATCAGCATGTCGTCGATGTGGCGCGGATCGAAGCGACGAAAACCGGCGCGGTGATCGAAATCGGGCAGGATCCCCATGTAGCAGCGAAAGAGGCCGACGTGATCTATGCCGACGTGTGGATCAGTATGGGACGGGAGCGAGAGCAGGCCCGTCGATTGAAAGTCTTGGCCCCCTATCAAGTGAACAGCCGCCTGCTGCACCGGGCCAAACCGGATGCGATCGTCATGCATTGTTTGCCGGCTCACCGGGGAGAAGAAATCACCGCTGAGGTGCTCGATGGGCCGCAATCCGTCATCATCGACCAGGCGGAAAACCGGCTGCACATGCAGAAAGCGATCTTAGTGACGCTGCTCGGAAAGGGAAGAAGGAAGAAGTGACGAAGCGCACGATCAAGAAAGTAGTGCTGGCCTATTCCGGCGGCCTGGATACGTCCGTGATCCTGAAGTGGCTCCAAGAGACCTACGGGTGTGAGGTTGTGGCGTTTTGCGCTGATTTGGGCCAAGGCGAGGATCTCAAGGCTGTCAAATCGAAGGCCCAGACACTCGGCGTGAAGAGCGTCTATGTGGAAGACCTCCGCGAGACCTTCGTGAAGGACCACGTCTTCCCGATGTTACGGGCGAACGCGGTGTATGAAGGCAGTTATCTGCTCGGGACGTCGATTGCCCGCCCTCTGATCGCGCGGCGGCAGATCGAAATCGCCAAGAAAGAAGGGGCCGAGGCTGTGTCGCATGGCGCCACCGGCAAAGGAAACGATCAAGTGCGATTCGAGCTGACGTACATGTCCTTGGAGCCGACGATCAGGATCATCGCCCCTTGGCGCGAATGGGAATTCAAGGCGCGGCGTGAGTTGATCGAATATGCCGAGCGACACGGCATTCCCGTGACGGCGACCAAGGCAAAACCCTACAGCATGGATCTCAATCTCTTCCATGTGAGCTATGAGGGCGGGATTTTGGAGGACCCGTGGGAAGCACCTCCGGATGAAATCTTCCAAATGACGGTGTCGCCCGAGCGAGCGCCGGATAAGGCCCAGGAAATCGAGATCGAGTACGAGGCTGGCGATCCGCTCGCAGTCGACGGCAAGAAGATGAGCGGGGCGACGCTCCTGGCCCATCTCAACAAGCTCGGTGGAGCCCATGGGATCGGTCGGGTCGATCTCGTCGAGAATCGGTACGTCGGTATGAAGTCGCGCGGGGTCTATGAAACTCCTGGCGGGACGATTCTGCATGCGGCTCATCGAGGCCTCGAATCCCTCACGATGGATCGCGAAGTGTTGCACCTGCGTGACAGTCTGATCCCGCGCTACGCGGAACTGGTCTATTACGGCTACTGGTATAGCCCGGAACGCGAGATGATCCAGAGGACGATGGATGAGGCGCAAAAGGACGTGACGGGAACAGTCCGCGTGAAATTGTACAAGGGGAATTGCACGGTTGTCGGGCGCAAATCCAGGAACTCGCTCTATCGTCTCGATATCGCGACATTCGAGGAGGACGAGGTCTATCGGCAGAAAGACGCCGAGGGTTTTATTCGCTTGAACGCCCTACGATTGGCGATTCGGGCCCAGCGACGAAAGGCGTCCTCCTGAACAGTCATGACGCCACGGAAGGGACGCACGGATCGACGCACAATCGCCGGTAAGGCCTGGGGCGGAAGGTTTCGAGCCAAGACCCATCGGCTGGTGGAGGCGTTTTCGGCCTCAGTCGGGTTTGACTATCGGCTCTACGCGCAAGATGTCCAGGGCAGTGTCGCGCACTGCAAGACCTTGGAGAGGGCCCGCGTTCTGTCCAGAGGAGAGACGCGCACCATCGTTCGCGGACTTGAATCGGTGAAGACCGAGCTGGACCGGGGACGGTTTCGCTTTCTGTTATCCGACGAAGATATTCATATGGCCATTGAACGCCGACTGACCGAGCTGATAGGCCCTTTGGGAGGAAAACTCCATACGGGACGAAGCCGCAACGACCAGGTGGCGTTGGACATACGGCTGTATCTGCGGGAACAACTGGATCAGCTTGTCGATCAGCTGACCGAGTTTCAACGTACGCTACTGGCCAAGGCCAAGGGAAATCGAACTGTGCCCATGCCGGGCTACACCCATCTCCAACGGGCCCAGCCCGTGCTGATGGCCCATCACTTGTTGGCCTATGTGGAGATGCTGGAGCGCGACAAGGAACGAGTACGGGACGCGCGCGTGCGACTGAACGTCATGCCGTTGGGGTCCGGGGCCTTGGCTGGCTCGAACTATCCGATCGATCGACGGTACACCGCGTTATTGCTCGGGTTTCCAGCCATCACACAGAATAGCTTGGATGCGGTCTCCGATCGTGATTTCATGATCGAAGTGGCGTCGGTCCTGGCGATCATCATGATGCACCTGTCGCGATTAAGTGAAGAATTGATCCTGTGGTCGTCGCAGGAATTTCACTTCGTCGATCTGCCGGATGCGTTTTGCACCGGCAGTAGTATGATGCCGCAGAAGAAGAACCCCGATGTGCCCGAGTTAGTACGAGGCAAGGCTGGCCGGGTGTATGGACAGCTGATGAATCTCCTCACGATGTTGAAAGCCCTGCCGTTGAGTTATAATCGGGACCTCCAGGAGGACAAGCCGGCCCTCTTCGACGCGCTCGATACGGTGCAGAGTTCCGTGCAAATCTTGACCGAATTGATGCGTCGCGTGAAGATCAATCGGGAGGCTCTCCGGCATGCCGTTTCAGGGGGCGGAATGTTGGCCACGGAAGTTGCCGACTACCTGGTGACCAGAGGCATGCCGTTTCGCGAGGCCCATGCGGTCACGGGCCGGGTGGTCCGGGCCGCGTTGGATCAAGGGCGTGACCTCTCAGATTTTTCGTTAGAGGAACTTCGAGCCTTCTCCGACCGATTTGAAAAAGGGGTACTGGCTCGCTTGGGAATTATGGCGGCAATCGATCGGAAGGCCCAAATTGGAGGGACCGCACGCACTCAGGTAGATCGTCGCATTAAAGAGCTTGAGCGGATGCTTTCGTGAATCGCTGGTCATTGCAATCGCGGACAGGAGTCGTGTTGTCCGCCTTCGTAGCGGTTTTGACGGCTTGTGGTGTCGTAGGGTCGCCGATCCCACCCGAGGACGTAGGGGTGACCCCGACGATCGTTCGGCAGAAGCAACAGCATGCGATTCAGGAGCCACACAAGGAAGCGGTCGACACGGAAGAAACAAGGCCGGAAGCCGCAGAGCCGGCGTTGCAAGAAACAGATGTGGAGCTGCCGCCCTTGAAGCCGGTGGGGACTCGTTGATGGTCGTGACATGGTGTGGAGGCGGGACTCTTATTCGTTCGTTCTGAGGAGGGGAAACTGATGGAGCTTATCCAACCAACCAAACAGGGGCAACGAACGGTGCTTCAGAAGGGTACGCGTCTGCTACTCGTTGATCCCTATCCACGGAATAATCCATATCATCTGACTGCTTCGGAGCGACGGGCGGTCTGGTTTCCTAAACTCAGTTTGCCCACCATCGCCGCCTACACGCCGGAGAACTGGGACGTCGATCTCGTCGATGAAGCGGTCGAGGACATCGACTTTGATGACCCCTGCGACATGGTCGGCCTGTCTATCATGACGTGCTACGCTCCACGCGCCTATGAGATTGCCGCGGAATTCCGCAAGAGGGGGAAGACGGTGGTCATGGGGGGCGTCCATCCGACCTATTGTCCCGATGAAGCCTTACAGCATGCCGACGCCATTGTATGTGGTGAAGCGGAAGACCTCTGGCCTCAGCTGGTGGCCGACTATGAGGCGGGGAAGATGCAGCGGATGTACAAGATGACGAGTTTTCCCGCGCTGGACCATTACAAGAGCCCGCGCGTCGAGTTGCTGAGCCCCGATGCCTATATGACGAGGCAGTGTAGTTTTACGACTCGTGGCTGTCACTTTGATTGCGAGTTCTGCAGCGTCTCCCCCTTTAACGGCAAGACAACGCGACGACGGCCGGTGGAAGAGGTCGTGACGGAACTCCAGCACGTCCAACGCTGGATTCGCAGTGAGCTGGTGGAGCGTATGCGCGACGAGCCCCTGTGGAAGGCGTTTGTCACCGCGCTCAGGATTCGCGTCGGCATCGAGGATGGCAGCATCGTGGCGTTCGTCGACGATTTGCACAACAGTAATCGCGCCTATTGCCGTGAACTCTGGACGGCGCTGAAACCCCTCAAACTCAAATGGGGATGCCAGTCGACTCTCTTCCTGGCCGATGACGAAGAGATGGTCAAATTGGCTGCGGAGAGTGGCTGCGTGTCGGTCTTCGTCGGGATGGAGTCGCTCGATGAAGATTGCCTTGATGAGACCAATAAGCCGTTCAATCGCGTCCACAAGTTTTCCCAAGAGATCAAGATGTTCCATGACTATGGCATCATGGTCAATCCTGGAATCGTCTTCGGGTTCGATAACGATGACGAATCCGTTTTTGAGCGGGCGGTTGACTTTCTGACCAAAAACCAAGTGGAGCTGGCCTACTTTAACGTGTTGACACCGTTGCCGGGGACCGCGCTCTTCGACCGATATAATAATGCGGGTCGGATCTTCGATCGTGATTGGGCAAAGTACGACGGCAAGCACGTCGTCTTCCAGCCCAGCCGCATGACCCCAGAGCAACTTCAGGAAGGGTTCTATTGGGCCAACCATCAATTCTATTCGCTTCCCTCGATTTGGAAGCGGCTTTCCGGCACGAACCAGCGGCTTGTGGCGCGGTGGGAAATGAATCGGGAATTTCGTAAGCTGGTCAAGCGATCCTGCCCCAAGGGCTCACTGTCGCCCTTGGCGTCGGTGCTGAAAAATCTGCAGGCCAAACTGCCGGTGCTGGATGCCGATCACCTGATTCCCAGCGCGCTGCATGCGCTGAAGCAGCGGTTCGATCCCAAGGCTATCGTGCCGCAGAGCCTTGCGCTCAACATCAAGACGAAACGGCACGACAAATTTGCCGCTCTCTTCGTGGACCTTGAAGGAACGTTAGATCGGTTGAACGCCCAAGAGCTGCTTGCACGGATCAAGCATGCTGCCGAGCAGGCGAAGATGGATGTCATCGTGAATTTCGAACACCTCAAGCTCGCGACGCCGGACGCCTTGAAAGCGTTGATGGATTCGGATGCCATCAAGGCGGCGATCCCGCACGTGAAGCTTCGCTATCGTAAATTCAAGGATGCCTTCGAAGCGTCGCTCCAGGGCTTTTCGCTCAGCGGTCTCGAGTTTTTGAGTGAGGATTTACAGGATGCATAGTTTCGAGTATCGGGAGGGTGAGCTATATTGCGAGCAGGTGCCGGTCAGCCGGATCGTCAAGGAGTTGGGCACTCCCTGCTACATCTATAGCCACGCGACCCTCGTACGCCATTTTCAGGTCTACGACCGCGCGTTTGCAGCAACCCCCCATATCATCGCCTTCGCGATGAAGGCGAATTCCAACCTGGCCATCCTTCGTCTCATGGCGAAGGAGGGCAGCGGTGTCGATATTGTATCGGGTGGCGAACTGTTTCGTGCCCTGAAGGCTGGTGTACCGCCGTCCAAGATCGTATTTGCCGGCGTGGGCAAGAACGCCGAAGAAATTCGCGATGCGCTCAAGGCCGATATCCTCATGTTCAACGTCGAGTCATCAGCCGAATTGCAGACCATCAACGAGGTGGCAGCGTCAGTGGGAAAGAAAGCGCGCGTGGCGTTGCGGATCAATCCGGACATCGATCCCAAAACACATCCCTACATTTCCACCGGTCTGAAGAAGAGCAAGTTCGGGATCGCCGCTGATCGGGCCCTGGATGAGTTCAAGCTCGCATCCTCGCTCAGTCACATCGACGTGGTGGGGGTGCACAAACATATCGGCTCACAGCTGACGGAAGTGACTCCCTTCGTTGAGGCCCTCAAGAAAGTCTTGAAACTCGTCGAGGTGCTGAGAGGCAGCGGGATCAACATCCGGTATCTGAACATCGGCGGCGGCCTCGGGATTACGTATTCGGACGAGACCCCTCCCATGCCACAGGACCTTGCCGACGCGATTTCACCATTGGTGCGCGGCCTCAACGTCACGATGATTATGGAACCGGGCCGGGTCATCGTCGGCAATGCCGGGATTCTTGTCACCAAGGTGCTGTACATGAAGGAGGGGGAAGCGAAGAAGTTCGTGATCGTCGATGCGGCCATGAACGATCTGATTCGGCCGAGTCTGTACGGCGCCTATCACGAGATTCGTCCATTGTCTGAAGCGGTGTTGCACCGCGGCAAATATCAGGTCGATGTCGTGGGTCCTGTCTGTGAGTCGGGGGATTTTCTCGCGAAAGATCGGTCGTTGCCGGATGTCCACCCGGGCGAGGTGTTGGCCGTCATGAGTGCCGGTGCATACGGGTTCGTGATGTCGTCCAATTACAATTCCCGTCCTCGCGTGCCCGAAGCCTTGGTCAAGGACGGAGAGATTCACGTGATCCGAGCGCGCGAGAGTTATGACGATTTGGTCAAGGGTGAAAAGATTCCCGCCTTTTTAGAATAGCAGCTCGCGAGCGGAACCTGAGTCAATCGCTCGCATAAGGAGTCATCATGTTTACCGGTTCACTGGTGGCCATTGTCACTCCCTTTCGGAAAGGGAAGATCGATGAGCAGACCTTTGGCTCGTTGATCGAATGGCAGATTGCCAACGGGACGAACGGAATCGTCCCCTGCGGTACGACGGGCGAGTCTGCGACCCTTTCGCACGAAGAACACCACCGCGTCGTTGAGTTGACCGTAGAAATTGTGAACCGGCGTGTGCCGGTCATTGCCGGGACGGGATCAAACAGCACGGACGAGGCGATTGCGCTCACCAGACATGCGAAGCAAGCCAAGGCAGACGGAGCCCTTCTCATCACACCGTACTACAACAAGCCGACGCAGGAAGGGCTCTACCGGCATTATAAGGCGGTCGCGGAGTCAGTGGATATTCCGTTGGTGCTGTACAACATTCCAGGACGTACCGGCGTCAACATGTTGCCGGCCACCATCGCCAGGCTGTCCGCGATCAAGAGTGTTGTCGGCGTCAAGGAAGGCAGTGGATCGGTCCAGCAAGCATCGGACATCGTGCAGATGTGCGGGGAACGCCTCACGGTCCTAGCGGGCGACGATGCCTTGACACTTCCCATGATGGCGGTCGGAGGCAAGGGTGTGATTACCGTGACCGCCAATGTCGTACCGGCGGAAATGGCCAATCTGGTCAAGACGTTCATGGCGGGAAAAGTTGACGAAGCTCGGAGGATTCATTTTAAACTGTCCCCGCTGTTTGCCGCTCTCTTTTACGAGACCAATCCGATTCCGGTGAAAGAAGCGCTCGGCATGATGGGAAAGATCGATCCCGAACTGCGGCTGCCGCTCTGTGCGATGGCGACAGATACCCGCGACAAACTCGCCCGCGTCCTCAAGGACATGGGCCTCATCTAGACGCTCGTTGCGTCCGGAACATCTCTCTATGATCAAGGTCATTGTTGCAGGAGCCGCCGGCCGAATGGGGTGCCGATTGGTGGCCCTGGTGAAAGAGTCGACTGCCTTGGCTCTTGCGGGGGCGATCGAAGGCAAGGGACATCATGCGTTGGGAGAGGATGCCGGCGAAACAGCCGGAAGTGGTCGCGTCGGGGTCTCGATCACCGATGACCTTTCGGCTTTGTTAGACCGAGGGGAAGTCGTCATCGATTTTTCAGCTCCGGAGGCCACCCTTCACCATCTCCGTGCAGTCGCCGAGCACCGCCGGGCGATGGTCATCGGCACAACGGGGTTTTCGGCTGCTGAGATGGAGGAAGTCAGAACACTGGCTCGCCAGGTTCCCTGCGTCTGTTCTCCCAACATGAGTGTGGGAGTGAACTTGATGTACAAGGTGATCGGCGAGATGGCCAAGACGCTCGGAGATGAATACGACATCGAGGTGATCGAAGCCCATCATCGGTTGAAGAAAGATGCGCCCAGCGGGACGGCCCTCAAGATCGCCGAAGTGCTCGCGAGAGCCGTGAATCGCGATTTAAATCAGGTCGGGGTCTATGCGCGGAAGGGCCTCATCGGTGAGCGGAAGAAGGGCGAGATCGGCATTCAAACGATTCGTGCGGGAGATATTATCGGCGATCATACCATCCTCTTCGGCGGCATGGGTGAACGGATCGAAGTGACGCATCGGGCCACTAGTCGAGACACCTTTGCACGAGGCGCATTGCGAGCGGCCCGTTGGGTTGTTCGACAACCACCCGGCTTCTACGACATGATGGACGTGCTGGGCCTTCGGTAGTCCGAACCGCCTGCGGTTCCCGTTTTCTTCAATCCAGACTAACCCGATCTTTACCTCAGAATATCCGAGGCGCGTCTCCCGTCTTGTTCAGGCCAATGGTGCCAAGGGGAAAGCTTATCGAGCGGATTGCACAATGCCCAGAGAGGCTGCTTCAGGAGCGAGCGCGTATTGCAGGTGAGCGGCGTGGGTGGAGTCGTCCCGCGATCAATGTCGGGCGGTGAGCGGGCGAGGTTCCTGGTCCGCAGCCTTTCGGCGACCACAGTTCAAGCACGCAAACACCATGATCGCGAGTCCAGCATCCAAGTCGACTGCCCGTTCCGGCAACATTGTTCCGCGGCATTTGTCGCACGTCTTCATGCTCCCACTCTATCATCGCTTCTTATGCAAGCATATCCATCTGAAGTACTGGGTAAAGGGGGTCTTTGCGACCAGATCAGACTAGGCCAATCGGCCTGATACTAATGAGAAAACAAGCGCATGGCGAGACTTCGGCCTAGCCTCGGTGTCCTTGACAGGATGAAACATGTCCCATAGGATTGTGGCATTCGATCACTCCTCCTACTATGTATAGAATTATCCTCATCCTTTCGCTACTCGTTGTCCTCTACTTCTTGCTTCGCAGTGCGATTCGAGAACTCAAGGCGAGGGGAGCCGGAGATCGTGTCCCTCTCGATAAAAATCAGATGGTGCAGGATCCTGTATGCCGTGTGTTTGTGCCGCGAGGATCGGCGACGGCAGAAGATATTGGAGGGCAAACCTACTATTTCTGCAGTCGAGCCTGCGCGAAGGTGTTTCAGAGACAATTGGCGGGTCAACAGCCCGAATAGCTATAGTCCGACAGTTTCTCTTCTTTATCGAACTTCAGTGTGATCTGGCATTGATTGGGCGAAAAATTGAACATCGGGGGACCGGATTTGCCACCGGCGATGCGATAGTAGGTCCAGGTTTCTCCGCCGAACCACCTTGGAGACTTTCCATCCGGCGCACCCCAGTTCTTTTCAAACCACGCCTTGTCTTTACCTTGTAGTTCGGCTGGTTTGAGTGAAGCCTCAAGATAAGGGTTGCTTCCGCCGCACGCGGTCAGAAACACACAGGTGAGAAGGATCCAGGAAAATCGGCGCATCATCAGCTGTCTCCTCGTCAAGTTCATCGCACGAAGCATCATGTAGAACGCCGCAGCATGTCTTTCGTTGACCATGCGATTTTAATCCCCGTCCTGATACCTGTCAAACGAAGTCCATAGACGAAAGAGACATTGCATCAACACCGGATTCTTCCTAAAATAGCACTCAACGATCCAAACCAGGATGCCGTCTTTTCAAGAAAGGACACAGCCATGAAATTCTATCTCGATACTGCCAGCGTCAAAGAGATTCATGAAGCGGCGAGCCTCGGACTCTTAGACGGGGTCACGACCAATCCATCACTCGTCGCGAAGGAGGGTCGGGTGTTCCGCGAGGTGCTCATCGAGATCTGTAACATCGTCGATGGACCGGTGAGTGCGGAAGTGGTCAGCCTTGAAGCTGATGCGATGGTCAAGGAAGGGAAAGAACTCGCCAAAATTCATAAGAATATCGTGGTCAAGTGCCCGCTGATCCCCGAAGGGCTTAAGGCCACAAAACGGCTGGCTGCGGAAGGGATCAGAGTGAACGTGACGCTCTGCTTCTCTCCGACTCAGGCGATTCTGGCTGCCAAGGCTGGCGCCTGGTGCGTCTCGCCCTTCATCGGCCGGTTAGACGACATCAGTTCGAACGGAATGGAACTGATCCGTCAAATTGTCACGATTTACAAGAACTACGACTTTAAGACCTATGTGCTGGTCGCCAGTGTTCGCCATCCGCAGCACGTCGTCGAAGCAGCCCTGGCCGGCGGCGACATCTGCACGATGCCCTTTACGATTTTCCAACAGATGGTCAAACATCCGCTGACGGATCTCGGGCTGAAGAAATTCTTGGCTGATTGGGAATCCCAGAGTCGCAAATAATTCTAGCGACGCGCGGCGGCATGCTTTCTGTCAAGGTGCCGTCGCACCGCGGCGAAGACCTGGTGAAACATCGGGCGAGTCAGTTTGCCGGTAAAGGTGTTTTGCTGACTGGGATGATACGAACAGATCAACGTGATATTCCAGGCAAGCGGATACGAGGCCCCGTGTGAAAATGTGGGGAGAGGAGAAGGAACCTCGAACCCTTCATCACGGCAAGCCTTGAAGTAGTGATCAAAAGCGATCTTTCCAAGCACAACCACCGTTTGCATCCTCGACAAGAGCCGCATTTCCTGGCGGACAAAGGGACGGCAGGCCTCGAATTCCTCTGGAGCGGGTTTGTTGTCCGGCGGCGCACAACGAACCGTGGCTCCGATATAACAATCTGTTAGCATCAAGCCGTCGTCGCGATGTTGAGATTCAGCCTGATTCGCGAAGCCATAGCGATGCAGCGCTTCATAGAGCCAATCCCCACTGCGGTCCCCCGTAAACACGCGGCCGGTTCTGTTGCCGCCGTGGGCAGCTGGGGCAAGCCCCAGGACGTACAAACGGGCACGAGGGTCTCCAAATCCGGGAACGGGACGCCCCCAATAGGTCCAGTCGCGAAATTGTCTCCGTTTTGTCTCGGCGACCGCCGCTCGATACCTGTCGAGCCTGGGACAGGCTCGACAGTGTGAGATGCGATCGTTCAGTACGGTCAGGTTGTGCATGGGGGCGCAGTCTAGCATGAATGTGAAAGTCGATCATGCTTGCCGCGTTGTGGATGTGCTGTTAGCATGAATGTTTAGGTATGAACGACCAGAGATACGGGGAGGTGGACTAGTATGACGGCGTGGATGTGGCGCATGGTCATGCTCGGCACCATCGCGGGAGTCTGTGTCCTGCCCGGCCCAACCGTTGCTCAACCGGAATCAGAATCAAAGAACGGGTCCTCCCAGCTTGCTACGAACGGAGAACCGGATCGAGAACCGACGCTCCCTGAGCCCCTCGAAGGGCCAAACGATTCGGAAGATCGGTTGGTCATTCTCCCCGAAATCAAGCGGGAAGGGGAACGGTTCTTTCTCAGCTCGTTCAAGCTGCCGGACAAGATCACGTTTGCCGGCGTTCCGGTGCCGCTGGATAACTGGCAGGTGCGCGAACGGATCGAATACGAGTTCTACCAGTTCTTGGAAGATCAAGGCGAGAGCATCATTCTGGCCAAACGCACCGGGCGATGCTTCCCTCCCGTCGAAAAGCAACTTGCAGAAGCCGGACTTCCGGACGATCTCAAATACATGTTGCTCGTCGAAAGTAAGTGTGTGGCAGCTGCCTACTCGCGGGCCAGGGCATCGGGTCCCTGGCAGTTCATCGGGTCCACCGGGAGACGCTATAAACTGAAATCCGATAGCTATCGCGACGAGCGCCGCAACCTGGAAATGTCGACGGAGGCGGCGGTGAAATACTTGCGCTTCCTCAAAGACTTTAAGGAGAACGATTGGTTCTTGGCGATGGCTTCGTACAACGCGGGGGAAGAGCGCATTCGCAAGTTGCTCAAGGAGCAGAAGATCACCGAGTATTGGAAGATGCACGGTCCGCGGGAGACGATGCGGTACGTGCCGAGGATCATTGCGGCCAAGGAGATCTATTCACAGCCTGAGAAGTACTTGGGTCTCAGTAAAAAGGATCTCTATATGCCGCTGGAGACCGAGACCGTCACCCTGAACGTCAAAGAGCCGCAGCGTACGCTCACGTCGATTGCGGAAGAATTCGGGACATATTTTTTGGAATTGAAAATGTTGAATCCCGAGTTGAAGAGAGATTTCCTCCCTCGCGGCACCTACCAGATCAAAGTCCCGCGGCAGAGCTGTCCCTCCCGCTGCTTCAAGCAAGACAAGGTACAGGCCCCCTGATTTCCTCTCTGATGGAGATCCGTCTTCCTTCGTCTCGTGCCAGGTCATTGCTTAAGAAGCTGATCAGGGCAGGCCTGGAGACCGTGCAGGCTGCCAGTGCTGTACGCCGCGCCGTGATCAGGCGTGGCGATGAGCTGATCATTGGCCGGCGTCGATATGAGTTGCGCCGGTACGGTCGGATCGTTGCGGTCGGGGCTGGAAAAGCCACGGCTCCCATGGCTCGGGCCCTTGAGCGATGTCTCGGCACCCGCCTTGATAGCGGCCTCGTCGTCGTGAAGTACGGTCATGCCGTGCCAACGGCTAAGATCGTCGTGGAAGAGGCTGGCCACCCCATCCCCGATAAAGCCGGTCAGCGGGCTGCCGCTCAACTCCAATCCAAAGTCTCGGCGTTAACCAGTCGCGATCTCCTGATCGTGCTGCTTTCCGGAGGGGCTTCCAGCCTGCTACCGGCCCCGGTGAAGGGGATCACATTGGATGATAAGCGGGCCACCACCGATCGACTGCTACGGTGCGGCGCCACGATTCAGGAGATCAATATGGTGCGCAAGCATCTCTCCACGATTAAAGGTGGCCGTCTGGCTGAATCAACGCCTGCGACGGTGGTGACCCTGATACTTTCCGACGTGCTCGGAGACGACCTGAGCGCGATCGCGTCAGGGCCTACAGTTCCTGATCCCACGACGTACCGCGACGCGATGGCGATCCTCAGGCGCTATCGCATCTGGCGACGGGTTCCACCGCGAGTCCGTCGACACTTGCTCGAGGGACAGCGAGGGCATCTGGCTGAAACCCCGAAACCCGGCTCGTCGATTTTCAGGCGCGTCCATCACTCCGTGATCGGCAGTAATACCATCGCATTGACGGCTGTCAGGAGAGCTGCGGAAGGAGCCGGCCTGAAGACCCTCATAAACTCCACGGCGCTCACGGGAGAAGCTCGTATGGCAGGAAAGCGATTTGGTGCAATCGCACGAGGCATCGTGAACAGGCACCACCCGTTGGCCCCGCCCTGTTGTATCCTGGCCGGAGGAGAGACAACGGTGACCGTGAAGGGGAAAGGAATCGGCGGCCGTGCACAAGAGTTTGCTGTTGCCGCGGCAAGGGAGATCGCCGGGCTCCAGCGGGTCTGGGTTGCCGCGATCGGTACCGATGGGACCGATGGTCCGACGGATGTTGCCGGTGCGGTTGTCGATGGTGAGACGACAGCGAGGGCGAATCGTCTGGGAATCAATCTCGATCGCGCGCTACGGCATAACAACACCTATCCTGCCTTGAAGCGGCTCCGATGCCACATCGTGACCGGCCCCACTGGAACCAACGTCAACGACCTTTACCTGCTCCTGGTCCTGTAGGTAGTATCGCTTCGATGGATCGTCCTCTCCTCCTTCCTTTAAATGCGTGCACTGATCCAGGTGTCGTCGGTGGGAAGGCGGCCGGTTTGGCACGCCTGATCGCGCATGGGTTTCGTGTTCCCTCGGGTCTCTGTGTGACGACAGAAGCCTATCAAGCCTATCTTGAGGCTCGGGGTTTCTCTCTGCCGGAGCGGTGGACCCGGCTTCTTCGGGCATCGACAGCTGACAGGGTACGCGTCCTGACTGAATGTCAGACCCTGATTCGAAACGTGGAATGTCACGATTTGATTGAGCAGGTACAACGGGCTCTCAGCCAACTCGACCGACCGGCCCATGCTCTCTGGGCGGTGCGATCATCCGCGACGAACGAAGATGCCGTCCATGCCAGCTTTGCAGGCCTGTACCGAACACATCTCGGTGTGCCGCTGTCCGAAATGGAACGGGCGATCAAAGATCTCTGGACCTCCATCTGGGATGACCGAGTGGTGCAGTACCATCAGCAATCGGGATTGACGAAGACAGCACCCGCGATGGCAGTCGTCATTCAACCTATGCTCGATGGTCAAGTCGCCGGAGTGGCCTACTCCGTTCATCCGCTGACTGGTCGAGCCGATACAGTGCTGGTGAATGCTGTTCCGGGAATCGCCGCGTCATTGGTAGAGGGAACGGTCACGCCGGATCAGTATGTGGTGCGAGTCGGCCCTGATGTGAGGACCATGTCGGTCGCGGAACGGATCATCGCCAAGAAAGAACGGGTCCTGCGTCTGAGTGAGGAGGGTGTCCGAGAAGAAGCCGTCTCACTCGGCGATGCCGGGCGCACAAGCCTGACGGATGAGCAGTTGACTGAGCTGGCCCGAGTGACCAAAGAGGTCGAACGGGCACTGCGCAATCCTGTCGATATCGAATGGCTCATCGACGAACGAGGGATGTGGCTGCTGCAGGCACGCCCCATCACCCGTCGGCCTGCTTCCTTCCCGCTCACGAATGACGACGGCGAGTGGTCACGCGCGAACTTCAAAGAAACGCTGCCGGAGCTGCCGAGCCCGATGGGCCTCTCGTTTCTTGAACGGTTCATGGAAGCCTACATCATCGCTCCCTATCGACGGCTCGGTTGCACGATCCCCGCTGGGATGACATCGGTCCGAGTTCTTCACGGCCGTCCCTACATCAACATGACGTTGATGCATTCACTGATCTTGCAGCTACGCGGCAATCCGTCGCTTGTCACGGAACAGATGGGAGGAGAATCTCCGACAATGATGCCGGAGGTGCAGCCACTCGGATGGAGTTCCTTCTTGCGAGCCGGATGGCTGAGTTTGCGGGAAATGGGAAAGGCCGCGAAATACGGCCCCACCTGGTTTAAAGAAATGAAAGACTTCGCGGCCCTCTACCAGCCAGCCCATCTTCGTCGGCTCACCGATAGGGACGTCTCCTCTCGTCTGGATGACCTTGAGCGGTGGCTCGATACACACGAGCTCACGTTTGGGATTGCCGGAGGAGTGTCTCTGTGCCTTCAGGCGCTGGGAACCTTCTTACCTCCCTGGGCGGGTGCAGATTGGCGAGCCCTGCTGAATGCCGCGCTTCAAGGACAAGGATCGGTGGTCAGCGCTCAGCAAATCGTGCTGTTGGCGGAATTGGCCGAGACCGCCCGGTCCGAACCGGCAGCCTTCTATCTGCTGACAACAGACGCGCCGATTCGGGCGGACTTTCGACAGATTTTAAAAAACACCGAGTTCCTTCGGGCATTCGATCGGTATCTGGAGGAGTATGGTCATCGTGGTGTCGGGGAATCAGATGTCATGTCTCCTCGGTTTGCAGATCAGCCGGAACTGTTGCTATCGATCGTACGTGCCCAACTCCTGTCTCCAGCCCATACAACCCCCGCCGACATTCTTGCCCGTCAGGCTGCTACCAGAGCGCACGCGCTGGCTGAAATCCGGCGGCGATGTGCGTGGTTCTTCTATCGATGGTGGATTTTTCTCTGGTGGTATCGACGCCTCTGCCGATTCTTTGCCCTGCGAGAAGCGAATCGGCATCATCTGATGTTTTACTCGACCGCGGCCAGGAACCTTTTGCTTCGCCTGGGCGAATTACTCGTAGAGCGAGGCCTGCTCGTTTCACGGGAGGACCTATTCTTCCTGACGCTCGAGGAACGGGTCGATGTGACAGCTGGCCGGCAGCGTGATTGGCGTGAAATTGTGCAAGCCCGTCGCATGGAGCGCGAGCGCCAACGACTGGTTACCGTGCCCGATACGATTCGAGTCTGGAAAGAAGTTCGTGATGGGCTCGCCGGACACGGTGTCGATCTGTCCGAAAAAGTGTTCAAGGGAATCCCCGTCAGTGCCGGTTCTGTTTCTGGGCCGGCTCGGCTTGTTCGGTCCATGGCCGACTGGGGAAAAGTTAAGAGAGGCGATATCATCGTCACGTCAGTGATCGATCCCGGCATGGCTCCGCTCTTTGTCATCGCCGCGGGTCTCGTTGCCGAGATGGGAGGAACCTTGTCACACGGTGCCATCATCGCGCGCGAATACGGCTTACCGGCCGTTGTCAATGTGTCAGGCGCCACTGTTCGGATACATGAGGGTGAGTTTCTTATGGTTGATGCGATGCAGGGAGCCATCGTCGTACGACGAGAGGCCGCCGTCACGTCGTGACCGAGGCAGCAGACCGTTAAGATTCCGAACAAATTCCTTATAGGGCCGATCGGCCCTAAACGCTTCTCACCCTTGACGTTTTGAGTTGGTTTGCGTACTCTCCGAAAAAAACCTTTCCTGATTGTAGTTGCACTCGGAACAAGCCGGTCGGGTTCTGTCTAGTTCTTCTGATGGCGCGGATCGAGAACTATGGTTGATAGTACTGTCTTGACGATTGGGTTGCTTGCCGGAGGAGCACTCGGTGCGCTGATCGCTGGTTTTTCTGTTACTGCCCGCCTACGTGGACGCCTCCAGGGACAACTTCTGAATCTGACCGAGCGCGCCCAACGTGCCGAAACGTTGGCTGATGAGTTGCGGCGACAGGTCGAGACTGATCGAACGGAGCTTGGTCAAGTCAGGCAGCAACTCTCCGATTCGTTGCGGGCACGAGCGGTGGCCGAGACGCTGGTCGCTGAGACCAGTCGGTATGTCGAAGAACAGAAATCGCTGCTAGCTCAATCGCGGCAGGAATTAGCTGAAACCTTCCAGGCCTTGTCCGGTGAAGCGCTCAAGCAGAACAACGACGCATTTCTGAATCTTGCCAAGGTGGCGTTCGAGAGTTTGCAGATCGAAGCCAAGGGCGATCTGGCTCAACGTCAACAGGCGATCGACAGCATCGTGCAGCCGTTGCAGGATTCGCTCAAGCGATATGACGAGCATCTGCGCCAGATGGAGCAAGCCCGACAAGGCGCCTACGGGAGCCTTGATCAGCACCTCAAGTTGCTTGCCGAGTCGCAGCAGCGACTACAGCAGGAAACCGGGAATCTGGTCAACGCGCTGCGGGCGCCCGCCGTGCGAGGCCGCTGGGGTGAGATCACGCTCAAGCGAGTGGCCGAACTGGCCGGCATGGTGGCGCACTGCGATTTTGTCGAGCAAGAGTCCGTCACGGTCGACGATGGGCGTCTCCGGCCGGACATGATCGTTCAGCTTCCCGGAGGCCGACAGGTCATTGTGGATGCCAAAACGGTCTTGGCCGGGTATCTCGATGCCCATGAGGCGACCACCGAGGAACGGCGTCTGGAGGGATTGCGTCGACATGCAGCGCAGGTACGATCCCGCATGGATGAGTTGAGCCTCAAAGCTTATTGGAACCAGTTTGATCAGGCACCGGAGTTCGTCGTGCTCTTCCTACCGGGCGAACAGTTTCTCGGGGCGGCCCTTGAACAGGATCCTCAACTCATCGAAGAAGGATTTTCCCGTGGGGTGGTCCTGGCCACGCCGACAACCCTGATGGCGCTTTTACGCGCGGTGGCCTACGGCTGGCGACAGGAACAATTGACGGCCCATGCCGACGAGGCTGGCCGATTAGGAAAGGATCTCTATGAACGGATGGCCGTGCTGGCAGAGCACCTCAATGATGTGGGGCAGGCACTCGGGAAAAGTGTCTCGTCGTACAACAAAGCGGTGGGGTCGCTGGAAACGAGGATCTTGCCGGCCGCGCGCCGGTTCAAAGACCTGGGCGTGTCATCCGACAAGGAAATCACCTCGTTAGATCCGTTGGAGTTGGTGCCACGCAAAGCATTGCCGTACGAACCCTGATAAGGAGTCATGATGTCGGATGCACAATCCATGGTCGAGGCATTTCACCGCGCCTTTGACATTCTGGTGCATCGCAGCCCCACCGTTGTGGATGAGCGGACGCGTGAACTGCGAATCAGATTGATTCAGGAGGAGTTCGAAGAGCTGAAAGAAGCGCTAATCGATGGCGACCTTGAGTCGATCTCCAAAGAACTCGCCGATCTCCTCTACGTGGTCTATGGCACGGCCGTGTCCTACGGCATCGATATGGATCCTGTTTTTCGAGAGGTCCATCGGTCCAATATGAGTAAGGTGGGCGGCTACAAGCGGGAAGATGGCAAATGGGTGAAGCCGGCAACCTACTCGCCGGCATGCCTTGAACCGATTCTGGCTGAGCAAAGCGGGGCATCATCGGTCACGCTCGAGCCCGAAGCTGCTGGCTAAGGGGTCCCTTCATCTTGATGAAGGATCTGCACTGTCCGAATTGTGGAACACCGTTTGTCCGCGCCACCTCTCGAGAGGGGGCTGTGGGGCGTCTCCTCAGTCGTATCAATGTCTTCCCCTTCCGGTGCCAGCTCTGTACGAATCAGTTCCGCGCATTTTGGTCCGGTGCCCGCGAAGACACACAAGCGTTCGATAAGCGCCAATACAAACGCCTCCCGACTTCTATTGAAGCGGGATTCTTGACGGATAGTAATCTGCGGGGCACAAATCGGATCACGGAAATTTCGATGGGGGGGTGCACGCTGCGGACAACGGCTGAACTGCCGCGAGGCACGTTTCTCGAACTGACGTTGAAGCCGACGTCGGAGCCGGAGCCGATCACCATCGAATCGGGGATGGTGGCCTCCGTTCGCCCGTCCTCTCTTGGGATCTCCTTTCTCGAGATGGCGCCCCGAGATAAACAACGGCTCAGTCAAATCGTGCTCGGGCTGCTCGTCAGCCTCAGCCGCCTTCCAACCAGCGGCATGTAAGCCATCATCGAGCGGACCGCTTTACCATTACAGTATCGATCAATCGTACGGAGCCGATGCGGATGGCTCCGAGCAGGACGGCATGTCGACCGATAGTCAGGGTCGGTTCTAGTGTGATCGGATCGCAGACCGCCAGATAGTCGACCTGAATGGTGGGTTCTTCGGCGATCACCTTCTGCATAACCTCTCGCACCGAAGCCGTGTCCGTCGCTCCCTCTTCGATCGCCCGCCGACCGGCTTGCAAGGCTCGGTAAAAGACCGGGGCGATCCGCCGTTGTTCCGTCGAAAGGTACACGTTGCGAGAACTCATGGCCAAGCCGTCATGTTCCCTGACGGTCGCGCGAACGTCGAGCGTGATGTCAAGGTTCAAGTCCTCGATCAGCCGCCGAATGACCGCCGCTTGTTGATAGTCTTTTTGACCGAAGACGGCACGATGGGGGCGAACGATCCCGAACAATTTCGTGACGACCGCCGCCACACCCACGAAATGACGGGGCCGAGACTCTCCTTCCCACCGTCGGGCGATGGCCGGAACCGTCACGACGGTTTGAAATCCCTCGGGATACATGCTTGCTGCTGTCGGCTCGAAACAGACGTCGACTCCTTCTGCCCTGCAGAGCGCGCGATCTTTCGCGATGGGGCGCGGATAGGTGGCGAGATCTTCTTGGGGACCGAACTGGGTCGGATTCACGAAGATGCTCACGACCAACGCGTCGCATTGCAATCGAGCGGCACGGATCAAGGCGCGATGGCCGTCGTGCAACGCCCCCATCGTCGGGACAAACCCGATGGTCACGCCTTCGCGGCGGAGCGCCTCGCTCCATGCGGTCATGGCCTGAAGGGAGCGGATGATTTTCATGAGCCTTGAGGGGGACTACACGCGGGGCGTGACCCATACCGCATGGAAGGCTGGGGAAACAGCAGGCGGACCTCTGACCGATCCTGCGCCTCGGCGAGCATCTGACTGACTGTACGCTGGCGCGTCGGATGCATCCACAGGGGATCGAGTTCGCTCAAGGGCATGAGGACGAATCGGCGTTGATGGAGTCGCGGATGCGGCACGACAAGGTCAGGCTCGTTGATAATCCGCTGTCCGTAGAAGAGGATGTCCAGGTCGATGGTTCTCGGGCCTAATCGGTTTTCGTCATCCCGCCCGAGCGAGCGCTCGATTTCGCGAAGCACCGTCAGAAGGCTGCGTGGGGTGACCTCGGTGTCCAACTGGATGGCCCCGTTGAGAAACCAGCCGTCTCCGGGTTGAGCATGGTCGTAGACCGGCTCCGTTTCATAGAGCAGCGAGACGCCCGCGACTTGAGAATGGGGCAGCAGACTCAACAAGGTCACAGCCCGGTCGCAGAAATCGACTCGGTCGCCGACGTTCGACCCGAACCCGATGAAGACAGTCTCTCTCATCGCTCGTTATGCGTCATGCGTCAGAAGGTGGGCTGTTCGAGATCATGCGCATAACGCATCACGTCTCACTGTTTCTCAGAATCCCGCCTTCTTGATCCGCTCTACCGCCTCCGCCAGACGTTCCTTCGTCGTACACACGGTCATCCTGATGTACCCTTCGCCCGGTGCACCGAAACCATTGCCCGGTGTCGTCACGATGCCGGCCTTTTCCAATAAATGAGCCGTGAAAGAAGCAGACGTGTACCCTTTCGGAACGGTTACCCAGACATAAAAGGCGGCCGGAGGCGGATCAACCTCCAACCCCAGTTTCTTCAAGCCGGGCACCAATGTATCGCGCCGCTCCTGATAAACTTTTCTCAAGCCGTCTGTGACGGAATCGTCCAGGCCCAAGGCTGTGATCCCAGCTGCCTGGATCGCCTCGAAGCAACCGGAGTCCAAATTGCTCTTCACCTTGCCGAGTCCGGCCAAGACATCTTTGTTGCCCACCGCAAAGCCGATACGCCAACCGGTCATGTTGTAAGTTTTGGACAACGAATGAAATTCCACCCCGACGTCCTTGGCTCCCTCAACCTCCAGAAAGCTCGCCGGCCGCCTGCCGTCGTAGAAAATTTCCGAGTAGGCTGCGTCGTGACAGACGATGACTTGATTCTCATGGGCAAACTCGACAACACGCTTGAAGTAGTCCTTGGTCATAATGACAGAGGTCGGATTATTCGGCGAATTCAGCCACATCAATTTGGCTTTCTTCGCGACGTCTTTGGGGATCGCCTTCAAATCCGGTAGGAAGCCGTTCGATTTCGTGAGTGGCATAATGTGGGATACCCCGCCGGAGAAACTGGTCCCCACCGGGTACACGGGATAGCCGGGGCTTGGAACCAATACCACGTCGCCCGGGTCGACGAACGCGAGGTGGATGTGGCCGATGCCTTCCTTCGAGCCGATCAAGGTTAGCACTTCGTTGGCCGGATCGAGCGTTACGTCGAAGCGTCGCTTGTACCAATCGGCCACGGCTTTACGGAACGTCAGCATGCCTTCGTAGGACGGATATTGGTGGTGCTTGGGATTCTTAGCCGCTTGTGCGAGGCTCTCAATGATCGGGGCCGGCGTCGGCAGATCCGGGTCACCGATGCCGAGGTTGATGATATCCACCCCCCGCGCGATCGCTTCCTGCTTCATCTTGTCGATCGCGGCAAAAAGGTAGAGGGGAAGTGTCTTAATTCTGGTTGCAACTTCGATTGGAAAACCGCCCATGTTTGGTCTGGCTCCTTTCATGATTCGCACTCAGCCGTTAGCGATCAGCTTTCAGCCCATATCTTCTAGCTGAAGGTTGACAGCTGATCGCTTGGTTTGAGCTGTTCAGGGTACTTCAGAAACCAACCAGCAATCAACGTTGTGGAGGGAGCAGATAGTCAATCAGTCGATCGGCGAACTGGTGCAGAGCGGGGAGGTACGGAATCGCAGCGGTCTTCACTTCTTGAGCGGTCAGTCGCGCTTTTATAAGGTCCGGTGCACATTCTCGGCACAACGAGTCGATACCAGATGCTTCCATTTCTAGGTGGAACAACAACCCGTAGGCGCGGGCTCCATACCGAAAGGCTTGGAGCGGGGCGACTGCTGAACCGGCCAGTGGTACACAGTCTTTGGGCAGGTCGAAGACCTCTCCGTGCCACTCGAAGACATCGAACGAATCCGGCAGCGTCTTGAAGACCGGATCGTGCATTGCGTCGGGCGTCAACTGGATCGGCGTCATGCCGATTTCCAAGGATTTCCCGGGCCGTACTGTCGCTCCAAGCGCCTTTGCCATGAACTGGCTGCCGAGGCACACACCAATCACCGGCTTGCCGGCGAGCAGCGCGGATCGAATGAACGATGTCTCTTCGACGATCCACCCATCCGGATCGTTCACTGACATCGGCCCGCCCATGACGATCAGCAAATCGCCTGCATCCTTTGGCAAGCCGTCCCTGGGAACAAAATAACACTCGAGACTTACGCCTCGATTGCTCAGGGCTGTCGCAAAGACTCCGAGCCCTTCAAAGGGAACATGTTGAAGGCAAATCGCGCGCATTGACACCTCAAGGGAATGGAACTACGCTCTCACTGTTTCTAGGGCATAGCGTAACTTGCATTGGGACTTCAAGCCATGAAGCGTACAGGAGGGCAGTCTATAGGACAATTACAGCTGTTCTGTTGTAGGGAGGGGGTAATGATGAAAGCGCGAGCATATATCCAACCTTCAGACCAAAGCTAACAGGCAGTGAATGCATGAATCGTCAGCAACACTGGAACCAGGTGTACGAGACGAAAGGGCCGCTGGATGTGAGCTGGTATCAGCGCCGCCCGGACGTCTCGCTGGCGCTCATTACCGCGGCTGGCTTGAGCAAAGATGCTGGGATCATTGATGTCGGTGGTGGAGCCTCCGTACTCGTTGAGTGTTTATTGGACGCCGGCTTCACGGGAATTGCCGTGCTCGATGTGTCCGCCGTCGCCTTGAGTCATAGCCGCGCCCGTCTCGGCGCACGAGCCTCTAAGGTCGAGTGGTTTGAGGCGGATGTGACCACATTCAAACCTCCGCATCGTTTCGGCCTCTGGCACGATCGGGCGGTCTTTCACTTTCTGATAGCGCAAGATGACCGTCGAGCATACGTGACAACCTTACGCCGGACGTTACAGCCTGGCGGCACAGTCATCATCGCCACGTTCGCGTTGGAGGGTCCACCGAAATGCAGCGGCCTCGATGTCCAGCGCTACGATGAATCCTCCATCCTTTCAGAGCTTGGTCCGGAGTTTCGGCTGCAGGAGGTTCGTCGAGAGACGCACGTGACGCCTTGGGAGTCTGAGCTGCGGTTTGTTTACTTCCGATTTCAGTGGCAGCCCATCACGTAAAGGACGATCAGAGAGAAGGATGCCTGGAACCATCCTTCCCGCCATTTCACTATGTCCGCTACCCTTCGAGCCATTCGCGCTGACCATTGACGCTATTGTCAATGCCGCGAATACCTCGCTGCTTCCTGGTGGTGGAGTTTGCGGGGCGATTCATCGCGCCGCCGGACCGGAGTTGGAACAGGAGTGCCGGTTGTTGGGGGGATGCCAAACCAGCGATGCCAAACTCACGAAAGGCTATCGCCTGCCGGCTCGGTACATCCTTCACACCGTTGGACCGGTGTGGCACGGCGGCCGGCAGGGCGAACCGGAACTGCTCGCCTCCTGTTATCGTCGCTCCTTGGAGATCGCCGCTGCGAATGGAATTGCTCGCGTGGCTTTTCCGAGCATCAGCACCGGCATCTATGGCTATCCCATGGACCTGGCCGCGCGGGTGGCTGTCGATGCAGTTCGGAAATCGTTGTCGGAATTCACAGCGATACGCGAAGTGATTTTCTGTTGCTTCTCAGCCGGTGATTTCGCGGTTTACAAACAGCAGCTCGGCGACCACGCGCGTTAACCCGAGGGGTCGCCAGCTATGTTCTGGATTGAGAACGCCGCTCGAACAGGTTGAACGACAGACGGTTTCAGGACTCTACTAATTGTAGCGAGGAATCGACGGCCGCCTGCTAGGGCTGTTCGAAGAAATATTTGAAACTGATGTTCGGGTAAATGGCACGGATATCATTGTCCCCCGCGACGGTAAACATGACTCCAATCGCGCCCACCAATTTGGCTCCCGATTCATAACGGGAAAAGGTGTATTCGAGGCCCGGCTGAAGACCGACGAGGTAGAACCTGGACGGTGTGGTGTTGACTGGGTGACCGTCCAGTCTGGTGGCGAACTGATTCATCGTCGTCAGTTCCAGGAGGTATCCGAATCCAGTTTGCTCATCCAAGACATGTTCGAGCGCCAAATGGGTGAGGAGCAAGTCTCCGCCATACACCGTTCCCGGCTCCGATCCGGAACCCGGGAGGTTGTAAGAGTAATAGACGTTGCCACTGATTCTGAACGGCTCGAGATTTTTACGAAACAGGATCCCCTCCGTCAAAGCGATCGCACCGAATCTGCTGGAAGGAACGCGCGACAGAGGCGTAAATCCTCCGGGGATCGGCGGTGTGCCGAACCACTCGTTCGTCGGGAGTGAAACCTTGCTGTAGAAAGCAATGGACGGACGCCAGGAGTCGGGATCCTGGATGATCGGCCGGTACTTCATGATGAGGCTGGTCGTGCCGATTCCTGCTCCGGATGTTCCCCCCTCCGGATCCGGGTTGTTGGAATGCCAATAGATACCCGAAACGCCTAAACCCAGCATGACATGACTGGTGAGTCCGTAATAGAGAATGGCCACCGGCGTGACCGCATCAGGGCTGAAGGGAGCGGCTGTGTTCTTTGCAGGCGCATTTTGTTCGGACTCTCCGCTCCCGATCATGCCTTGCACGTAAGCACGAACGAACCAGTGTCCTTGGCGGGAAACATCAGCGCTGCCGGTGAGGGTTGTGCCGTGGGTCGGTGGGTTCCAGGCTTGCTGATACTTAGCAAGTTCCTCATCGGTCGGGACCCAGTCCAAAGCAAAACCGGATGAAACGCTCGCAGTCACAAGCAGAACAACCAGGCTCCATCGCGATACCGGTAGACTCACGGCTTTACTCCGTCACGCAGTCCTACCGAATGACCGTGAAGAAGGTACCTGAAACCTGTACGAACAGAAAGTGCGGACATCTCTCTCTGATCGAATTGTGCGTAGACTCTATCTCTCCGGTTCCCCCTGCGCTACAATTACCTCGATGAAACACCCGATCAAATCCAAAGAGGATCTTCGCTGGTTACTCGGCCATACCGGAGGATTTCGCGGCGGCTACGTGACCGATGTGCAGATGTCCAAGCGGCGGCTGTACGACGAAGGATCTGGTCGTGAGGTGTTGGCTGACACAATGGTCTCGGTCGTGATCCGCTATCGGATCCGCCAGGTAGCGCGGGTAGCCAAGCTCACGATGGAGGGAGTAACCGATTTTTCAATCTTCGAGCAGGAAGGCGCCGATTGCTCGACGCTCAGCATCATTCAGGCGGAGACGGCGGGGGGAAAATTCCGGTTCTGGTTCGATCCCCAAGGAGAACTCTACGTCGTATGTGACCAGGCAGAACTTGAAGAAGTAGCGATGCCGTTGAACGACGTGCCATCGCGCGAGTCGGTGGCGCAATGGTCGTTTCATAGCGAGGCAGCGGAATGGCCGACCTTGGATTGGTTACTCGGAGAGTTGGACCGGGCGGGCTTACCCTGTGCATGGCGTGATGCCAAAGCCGCCAGAGGCCGGCATGCTGCGATTCAATGGGAAGGTAATCTTGTGCCGACGTCAGGCCGTGGTTCGGCAAGAGCAAAGGGGATCCACGTGGTGCTCTACGGCCCGCTCGACGGCCCGGGGTTCGGCCTGGTTCTCCAGGTCGTCGGCAATCCGAGCAAGGTGACATCCCGTGTCCTGTCACATGTCGCCGACGCGATCGTCCAGCGCTATGCGGGTCAATGTTTGGTGGGCAATACGATTATCCCGGGAGAAGAATGGCTGAGTTGGAAATTACTGGAACAGCGGCGGTGGGTGGATGCGTAGAAGATGCGAAGAAAGACCGCAGGGTGTTCAAAAAGGGCGTCTGTTTTCCACCCGCCCAGCCCGAAACGCCGAGACGCTTCGTTCCGCGACCAGCCGCAGTAAGCAAGAAACTGAGGCGCACGTTGTCTGGTACGTCGAAAGTCTGAGCGATATGAGAACGAAGCTGACGGCTTTTTCAAGGCCCTGTTATGCGGTGGCTTGCTCACTCGAGGGTTCAGTCGCGTGGTATCCGTTCAGGTGTGAATAAACCATTGAACCGCTTCTCACGCCATTGACATGTTTGGGTTCGACTTCATGCCCATTCTTCCCATTCACACATTCGACGAGGGCCCATAAGCGGAGCGGGTTGACCTTCTGTTTGCGGGCCACGTGCAGGTCGGTTCCCTCCAGAACGGTGTCCAGCGAGAGGTCGGTTCGCCATCCGAGGTGCTTGGTGATCGGCGAAATCACTTTTTCCACCGCGGCGATGATCTTGTTGCCGTTGCTGAAGTGGTTCAACATGATGATCCGACCGCCGGGCCGGCAGACGCGAATCATTTCGTTAACCACCTTGCGATAGTCCGGCACGGCCGTGACGACGTAGGCGGCGACGACCGTATCGAAGCTGTCGTCCTCGAATTCCATCGCACCGGCATCCATGCGATGGAGTTGCACATGGCTCATCCGGTGTTCGGCCGCCCGCTGCCTGGCTTTTTCCAGCATCCCTTCTGAAAAGTCGATGCCGACGATCTGGCAATGCCTGGGGTACATGGGAAGCGCCAGTCCGGTGCCGATCCCCACCTCAAGGATTTTTTCGTCCGGCTGCACGTTCAGATTCCTGATCGCGGATTCACGTCCTTCGTGGAAGACCTTCCCAAAGATGTGATCGTAGACTCCGGCGTAGGATGTATAGACGCGTTCGACTTTCTTCAGATCCATGCCACCTCCGACCCCGCACCTCATGCTACCTGCGCTCCCCGATGAGGCAGGGACGAGACGACAGTGCAAGGCAGTGGGGGAAAATCTGTAACGGCGGAGCACCTGAATGGAGCGAGGAGACCCGCCAACTCAAAACAAACGGGGCTACTCTAGCCAACTCATGGCACTGAGTCAACAGTTTTGACGAGGTCGCCGCTTGATTCATCGTTGGCGCCTATGGGATAGGTACGGCCATGCTGCTCGCGGGCGCGTTTGCCGGCCTTTTGTTCCTGGGATTGATTGTGAGCGATTGGCTCTACTTCGTCCGCTTGACGCCGGATGCCGTACGGTATGGCTGTACGATCGCTCGCCTGCAGGATCACCTCCCTCAACTTGAACGTTCCGTGCTCGTCCAGCGATTTGATGGCAACGGCGCGCTGGTCTTGCCTCATGGGATCGCGCGGTTCTTTCCGGAGACGAATCTCATCGGGCTGCGTCCCCGCTACCGTCTCTTTGCCGTGGGGTTTCGAACCGCCTGGCCGATCAAGGGATCAGTTCAGATCACGACCGAGCCGGGGCGTGTCGGCCTGCTCTGCATCAAACGTATTCCTTGGTCCTCGGCGTTGCTGACATTGGCGTGGTTCCTCGTTGTGATTGGCGGAACCCTCACGTTCTTCGCGTCGTATGTTGCTCAGGGTGGCTTGTCGTCTCTCAGCGGAGTGGTGATGGGTCTTGGCATCACGGCGCTCGGAGCGATGGTCATCGCGTTCGGCGCGCTCGTCGTGGTCTTGGCCTATCGTTTGGAGAACGGCCGGCTGACGCTCGTCTATCACGAACTGCGCGAAGCCCTCGAGTCGCCGGCTATGCTTTGAATAGGTTAAGGAACTGGTCGTATTCCGGAGGAAGATCGAGGCTCGCTCGATTGCAAGCCAGGCCGGCAATGATGCCGCGGTGCTTCTTGCTGAGACCGGACGACTGGAAGGCGTGGCAAAAGTATTGCCAACGCAAGGAGGAATCGGCGGCTATGCGTGACTGCTCCGGTTTCGGCAGGGCACGGACGGCAGTCGTGAGGGCTCGGATCGCTTGCTCCACACTCTCGTACGGGGGCGCAAGTTTCAGCCGCGCGTAGAACGTCTCGAGGTGAGTGCGGAATTCCTCGCGCAGCTGATCGATCGGGTCAGAAGGTGAGGGGGTGGCTTCAGACATCGTGATGAAGCAGATGATACGGTAGGATGATTCTTGGACACAACAGAAGAGCGATCATTTCTTTACATCTAGCACGACGAGGAGGGCACGTATGAGAGAGACTCGATGGCCCGTGTTATGGCTGGCAGGTCTGTTGGTGTTCGGTGGCTGTTCGTCTTATCACCATCACGGGATGATGGAAAGTGGTAAGACCGATGCCTACTGGCAGAGGGGCCAACAGGACATGGAGACGTTGGTCGACCGGACCGTAAAGGATCAAGACAAGGCGAAGCAGGTCAAGGCCATTGTCGGTGAGATCGTCACCGAGTTGAAAGCCGGACGCGAACAGGAGCGCACCTATCATCGCCAGCTCTATACCCTCAACGCCAGTTATACGGCATCCCCCGAAGAGTTCACGAAAATCCTCGATGACGCATACAATCAGCGCATGCGGACCGGGACGAAAATTCTGGGTCTGCGCTTCAAGATGAAGGAGTTGATGACGGCCGACGAGTGGAAGGCCTTATCCGATCGAATGCTTGAGTACAGCAGCCGCTACCAGCAGGGGGGCGCGGGAGCGAAGTCAGGTTACTAAGAAGGTCAAGGTTGAGGCTAAGGTTGAACGGGAATGAATCAGAGTGCACTCAACCTCAGCCTTGACCTCGGCCTCAGCCTGCTGCCGGGGGCGCAGGCTTGAGTGGAAGGGGAACCCAGGTTGCTCCGGCGTCGATCGATCGATAGAGGCCGCTTCCGTTCGTCCCGACATAGACCGTCTGAGAGTTTTTTGGCGCCATCGCCAGGGCCCTGATATTGAGCGTGGCGAGCCCCTGGTTCATGGCCTGCCAAGTCTTTCCACTGTCTTTGCTCTTCCAGACTCCCTGCGGTCCGCCGATATAGATGACGGATGATTCGGTGGGATGAATCAGGATGCTGCTCACGAAGGGATCGGGGAGGCTTTGGCCGATCCGTTCCCAGGATTCCCCTCGATTCTGCGTGCGAAACAGGCCCTTTGTCGACCCGGCATAGACGATATCGGGATTTACGGGGTCGATTTCGATGACGTTGACACCCAAGGCCATCGACGCCATGAGTTCCTGTTCCGGAATCAGGCCGTTGTTGATTTTCTTCCAAGACGCCGCCGCGTCGTCTGAACGGTAGATCCCGCCTGTGGTTCCGGCGTAGAGCACCGTCGGGTCCTTATGGTTGATTGCGATGGAGACGACGATGTGCACCTCCTTCATGCCGTTCATCCGCTCTCCCCATTCACGGCCTCCGTTATTCGTGAGGAAAGCGCCCACCGTCGTCGCCGCGTAGATCTTTTCGCTGAGTGCCGGATGGAAAACGAACTGGTTCACGAAGGAGACGTGCTCTTTCAATCCGACATTGTGGGGCAACCAGTGTTGGCCGCCGTCGGGACTCTTGTAGACCGCATCGCCCATCGTGCCGGCGTAGATCGTAGCCGGCAGCTGCGGATCGATGGCGACGGTCGTCACACGTCTCGCACTGAAACTGGGGAACCGTTCCCAGGTTTGCCCGCCATCGCGAGATTTATAGACGGCATCGTTGGTGGCCACGTAGAGAATGTTGGGATTGGTCGGATGCAACGCGATCGAGACGATCGCCTCGCTGTCTTTCGTGCAGCCGAAGCTGAAGAGCAGGAGCGCGAGGGAGGCGAATGTGGCGGCAATGTGAATCAGCATGACAGTTGTGGACCTAATCACAGGGGTCGCCGTTGAGTCAAGGATGGAGGTGGGATGGGCTGGTCAGTCCCTGTGCTCGCGGAACGCGACACACAAGAGAAGGAACGTAGTCCATTGGTCTCCTGTGCTCGCGCGACCCGCACGCAAGATGGGGCGGAGCGGCATGGTTGTCCTCTTGCTCCCGGAACGCTGGTGGAGGGCATCTAGTTAGTCGCTTGCTCCCGGGCACGTACGCAAAGTGGCTTTTATCCCGTCGCCAAGAACCATCCAATGGCTCCGGGTCGAACAAGTTCTGTTTGGCGGTGCTCGCCTGGGAGAACGGCACGTCTCGGCGTGCCGATGGGCGGGCGGGCGAAAAAACACTGCGCGCAGTGGGAGACCAATTGGGGCACCCCCTAAGAAAGGACCAAAGACCCCAGGCGCCCCGTTCTCCACGTTACCTGCTGATCGCATTAGAACCCGTAATAAATGACTTCGTGGCCATATCTCATTGAAACGGCGAACAGAATAGCGCTATGCTCGCAAAATCAATTGGCGTGTTACACAGACAGATAGTGGCGGATCCGGCTTTTACGCGGATCGGCCTAAACGTTGTTGGGCGTCACAGGCCGCCCAGCGGCATTAATACCTACGCTCGGAAGGAATATGGCAATGATCGGTGTATTTGTAACGTTTCGCTACGGAGACAATTTCGATGAGCAAGCTGTGCGGAAGATCGCGGCGACAGCACGCGCGAGGTTTGAGGGAATGCCTGGATTACGTTCCAAGGCCTTCACGGTCAACTCCGGAAAGCGTGAGGCCACGAACTTTTACGTTTGGGACTCAGAGGACGCGGCCAAAGCCTTTTTTACCGATGCGCTTTTGGAGCGCGTAACAGGTCTCTACGGCGTACGCCCTAGCGTCGAGTTCGTGCAGATTGCCACGCTCGTGGAGAACGCTCGCGCGTGACGCCGCCAAGAGTCGCGGCACGGGAAGCATGACGCCTAACCCCGCGTTTGAGCGGACGGCCCGCCGCTCAACTCACTTGTTCGCCGAAGGCGATGGCGAAGACCGTTCTTGTTTTCCCCATCCCCCTCTAGATAGTGACGGAGACGGTGAATTCCCTGCGACTTGCGCTGAGGCACGGCGCTAACGGTGCGAGGCGTGGACAGCCCTGTCGATACGGTCGGCTGGCGACAAATATTCCCTTCACGTTTGATCGAATTTCCCTCGACAGATGGTGAGCGCTGCTGGCGACTCGCGAGAGGTTGAAGGGGTGGTCGGAGCGGTCGTCGAAGACGACGGCGAGCACTGTTCTTTTCTTCCCTCCCCCTCCTCTCTCTCTTCAGTGATGGCGGCGACGGTTGCCCTACCTGCGACATGCGCTGAGGCACGGGCACCACACTTGTTGATCAGCTGCGCCCAGCTGCAGGCTGGCGACGTCGATGTTCGAAGTTCCGTTCTAGCGAAGCAAGGAACGGAACGAGTTTCGGCGTCGAGCAGATGGGAAACTTAGTGTGGTCGCGCCGAAGCGCCGGAGCAGGTGGGGCACCGTCCCCGTGACATTCTTACAATTTCTTGGTGAACCGCTCCGCATACCCCGTCAACTCCATGTACCCTTGACCCTTGATCGTCTTACCCTGCGCGACGCCATTCACCTCTATCGCCCCTTCCCAATAGGTGACTTGTGTACTGCGTGAAGTAACGAGCTCTTGACCGGCGAGTTGGGGAATAGTGTCGAGGTCTAGATGCCTGGAAGGAATCACAATGTGCCACCGCTGAGGATAGCGGGCCGTCGATTTGGGGCTCGTCCAGTAGGCGGTGGGCTCCATAGAGAAATCCTTGACCGTCAGGTGCTGCGTCCGGCCGTCGCGATCAACGAGAGTGCCGCTCGAAGCGGGATCGGCTGATCCGTCGGTGCGACGGAGCCGATAAAGCATCAGATCGGTACCGTTCTCGAGTTGCATGCTGAACCAATCCCATCCCACGAGGTCCGGTCCAAGGTCAGCCGAGCCGAACTCGTGGTCCATCCAGGTGGTTCCAGTGACGTTAAATTGCTCGGTCCCGATCGACAACGTGCCGGTGGTGGCGAGCCTGGTAAATGAGTAATAGTGGGACGCTTGTCCCGCAGCGGGCCCTTTGCGACTGATGCCGCCGAGGCCGTGAACGACGAGTGGCTTTTCCGGCGACAACGTGAACTGAATCCCGATGGCACCGTTCGATGCGAGAATCTTCTGGGTGAGCGGAGACGCCATCGGTGATTCGACGCTCCATTGATCAATCCAGACATGGAGGCGGTCCCGCTCGGCGCCGGCCTTGCCCAGACCGGCTCGGCTGATCTGCTCGGCATACTGGAATTGTTCGCCGGCGAAGTCACTGATCGCAAAGTGCGCGAGGTACAGTTGCGTGATGGACCACTGAGAGGGGAGCGTTTTGACCTGGTCGCGAGGGATGCCGCGACGAAAGAAGGTCAATTGGTAGCCGAACCGGCGTCCGTTCTTGGTCGTGAGGTGGCCCGTGTAGTACCACCATTCGGTTCGAAAGTCATCATGGGAACCATGGTCGCGGGGAAACGCATACTGATACCCCGGTGCGGCCAGGCGAAATTCCTGAACCGGATCAGCGGCGAAGAGCACACCTCCGAAACACACGCCGATGCACAGGGCGAAGACCGTCGTGCGAGCGATCCGTCTTCGATCTAACGTTCGTTGAGAGCCGCTACAGTCTGTGGTGTTTCGTTTCATGATGCTTTGATGATGCCGCTTCGAACATGCGTGCACCGAACGCACAATTCACCAATATTGATCATGGTTTTCTCCGCTGGAGGCCGCGTCAACTATGGGCTCGCGCCGTTGACAATTTTGGCAACCATCGGCTATCGTGAACCATGCAGACTGATCATGAGCGCGAGAATCAAGGACGCGAGCCCCAGGATAAATCCCTTCCGTTTCCCATTCCAACTCGAATTCCAATCTTCCCCCTTCCGAATTCCGTCTTCTTTCCCAAGACGTATCTGCCGCTCCATATTTTCGAACCACGCTATCGTCAGATGGTAACCGATGCGGCGATGCGAGACCAGTGCATCGGCATGGTCTTGCTCAAAGAAGGTTGGGAATCGGACTATTATGGGAATCCCCCCATTTTCTCGATGGGCAGCGTGGGCCGGATCGTGAGCATGCAACCGCTTGCCGATGGCCGGTCGAATATCCTGCTCCAAGGCCTTGAGCGATATGAAATCCAGGCCGAGCACTTCGAGCGTCCCTATCGTGAGGCCAGCATCAGGTTGACGCCTCGCGCGACGGGCGGCAGGCTCGATCCCACAGTCCGAGCCAAGCTGGTGCAGACATTGGAGGAGTTTCTCAAGTCGCGCGATGATGCGCCCACCTGGCAGGCGTTGTTCCGGGAAGAAGTCAGCGACGACATCCTCATTAATTCTGTGTCGACATATCTCGAATGCACACCGCTGGAAAAGCAGTTTCTGTTGGAAGCCGAGAGTCTTCACCAACAGGCTCGCCGCCTTGGCGATCTGCTCCATTTCATGATGCACGACCCTCACGGGGCGAAGGGTTGGGGGTAATGGATCGGGCGGTCGCGATTGAGGTGTCTCACCTGTCAAAAACCTATGACGGACACAAGGCCGTCGAGGATCTTTCCTTTCAGGTCTACCAAGGCGAAATTTTCGGACTGCTGGGGCCTAATGGTGCCGGGAAAAGCACGACCCTTCGCACGTTGATCACCCTGCTTCATCCGACGTCGGGATTCGCCAGAGTCTTGGGACACGACACGGTGAAGGATGCGGACGTCGTGCGACATTTGATCGGGTACGTTCCGCAGGAGCGGGCGATCGATCGCTTTCTCACCGGTCGCGAACATCTCGAATTGCTCGCGGCGCTCTATCACTTGGCGAAGGACGAAAGCACGAGGCGGATCAGAGACTTGCTCAAGCTCGTTGAACTCGAAGCCCATGCCGATCGTCCAGCCAAGACGTATTCGGGCGGAATGAAGCGCAAGCTCGACATCGCCTGCGGACTCCTCCCGAACCCGAAAATTCTGTTTTTGGACGAGCCGACCCTCGGATTGGACGTGCAGAGTCGCCTTCGTATTTGGGACTATGTGCGCATGCTCAAAGCGCAAGGCATGACAGTCGTGATGACGACCAACTATCTGGACGAAGCAGATCAATTGTGCGATCGGTTGGCCATCATTGATGCCGGAAAGATCAAAACGCTCGGCTCGCCGACTGAACTCAAAGTGGGGCTGGGTGGCGACATCGTCGCGCTGACGATTCACGACGCCACCCGACTGCCGGCCCTGGCGGGAGCGATCAAAGGATTGCCGGCCATTCGTACGGTCAACGTCACGGCCCGCGGGCTGGATATCCGGGTCGAGTCGCCGGAGAAGGTGCTGCCGACCATACTCGAGACGGCCAGCCGTTTGGATTGTCGCGTCGAATTCATCGAATATCATCGCCCCCGGCTCGACGACGTGTTCATGGCCCACACCGGCCGCCGCATTCAGGACGATATTTCTGCAGAGGAGGGGAGTACGTGATGCGCTATGCGTCATACAGGGGAGGAACGTGCCTCATTACCCTAACTTCACGCTTCACGCCTCACGTGTCACAGTTCAACAAGCTCGCTGTCCCGAGCGTGGTCGAGGGACGCTTCATGTCATGAAAGAGTACTGGCAAGAAATCAGTGCCTTGACGATGCGGTGGGTGCGGCGCCTGAGCCGAGAAAAATTCAGCATGCTCTTCACGCTCGTCCAACCGATGCTGTTTTGGTTGATCTTCTTCGGCAACCTGTTTCAGCGGGCGGCCGATGCCCAGGTGACGCAGGCTCCGAACTACATCAGCTTTCTGGCGGCAGGGGTCGTGGTCATGACCGTGTTGAACAACGGGTTGGCCGGAGGGGTGGATCTCCTCTTTGATAAGGAAAACGGGTTCTTGGAACGCCTCATGTCGACGCCGATCCATCGGACCTCCGTCATTCTGAGCCGGTTCATCTTCGTGATGACGATCACGTCGCTGCAAGTGTTGGTAATTCTCGGCGTGGCGTTCCTATTCGGCGTTCAGCCGGCGACCGGACTTCTCGGAGTTGCGGTAATATTATTGATAGGGATGATGTTCGGGGTAGGGTTGACGGCGATTTCGATGGCGATGGCCTTTTCGGTCAAAAGCCATGGGGACTTCTTTTCGGTGCTGGGATTTCTGTCGCTCCCGATGATTTTTCTGAGTTCGGCGTTGGTGCCGTTGGCGGCCATGCCGGGCTGGATGGGGTTCTTGGCACGATTCAACCCGATGACCTGGGCGATCGATGCGGTGCGGCCGCTCATTCTCTCGAGCTGGGCTGAAGCCCTGCCGCATGTAGGGATGGTAGTCGTCGTGATGGTCATTTTTGACGCGCTATGCTTATATGGTGGGGCAAGGGCCTTCCGGCGGGCGATGGGTTAGCAGGATGACGGACGTGCGGGCCGGCGAGATGGAAGAGCAAAGAGGGAGGATCTTCGATGCTCGTGAATGAAAGTCAAATTCGCGCGTTGATCCGCCTGTTGGCGGACGAAGACGAGAAGATCGTGAGAACGATCAGCGGGAAGCTGGTTGATATCGGCACGACGGCCGTGCCGTTGCTGCAAGAGGCCGAGATCGAACAACCGGAAATGGCGGAGCGCATTGCATCGGTGCTCGAAGAAATTCGCGGCGGAAGACTCGAAGACGAGCTCGTTCAGCTTGCGACCCTGCCGGATGAGCAAATGGATCTCGAGCGGGGAGCCTTCCTGATCGCCCGCTATGCCTATCCCACGCTGGATGTGACGTCCTATGGACGGCAACTTGATGAGATGGCTCAAGAGGTGCGTGATCGAATCGGTCCTCGTGCGTCAGGCGAAGAGACTGTGAAGACGCTGAATCGCTATCTCTTTTCGGAGCAGGGATTCAAAGGCAACACCAAGAATTACTACGAACTCGAGAACAGCTATCTCAATTGCGTGATCGACCGACGAACGGGGATTCCGATCAGCCTGTCGGTGGTCTATCTGTTGATTGGGAAGCGTCTCGGCCTTCCGGTCCACGGCATCGGCATGCCGGGCCACTTCCTCGTGAAATACGAGTCAGAGCGATACAAGATTTTCATCGATTGCTTTAATGGAGGCGCGCTCCTGACCGAGAAGAATTGTCAGCGCTTCCTCACGGAAGCCGGCTATGGGTGCGACGACAGATATCTCCAACACAGTCCGGTCCGGGCGATTTTGTCGCGCATGATCAAGAATCTACTCGCGATCTATTCCAAACTCGACGACCCGATCAAAAAGACTCGGCTGACGACCTTCATTGAGCTTCTCGGATCGGATAGTAAAGAAGGTGGGTTGTAGAAGCGGGATTGTTAGAGCTTGATGGTCAGCCGGTCCCGCGCAAGGAGAATCTTCCCGCCGTACGCCTCTCCCGCCTGGGTCTTGACGTCGTACCGCTCGGCAATCGGATAGAAGTGGGACAATATCAATCGACCGATTCCCGCCTCCTTCGCAACCTGCCCACATTCCCCCGCATGGAGGTGAACCGGACCAGGTCGATTGGCCGGAAAGGAACAATCGAGCACCGCCAGGTCTGCGTCTCCGCAAAGCCGCACGAGATTGTCGCAGTATTGCGAATCGCCTGAATAGGCGAGGGTCTTCCCCCCGTATTCGATTCTGTACCCGAGACAGTGAAGATCCGGACTGTGAGTCACGGTTCGTGGAATCACCTTTGTCTTTCCGATCCAGAAGGCTCGATCCGACACCTCCTTGAAATGGACCGCAAACCGCGCCTCCTTGAATCCCGGTAACGTGGCGAAGAGGCTTCGGAACAGCCGGGTGGTTCCATGAGGACCGATCACCGTGAGCGGAGGCCGCCGGCCTTGTTGATATTTCGTAAAGATCATGGCGTCGAAGAAGAACGTAATGAAGTCGGAGAAGTGGTCTGCATGGTAGTGGGAGAAGAGAATGTGTGTGATGCGATGCCGGTTGACGCCGGTTTTGAGTAAATTACTCAGCGTGCGAGGCCCGAAATCCAACAGCATCGTATGGTCGGTCCGGACGAGATAGCCGGCGGCTGCTCTCCTGGGATGCACGTTCGTTCCGGAGCCGAGAATAGTCAGGCGCATTGGTTCAAAGAGGCCTAGGCTAAGGCTAAGTGAGGAAGCGACTGTTGCATTTATCTTATCTTGATTGTCGGCCTCAACTTATTTCTGAAAGCTATCTCGCAGGCGCGACAACAGCGAACTCAGCGTCTCCGCGTCCTTCTGGCTGAGTGCCCGTTCGAAAAAAGGTCGCAGGAACGCGATATGCGCGGCGAACGTTTTCCGAAATATGGCATCACCCTTCTCGGTAAGACGGACCCTGATGCGTCTGCGATCGGCCTCGACATCGTCGCGGCGAATCAGGCCCTTCGCCATGAGCCGGTCCAGAACTCCCGTTAATGTCCCCTTGGTCACGAGAGTTCGATGAGAGAGTTCCGAACAGGTCATGCCGTCGGTATCACCCAGCGTCGCGATCACATCGAATTGTGACGGAGTCAAGCGCAAGGAGCGAATGTGACGACTGTCGGTCCGCCAGAAGGCCAGGTAGGCTTCGACCAGCGGACGCAACACTTTGAGGCAAGGGTCGTCCTTCAAATCGGGCAAGTCCATGGAGAGAGAATAGTCCGCGTTAGAACGATCGGTCAAGAGGTGGGATAGGGGACCAATAAAATTCATAGAGGGACACCCATTGGCCTCCTGTGCTCGTGCAACGCGCGGTCTGTTGGAAAAGTGGCATCTCGGCGCGCCAAGGGTTGGGTGAGGGAGAAAGACGCGCGCACGTGAGGATCAGCTGGGCTGCCCTGAAACGAAACGTAACGTCATATTGGCAAAACCGTTCTGTATGTTCAGCCGCTTCAATATTCGAGTCGCAAGGTCATCTAACGCTCGATGTGCGAGAGCATCGATGTTCCCAGTTTGCAGCGAGGGGGCTGCTCCGTTGACGAGGCAAACACCGGCTCCCTATGATGCTCATCCCATGGCCCCTCGCACGCAATCCGGGCAGGCGAATCTGACGGCCATCTTCGTTCTGATTGGGATCGTGATCACCTCCGTCTGGGTCTGGAAGCGCTTATCGCTTGAGACTCAGGAGTATCTTATCGACCAAGCGATCCCGATCGCGATAGCCGGGTTTGCACTTGCTGCCGGAGTGTTCGCGATCATCCGTAAGATTCGCCGCAACCGTACGAAGCGGCGGGCTCGTGCGCGATTGATCGAGGCATTTGAGCGGGAATCCTTGCCGGACAAGAAGTTGGATCTGGCCTTTCAATTGATTGAATTCAACGATTATCGGCTCAAGGGTCTCGAGGTCATCGCGCCGATGTTGAGGGATGTCTTGGTCAACACGCTCCAGCGAGCGGTCGGGGACAAACAACACCGGATTCGCGGTATGGCCGCCAGTCATCTCGGTGTGTTGCAAGACATAACGGTTGTACCGCTATTAATAAAAGCACTCGAGGACGACCATGCGTATGTCCGATCTTGCGCCGCCTTGGGGCTCGGGCGGGTGCGGGCCTTCGATGCGAAGGAGCGGCTGACGGCTGTGATGGAACAGGATTGGGATCAAACAGTTCGGAGCCGGGCGCGGGAGGCGTTGGAGCGGCTCAAGGGGTAATCCCTATCGGGCCTGCGTATCGTCATGGGTCCATTCGAGCAAGACAATCTCTGGCCGGCAATTCAAACGGAGTGGCAGAAAAGACCAGCCGAGACCGCGATTGACGTAGAGCCGGCGTTCTCGTGCACGCTGCAGCCCTTCGATGCGACCATTGCATCCGGGTGGAAGCCAAAACGTCGGTACCCCGGGGAAGCGCCATTGCCCTCCGTGACTATGTCCGCAAAGGATGAGATCCACGTGATGGTGCTCTTCCAGCTGTTCAAGGATGTTGGGCGCATGGGCTAGTAACAGGGTATAGCGTCCCTCGGTCCGAGGAGGAAGGCAGTCCAGATCCGCTCGGTGGAGCGATGGATCGTCGACTCCCACGATGGCCAACTCACCTTCATCGGTTGGAATGAAGACGGTTTGATTGACCAGGAGCGTGAGCTTGTGCCGATCGGCGAGTTCAGCGTAATGATCGATCGGCACGCCGCTATAATGGTCATGGTTTCCCAGTGTCATGAATACCGGGGCGATCAGGCGGAGCTGCGCGAGGAAGCGGAACAGATGCGGCAGCCCTTCCGGAACGTTGAGGAGGTCGCCCGTAATGAAAATCCAGTGGGGGCGCAGCTCCCGGACCATGGTGACGATCATGTCGTGGCGCGGAAGGTAGTGATCGAGATGCAGGTCGCTCAGGTGCACGGCTCGTCGGCCAGCCAGAGACCTGTGCCGGTCACTGAATTTGGAGACAGCGTGGTTGGTTAGCCCGAATTCCCAGCCGGGCATCAGGCTGAAAAACCGGTAGAACGGCTCGCTCATCCAGCTGCCGATTGTTGCTCGCGCACGATCCGGCCATGTCATCCTGCGGCGACTCATTTCATGACCCGGTCCAACTCGGCTCGATCGGCGGGCGTGACGCGATAACCCCGTTCATAGAGGCGGCCCATGCTGTTCATCAAACTTTCGAGGTTGCGGGCCCAATACCAGGTATCGAATCGGTCGGTCAGCGCTTCGGCGTGTATCGAGGGGGAATGAGCCGCATCATACGACAGCGTGAGCACGTGAAACAGATCTTCCAACTCGGCGGAGCTGTAGAGGCCGTCATCGTCACGGTCGCCGACCAGTGCGAATTCGTAGAAGGTGAGACTCAGGGAGAGGAAGGTTTGAGTTCTACCGAAGTCTTCGCGCACCGCGTCCATTCCACCGGGGTAATGTTGGCGACATTCGTCTTCGCTCAGGGCCAAGCCGGCCTGTTTCCAGTCGATGCGCTGCGCGGGCGGTGACGGTGCGGGTTTCTTTTCTTGCTTATAGAACCACTTGGTACAACCGCTGGCTTTTGAGAATGCTTGTTTGTCATGTTCGATTTGCTGCTGGATGTGGTGAGTAAACTTCAGAAAGACGTCAGCGGTGCCGGAAATTGCTTCGGGAGCGGGTGTCGCAAAGCTACTTCCAATGAGCATAAGTCCGATGGCACAGGTTTTGGCTCTGGTAGGATGGATGGCGACTTTTGCCACGAACCGTGGTCCAGGCAACATGGCCAAAGTATACCATGATGATGTCGTTTGCTTTTGTACATCTTGACCGTGGCCGACGCTCCTTTCCCGAACAGGCCTAAGCATCTAGAAAGAAGCCGGGAAATCACCGATGGACCCTTTTCTTACAGCTTCGATTCCGGGAGTGGGAGGGCGGATCAGAACCACGCCTGAAGATTTTCACGTGGTCGAACGTCCTCTCTACGCACCCTGCGGGACGGGCGAGCATCTGTATGTGAGAGTGACGAAACGGAATCTTTCGACGCCGGATCTTGTGCGACGTTTGTCTTCAACGTTAGGCATCAGGACCCAGGCGATCGGTGTGGCTGGACTCAAGGATGCGCGTGCCGTGACCACTCAGATGGTTTCGCTCCATGGAGTGGATACGCAGCATGTCATACGGATACCGACCGATGATCGGCTGTTGGCGATTGAGGTGCTGGGCCGGCATCGGAATCGATTGCGGACCGGCCACCACGCCGGCAACACCTTCCGCCTCGTGATCCGAGATGTCGCTCAACATGCGGAAGAGACGGTCCCGCTCATCGTGGAAACGCTGCTTCGCCGAGGAGTGCCAAATTATTTTGGGCCGCAACGGCAAGGACGGGAGGGGGACAACTATCTGACCGGAGCCTCGTTGCTCATCGACAAGGCTCGACGGGAGAAAATGAGCCGAGCCAAGCGCATGTGGTACCTCAATAGCTATCAGTCCCATCTGTTCAATCGGATGGTTGCCAGGAGGATCGATCGACTCGATCGGATCTTGACCGGGGATTGGGCGATGAAAGCCGAGAACGGCGCGTGTTTTCTCGTGGAAGACGGCGACCGGGAACAGCCAAGAGCCGATCGGTTTGAAATCAGTCCAACCGGCATTTTGTTTGGCTCTCGCGTCTCCTGGGCTGAGGGCGAACCGGGCGAGATCGAACAGGCGGTGTTGACGGAACAAGGTATGAGCAAAGAGCAGCTCATCCAAGCAGCGAAGGAATGCGGGTTTCGCGGCGAACGACGATCGCTCAGGCTCCAGCTTCTGGAATTGGAATGGTCTCTCAAAGGATCAACGCTCACCCTCTCCTTTGCCCTCCCACCTAGTGGCTATGCCACGAGCGTGTTACGAGAGCTCATGAAAACGCCTGAGATGTCAAGCAGTTCGTTGCGCTAGAGCCCTCACACAGGCTCGTCGAGGTGTTGTCAGCCATCTGTCCCCTGTCCTTGCGCCTGGGTGGTAGAATTTCACCAGACCCGTCAATCTGAGGCTTTCTCCATGACGTCCCACCAGGAAACTGTCATTCTTCGTGGCCATATCATCGATTCGCTGATCCTGGCCAAGGTCTTGGACACGATTCTGATGATGGGCGGGTCATTCGATCTTGCGGACGTCCAGATCGGTAAAACGCGTGAAGAATCCTCTCGGGCCAGAATAATCGTGCGCGCGGGAACCGCGCAATTACTCAGTGACATCTTGCACCGGATTCAGCCCCATGGAGCCTCGGTCGAACGTGAGGCCGATTGCCGACTCCAGCCGGCTCCAGCGAACGGCATTTTCCCCGAGGAATTCTATGCGACCACACATTTGCCGACTCAAATACGGCTCCAAGGGCAATGGGTGGATGTCGAAGGGACTGAAATGGATCTCGGCGTCGCTGTCGAGCCAAAGAAGGCGATCGCCCGAACCGTGCCTATGGGAGCGGTAAAACGGGGAGACCTGATCGTCACGGGCCGAGAGGGAATCCGCGTCACGCCTCTGGAACGACCGCGCGACCGCGACGTATTCGGCTTCATGGAGTCGCAGGTGTCCGCCGAGCGTCCGCACCGTCACGTCATCCACGATATCGCCAAACGCATGATGTCACTGCGCGAAGGGTTCCGCCAGGGCCGACCGGCATCCAAGGTTTTGCTGGCCGGAGGGCCGGCCATTATCCATGCGGGCGGACGCGATGCATTGACATGGCTCATTGAAGAAGAATTCATCCACGTCCTGTTTTGCGGGAATGCGCTGCCAGCCCATGACATGGAGGTCGAATTGTACGGCACGTCACTCGGGTATGGGCAGCAGGCCGGACGAGTTGTTCCACATGGACACGAACACCATCTGCGGACGATTAATCGAATCCGCGCGATCGGGAGCATCGACGCTGCCGTGGAGTCCAGCGTGATTAAGGGCGGGATCATGGCCGCTTGCATCAATAAACACGTCCAGGTCGTCATGGCTGGAACAATCCGCGATGATGGTCCGTTACCTGGTGTGATCACTGACTCAGTCAGGGCCCAGGAGGCCATGCGAGCAGCGATCCCCGGGGTCGGATTGGCCTTGCTGGTGGCCTCCACGCTCCATGCCGTGGCGACCGGTAATCTGCTGCCGGCTACGATTCCTTCCGTGTGTGTCGATGTGAATCCTGCTGTGCCGACGAAGCTGGCCGATCGGGGGAGTTTCCAGGCCATCGGCTTGGTGATGGACGCCGCTTCGTTTCTGCGCGAACTAGCCCGAGAATTGGGTTGGACCTCATGAGTCGTCTGCTGGTCTGTCCCCCCGACTATTTCGGCATCGAGTATGAAATCAACCCCTGGATGCGCCGATCGAATACCGTGAACCGAGACCAGGCTGTTCGACAGTGGCATGGTTTGATGCAGGTTCTCGAGCAAGATGTTGGCGCCGTGCTGGAACGTATGAATCCAGTGCCCGGGTTGCCCGATCTCGTTTTCACGGCGAATGCCGGCCTCGTGGTGGGACGCCGAGCCGTTCCCAGTCGATTTCGTTATGCCGAACGACAACCGGAAGAGGCGTGGTTTGAAGACTGGTTCCGCACGAACGGGTTCGAGGTCTTGTCGTTGGAAAAGGAGTTGTTCTTCGAAGGAGCCGGCGATCTCCTTGGGTTTCCTGATGCATGGTTCGGGGGGTACCGTCAACGGTCAGAGATCCGAGCCTTTCCGTTTCTCAGCGAGTGGTTCAATCGAGAGATCATTCCGCTCGAGCTTGTGGACAGTCGGTATTATCATCTCGATACTTGCTTTTGTCCGTTGAGTGGGGGCGAGCTTCTCTACTTCCCTGCTGCCTTTGATCGATACGGACAGGCGGCGATTGCCGACCGGATCGCACCGCACCAACAACTCGCCGTATCCGAAGCGGATGCGCTCAAATTCGCCTGTAACGCGATCTGCGTCGGAAAACACGTGGTTCTTCCCGCCGGATGTGCCGGGACCGAACGGCTCCTTGAGGAGCGAGGCTATCGCCCCCACCCCGTCCCCCTGAGCGAGTTCATGAAATCCGGTGGGTCCGCTAAGTGCCTAACACTGGCTCTTGATTGAATTGGGGCTCGGAGCAAGAGGCAGGGGGCCAGAGGCGATGGGATTTGATCCACGACCGGCCTCTCGCCCCTCGCCGCGAACCTCTTGCCTGCTATCTCTTTCTGAACAGAAACGATGCGTAGAGGCCGGCGATGGCGATCGTGACGAGCTCGATCGTCAGGAGAAGACGACTCACCACCGCGTCGGGGGTCGGGGGATCCAGGATGAAATGCATGCTAAGAAAATCCGGAGCCTGTGACGGAGGTGTTTCCCACGGCGGAAACAGAATCGCAAGGACGAGCACCCCCACCATCCCATAGAGTACTTGAAGGTTCAGAGCCTCCGGCGTGGTATCCCTTGGTGTGGAAGGGGTCGGTGGTGCGTCATCGAACTGTCGTCCGCAGCCGACACAATAGCGATTCAGGTCTGCCTGTTGTCGCTGGCAGGAGGGACAGGTCTTCATCGGTCGTTTTCCTGCAGATCAGTAATTCTCCGCCAGACTCATAAGCTACACGGACCAGCATCGGTTTGCTAGTTGGAATTTGGGTGGGGAGAATCGGGATCAGAAGTGATAGGCGAGTGCCAACGAGACAGTGACGACGCTATAGGTAGCTCTGAAACCGAAGGGGTCGGCGTTCGGGTTACTATCGTTGGAGGTGTAACCGATTCGCGCGAGATTGTACTTGCCTTCCGTCGACAGAGACCAATGCCTCGTGACGTAATAGCGAAGTCCAGCCTCCGCATTCAATCCGATGGCGGTTCCCGATTGGCCTGGGGGTGCCGTTGGGCCATTCAGGTGGGCGAAGAATAGCGCGGGACCGACACCCACATAGGGCTGAAGACGTTGTCCCGGATAACGAGCGAGTAACGTCAACGGCGACCACATAATCATGCGCTGAGTAACACCTGCCAAGATGGGGCTGGTCACCGGAGGTCCCCCAGGACCGCTAAAGGTAATTGAGCTTTGTTTGATGTGCGGGTTCGAATAGGTGACCTCTGTCTCGACCCCAAGCCATCGAATCCGCGTGAAGTAGTGTCCGAGTTTCGCGCCGACCATGGGAGAATTCTTCAGGGGTTGGTCGGAGATGTCGAGTCCTCCGAAACCATCTTGCGTCACTTTTCCATTACTCAAACTCTGTGGGAAAGCGTAACCGACCTGTCCGGCAAAATACGATTCCGCCTCTACAGTCGACGGCTCGATGGTGCTTTGCGCAAGGAAAAACAGGAGGAAGACACCTACGAGCAGCGCCGTGCTGAAGCGAACGGTCTTCATGGGGATCCTCCGAATTCCATCTCGATACACTTCCATCCTAAAGGCCGACCGATCGAGCGCGAAGGGAAATGTGATATCCAGACGAACTGGAGCAAGCCGTGTGCCAATCTAGGCGCGTTGCTAACGCTATATGTGGGATTGCTTATGAGTCAGGGCAACGTTGACTGTAGGGTGATTGGTGCATTGGTGGACAAGCCTGTTCGTTGACAGGGGAAAACCAGCTTCCTATAATCCGCGCGGCTAGCACCAGTTCGGAGAATCCACGCTGCCCACTGACTACACGCCACTTAGGGCATCCTACTCATCATGCCAGCTATGAATCGGATCACGGTGATCGGTGCCGGAGCGTGGGGAACGGCACTGGCCAAGCATTTGTCTCAGAAAGGGCTCTCCGTCCAACTCTGGGCCTACGAGAGAGAGGTCGTCGATGCGATCGACCTCGCGCATGAGAACTCTCGGTTCTTACCTGGTGTGGCGCTGCCGCACACGCTGAAGGTCACCAATTCCTTGGTGCAGGCAACGGAAGGATGCGAGACCATCCTGTTCGCGGTTCCGTCGCACGTCGCTCGAACGGTTATGCAACAGCTGGCCCCCGTGCTTTCCGATGAGACACCCATCATCAGCGCGACCAAAGGGGTTGAAGAAGATACGTTGAAGCTGATTACTCAAGTTATGGAGGATGTGCTTCCACGATCGTGTCACCAGTCGTTGATGGTGTTATCCGGGCCAAGCTTTGCGACGGAAGTCAGTCGAGGGCAACCAACCGCGCTGTGTCTGGCGGGAAAAAACATCGCGGTCGTCAACCGATTCCAGTCGATTTTGATGTCATCGACATTGCGCGTATATGCGGACCACGATGTGATAGGTGTCCAATTGGGCGGCGCATTGAAGAACGTGATGGCGCTGGCGGCCGGGATCGTCGATGGGCTTGGGCTCGGCCACAACGCGAGAGCAGCATTGATCACCAGAGGCTTGGCGGAAATGGTGCGTCTCGGCACGGCCATGGGGGCCGATCCGCGCACGTTTTACGGGTTGTCGGGGGTCGGCGATCTGGTCTTGACCTGTACAGGGGCCTTGAGCCGCAATCATATGGTTGGTATGCGATTGGGGCAAGGGGAGCGGCTGGAGGCAATCCTGAGTGGGATGCATGCCGTGGCTGAAGGGGTGCGGACCGCCAAGGCGGCACAGGGGCTCGCCCTTCGGCATCGAGTGGAAATGCCGATTGTGCAGGAAGTGAACGCCGTGTTGTTCGAGGGGAAATCCTGCCGTCGAGCTGTCACTGACTTGATGGAGCGAGAAGCCAAAGCGGAGAAGGGTGCATCGTGAGTCCGACGAAGCTCCGACAGCTCCTCGCCAAGGTCCGGAGCGGCACGCTCTCGATCGAGACGGCGCTAAAACATTTGCGCACCCTGCCGTATGAAGATTTGGGGATTGCCTCTCTCGATCACCATCGGTCGTTGCGTCAGGGATTCCCGGAAGTTATTTTTTGTGAGGGGAAAACACCGGCGCAGATTCGCGTGATCGCGCGATCCCTGTTGAGTCACCATCGTCCGTTCCTAGCCACACGCGCAACGAAAGAGGTGGCGACGATCATCAAACGACTCGATCGCCGCGCGGTCTATCACGAGGCGGCGCGGATCGTGGCCATCCGAGAACTGAACCGACCCCGACGCGGTCATGTCCTCGTCATCACGGCCGGGACGTCCGATATCTCGGTTGCAGAAGAGGCGAAAGTTACGGCTGAGGTGATGGGGAGTCATGTCGAAACTCTCTACGATGTGGGAGTGGCGGGGATCCATCGCTTATTGGAGCGTCAGCATCGCCTGATCGAAGCGAAGGTCGCAATCGTTGTTGCAGGAATGGACGGAGTCCTGCCGAGCGTCGTTGGAGGATTGGTGGATTATCCGGTGATCGCCGTGCCGACGAGCCGAGGCTACGGGGCAAGCTTCGGCGGGTTGGCGGCCTTGTTAACGATGCTGAATTCCTGTGCGGCAGGTGTCGGAGTGATGAACATCGATAACGGTTTCGGAGCCGGGTGTTTGGCGCATCGCATTAATGCGCTCGGAGTACAAGGAGCTGTCAGCCATCAGCAATCAGCACGGTCGAAGCATCCCCCTCTCGGTCACTGACAGCTGATCGCTGCACGCTACCTGACCTCTATCGTGCCTCGTTTCGGCCACGAGACCATGATCGTCCGCGGTCCCTTCTCCCCGTTCTCCAGCAGTTTCGCCCGAACTTCGAATGCATAGATGCCCGGTACAGCCGGTTGTTTCTTGTGGTCGAAGCCATCCCATGTCAGCACGAGCGAGATTCGCGGAGGATCGGCTCCGCCCGTGGTGGTATGGGGCTCTACTGGTTTTCGAGTGTTGAGAAACCGGAGGGATGTTTTTGAGGGAGAGGTGACGAGAGACGAAAGCTCGAGGATGGTCCCCCCATTCAATTCCTTGGGCAATTGAATCACCGCAGAAAACTCCAACGCACCGCCGGCGATCGTATAGGGATTCGGCGTGACTTTGAGTTCGAGGATTTTCAGCTCCGGCTCTGGACGGGGAATTTGCGGCTTGGCTTTGGCCTGCACCTCCGTCGTGGTCGACAGGGCGACTGTGGCGCAGAACAGAAATGACAGTCCGCGCCATGTCAACGAGCGAGAACACAATCGGTGCCACCGGAAGGGCTTGTACCAGGTGTTCATAACAGGGATGAGAAAAACATCTCCGACAGTCGCGGCGCTGAGGGGATAACACAGTACCGAGATGCTGTCAACGATCGTTCCGCGCAGATTGCCGTTCCAGAGCGCCTTGGGTAAGATGGCTCCGCGGGATTCCGGCTGAACGACTGAAAGGCTTGTCAGTGGGAGCGCATCTTCATTTCGACTGTTTCTCTGGTGTCAGTGGGGACATGGTCCTCGGCGCCCTCGTGGACTTGGGGGTGCCATTTTCACAACTGGTGAAAGGATTGGGTAGTCTGCGTCTGCCAGGATTCACTCTCAAAAAGCGTCGTGTCCGGCGAGGGGCGTTGCACGCAACAAAGGTCAGCGTCATCGTCCGCAAAGGGCTGCATGAACCGCTGCCATTAAAGCGCATCCATCACATCCTGACAGCCAGTCGTTTGCCCGAGACCGTGAAGGAACAAAGCTGGGCTGTCTTCGAACGCCTCGCAGAAGCCGAGGGGCAGGCGCACCGAGTCGCGAAGGCCAAGGTGCATTTTCATGAAGTGAGCGTGTTGGACTCGTTTGTCGACGTCGTCGGGGGGGTGTTGGGCTGTCATCTCTTGGGTGTGACCCGGATTACGGCCTCCCCTGTCAACGTGGGTGGAGGAACAGTGCAGTCCATCCACGGAATTCTCCCGGTGCCGGGGCCGGCGGTCGCGGCGTTGGCGAAGGGCATTCCGATTTATAGCGCGGGGCCGAGGCGGGAGCTAACAACGCCGACAGGTCTCGCACTACTGAGAACACTGACGTCGGAATTCGGTCCCATGCCTGCGATGATGCCAACAGCGGTGGGGTATGGAGCGGCAGACTGGAATCCTGACGACTGGCCGAACGTGTTGCGTGTGTTTTTGGCGCGATCAACCGCCCGAACGGGACGTGAACAAGATACGATTCTCCAGATCGAAACCAATCTTGATGATGTGAACCCCCAGACCTATGAACATGTGATGGAGCAGTTGTTTACCCGCGGGGCGCTTGATGTGACGCTTACTCCGGTCATCATGAAACGGGGTCGGCCCGGAGTCCTCGTGACGTGTCTCGTGGCTCCCGCGGATGTGGATCCGGTGCTCGACGTGCTGTTCATGGAGACGACGGCCTTGGGAGTGCGGGTTCAACAGATCAACCGGCAGATTCTACCGCGGCGTTTTCTCTCGGTACGAGTGCGTGGCGGTTCAGTCAGGATCAAAATTGCCGCAGCGGACGTGACGAAGGACAAGGCGGCGCCGGAGTACATTGACTGCAAGCGGATTGCGGACCGGACGGGACGACCAGTGAAGGATGTGCTGGAAGAAGCGATGGTGGCGTTCGCCAAGAGCAAGGCCGTCAGGAGCAAGAATTGACTGTGACGGTGCTGTTCTATAGCGGACTGTTCCTTCTCTCAATCGTCGTGACGCTCGGAGGTTGTGCCCTCTTCACCAACGCGATCGAGTGGCTGGGCAAAAGGTTCAACTTGTCCGAGGGCGCAGTCGGCAGCGTTCTCGCTGCGCTGGGCACGACGTTGCCTGAGACATCGATCCCCATCATTGCGATCTTCTTTGGTACGGGACGCGAACAAACGGAAGTGGGTCTTGGAGCGATTCTCGGCGCCCCCTTTATGCTCAGCACGCTGGTAATTCCCATCCTGGCAACCCTGCTCCTGGTCTATGCTCGGATGGGGAAACGGGGTCGTACGTTCCATCTGAATTATACGGATATCACTGTCGACCTTTCCTTCTTTTCGGTCGCCTATGGCGTCGCGATCGCCTGTGTCTTCGTGTCGTCCCGGCTCATTCACGCAGCGGCGGCAGCGGGACTCATGGGGCTGTATCTCTATTATATGACGCTGAAGTTCAGCGAGAACGACGAGGTTGGAGAGGGGGGGATCGAGCCGCTCATCTTCTCAAAAGCTTCCGCAACCCCGCCCTATTCGATGATTGGCCTCCAGGGTGTGGCTGGGTTGATCGGGCTCATTCTCGGCGCCCATCTTTTCATCTCTGCCGCGGAAACGATAGCTGGCACGCTGGCACTGTCACCATTAATCTTGTCTTTGTTAGTCGCGCCGCTCGCGACGGAATTACCAGAGATGTCCAACAGTTTTTTATGGCTCTATAGGAAGAAAGACCGACTGGCCGTCGGTAATGTGACCGGTGCGATGGTGTTTCAAGGGACATTCCCGGTTTCAGTGGGACTTCTAGGAACGGAGTGGGCGTTGAAACCGACAGTGCTGGTAACCATGGTGCTCGCGGTGATTGCCGCAACTTCTTGTCTGCTCCAGGCAGCGTGGGGAGGCTGCTGGCGACCCTGGTTGCTCGGCGGGAGTGCCCTCCTTTATATAGGGTATGGCATCTATCTCTACGGCTGGTGATGGCTGAGACGGTTGGTCTGGTTCGTTTGGTTTCTCTGGTTGGAACTTCTTGAGTCACGGATTTCCTCGCACCAGACAAACCAATTAACCAGATAGACGAAATGAACCATTTTCCCAGATGCGTGTGTTGGTAGGAGCACCATGGCAAAGCGACGGCAACGAGGGGAGACACGCCCGCTTTTGGGCCTGACGATGGGCGACCCAGCCGGGATTGGCCCTGAGGTGATTGCCAAGGCGCTCTCAGGGACGGTATTGCGACGGTTGTGCCGTCCGCTCGTCATCGGATCGATTCCGGTGATGGAGCAGACGATCAAGTCGTTGAAGCTCAAGCTCCAAGTCGTACCGGTTGCCGGCCACGATGGCGCTTCATTTCGCCCGGGCCAGGTGGCGGTTCTCGATCCTCTCGATTCTCCGCTTGGACACTTCACTGTAGGAGTCGCAGCACCGGAGACCGGTGCTGCTTCGGTGGCCTTCATCAAGAAAGCGGTCCGGTTGGCAGAACTCGGCTGCGTCGACGGCATCGTCACTGCTCCGATCAACAAAGAAGCCATCAACATGGCCGGTTGCCATTATCCCGGCCATACGGAATTGTTGGCAGACCTGACGCATTCTCCGGAGAGCGGCATGATGATTGTCGGTGGGCCGCTCAAAATCATGTTCGTGACAACCCACGTGGCGATCAAGGAGTTGCCTTCGGTATTGACGCAGGCGCGCATCGAAAAGGCTATTCGGCTTGCACACAGGGCCCTGAGCGAGTTGTTTCATGTTCCGAAGCCGAAAATCGGGGTGGCGGCGTTGAACCCTCATGCGGGAGAACATGGCCTCTTCGGCGATGAAGAAGCGACGGCCATCCGACCAGCCGCGCGTGCAGCTCAGGCTCAGGGGATCCTGGCCAGCGACCCGTTACCGGCTGACACGCTGTTCGGCAAAGCGGCGCGTGGCGACTATGATGGTGTGGTTGCGATGTATCACGATCAGGGATTGATTCCGCTCAAGCTCGTGGCGTTCGGCACCTGCGTCAACCTCACGGTGGGACTCCCGATCATTCGATCCTCGGTCGATCACGGGACTGCTTACGATATTGCGGGGAAGGGAATTGCCGACCACGGCAGCCTGCTTGAAGCGGTCAAGCTCGCGGCCAAGCTCGCAAGGGACCGTAAGCAGAGACGGACTGCGTCTCTGGAAGGATCAGCATGACCGAAAAGTTACAGCTTGGGCTCGCTGCCATTCAGCAACAAATGAAGGAGCTGGACGAGATCGCCAAGAGAACCACGGAAGATCTCAACACCGTGGCGGGGACCGAACGGGTGACGAAATGGAAAGCCCGGACCGCCGCTCTGCTGAGTCAGACCCTTGGAGAACAGGAAGGGAAGGCTTTCTCCAGGCAGCAGCCGGGTCCATCATTTACGAACGATCTCTTTGAAGAATTTACGGATATCGTGGACTATTACCGCTCGGTCCTCCGGACGATGGCGAAGAAGCTCGAATCGTCGATCCCCAAAACCAGCTAGTGGCACTGTGATGGATGCCTCGGCACCTCCTGCGCGCAAGTCCCTGGGCCAGCATTTCCTCATCGATCCGAACATCGTCCGCAAGATCGTCTCGCTAGCTGATGTACAGCCTGGCGAATCGGTGTTTGAGATCGGGCCGGGCCGCGGGATTCTGACTGAAGCCCTCTGCCGGGTTGCGACTCGTATCATCGCAGTCGAAGTCGATCCACGATTACATGCCTACCTGTCGAGGCGACTATCCGGCTTGCTGAATCTTGAGCTCGTTTGCGGAGATGTGCTGACGTACCCGATCGATGACCTGCCCTACGGAACCGTGGTGGTGGCGAACCTGCCCTATTACATCTCGACTGCGATCCTGTTTCGATTGCTGGAAATTGGGCCGCGCTTGAGTCGAATGGTGCTGATGTTGCAAGCGGAAGTCGCGGCCAGGTTGGTGGCGAAGCCGGGCAATCGGGCGTATGGTCTTCTGTCCGTCATGGCGCAATCATCAGCGGAGATCGTTGAGGGGTTTCGCGTCTCGGCCCAGTGTTTTCGTCCCAGGCCTGAGGTGGCGTCGGTGGTCGTGTCGCTGCGCCGTCGCGCGACAGCTCTCGTGTCGGATGGGCAGCAGGCCAACTTCCACCGGATCGTCAAAGCGGCCTTTGCCCACCGCAGAAAAACGCTTCCCAATTCGCTGCGCGATGAGGGATATGGGGTCGATCGAGTGCTGGATGCTCTTCACGCGCTCAATCTCCCGCCGACCGTCAGAGCGGAAACTCTGTCCGTTGAACAATTCATCGAACTGACCTCTCGCGTCGCGTGAGGAAAACCGCCGTGGAAGAGGACTTCAGCTGGTCGTTCGTTTGAAATGACCCGTTCCCTATGCTAGCATCCGCTCATGGGTGCCTCCACGACGGCCAAGCGGGGCGATGCCCGGCGGGCCTCATCTCCGCCTTCTCATCTCAAGCGCGAAGTGATCGGAGTCGTTCTGATCGCGTTGAGCCTCTTGACGTTCCTAAGCCTGCTCTCCTTTGTTCCGGGGGACAGAAATGTGTTCGCCCCGCATGCAGCCTCCCCCCGAAATCTGATCGGGTCGGCCGGAGCATTATTCGCGTCCATTTTGTTCTTTCTGATCGGCGGAGCCGCTTACCTGTTCCCGCTTCTCCTTGGCTTGCTGGGGATGCGGTGTTTCACCCAAAGCACCCTGTCGATTCGGCTTCGTAATGTCGCCGCCTCTGTCGGGGCCCTTCTGTTTCTCAGCGGATTCCTTCACCTGGAAGTGACAGCGATCCCGACGGTGTCAAGCGGGATGGTCTCTCGCGGAGCGGCAGGTGGTCTCTGCGGACAGGTCCTAGCCGAAAGCTTACGGTCTTATTTTGCCAGTACGGGGGCGCACATTTTGATTATCGCAGGATTCTTGGTGTCGATGCTGTACACGACGCCGATGTCGTTGGCCCAACTCGTCCTCCGTGTTCCTGAATGGTGGGGCCGCGCGGTTAGCCGTATCTCCACCTGGATTCCGGAGCGAGGTGCAGCGGCCGAGCCTGAGACACCGGTGAAGAAAACCAAGCCCAAATCAGCGAAATCGATTCGATTGGTCATCGAAGAAGTCTTGCCGGCGGCAGAGCCGTCTCCCGTTGCGGACGCAACCATGGCGCAGCCGATTCCGAAACCGGTTGAAGGTGCGCCGGAGCCAGTCGAGACCGAGCCGGAACCTCAGATAACGGCCACCCGGGACGAAGCCGATGACTATGTGCTGCCGGATCCGGCCGAGTTGCTCAGCGAGCCCTCCGGCGCCCTGGCCCGGATGACGGACGAAGAGCTGAAAGCGCAATCGGAGATCCTTGCACGGGCGCTCCTGAGCTTCGGCATCGAAGGAAAAGTCACGGAAGTCCGGCCAGGGCCGGTGGTCACGATGTATGAATTCGAACCGGCTCCCGGGACAAAAGTCGCCAGGATCGTCAATCTGGCCGACGACCTGGCTCTGGCGATGAAAGCGACCAGCCTGCGGATCGTTGCGCCGCTCCCTGGCAAATCGGTGGTGGGCATCGAGGTGCCGAATCCCTATCGGGAAACCGTCTCCTTGAAAGAGGTGGTGACCAGCGAAGTGTTTAGCAGAGCCCGATCGAAACTGACACTGGCGCTGGGCAAGGACATTTTCGGGGTGCCGGTGACCACCGATTTGAAGACGATGCCGCACTTGCTCGTGGCAGGAGCTACGGGGGCCGGCAAGAGCGTGAGTCTCAATACGATGCTGATGAGCATTCTATTCTCGGCTAGGCCGGACGAAGTCAAATTGCTCCTGATCGATCCCAAGATGCTGGAGTTTCAAACCTACGACGGTATTCCACATCTCCTGCGCCCTGTGATCACCGATCCAAAGTCGGCGGCCCGCGGTTTGAGTTGGGTGGTCCAGGAAATGGAACGACGCTATAAGCTACTGGCGGAAGCCGGCGTGCGGAATATCGACGCATATAACCGCAAAGTGGCCGGCGCACAGGGTATGAGCGGCGAAAGCAGTGCCGAGACCAAGCAGGACCAAGCGGAATTACCCATGCAGTTTCTTTCGGAGGAGGAACGACTTTCAGCCGGAGAAAGCACGCTTCCGGACGGGAGCCCTGGATCGTATGAGCCCCCTCCGACTCCCCCCGAACCCTTGCCGTACATCGTCGTGATGATCGATGAGTTGGCGGATTTGATGATGGTGGCGCCGAAAGAAGTCGAAGACAAGATAGCGCGCCTTGCCCAAATGGCCCGGGCGTCGGGGATCCATCTTGTGCTGGCGACCCAACGGCCTTCCGTTGATGTCCTCACAGGGTTGATCAAAGCCAACTTTCCTGCCCGCATTGCGTTCCAAGTGTCCTCCAAAACAGATTCCCGCACGATTCTCGACTCGAACGGCGCCGAAGCCCTTGTGGGACGGGGCGATATGCTCTACCTTGCATCCGGCACGGGACGTCTGGTTCGATTACACGGGTCGTTCGTATCCGATGACGATGTCCGGCGGGTCGTCGAGTTCGTCAAAGGGCAAGCGATGCCGACCTACAACCAAGAATTACAGACATTGAAACAGGAAGAAGCGAAGGAAGAAGAGGCTCAAGACGAAGTCTATGAGCAGGCAAAAGATCTTGTGCTTTCGACGGGTCAGGCTTCTGCCTCGCTGATTCAGCGCCGTTTGCGCGTCGGTTATCCTCGTGCCGCCCGCATGATTGAGCAGATGGAAACGGAAGGAATTGTCGGAGCCGCGGGACGTGATGGACGACGGGAAGTGCTGGCCCGGCGAGGCCCAGTCGGTGAAGCCCAGCCATGAGACGATGGTTCATCCTGTGTTTTGCTGCGGGTTTTTCCCTGCTTGCGATTCCCGTCTGGGCGGCGGATGAGCCGATAGACGACCAGGCTCGGAAAGAAGTTCGCGAAGTCCTGAAACGTCTCCAGGCCCGGTACGAGAAGACCAAGGATCTTCAAGCCGACTTCACACAGAAGACTCTGATCGAGGGTTTCGAACGGCCCGTCATGTCCTCGGGAAAAGTGTATATCAAAAAACCGGGCCAGCTGCGGTGGAGCTATTTGGACCCCGCAGTGGAAGATATCTACGTTAATCGCGATGATGTCAAAGTCTATGTTCCGGAACACAAGCAAGTCATGATCGGCAAGTTGACGCAAATGGCGTCGTCCAGGGCTCCGCTGGAGTTGCTCCAAGGAGCGGCGCGGTTGGACGAATCGTTCGATATCGAGCCGACTCCCGGAAACGGAAAAGGGGTCGGAGGAATCAGATTGCTGACGTTGATTCCGAAACACAACGGCGGCCAGAGTGGAAGGACATTGCAACGGATCGTGCTGGAGGTATATCCCAAGACATACTATATTCGAACAGTCTCCCTCTACGAAGTGAGCGGCAACGTGTCGACGTTCGAGTTTTCAGCGCCGCAGGCAAATGTCGGGATGAACGACGAACCCTTTGAATTGAAGCTGCCATCCGATGTGGAAGTTGTGAAGGCGCCGGTGCTCAGCGCACCATGATTTCGAGGAAGGAGTAATGGAAAACCGATGAGTACGATGACGATGAATTCAGTGACGGAAGCAGTGGAACGGGCGGTCGCTTCCCTCGATGTCGAGCAACTGCGCCGGCAATACTGGGAACAGAATGAATTTCTTTTCGTGAAGCAGTTTCTTCCGAGAGCAACCGTCGAAGAGCTGCTCGTCCCTCAAGCGCAAGTCGTCAAAGGAGACCTGAATCGCAACTACATCCCAGGCCATAAGAAAGGCGGCAGCGTCAGCTATTATACCGTGATGGAAAAGGCTCCGCGCTTTCTCGACCTCTATCGATCGGAGGCGTTCATTGCGTTTGTGAGCCGACTAACCGACGCCAAACTGCAACTTTGTCCTGAGAGCGACCCGCATTCATGCGCCCTCTACTACTATACAGAACCGGGGGATCATATCGGGTTCCACTACGATACCTCCTATTACAAAGGCGCGCGGTATACGATTTTGATGGGCCTGGTGGACAAATCGACCCATTGTAAGCTCGTCTGCGAGTTGTTCAAAGACGATCCGGTGAAACAGCCACGCCATCTGGAGATTGTCACGGAGCCCGGTGATTTGGTCGTGTTCAACGGCGACAAGCTCTGGCACGCGGTCACCCCACTTGCGGAGGGGGAAGAACGGATTGCATTGACGATGGAGTATGTCACCAACCCCGAGATGGGGCCCTTTAAGCGACTCTATTCCAACCTCAAAGATTCCTTCGCCTATTTCGGTCTTCGTACCGTCTTCAAGCGGGCCTTTTTAGGATCAAAATCCTCTCGATAGTCTCTGGCGTTCATGCGCCGAGTTTCTGCCGTCATTGCGTCGGATGGCCGACCTTCGGCACCGAGAAGTGCCATGAGGATGAGGTTCAGGAGTCTGGCGAGGAAGACGCAGGAGTACTCGATGGAATCGTGTCGATGGAAGCATGAGCGCGAATGGCCCGGCGAAGAAGTCCGCGAAGCGCATCCTGATCATACGGTTTGTTTACGCATGAAAAGGCGCCGTGCGAGAGGGACCTGGCGCGGTATTCAGGTGAACCAAACGCAGTCAGGATGATAACGGGGAGCGAGGGATGCTGTTCCCTGAGAAGGTCCAACACGGAGAGCCCATCTCCGTCCGGTAATCCGATGTCGAGGAGGACTGCATCGTATGGAGAAGCCGTGGCTTCCGCGAGCGCATCCCCGCACGTTGAGGCACATGTCACCTGATAGCCTTCGTGATCGAGAAGATCATGCAAGGCAGCAAGAATATCCGGATCGTCATCGACGACCAAGACAGCCGGAGTATCGTTCTGGTAGTCGATTCTATTCATGATTTGATCGTAACCCGGTTGTGAGAGGAGAAGAGCTATCTGCGGGATGGGGTGCTTCGCTCAGCCCAGGATGGGGACGCAGTTTGAGCGACTGTCCCATCAATCGCGGGCGACCGGGCCGGAGTTGTCTCGCGCGCTTTGGGAACGGAACTCGATTCGCGGCTTCAAGTTCGGTGAGCGACGTGCGAATAGCGGAGGCAACGAACCAGGCGAGGGTCAATCCCGGGGTCCAATAGACCGCATCGCGCATGCGATCAGCCAAATCCGCCGGTAGATTCACGGTCAGCCGCACCATTCTTGCTCGTGGCTCGTTAGAACGATCACGCGTGTCAGGACGTGCCCGTATCCTCGTCCGGCTCTGATTGGGTGAGGTCGGTAGATGGTCGGGCATGATCAGCGACATGAATGACCTCCTAGACAGTTCAAGTGATAGAACGATGCGCTCCAGTTTGCTCGTATGTTAAATTCCTATGTGTGCAACCAAGAACGTGGTGGCAGGCCGCATGGGTGCTGAATAGCAGCCATGCGGCCTGCGAGGCAAAAGCAAGGGGGCAGCGCGGATGCTCCGGATGGGCACGATCCAGAGGTAGGGCCACCGAGAGGACAGACTGTGACCTGCCCCGGTGGTTCCTCGCTGGCCACTCGCTCCGCCGAATGAGTTCTGCACTTTTGCTCATCATGAGTCGAGACCGGAATTGTGGAAATTCATCTGCTGGAGGCTTCTACAGCAACCCTCATACCATGGCGACGGCATGCGGATGCCGCGGATTCGGCCCGTGCAAGTTGTTGAACTGTCTTTAGTTAGGAACACTGTGCATGAAAGCCACGGGAATGAAGCGACGATCGACAGACCACGACGTATCTGATCAGGTACGTGAGTTATCTAGAGAGATACAGCGACAGCACCTGAAGAGGTTGCCGATGTGACACATGACTGTTGAAGGGGATTGAGGGAGCTATTGATGGAGGTGTTTCATCGCAGCGGCACAGAGGATAATAAAAAATCCGATCCAGAGCGCAGCCCGTTGGTAGGGGATCACTTCATATGTTTCCTCCTCCTCATCCTCGTTGGGTTTGAAAATGACCGTATAGAGAAAAAGCGTCAACAGGCAGAGAACCAGAGACAGCTTGATGAAAAAGACGATCAAATATTTGGCGTGATTTTGGACGCCACTCCCGGTCTGTGAGGTAAGGACCTGGTTCACGTAATGGAGATTGATACCCCCGGTAAACAAAAGAATGACCAGCAGGATACCGGCCACTTTCTTGTAATGCTGATAGAACACATCCGTAATCGGCTTGATGTGCTCCTTGGCCACGGCCTTTTGCAGACCCGGCGTCACGGCCATCACCAGGAAGGCCAGCCCGCCGATCCAGATAACGGCGGACAAAAGATGAAACCAATGGTTGACGATCGGGATCAGGGTGTTGAGGTCGGTAACGATGCTTTGTAAGGCGTCCATGCCGAGGCCTCGTTAAACGCGAATCGTTAAACGTGAACCGTGAAAAGGGGGACGGGCCGACATTCGACTCACTCTTTGCGATTAACGAGTAACGATTACCGGTTAACGCTCGAACTTGAAGACCGGAGTTTCGTTTCCGAAACGCTTCTTGCGGAGTTCTTCCATCAAGTCGATGGTGATCAATGGGATGCCATGCTCGCGCGCATGCCGCTCAACACCTTTTTTCACCATGGCGCGCAGGAAGTACGGGATGCGGCTGAGGCGGAACTGCGAGGCGTCATCCCATGGGATTTCGGCCTCCTCCGGCGTATTGAACGACACTTTGATCTTCTCACCGCCCTTCGGAGTGTATAGGCACCACTGATCTTCATCCAGCCAGTCGCCGTGATCGACGTAGGGGCGAGCCCGGCAGCCGCCGCAAATGTCGCTGTACTCGCAATCGCCGCACTTACCCTTGAGCTGCGGGTAGCGGAACGAATTGAAAATATCCGACTTCTCCCAGAGATCGATGAAGCTATTCTCTCGAATATTGCCGGCGGAGAGCGGCATGTAGGGACAGGGCGTTAATTCGCCGTTCGGCGTCACGCGCGCGTAGTTCGTACCGGCCAAGCAACCCCCGCCCATGTACCCGGTCGCCTTTGTAATCGGGGAATTCGGATCCTTTTCGTAGGCCAGTCGCTTGAAATGAGGAGCGCAGCGAGCACGAACGAGCATGTCCTTGTACCGGTCTTGGCAGTTCACCAGGTAGCCGAGCACTTCCTCGTACTGAGCCGGCGAGATGTCCGTCAGCTCTTCACCTCGACCCGTACAGACCATGAAGAAGACGTTCAGGACACGGGCCCCGAGCCCATGCGCCCAATCGATCACCGCCGGCAACTCCTGATAGTTCATCGGTTGCGCGCTAAAGTGCACTTGGAACTGCAAGCCGTTTCGTTTAGACGCTTCGATGCCGGCGACGGCCGCCTCCCAGGCGCCAGGCACCCCACGGAACTTGTTGTGCTTCGATGGATCGAGCGAATCGATGCTGATGCCGACTCCCATGACACCGATCTCAACCAGCGTCCGGGCCATCTTGTCATTGATGAGCATGCCATTGGTGCCGAATACAACCATGAAGCCGAGCTTCACGGCGTGGCGCGCGATGTCGAGGATGTCGGGACGAACCAAAGGCTCACCGCCCGTGATCACCAACAGGCAGCCCTTGTTCACCTCTGCGATCTGATCAATGAGACGGAAACACTCTTCTGTGGACAGCTCGTCGCTCCCACCACTGGCTTTTGTGGTGGCGTCAAGATAGCAATGGTCGCACTTGAGATTGCAGCGTTTCGTCAGATTGAGGGCGACGAGGTAAGGCTTGAAATCGTCGACGGTGCGCCCGTCTTGAACCAGGGCTGAGTAGTCAGTGCTGAGTGCTGAGACCCGCTGGGGTCCGGGCAGCATCGGAGAGTTGAGGATGGGAAGTGACTTGCCCATATTCGGTTAGGCCTGAGTGCTGAGAGTTGAGTGCTGGGTTGTAAACACGGAGCCGATCTTTTTCCTGGTGGTCCTTAGCACTCAGCATCCAGGACTCAGCGCGATGAACCTAGGCACTTCCCTTTCCGGTGAGGTTGGCGATCATATCCTTCAGGTTACCGGTCTTCATGGCTTCGGCCATGTAGCCCTTCGCCTGTTCGATGCCTTCGTTTGCCACTTCGAGCGTGATATGAGTCGTGCCGAGTTTATCCGCGTGCTTCTGAATCAAAGCGCGCGTACAGTCACGCATGAATCCTTCCGGCGCCCGTTCGAGCCTTGCCTGCGCGTCGGCGGTCCAGGTATAGGGCGCCGGTGCTTCAGCAACTCCGTTTCCGTTGCCATTTCCGTGGGCCCCGTTCCCGTTGGTCCCGTTTCCGTTTATGCCGGTGAGCTTGGCTTCCGCTTCTGCAGACGTACCGGTGCCCTTGTTCGCGAAAATCGGCTGGTAGTCTTCGTCCGCCGCTTCCTTGATCATCGGCGCGGCATATTCGAGCGTGATCGTTGTCATCCCCAGCTTACGAGCGCTCTTCTCAATCTTTGCCTTGGCGCGGCGACGTTGGAAGCCGGCCGGGACGGCTCGAATCGATTCTTTGGCGTCCTTTGTCCATTGCATCGGGATATCGTCATACGCCACGTCGGTTTCGATCTCGCCCTCCGCCTTGGCAGCCGCTTCGAAGATGCTTTTGTCGACTTGTTTGAACCGTGCGCCGTCGGCTCCGCAGACGGGACATTTGACCGGCGTTTCACCCTTCCCGATGTACCCGCAGCCGTCGCAGACGAAGTAATTTTGGCTCATGCGATCGAGATAGGCCTGCGTGGCTTCCGAGGTTTTGGGCTTTTCTTCGACCACTTGCGTCATCATGCTGCTGAGCGTCGACCCCATCAGGTCCTTCGCCACGGAATCGTCCGCTTGCATCTTGTCGCGATCGATTCCGGCCGCGTCAAGACTGCCGCCCAGCGCACGCATCGCCTCCATCGCGCCTTTCGGCAGGATATGGCCGACGGCGGCATCGACCACCGTATTACTGATGATCGTATGACCCTTTTCGATGGCATACCGGTGAATTGCCGTCTTGGCAACGCCGCGCGCGAACACGGGAATCTTTTCCATCCGGCGCAAGGCTTCTTCTGTCCAGGCGATCGTGTACTCGGCTTGGGTATCGATCGGCGGCACGTATTTCCGATTCGAGACAAGAACGTTGCAGGGAGCGCTTCGAAGAAGATTCTCCGTGTTGCTGCCGATATCCATATCCTCATCGCTGTGAACGCCGATGCGGCCGACGATCAAAAGGGTGGGAACATCCTTGCGGACGTACTGGATGATCTTTTCGAAGGCCTTGCCGTCGAGTAACGTGGTCTTGATGTCGCTCTGCTCGGCTTGGGCGATCTCGCGGGAAATATCGAGATGTGATTGGTAGATCTTCGCGAGCCCGCTATCGATGATTTCCTCATGAAGCTTTTCCTGTTCTTTGAAACGGAACACCTTGCCCGCTTCCTCGTTCAAGACGCCGGAAATGCTGTGGAAGGCTGCATAGTGGAAGTAAGGATCGAAGGCAGAAATGGCTTCGACCGGCATATTAAAGGCCTTTCCGAGCGCAAGGCCGGTCATCAGCCCACCGAAGGAATAGGGGCTGCCGTCGACGGCCACGACAATCTTGCCATCGGTCATCGGCTGCGTGTTCTTAATGATCAGCATATCGGAGTTGCGGACGCGACGAACGACGCGCTCCGTGTTGCTGCCGATGACGCTATCTTTCACTGCCCCGACTCCCAGGGCCCCCATGATGACGAGGTCGTAGGCGTTGGTATTGATATCTTCGGCCAGCACCTTCCAGTTACGTCCTTCGAGCGAGCGGCGTTCGACCGGCAGGTTGGCCTCGTTACATTTCTTGTCGACGTAGTCCAGGTAGGAATCGGTGATAATCTGAAGACCGCGAGTAATCAACGAGTCGTGGATCTGCCGCTGCCGGTCCAATTCTTTCTCGTCATGATATTCCTCCGGCAGGCCCGCCTCCATCTGTTTGAAGCGTTTGTCGTGCATCTTGGCGGCATAGACGTGACTGCCCACGATTTTGGAGCCGAAGGTTTTGGCGAGATGAACACCGACATCCACCGCGGTGTTGGAATGGTCGGAATTGTCGACCGGTACGTAGATCGTCTTATACATTGAGATGCCTCCTCCAGGCGCTCTCGTGGCTGGCGTCGATTGTGAGATTCATCAAGCAATCCAAACGGTTGACACCACTCCCCCGCCTCAAAAGAGGGCCGATCATAGCACTCGCTTCCGATGTAATGCAAGGATAATAGAGGTCGACCGGTCGAGCACTAACGGGCGGAACTCGCGGCAGGATTTTCTCGTGAAGCCATTGATGGAGATGAAGATTTACGCGACCGGATAATTTCTTCGAGGGACAGAAGCGCGTCGCGTCCGGAGTTTCCATCGATGCCTTTCAGCAAACTTTCATCGGCGTAGTTCGTGGACCTTTCAGCTGTCTGTGACAAGGAACCGGACCAGGCGCGCGGGTCCCGGCTGCCTCGCTTCCGTTCCCAGGCCAACAGACAGGCCTTGGCGATGATCTTGTTGAGCGGAGCCGGATTGTAGAGAAGCTTTCGAATGCTGTTTGGGGTGAGCATCAAGGGATTATACCCGGCCGATAGATAGCCTTCCTCCAACAACCGGTGTTCGAGATCCGTATTGGGTTGGATGCCGAGGAAGAACATCAAGGGAAACACCCGGTCTTCACCGAGGATCGACGCCACGGTTTTATAAGCTTCGACGCTTTGCAGCAGGCTGTCCTCGGTTTCTTTCGGCGAGTTCAGCGAATAGTTCAGGATCACTTTTCCCTTGAACCCCGCTTCAGCGAGGTAGCGGCAGCCGTCGTACAGTCGCTCAAGTTTGAAACCCATGTGCAGATTGTTCAGTACTTCTTGAGATCCCGACGTGATCGCGACTTCCAAATCACCGACACCGGACCGAACCATGAGCTTCGCCAGCTCCGGAGTAATCAACGACGTGCGGATGTAGCCGGACCATTCGATCTCCAGCTTTTCGGCGAGAATCCGCTCCAGGATTTCCGTGCACTGCGGATACGATTCTTTCCCTGTGATGAACTGCGCGTCGGTGAACCAAAAGCGACGAGCACCCCACTGATGGTAGTGTTGGGAAATATCTTTCACGACCATCGCGGGCGGGCGGTACCGTACCCGTTTTCCTTCGATATAGGGATAGAGGCAGAAGGCACAGTCGTAGGGGCAGCCGCGTTTGGTTTGCACCCCGATCGATTCGTCCGTGTAGTGACGGTATTGGGGGAAAATCGACGTCAGGTATGGAAGGTCAACAGTGAGGGCATCCAGAAGCGCGGGGGCAGCCTGTTGCCCTTTGCGAATTGTTTTGCCCTCGCGCACGATATAACGCTCGCCATCCAACGATTGGCCATCGAGAACCTTGAGGATCGCATCCTCGCCCTCGCCGAGAATGCCGATGGTGCCTTCCGGGAGCTTTTCAATCAACTGGTCGGCAAAGGCCGTGAAGGCTCCACCGCCGATCATGATCTGTGCCTTCGGAAATTCCTTCGCGATCAACCAGGGGTAAGAGAGATTGGCTCGAATGTGGCTGTAGTAGCGATACAGTTGTTTCAATCCCTCGAACGATGCGACGACACGTTTGAGCGGGTTGCTGGCGAAGTAAAAGTTGAAGGCGTGCTCTAGGGATGAGTCCCCCTCGTGAGGCGAGAAAATCTGAATGTCTCGCCAAGAGAAACAGACGAGATCCGGCTTGAATTGAGCGGCCGCATCGCGAACCGCCTGCAATCGTTGCGAGTCATGGAACAACGAAAGATCAACGATGCGCTGACGGACCTCCGGCTTGCGCCGGTGGACGAAGTCGGCCAGATAGGTTACCCCGATCGGGTAGACCTTCTTGCAGGGGAGGAAAATATATAGAATAGAATTCATCGTTGGCTTGAGGCTAGGGGCAAGGGGCTAGAGGTGAGACGCAGAATATCTTGCCTATTGCCTCTAGCCCCATGCCTCTCACCTACTTCACTGCCACATGAATCGCCACGATCCCGCCGGTCAAATTGCGATATTCGACTTGCTGGAAGCCGGCCTCCCGAAGAAGCTGGCACAGTCGCTCCTGATCTGGAAAAGTTCGAATCGATGCCGGCAAGTATTCATAGACTCCAGTTGTGTCATGCGCGACTTTCGTGCCGATCCAGGGCAAGAGTCGGAAAGAGTACCAGTCATAGAGATTGAGCAGCCATTTCCGGACCGGTTGGGAAAATTCCAGACAGACGAACCGGCCGCCCGGCTTCAAGACTCGTCGGATCTCGGTGAATGCCTGCATCAGGTTTCCGACATTTCGCATGCAGAAGCCCGTCGTTACGACATCGAACGTCTGGTCGGGAAACCCCAACTGTTCTGCATTCGCCTCGAGACAGGTAATCCGCTTCGTTAGTTTGCGCGCGGCGATTTTTTTCAATCCTTCCACGAGCATGGCATGGTTCAAATCGGAGGCGATGACCAATCCCTCCTTGCCCATCCGAGGTTCAACCAAAAGCGCGAGATCCGCCGTGCCGGATCCGACGTCGAGGGCCCGTCCAGCCGTGGCAATCGGTACATACGACGCTGTGATTTTTTTCCATCGGTGGTGGAGTCCGAAGCTGAGGAGTGTGTTGTTCAGGTCGTAGACTCGCGCAATGGCGGTGAACATCCGTTGCACGGCCTGTTCACGTGCCGATCCGGTCCAAGTCGAGATCGTGCGGGCGGGCGCCAACGGCTGACGCTGTTCCTGCGTCACGGACTCCTCCACAGAGAGCATGGCAGTCGTGGTAACACCCAGTTTCCGCCTTTGTCAAGGCGATGAGACCGGATGGTATAATCCGCTTCTTATGTCCGGCTCGATCATTATCAAAGGCGCCCGCGAGCACAACCTCAAGAATATCGACGTGACGATTCCACGCGACAAGCTCGTTGTCATCACCGGCCTGAGCGGTTCGGGTAAATCTTCGCTTGCGTTCGACACCATCTATGCCGAAGGGCAACGTCGGTACGTCGAGTCTCTGTCGGCCTACGCGCGTCAATTTCTCGAGCAGATGGGGAAACCCGACGTCGATTCGATTGAAGGGCTTTCCCCCGCGATCTCGATCGAGCAGAAAAGCACCAGCCACAATCCCCGTTCCACGGTCGGTACCGTGACGGAGATTTACGACTACCTTCGGCTTCTCTTTGCGCGGGTTGGTCGCCCATATTGTTTCCAGTGCGGCGAGGAAATCACTGCGCAAACCGTCCAACAGATGGTCGATGCGATCAGTGCCCTACCGGAGGGGAGCAAGTTTCAAGTGCTCGCTCCGATCGTGCGTGGGCGGAAGGGCGAATATCGGAAAGAACTCCTGGACATGCGCCGGGCCGGCTATGTGCGAGCCAGAGTCGATGGTCAGTTGGTCGATCTGGGTGATGAGATCGCCCTTGATAAACAGAAGAAACATACGATCGAAATCGTGGTTGACCGATTGGTCATGAAAGCCGGCGATGCCCTCATGCGTCGGTTGGCCGATTCCGTGGAAACCTCGCTGAAATTGGCGGGAGGGTTGGTCGGTGTCTTGAGGGAAGACGGGAGGGTGTCCCTCTACAGCGAAAAACTCGCCTGCATCAAGTGCGGTGTCAGCTATCCGGAGATCACGCCCCGCGTGTTCTCCTTCAACAGTCCGCACGGTGCTTGCCCGGCCTGCGACGGGATCGGTTATGTCATGACGCCTGGATGCCAGGAGGAAGAAGATTTTACGTTGCTGGAGCCATGTGAGGTCTGCAAGGGTGCGAGGCTCAGGCCGGAAAGTCTGTCGGTCAAACTCGCGAAACAGTCGATTGCGGAAGTCACGCAACTCTCGGTTCGCGCCGCCGCAGATTTTTTTCTCTCGCTCAAGCTCACCGATCGCGAGTTGGTCATCGCGCATCGAATCCTCAAGGAAATTCGCGAGCGGCTCGGCTTTCTGGTCAATGTTGGTCTCGACTACCTGACCTTGGATCGTGCTGCGGCCACCTTGTCCGGCGGTGAAGGCCAGCGTATCCGGCTCGCGACCCAGATCGGGTCCGGTCTGGTCGGGGTGCTCTACATTCTCGATGAACCGTCGATCGGTCTGCATCAACGGGACAACCGACGCCTGCTGCAAACTCTTCTGCGGCTTCGCGACCTCGGCAATACGGTGGTTGTGGTCGAGCATGATGCGGAGACGATGGTGGTGGCGGATCATTTGTTGGACATGGGGCCCGGTGCGGGATCGCACGGAGGACAGGTCATTGCACAGGGGACGCCGAAAGAGGTGATGGCGAACGACAATTCCTTGACCGGCCAATATCTCAGAGGCGTCCAGATGGTCAGCCTGCCTCGTCGACAGCGCAAGCCGAAGGGGATGTTGTCGATCGTTGGGGCCAAGAAGCACAACCTGAAGGGCATCACAGCCAAGATTCCGCTGGGACTTTTCACCTGTGTGACCGGCGTGTCCGGTTCGGGCAAAAGTACGCTGGTGCTCGAAGTGCTGTTCCACTCACTCTCGCAGCTGCTGGGCAGACAGCAGTCAGCTGTCAGCTCTCAGCCTACCTCTCGTCACGCCTCGCGCATCACGCTTAACGAGGGAAAGACAAAGAGCGCACATAGGAGAGCGGCGGTGTTGGATGGTTGCAAAGAGTTGCTCGGTGTTGAGGCGCTCGACAAGGTGATCGATATCGATCAATCGCCGATCGGCCGGACGCCCCGTTCCAACCCGGCAACCTATACGGGTCTGTTCAGTTTCATTCGGGATCTCTATTCAAATCTGCCGGAGTCGCGCGTGCGGGGGTACAAGCCCGGCCGCTACAGTTTCAATGTGAAGGGCGGCCGCTGCGAAGCCTGCCAGGGCGACGGCCTCATCAAGATTGAGATGCATTTCCTGCCGGATGTCTATGTCACCTGCGAAGTCTGCAAAGGACAGCGATACAACCGCGAGACCCTAGAGATTCATCACAAAGGCAAAAGCATTGCCGATGTGCTGAACTTGACGGTCGATGAGGCACTGGAATTTTTCGAGCACATTCCCTACATCAAGCGGAAGCTCGAAACGCTGCACGACGTCGGCCTGCATTATGTAAAACTCGGCCAATCGGCGACCACGCTGTCGGGCGGTGAAGCGCAACGGGTCAAGCTCTCGCGCGAACTCTCGAAACGGCCCACCGGCAGGACTCTCTACATCTTCGACGAACCGACCACCGGTTTACATTTCGCAGACGTGCAGCGCTTGTTGGACGTCCTGGACCGCCTCGTGGACGCCGGCAATACCGTGCTCGTGATTGAGCACAATCTTGACGTGATCAAGAATGCCGATTGGATCCTTGATCTCGGACCGGAAGGCGGCGACCGAGGTGGGGAAATTGTGGCCGAAGGCCCCCCGAAAGAGATTGCAAAGTCCAAACGATCGTATACGGGACAGGTATTGAGAGAAGCTGGAGTCGCGTAGGAGCTGATGGCTCACAGTAGAATCGATTCCAGAGAGTCGGAGTTCGTACCACACGCCACTAGCCACACACGCTTTTCATAGGAGGCCCATGCATACGATTGCCTTGCTGACTATTTCGAACATCTTCATGACTGTCGCGTGGTATGGCCATCTCAAGTACAAGGATGTGCCGTTGTGGCAGGCGATTGTGGTTAGCTGGTTGATCGCCTCCGTCGAGTATTGCTTCCAAGTACCGGCGAATCGGATCGGGCATTATGAATTTACGGCAGCCCAATTGAAAACCATTCAGGAAGTGATTACCCTCATCGTGTTTTGCGCCTTCTCGGTCCTGTATCTCAAAGAGCCGCTCAAGTGGAATTATCTGGCCGGCTTTGGCTTGATGGTCGGAGCCGTGTTTCTGATCTTTAAGGAGTGGTAATCCATGGCCACGAAGAAACCAGAGTCGGTGCGCACGAAGGCACTCCCAAAGACGGTCGCGGCTCCGTCGGGTAGTGGATCAGCCGAGGACTTCGAAAAGCTCGGCGTCTTCTATCTCGGCCGTCCTTATGATCTGGCTGTGAAGCGGACGAAACCAGGCTGGCTGCTCTACGACTCGAAGGATCTGGTCACTCACGCGGTCTGTGTAGGAATGACCGGGAGCGGAAAGACCGGCCTCTGTATCGGATTGCTGGAAGAAGCGGCCATCGACGGCATTCCTGCCTTGATCATTGATCCCAAGGGCGATCTTGCAGACTTGTTGTTGACCTTCCCGCAATTGCGCGGTGAAGACTTTGCCCCCTGGGTGAACGAGGACGATGCACGCAAGAAGGGATTGACTCCAGCTGAATACGCCAAGAGGCAGGCTGAACTGTGGAAGAAAGGCTTGGAGGATTGGGGACAGAGCGGCGAGCGGATTCAGAAGCTGCGCGACGCTGCCGATGTGGTCGTGTATACACCAGGCAGCAGCGCCGGTATTCCGGTGTCCATCCTCAAGTCGTTTGCCGCGCCGTCCCACGAAATTCTGGATGATGCCGAGATGCTGCGTGAACGGATCAGCACGACAGTTACGAGTCTGTTAGGTCTCATCGGCATCGATGCCGATCCCATTAAGAGTCGCGAGCACATTCTTCTCTCGACCATCCTCGACCGCACATGGAGGACAGGGCAGGATCTGGATCTCGCGACGCTGATTCAACAGATTCAGTCTCCGCCCATCAAGAAGGTCGGCGTGCTCGATCTCGACTCGTTTTACCCATCAAAAGACCGCTTTGCGTTGGCCATGCAATTAAACAATTTACTGGCGGCGCCGGGCTTTCAGGCCTGGCTTGAGGGCGAGGCGCTCGACGTTGGACAGATGCTGCATTCTCCGGGAGGGAAGCCGCGATTGGCGATTTTCTCGATCGCGCATTTGAACGACGCAGAACGGATGTTTTTTGTGACGATGCTCTTGAGCCAGGCCCTCGGCTGGATGCGCGCGCAGTCAGGCACAACAAGCTTGCGCGCGATTCTCTACATGGACGAGATCTTCGGCTACTTCCCGCCGGTCGCGAATCCGCCGTCGAAACAGCCGTTACTCACGTTGCTGAAACAAGCGCGGGCATTCGGGCTCGGCATCGTGTTGGCGACACAGAACCCGGTCGATCTGGATTATAAAGGATTGGCCAACACCGGAACGTGGTTCATAGGGCGATTGCAGACCGAGCGGGACAAAGCTCGAGTGCTTGAAGGATTGGAAGGAGCCGCGGCGAGTTCGGGAAAGAAGTTCGACAAGCGGGGGATGGAGCAGGTTTTAGCCGGACTGGGCAACCGAGTCTTTCTGCTGAACAATGTCCACGAAGATGCACCGGAACTTTTTCAGACGCGATGGACGCTGTCGTATCTCAGCGGGCCGCTGACGCGGTCTCAGATCAAGACGCTGATGGACTCAATCAGACATGAAGCGTTAAGCGTGAAACGTGAAGCGTCTGAGACAGCATCTTCCACTCCGACCGCATCACGCCTTACGCCTCACTCCTCACGCCCAGTGCTGCCACCGGATGTTCCGCAGGAGTTCGTGCCGGTTCGTGGCAGTCAGCCAGGCGGGAGCACCCTGATCTATCAGCCGATGTTGCTGGGGGTATCGCAGGTGCGGGTATCGGACAGCAAAGCTGGGATAGATGTTACTGAGGACGTCACGATTCTCGCGCCCATCACGGATGGCCCGGTCGCGGTTGATTGGGACCATTCCATTGGAACCAGTATTGCGGTGGCTGATCTGGAATCGTCGCCCATGGACGGCGCACAGTTCGGGGCTGTGCCTGCCGCTGCGAGCAAAGCCAAGAATTACGAGACCTGGAACAGGGATTTTTCCGGGTGGCTGTTTCGAACCCAAAAAGCCGAATTGCTTAAGAGCCCGAGCACGAAAGAAGTCTCGAAGCCCGGCGAACCTGAACGGGACTTCCGCGTGCGGTTACAGCAATCCGGTCGTGAGCAACGGGACAAGCAATCGGAAAGCCTGCGCCGGAAGTATGCACCGAAAATTGCAGCGCTCCAGGATCGCATCAGACGCGCCGAACAGATGGTCGAGCGGCAGCAGGCCGAGTCGCGATCGAGTCAGGTGCAAGCGGCGATCTCGGTCGGTGCCACAATCCTCGGGGCGTTCCTCGGCCGGAAGGCGATCAGCGCCACGAATATCGGCAAGGCGACGACGGCGATTCGGGGAGCGGGCCGCGCGATCAAAGAATCGCAAGAGGTTGGGCAGGCTCAGGAAAACGTAGCGGCGTTGCAACGCCAGCTCGCCGATTTGGAAGTCCAGTTCAAATCAGAAGCGGATGCACTGTCTGTCGCGACCGATCCGTTGAATGAGAAGCTCGAGACGATCTCGCTCAAACCCATCAAGTCAAACATTACTGTGAAGCTCGTGGCCCTAGCGTGGACACCGTATTGGCGTGACACGAAGGGTACAACAACACCTGCGTGGGTGTGAGTACCTTCCGGCCCGATCGTTATGCGCCCGTCGGTCCGCTGTGGCTGTGGAGTTCTTCGAACATCTGGTGGAGCCTGTGGGGTCGGGACTTCAGAGCCGATGAAAAGACTTCCTCGACAATATGCTCACCGAGTCGCCGGTACGATTCGAACTGTGACTCGTCGAAAAACTGGTCTGAAGTCGGTTCGTGCGGGAATTGGCTATGATGGGCGGCATATTCCAGCACATCGACCGGCTCATTATCGGTCAGCGAGGGTTTCAGGTAGATCAATGTTCCGTCTGAACTATCGTGGTCCACGCGAGTGTAGTGGATGGTTCCAACGGCGTAGTGGCCGCTGCACCGTCCGTTCTGTTTAAGCGGCTTCAGCCGATTCAGCTTGATCGTGATATCGATCCCGAGATCGATCCGGATTTTCCGGATGGCGTTGCCGAGGTCTTGAAATTCCATTTTCTCATCGCACCCGGCGTCGCTGACGAGAATACAGTGACACCGACGCAGCACCATCTCGTAAAGCCCCAAGTTTTCAAAATGTCCTCCGTCGGACAAATACACGTACCGCTTCTGGTCATCCGTTAATCCAAACGCTTCCGCGAGCAACGGTCCCACCGCGAATTCAGGGCATGAACGATCGTACGTCTGGTTACCGGCTTCACCGGAATTTCCCAGCCACCACCCCAGCCTGACGTTGAACAGAGTGAGCAGAAAGGTGACAGCAGGCGACGAATGATACCCCATGTTCGGGCTGGCCGCCGCTCCAGAAACCGCCAGCGCGGTTCCCATCGTGATGGCCTGATTGACGGCGGGATTCCTTCCATACTCCGACGATCGGCGATATCCGGGTTCAATCGCGGAACTGCCGCAATGCAGCGGGCTGACCGTGAACGACTCCGCCTTCCGGTGTTGCCAAGAGAGCTTGTCTGTGTGTACGAGATTCAGCGCGATGTTGATGACGGGCATCGGCTTTTGAACCGGGCCACCCCTCGACACCAGCTCGCTCATCTCAAGATTGTCGTTGGAATCGAACCCCGTAAACGGGTTGGGAGTTCGTTGGTCCCCACGAGAAGCGCCTAAGTAGGCCCGAATGAGCCGGTTGCGATACATCGAATGGAGTGAAAATTTATTGATGTTGATGAAGAACGACATCAGCACACTGAAGAGCGCCATTCCGACGATAAATTCGCCGACCTCGAACCACGACGCGTCGTGAATGATCGCGACGTTTACTCGCGCCAGCGCTGCCAGGATCAAGGCGACCGTGAAGGGCGCCAATAAGAGGAGGTAGCATTTCGTCCCGAGTCGCTTCCACCACACCGACTGTTCAGAAGCAGGGTTTGCGTCGGTCTTCGCGCTGAAACCGAACAGGAGAGTGAAGAGTCCCGCGAGTCCCCCAGCCGATTGAATCCATCCAGGAAGTTGATCCAGTACCCATGGGCCGAACAGAACGATGCCGGTCGCACCCATCCAGCAGACACTGCCGATCAAGACCCAGGCCCCAGAGCGAGCCCACCATTCACGATCGTCGTCGCCGGTGAATCGGCTCGCGAGTCCGATAAAGAGGGTGGCTGCTAAGAGAAAGAGAGAGAGGAAGGTCGGAACAGCGGCCACGGCAAACCAATCCGCATAACTCGAACCGGGGGCAAGCGGCGTGAGCTTCGCCAGCGCAACCCAGAGCAACCCTCCCCCTATCAAGCCACTCAGCATGATCGCGAGGAGTTCAAGCGAGCGCCATCCGTTCAGCAAGGGTCGACGAAGCGCCGCTCCCGCGATGAGCCAGGCAGCAACGTGCATCGTCGCGGCCCCGAGCGCCAGCGTAAAAAGACTCGAAAGTCCGAAGGCTGTGAGATCGTCAAGGTTGTGTCCGGACCGGCGATACCATTCCCAGGAGATCGTCAGCAGGCTCACCGAGACCAGGAGCGGCACGAGAGAAATCGATAAAAATGCCCGTTGCGTTTCAATCCATCCCCATTTCTTGTTCTTGCGAGGCCATAACTTCCCTAGGCTTGGGCGGCACAGGTGCAGATAGACCAGGCTTAGAAGCAGCAGCAGGTTGCCCAAGGTGACGAACGTGAGCATGAGATGCGGTGACGCATGGGCACCGAGTGTGGCCCGGTAGAAGGTCGGAAGAGCCAGGAATGCGAGGAGGAATGGAACCAGGACCAGCCAGTTAAGAATGAGATTCCTGAGGTATGTTCCTACGAGGGTCCAGGAATCGGCCGACATGAGCCCCAATCGTGGGCTGAGGTAATTGCTGTAGTTGCGCAACCAACATACGGGCCCCGGCTCAGGCGACGAAGCATTCTGCCGTATCCCTCCCAACTGTGCAGAGACCGCGTTGACGCCGCCGGCCTCCCGACGAATCCAGGCTGCCAACCAGCTTCCAATATAGCCGCCGCCTGACACAGTGGATTGATAATCGAATTGGCCGAGCAGATTGAAGCGTGCCAGCCCTTGGAGCACGCCCAGCCCGAACGTCGCGCTGCGGATGCCGCCGCCGGAGAAGCAGAGCGCGGAGCGTGTTGGTGCGTGTTGATGGATGGATGTGTAGGCCTTTGCAAGTCGTTCGGATTCTGATGCCGTCTCAGGAAAAGTGATCTGAGCGCCGTGCAGCGCCGTACATTCGTCCGCCAACACCCGGCTTAAGTGAAATGGGCCATGATCAGACGATGTGTTTCTCATGAGCGCCCTCCATCGGAACTACTCGGAGTCACTGCGTCGAACGGTAATTCAGCGATGAACTACGAGGACTGCTGGAGAAAATTCACGATCCGTTGCCGCTGCTTGGCCACCACTTTCCTGGCCGAAGCGATGAGCAACGCCGCATGACATTGGTTCTCGATCTTGAACAGGGTCGGCACCTGTCTGACGGTCCGCTTGATCTCGTCGGGTGTGAGGGTTTTCGGACAGCCATCCGGAATCGGATCATCCTTCGTCCATTCGGCCTCTGTATGTCGAAGGATGATGAGTTTCAAATGGTCGTAGTCCGGGAGCAGCGTACTCTCGGTCCGCAGACTGTGCCACAGCATCGCCTGATAGGCATTCGCCCGTTCCTCCATAATCCCCACGATGCGCGAAGGATCGTCGGCGAAGACTTCAAACCCCTTTTCGTTGTTGTTGAGGTCTGCGTCGCCCTCGTCAAACTGAAAGGAAGCGTCGATGACCAGGATCAACCCCCGTTTGGCGGCGGGGTGTTGCGGGCGGAGTTTATTGAGGAACAAGGTCGTCAATGATTCGGTGCCGAGGTTGTCATAGAGTCCACCATCACCGACGTGGGTATAGGTCGTAGCTCCGGTTACCTGATAGGTGACAGGCCCGACCACCGGAGGAAAGGAGGCGGATGTCACGACAGCGAGCGAGATGGGAAGGCTTTGATGGTCCATCTGGACATCTTCGAAGGTCTGCGGCAGGAACTGGTTCTTGGCTCGCTCGACACTCTTATCGAAACTGGCCTTTCCTTCCGGGGTGAACTGCTGTCCTTTTTCCACCAGTTTGGCGCGCAGTTCTTGCGTGAAATCATAGGCGAAATCCGAGGGAGGCAACGTCGTCATCACCAACCGCCGCCCGGTATTGTAGATCGTTCCGTTCAAGATGATTTGCGGTGCATCGCCCCGGCGTTCCCGCTCGTACAGTCCGGCGAAGGTCACTCCGCCGAAAAATCTCGACTCCCATACATCGGCAAAGGAATAGGCGAACTTGGTGGGATTCGCCACGCGAAAATTTACCAACTGCCGCACCAGCGCCTGGAACTGAAAATTCTGCTGCATGTCCTCTTTAAACGACGTAAAGAATTGCCGATAGATGGGAGACAATCCTTCGTTTGCCAACACAGCTTCGGACTTGGCGGGTTTCTTCACGGCAAAATAGGCCGTGGCCAGACTGCCGCCGGAGACGCTCGACATGTGGGTCACCAGTTCCAAGGCGCTGCGTTCCTTTCCATCGCGCGCGACGCGGATCTCAGCCAGGGCTTCCAGTGCACCGGCGGCGAACGTCGCGGCTCGGCTGCCTCCGCCTGAGACGGCCAATCCGAGGAGGGTTTCCTGATCGGCCAACGGTGCGAAGACGGGAGTTGTGGTGGTGGGATGCGCCGGAAGCTGGTGAATTTTCGCAAAACAGCCGGTGAGTGTCAGCGTGAGCGTTAGTCCCAGAGCGAACAGGACGTTCATGGTGGTTGGTCTCCTCTGATGGGTGATGATCAGTCCATGCTTGGTGTCACCGCGTCGCGGCGGGACCCGCAGGTGCCTCGGTCCTGGTGTCAGTATGATCCATGACTTGTGGCTTTCCCTTTGTGACTCGGAAATAGCAGAAAGCTTCGTGTTCGGCTAATTTTTTGGCAAGCACGCCACCCGCTGTTTCCACGGCGGCGGCCAATGTCTCGTTGTTGGTCCCGAACACCCCGGCCCCACGGACCGCCTTGCCGACGGCCGATGTGACAATTGCTTCGGCGAGCATCGCGTCACGCGCCACGCGCGCAAATTGATCGTATGAAATGGGTGGATGGTCTGGGTCAATACGTGGGTAGGGGCGTTCATCGCGGCTCCATTTAACTTTGAGTGCGGTGGCTTCCTGGGTCGCCGGGACTCGGAAGGCGGCGTCCATGAGGGCTTCCAAAAAGATCCGCACCAGGTCAGATGCCACGCGTCGTGAGTCGACCGAACTTGCGTGGAAGCGAACGGTTGGCTCCTGCTTCACTGGATCCATAGAGACGGTGATCTCTGAAGAAAGCCCGGGGAAAGTGAATGCGTTACCGTTGCAGTCGACGAACCCAGCTGAGACCACCTTGAACACTCCTTGGATTCCGGATCCTGTCTGGGTGGGCTGAGTGCGGAATTGAATGTCTCCGAAATACGCCTTGTTATAGGCGAGGAGGAGTTGGGCGAAGAGGGAATTGTCTTGAGCCAGTCGGTCTTCGTCGATCCGGAATCGAGCATGGAGGCGTTTCCCCATTTCGGCAATGCGAATGAGACGGCCTATGTCAACTTTCCGTTCCGCCGGATCATTCATGTCACGGATCAAGTCCAGTAGCGCGCTGATGTCCTCATCGGCCTTCAGCTGGGGACTATCGGCCACTGCTGCTTCGACCGCGGGCAGGGCAGGTGCTGCGGACGGAGCTTGCCCACTAACGGCTACTGAAGGAGTGGCAGACACACTTTCGGCTGTTTGGTCCTGATAGCCCTGCCGGCTGCAGCGTAGGAACTGTTTTGCAAGCTCGGTGTTCCCCTTGACCTTCTCATAGAATCCGGATTGTTCGCTCAGCTGCAGAATGGGAGAGGCGCAACCGGCCAAAAAGATGAGTGTTGCGAGAGCGGATCGGGATAAGGGAGCTGAGCAATGCATCAATCACCTCTTTAATCGGCTGAGAGAGACTTTTAGCGAACTCCCTACCGCATATGCCCGCAGCATGGAATGTGAAAGCAACGGGCATGCCGACAATAATTCCGTAAACGAATAGTGGAAATTGGGCAAACTTGGATTCAGCAGGAAACAAATTGAGATCGGATGATCAAAAAAGATACATGCTGTATTGATTCTGATTCCCCACTGAGTGTTTCTTGTCCTTCTGCATGATCTTATCGGTCCAGGCCAGGAGAATAGCAGACCCGAGAAAAGTCATGTGGATGAAGATTTTCCATTAAATGTGCTTGGGATTTTCATTGGCGATATCGACAAACGCCTTCAGGAGGTGAATGCTTGAGATGCCAATGAGCAATGCGGCGAGTTTCACCTTGATCGTTCCAGGGTCGATATGGCTTAACCAATCCGGCCGGTCTGGGTGGCCGTCCAGATTCAATCTGCTGACGAAGGTCGCGTAGCCGCCGATCACCACCATGGTCAGAAGGTTGGCCACCAGTGTGACGTCGATCAACCCCAACACTCTCAGCATGGATACTGTCTCATGGGGTTCCCGGATATGAACGATCATCTCTCACAATTCAGCGAGGAATTTATAGGCATACAAGAGCTCCGCGATGATCAAGCCTCCGTAGAGCGGAGCCTGGATCCACCGGCTGGCGAACACGATGTTTTCGAAAAGGTTTTCGACCCTCGTTGATGGGGACAGAGAACGCTGAGTGGCTGGAAGACCGGCCTGTGTTAGCTTGCTCACCGAAGTCGTATCCTAGAGAGCAAACACGAGGCTGTCAATGAGGTTGTGTTGCGCGCATCGATACGATTTCGAATGGCACACGGAGGCAAGACGGACCTCTAGGAAATCGACTCGTCGAGTTCAGGATTGCGGTCAGTCGTCGCTCTCCGAGCGAGAAGAAATTTATCGATAGAGACTAGAAAAAGAAACGGGCGACCCTATCGAATTAGATGGTGGTCGAGCGCATACCGAATGAGATCGGCGGTTGTTTTGAGATGCAGTTTATCGAGCAACCTCGCTCGATAGGTACTGACGGTTTTCATGCTCAGTTTCAGCTGGTCGGCGGTCTCCTTTATCGAGAGGCCTTGGGCGAGCTTGCTGAGGACATCGAACTCTCGACCGGACAACGTGTGATGGGCAGGGATTGCGGGATGGTCCCTACTAAGGCTGTCAGCGAGGTGTTCAGCAAGGAACGCGCTCACGACCATGCGTCCCTTGAGCACTTGCTTGACGGCGGCGACCAACTCATCCGGAGCACTCTGCTTCGTCAAGTAGGCCGACGCACCGGCTTGCAGGGCGCGGAGTGCATATTCTTCCTCGGGGTGGAGGCTCAAGATCATCACGGGAAGAAGCGGATAGTCTGTCTTCAGCGCGCGGAGGATCTCCAGCCCCTTTCGGTCCGGCAGATTGAGGTCCAGAATGACGACATCCCACGGTTCTTTCTTCACAGCGGATAGGGCGCCCTTGCCGGAATCTACCTCGCCGATCTCAATCCGGTGGAAGGCGTCGGTAAGAATTTGTGCCACTCCTCGGCGCACGACAGCGTGGTCATCGACGATCAATATCTTCATCGGACCTTTTCCTCCGGAGATATGAGTAGAGAGGTTTTGGGGAGGGCAATTCGCGCCGTCGTCCCGACTCCCGGTGCGCCACTGATCGTGAATAACCCGCCCAGCAGTGCTGCCCGTTCCTCCATGCCTCGCAGACCAAGAGATCCGGACTGTGTAATTTGATGCGCGGAGATCCCTGTCCCGTTGTCTGTGAGTTCCAACAGCAACTGATCGTCGGTTTCGGACAACCTGATTTGGACCGCTGAGGCTTGGGCGTGGCGGATCACGTTGGTCAAGAGCTCCTGGACGGATCGAAACAACGCCGTGGAAGATTCATTCGACAGCTGCGCCTGGGCAATTTCTGAACCGATGTCGACCTCGCTCGCAATACCTGTTCTCCTGGAAAAATCCTTGGCGAGCCACTCCAGAGCCGGGATGAAACCGAGATCGTCCAACATACCGGGCCGGAGCGACGTCGCGGTTTCGCGGACGGAATCGATTAAGGCATCCACGGATGCCTTGAGGCCTTGCGTTTTTTTCACAAGCGGTCTACCCGCCGTTGCGGGCAGGACACGGGCCAGTCTTGTGCCCAGCCAGGACAAATCAAGCTTCATCCCGGTCAAGGCCTGTCCGAACTCATCGTGCAGCTCTCGGGCAATCCGCTGTCGCTCCGTTTCCCTGGCGGTTTCCAATCGGTGCGTCAGATCCCGCAATTTACGATAGGCTGATCGGAGTTCCTCTTCTGCTTGTTTGCGTTCGGTGATATCTTCAGAGATGCCGACCAAGTACTGTGGCTGACCGCTCTCGTCGTAGAGAGGAAGTTTTTTCGTGTGGAGGTGCCGAAGGCCCTTCACTTTGGTTTGGATCGGCTCATCGGGAATGTCCAGTAACTGACGGCTATCGATCACGGTGCGATCCTTGTCGGTGAAGAAATCGGCCTGCTCCTTCGGGAAGAAATCGTAGTCGCTTTTTCCGAGCAGCTCGTTCCGCGACCGGCCCAACAACTCTTCTCCGGCTTTGTTGAACCGCACGAATCGCAAATCTTTCGTGTCCTTCACGAACACCATGTTCGGAAGATGATCTAACACCGATGAGAGGAACGATTCGGACCTTCGGACCTGCTCCTCTGCCTGTTTGCGCGCAATGGTTGCCGCAAGACCGTTGCAGGCCGATTCCAGCGTCCAGAGCATCAGTTCGGACAAGGGGGCCCTGGAGAATACGGCCATGACGCCGAATACCTCGCCTTCGATGACCAATGGGAATCCGGCGAACGATTGGAGATTGTTGGTCCTCAACCACTCTTTGTTAGGAAGTCGTTCATCATCGAGGACGTCGTTGGTGTACATGACGCCCATCCCCTGCGCAATCTGTCCGATCTTGAGCGCGCCCAGCGGCACACGCCGATACTCGCCGGTGAGATTTGTGGACAGGCCGGCACTGGCTTTGAGATGGAGGCACTGTCTTCGGTCAACGCACTGGTCTGCTTTCAGGCACGTTCCGCAAAGGTCGCCGGGCGCCACCGTCCAGATTCGCACGAGCGCCGCCTCTAGGTAATGGACGACTGTATCCGAGCAGTGACGAAGAATGTCCTCTGTGGACATCTCACGATTGAGCATCGAGCTCATTTCTGCCGCGAAACTCGACAGGCGCGCGCGCTCAGCAAGCTCCTCCTCGGCCCGTTTCCGATCGGTGATGTCCGTCGCAATCCCCCCGATGGCGGAGATCTGACCGGAGGTGTCGCGCAAGGGGAATTTCACGACGATGCTTGTATGAAGGCCGTCGGCATGCCACGCGAGTTCTTCAAACTCTTTGCCCTCTCCCGAGGCGAGGATCTGGCGATCGTTACACTGAAACTGATCAGCCTGCTCCCGTGGAAACAGATCGACATCCGTCTTGCCCAAGACACTTCCCCGCTCAAAGTGGAAGACTTCCTCGAACCGGCGGTTCACATACAGGTATCGACCGTCCGTCCCTTTCACAAACGCCAGATTCGGTGCATGGTCGAGGAAGGCGCGCAGCCGCTTATCGCTCTCTCGAAGGGCATTTTCGACCCGTTTGCGTTCCATCAACTGTTCTTTCAGCACCGCATTCAATTCGGCTAACTGTGCGGTTCGCTCTCGCACCCGCTGTTCCAACTCGACATGAGCTCGCTGGAGGGCTTCTTCGGCCCGCTTACGGTCGGTTATGTCGTTCCCGACCGTGACAATGCACGGTGTTCCTTTCAGGTCGATCAATTCCGACGAACAGAGGAACAGGCGAAGCTCGCCCTGCTTCGTTCGAAGCGTGACTTCAAGATTCTGGACGGCTCCCTGCGATCGCAACAGTTGGACAAAGCGTGCGCGATCCTCGGGGTTCGGCCAGATCTGCAGGTCTAACGTGCTCGTTCCCAAGACTTCCTCACGGCTGAACCCGAATAGAGCCAGGCAGGCATCATTCGCGTCCAGGCAGACCCCGCTCTCCAGTTCGGTGACCCCGATGGGATGAGGGCTGGAGCGAAACGCCTTTTCGAATCGTTCTTCGCTCTCTCGTAGTGCTGCTTCAGTCCGCTTGTTCTCCGTCACATCCTCAGCGATACCCGCGATACGGTAGATCTGACCCTGGTCATTCAAGACGGGGAAGGCACGGTCATGAATCCAGCGCACGGACTCGTCCGGAGTGAGGATCCGGTATTCCTCGTTATAGGTGCCGGTCGATTGTTTGGTGATGACGGCGTGCCAGATACGCTCACGGTCGTCAGGGTGAATGGCCTCAGCCCAGGATGCGGGGATGGCATACAAACTCTCATAGGAGCGTCCCCAGATCGCCTCGTATCCAGGACTGATGTACAAAACCTGGCTCTTCGCCGGATCGCTCAGCCAAAAGACTTCGCGGATCGACTCAGCCAGTTGGCGGAAACGCCGGTCGCTTTCGTCACTGGCCTGCCGCGCCAGATCATGGGCCTGTGCCGTGAGGTTCAACGAGCGTGCGGTCCACCAGAGAAGGATAAACAGAGCTACTGTGGCCAAGGTGGCGAAAAGAGCAACACCCAGCGCTTCCTCATAGAAGCCCTGGCGTTCACCCGCGAGGCGGATCCATCCGATCGCGGGTAATAGGAAGAGCACTCCAGGCAGGAGGCGCCTGAGCATCTGTCCACCGGCCTGTTCGCTCGTCATAACGCCCATGAGTCCGTGGTCGGGGTGGAGAAACAGGAGGCCAACACCGACGGCAAGCAGAGTCAGCGAGGTATGCAACGCCATGGCGGTATACTGACCAATTCCGTAGAGAAGCGTTTCTTGATAAAGGTATCCAAGGAGGGCGATGAATGCGAACAGGACCCCGCCGAGGGTCAGACTCTCGCGCAGGTGGGAATTTCGATGAGACTGGGTTCTATTGAGAATGAGGGCTGTGCCAAACAGAAAAAAACAGAGGGCGGTATTGAGCCCCATGCGACCGGGGAACCAAGGACCGCTCGTTGTCAGCGATTCCTGGAAGAGCCACTGATCGAATCCCGGATTCCAACCGAGTACATATTCAACGATCGTGAGGCCGCCGATGGTCGTTACGACGAAGGCACTGCTCTGAGCCACGCACAATGCGGTTCGCGTTCGCTTCTGCGACGACAGGAACCACAAGGCACAGCCGATCAGCACAAACGCCAGCGCGGCATTGGGCTTCATCGAGATCAAGCCCGGAACAAGACTTTTTAAGGAAATGCTGTCTACGGCCCAGCCAAGGAGGACTAAGAGACCGACGAGCAGAGAGAACAGACCGACGGCTGCGGGGATTGGGTTGGGACGCGAACGAAGTGCCGTTGAAGGATTCACGTCAACTCGCGTGTGAACAATGGTTGCGGCAGGATGAAAGGAACCGAGACGTTTGTCAAGATCAGGCCGCCGAGCCTCTTGGATTGTTCTACAGAGTGCCTATTCGGGACGGGTGGCGTCCGAGGTTGACCTCCGCACATAGAAGGCGGCGGCCTGGGAACGTCGGGAAATATGGAGTTTCGAAAAGAGATTAGCCAGGTAGTTTTTCACGGTCTTTTCGCTGAGCTGCATGGCCTCGGCAATTTCTTTGTTGGTGTGACCTTCGGCGATCAGCGGCAGGAGACGCTGTTCTTGCGGAGAGAGCGACGGGGTCAAAGAGGTTTGGCCGGGACGGGAGAGGTTTTTAACCCAGGTTCTGGTTTGGTTCGTGAGACGAGGATCCAAGAGAGGCTTTCCGCTCGCGACGGTCCGCACCGCCCTCACGAGATTGTCAGATCCGATATCCTTCAGGATGTAACCCTGGGCACCTGACAGGACCGCAGCCAGGACACTGTCGTCGTCGGCATAACTCGTCAGGAACGCCACATTCGTGGTTGGACAGGCCGAGAGGATCTCACGGGCGGCATCGATCCCACTGCCGTCAGGGAGGCGAATATCCAACAAGGCGACGGTGGGCTTGAGTCGAACGGCGCCGGTGATGGCTTCGCGTTTCGTCGTTCCTTCGCCAACGACCCGGAACCCCGGTACCGCGTCCAGCAATGCACGTAGCCCGATACGGACGACTTCGTGATCGTCGACCAACAAGATGGTAACGAGGCTTTCCCGCTGAGGTCGCATACTTATCTCACAGGAAGATCCATGATAATTCTGGTGCCTTGGCCCGGCGCTGAATCGATCTTCAATCGTGCCCCCAACTTTTTCGCCCTGGTCCGCATGTTGGACAGCCCCAGCCCCTTCCGCGACCGGCTCGGTTGAAATCCGCGCCCGTTGTCCGTGATTTCCAACCGCAGTGTGCTCCGGTGCCGGTGAAAGGTAATGGTGCGACGACGAGCCTTCGCGTGTCTCAAGCTGTTGCTGATGGCTTCTTTCGCGATGCTGATGACGTCTCGACAATGATCGAGCGGTAGAGCAGCCGACGCCGCGGCGTCGATCGTGATGGCAATGTCTCCCGAACCGGTTGCCGTGAACGATCCGACCAGGGATCGAAGAGCCTGCTCGAAACTCCCGTCTGCCCGAGAGGACTTCTGCATGCGGGGGATGAAGCTTCGTACTTCATGGATGACACCGTTGAGCTGGGCGACGGACCCTTCAAGCCGCTTCGCGGTGGAGCGGGAGATCGGTTTGAGTCGGCCTTTCGTCGCTTCCAATCCCATGCCGACGGCGTACAGCGATTGGAGCACGTCGTCATGAAGATCTTGGCTGATCCGCTCGCGCTCATCCATCGCCTGCTTTCGTTCGGTGATATTTTCAACGACGGCGAGCAAGAGGGGGCCGACATGGCCCGGTAATTCGGTACTGGTGGTCTTGACGGCCACCCAGATGATGTCGCCGGGTTTCCTGACGTACCGTTTCTCATGCGCGTAGCCTGACCGTTTACCCTGGAAAAATTCGTCGGTTAGTACCAGATTCTCCGGCAGATCGTCGGGGTGGGTATAGAGGGCATAGGTGCTGCCGATGATCTCTGACTCCGTATACCCTGTCAGGGCGCAAAAGGCCTTGTTGGCACTCAAGATCCGCTTCTGCGCGTCCATGATGACCAATCCGACCGGCGCGTCTGCCACGAATCGATGGAGTCGCGCCTCGCTCTGCTGGAGTGCCTCTTCAGCCTGCTTCCGCTCCGAAATGTCCTCGATCACCTTGATGAAGTAGGTCGGGGTGCCGGAGGTCGAGCGAACCAACGAGACGGTCGAAGTAGCCCACAACCACACACCATCGTTTCTGCGATACCGTTTCTCCATCGAGAAGGACGGGCGTGTGCTGGTCATTAACTCATCCAGGAGTCTGAGGTTTAATGCCAAGTCGTCCGGATGTGTGATTTCGTGGAAGCTATGTTGACACAACGTTTTGGATGAATAACCCAGTGTCTGGCAGAGGCGGGCATTGGCGCGCAGAAATTGTCCGGTCAAGCTGAGCTGCGCAATGCCGACTCCTGCATGCTCGAACAGCGTTTTCCAACGCGCTTCGCTGTCGCGCAACGCAGCCTCAGCCCGTTTCTGTTCGGAGATGTCGCGGGCGAAGGCGAAGTTATACGCTTTGCCTTCGAACGTCGCGTAGTTGGCGACGACCTCCACGGGATAGAGCTCGCCGGTTTTCGTCCGGTGCATGGTCTCGAAGCGAAGCTGGCCCGTACGACGAAGTGCCTCCCAATGTTGGGGCCACGATTCCGTCTGATAATTCGGGTCCACATCTGCAACCGTCATCGACAACAACTCGTGACGTGTGTAGCCGAGTCGTTGACAGGCCGCGTCGTTGACGTACGCGAAGCGCGCCTCGCGGTCGATCCAGAAGGCAAGATCGGCAGCGCGATCCACCGCAAATTGCGTCAACCGCAGGGCCTCCTCGGCCTGTTTGCGTTCGGTGATGTCAACCGCAACCCCTCCGACGAGAATGGGAGACCCTTGTTCGTTAGGAATGGGGAATTTGCTGACGAGTGAGGCGTGATTTCCATCCGCCTGCGGTGCTGTTTCCACGGTCAAAATCGGAGCATTCGTCGAGAGGACCTGACGATCATTGGCCGTGAACTGGTTGGCGACAGGCCTTGGCCACACCTCGAAATCGGTTTTTCCTTTCCAATCCAGCAGCTTGACGTCAAAGGCTCGTTCAAACGCGCCATTCAGGTACACATACCGCCCGGCCGTATCTTTGATCCAGGCAAGGCCCGGCAGGTTTTCCATGAACGAGGCGAACAGCCGCTCGCTCTTGCTCCGTTGCTCTTCAAGCAGTTTTTGATCGGTGATATCGCGTGAGACACCGACGAGCCCGATCACGTTCCCTTGAGGATCCCGGTGCGGCGTCTTGATCGATGAAAACGTTCGGGGTTCTCCCTGGAATGGAATGACAGCCTCAAAGTGATGTTGTGACCCTCCGATCAGCACCTGCTGGTCATTCTCCATGAGTCGTTTGGCGGTTTCAGGCGGGAATAATTCTTGATCGGTTTTCCCGATGACCTCCTCCACCGGTTTACCGATGGTCTTTGCACCGGCGGCGTTGATGAGCCGGTATCGGCCCTTCGTATCTTTCATAAAAATCGCGTCGGTGGCGGTGTCGATGACGGCACGCAACAGACTCTCCTGTTGTTTCAATGCCCGTTCCGATTCCTGGCGGTCCTGCTCATGGCCGATCCATTGTGCCATCAGCAAGAGAAAGTCCTTGTCCGCATCGGTGAAACGAGTCGCGTACGGGGTGGGAGCGACGAAACAGATCGTCCCATGGATCGAATTGAGCCCGACCAGCTTCGTTCCGATATAACACTCGATCTCCAACGTCGTATAGCCAGGATGATTTCGCCACTCGGACGCCGAGGCCTGCTCGAAACAAACCGGCTCCTCCGCTGTGAGCGTGGCATGACAGTACGTCTGGTTGAGGGGGAGGACCGTACCGGCGACGATGTGTGTTTCTTGGGACGAGACATGGGTGATGACAAGGCTCTTGCCTTCGACGCGCGTCACGAGTCCGATGGGAAGTTTAAACCGACGGCAACCCAATTCCAGCATCGCTTGGATACGCTGGTCGAAAGTCAGCGCGGGTCGAGAGATCGTTTCCTGCAGTGCACGAATGGCCTGTTCGCTCTCTCGCAATGAGGCCTCGACCTGCTTGCGGGCGGTGATATCGGCCAGGAAGCCGATGGTGTCGGTGACAGTCCCATGTTCATTCTTCAGCACGGTTGCCCATAAGGAAATGTCGATCGGTATCCCATCCTTGCGGACTCGACGGAACTCCACGCCGGACACCGCTCCACTGGTGATCAGATCGTCCCACATGTGGCCCGATTCGTAATGCTGCGAGGGAGGCAGAAATGGAGTTGGTCGGCCCAACGTCTCGTCGGCGTGCCACCCAAACATGGCTTCAGCGGCTGGATTCCAGAGCGTCACCGTCTCGCTTTCGTTGTCGAGCGACATGACTGCGAGCGGACAAGCGTGGATGAGCGCTTGGAGTTTCTGAGCCGTGACGCGCAACTCCTCTTCGGCGGTCTTGCGCGTGGTAATGTCCTCGCAGACGACGAGGATGGTTGGTGATCCCGCCGCATCTCGGATGGTCCGTGCTGTTTCCCGAACCCAGAGGCGAGAGCCGTCCTTCCGAACCTTCTGCAACTCCCAGCCCATGGTGCTGTCGGAAGTGTGTCCACAAACGGTCAGTTGTCTGAGCACAGCGTGGTGGTCGGCAGGGTCGAAAATTTGCAAGACTGATTGGCCGACCAGCTCCTCGGGGGTATAGCCCAACTGTTCGGCGCCGTACCGGTTGAGCGAGAGAATCGTTCCGTCCATGGACAGAACGAACGCCATCGCAGGCGTGTCCTCGTAGAGAGTCTGAAAATGAACCTGACGTTCGCGCAGCGCGGCATCTGCGAGTCGCTGCTGCGCGATGGTCTGCTCAAGCTCGGCGACGCGCTGCCGCAAGCTGACGACGTCATCCGATGTCTGGCGTGACGTATCGATACGGGTATCCATGACACCCTCCTCCCGACGATGCGGAGGCGATTGTCTCTGTGACCCGCTCGGACTGCTGCGAGCGGTCCTGTGTGACGTACCACCGCCAACCGGCGGATAGGATAGAACCATTCCCTGCTGAATTGCTAGGGCGAAGAACATCTTGGGTAGGGTCGAACGGAGTGTTCGACGGAGGATGCAAGGTTACGAGCCGGTGGCTGTCCTGGTGCCCAGCTGTGCGCGAAGGTCCTGAATGGTCTGAGAATTCAATCCCGTCGCCCGGAGATCTTCGTCCGACGCGGCCGTGAGGCCCTCCAGTGTCTTGAACCGTTTCAGCAGGGAGGTGCGACGAATTTCTCCGATCCCGATGATTTGATCCAATTGGGAGGCAAGAAGGGCCTTGCCTCGCAGCCTTCGGTGAAAGGTAATCGCAAACCGATGAGCTTCGTCTCGGATGCGTTGAACGAGATGAGTGGCCGGTGAGTTCGCCCGCAAGGTGATGGGGTTTTTTCGCCCAGGCAGGAAAATCCGTTCGTCTTTCTCGCCGCGGGCTTTCGCGAGACCGATGATGGCCATATTCGGTTGGCCTGCCTGTTTCAACCCCTCCCTGGCAGCTGCCAGTTGTCCGAGCCCTCCGTCGATGAGGACGACGTCAGGTCGAGCGAGGTCCTCGGTGTCTCGATAACGTCGTAGCACCACCTCCTGCATGCTGGCAAAGTCATTGGCACCGACGACCGTCTGGATCTTAAACCGCCGGTAGTCCGATTTCTTCAACTGGCCCCGTTCCCAGACGACCATCGATGCGACGGATTGGTTCCCCATCGTGTTGGAAATGTCGAACCCCTCAATGCGCTCCGGAGGGTGATCGAGGCGCAAGAGGCGCTGAAGTTCGTCCACCGCCTGCCGATCGAGCAGCTCGTCTCTGAGATGCTCGGCCACCGACGCGACGGCATTCTCCTCCGCAAGCAAGAGCAATTGGTGTTTCATCCCCCGTTCCGGTGCCACCAGCCGGACCTTGTCTCCCCGTTTGTCCGAGAGCCACTCTTCGATCAGCGCCACATCGTTGAGCTCGACGGGGAGCAACAGTTCCTTGGGCGGCCGTCCGTCTATGTTGTAGAACTGCTCGATTGCCGATCGGACGAGCTCTTCATCGCCGGCGTCCGCTGCTTGAGGCCAAAAGAAGTCTTTGCGACCGATCAAGAGACCGCCACGGACGAACAGCAACTGGAGATCGACGGCTGTTCCCTGGCGTGCGACACCGACCACGTCCTGGTCGGTGTCGTTCGTTTGCGTCACCCGTTGTTTCTCCAGAGTGCGTTCGACCTTGAAGAGCCGGTCGCGCAATCGCGCGGCCTCTTCGAACTCCTCCTGCTCCGCCGCTGCCGTCATCTGTGCGGTCAGATCGTCGAGCAATTCACGGTCGCGTCCTTCGAGGAACTGTCGAACCTGCGCAACGATCTTCTGGTAGTCCTCCTTCGATTGATTACCGGTGCAGGGTGCCATGCAGCGCTTGATTTCAAATTCGATGCAGGCCCGTTCCGCCGTGCCGTCGATCTTGATCGTGCAAGTCGCGAGAGGGAAGACCTTCTTGATGACTTTGAGCGTCTCGCGTAATGCGCCGGCTGGAGTATAGGGGCCGTAATAGAGCGCCCCGTCCTTCTGGACGCGACGGACGATCGACAGCCGGGGAAAATCCTCTTTGATCGGCAGGCGAAGATAGGGGTAGTGTTTATCGTCGCGAAGCACGATGTTGAGTTTGGGTCGATGGCGCTTGATCAGATTGCTTTCCAGGATGAGCGCTTCCAATTCCGACCGGGTGACGATGGTTTCGAGGTCCGCGATCTGGCTCACCAAGAGAGTGGTTTTCGGCGAGTGGTCGGCGCCTTTGAGAAAATAGGACCGTACACGATCGGCCAGAGACGCAGCCTTGCCGATGTAGAGGATCTCGCCCGCCGCATCCTTGAAGAGGTACACGCCGGGCTGGTCGGGTAGGTGAGCGAGTTTGGATTGGAGGTCGATTGAAGTAGCCATGAAGCCGTCAGCTTTCAGCCATCAGCAGACGCAATGATCCTGCGATCATTCTAAAGGCCGGGGATTCCGCGGGCAAGTTGGCTTCGCTGTCGCCTGATAGCTGACCGCGGACTGCTGATCGCTTATTCAGCGCAGCGTCCGCACGAATGAGGGACTCAGGGTTCCGCGGGCCACCTCCGCCACCGGACCCTTCATGGTGAGACTGAAGTCGGCGTTCACTTCAATATTCAACGCGCCGCCGGGCATCCTCACCGTGACGGGGCTTTGGACCAAGCCCAGCCGCACGGCGGCGCTGGCGGCTGCGCAAGAAGAGGACCCGGAGGCTTGCGTCTCACCGGCTCCCCGTTCCCAGATCAGGATGAAGATTTCTTTCGGTCCGGTCGGCACCGCCAGTTGAACATTCGTTCGTTTCGGGAAGATCGCGTGATGCTCCAATGCGGGCCCGAGCGACAAGAGGTCTTCGCGCGACCACGACTCTCCGGCCTCTTTGAAAATGACGCAATGGGGGTTGCCGACGCTGACGCCGGTGAACTGGAGCGAACGCCCAGCCGCTTGGATCGGTTGTCGGAGGAGTTCCTCGACCGCGAGTGTGCAGGGGAGGGCGCTCGGTTCAAACGTTGCATGTCCCATTTCGACTGTCGCGGCGCTGGCGTCTCCATGACGGTCCACGTGGAGACCGATCGTGACGAGGCCACCCTTTGTCTCCACGGTGAAGCGCTTCTTCTTCGTCTTGCCGGTTGCATGAAGATATCGAGCGAAGATCCGGAGACCATTCCCCGATTTTTCCGCTTCACTGCCGTCGGGGTTGAAGATGCGCAACCCAAAGTTGGCCTTCTTGCTCGGGACCAGCGCCAGAATACCGTCGCTCCCGAGGCCCCAATTGCGATTGCAGAGGAGCAGAACGTTCTTTGGCGTGAGCTTAAACGTGAGCGCTCTCGGGTCGACTACGAGATAGTCGTTGCCAAGGCCGTGGCCCCGGAAAAATCCGTTTTTCATGTGTCGCCCCTTCCCATGACCGATGCTCACACAGGCGGTGGAAGGTATCATGAAGAGGAGGAGCGGGAAAAGGGCTGTGAAGGAGGCTCGTCAGACAATCTTCACACCCGGCGGCCGTTCGATGAGCTCGACTTCGTAGCCGTCCGGAGCGTCGATAAAAATGAAGCGATTGCCGGATGAGGTCTTCGTGGGACCGTCGGTAATCCTGATCCCTTTCCCCTCGAGCTGCCTGATGGTCTCGTCGAGGTTGTCGACCTGGAACGCCAAATGAACGAGGTCCTCCTGGACTTTGACCGGCCCGCTGGCTGGAAAGCTGCAGAGCTCGATGAGCTCGTCGCTGTTGGGCACTTTGAGGAATGCCAGATGTGAGCCCCGCGGTGATACCTTCTGCTCGAGTACTTCGAGGCCGAGCACCGTGGTGTAGAAACGAATCGTCTGATCCATATCGCTGACGCGCATTCTCGTGTGGAGGAGCTTCTTGACACGCATGACTACCTTCCTCTGTCTTTCATTCCTGGTCCTGTCGTTTTTCTGATGAGCACCTCCGCCGCACCATGGATTAAAAGGTTCGGTATTGAGCCGATCTCCTGATATCCGTGTTTCTGATAGAACCGCCGAGCCGGTTCATTGAAATCTGACACGCAGATAAAGAGGTTCTTGGCTCTGGCGAAGACCATCGACTCGATCTCTCCGAGCAGATGTCCCCCGACCCCTTTACCTCTCGCCCAGTCGGCCACTCCGAAAAGCTCCAGGTAGTCGCCCAACAGGAATTTCTGTCGGACGACCGCGATGCCCGCCACCGTCCCGTCAAGATCGGCCACGTAGCTGTCGCGTCCCCGGGGGATCGCCGCAAAATACTGATCCCAATCGGCAGCAGTATAACCAAGCCGTTTCCACGGCTCGGAGTCGATCAGCAGGGCAATCACTGCCGGACAATCTTCGGGCTTCATCTGACGGATGGTGAGATTGGTCATGGCGTCGTCTGCTTACAGTTCAAGAGATCGCTGACGGTCATTGGAATCAAGCCACGTTGCGGCAGGAGCTGTTGATCAAGATACTCCACAGCCTCGCGTGTGTGGATGCCCCTTCCGTTGGCATGCATGACGACCACGCTACCTTTACGGACAAACCGCTTCAGCCGATCATCGATCTGTGCGGCAGAGAGTGTTGGATCCGGGTCACCGGACACCGCATTCCACAAAATGAACTGAAGACCGAGCCCATGGACGACGTCAACTGTCTCGTCATTGAACTCGCCGTAGGGGGGACGAAACAAGGTCGCATCATGGCCGTACTTGGTTTTGAGCAGCCGGACCGGTCCGAGGATTTCCTGTTTTTGCTCCTCGGCCGGATGCATCGGTAAATGGGCGTGAACCTCACCGTGAGTGCCCACTTCAAAGAAGGGAATCCGGAGAAGCGCCCGTACTTGATCATCATGCTTGGTGATCCATTTACCGGACAGAAAGAAGGTGGCGGGGATTTTTCGCTCGATCAAATAGTCAATGAGCGCCTGATCGTAGCCGGTCCCGCCGCGAACCGGGCAGAGGTCGAAGGTGAGCGCCACGCCGGGACAGGCCGGCGGACCAGACTTGATCACCTGACTTTCCGCCGGCACGATAAGGATCAGCGTTAAAGCCAGGACGATCGTGCATAGCCGACGCACACGAGCCAGACGCATGGCTGTTAGTATACCCGAACCAGCCGGATGCCGCCGAGTCGACGTGCGCGATGCGACGGAGGAATCCGTGAGTCGGTAATTATCCGTCGGCTCGTGCGATGGAGATGTTCTGAGCGATGGCCACGCGGATCAGGTGGACGACGAGGAGAAAGCCGTATACGACGCAGAAGAACTTGAACGTGACCCGATAGAAATCCATGAGGAGGATGGGCAGACAGAGCGCAAACAGGAGACTGGCGATCAACGTAACAAACGTCAGTCGGCGGCAGAATTCATACGACGCTTCCTTGCCGATCGGTTTCAGCGCCCGTGCGTACCGTTCGGCACGTTGGAGGCGTGCTTCCTGCAGACTCGCGTTCGTCGGCCCCCAGTACCGTAGCTTGACATAGCCCAATAGCATGAGGAGCCAGGGGGCGGACCACAGCGGCCACCACGCCGATTCTCCGTAGGTTTCGCTGCTGATCAGCACCGCGAATGAGGGAGCGAAAATGAGGCCCAACACCAGCGGCAGGATCCGTTCGTCCTTCGGCCGTTCACGTTCGGGTCCGCCATGGATCAGTTCTCGCTCGAAGAGGGGATAGCCGTACTTGAGGACAACGAGCGCGATCGCGGCGCTCATGGTTTTGTCCGGAATGTACCGGACCCACGTCTGAAACCAGTTGACGACCCACCAGCTCAGACTCTCTCCATGTGCCAGGCCGAACTGGGTTTCAAGGTACCCTCGGATCGCCTGCTCCCATTGGAGGACGCGGAAGCTCAGGCTTTCCGCCACGTCGGGGTTCAACGCAAACGTCGCACGTTCGTGCAAGGCCGCCTGAACGAAGGTTCCTGGGAGACTCATCACCAGGGCCCCTCCAACGCCGAACACGTACAGGAACCAGGCGTGGGACCAGGCGGAACTGCGACCGGTCTTGAGATACTTCTGAAACCCCGTTTGCCGAGCCATCCAGCCCCAGTAAAAGGCACCGGTCATGCTGACCAGCGACCAAGGAAAAATAACGACGTCGGCACCAGTTTCCGGGTAGAGCAGCCAGTTCACGACGGAATTTGAGAGTAACGCTGTGATGGCGCCCCACCAGGGGCCCAAGAGGAATGCGACCAGCGCCGTTCCTGTCATGTCCAGGAACAGAATACTCTCCAGATGGCGGCTCAGCGTGAGCCCGACATAGTTCAACAACAGTCCAGCAGCGACGATTACACCAGTTTCATACAGCAGCAGATACGACGTTCCCCGTAGCGGCTTCGAAGAAAAGAAATCGATGCTTGGGGAGGGTTCGCTCGTGGGGCGTTCAGACGGTGCCGGTGACTTCCGTTCTTTGCCTGGTCTGATGTGATCCTTTATGTTGATCAATTTCTCCATGACGGAGAGCAGTGCCGCGACGAACCCTGCCAGAGTTCCGCCGAGCATGAGCATATCCTTGCCGAGATCGTCCATGAAGAAGCAGCTCCCTTCGTGCCGGATGCCATTTTAGCCAGGAAGGAAGTTCCCTGCCAGAAAAAGGCCGGAAGTTGACAGGCCAAGAAAACCCGATCACGGCGGGAGATGCTAGAGCACAGCGGGGTCCGGGTGAGAAGATTTTTCAGCCGCAGCCGAAACCGCAAGGGCACGTTGCTGGAGAGAGTGAGCCACTCCGGCCCCTATCAGCAACAGAGCTGAGGAGTAATATACCCATAGGAGCAAGAGAATCACCTCGAAGAGCGATCCGTACAGATGGGTGTAGATCGTAGCGTAGGTGCCATAAGTCACGAACAGCAGCTTGGCGGAGACCCACAGCAGGCTGAATGTGAGGGCGCCGATCATGGCTTCACGCCATTGCGGTCGACGCCGCGGGACGAAGCGATACAACACCGTCACCGCCACAAAGGCGAGGCCGAAGGGCAAGGTATAGGTGAGGAAAAAGTTGTGGGCTGCGAGCGCGATCAGGTCCAGCCCCCACAATTGAGGGGCATAGGAGATCAGAAAATTCACGGTTTGAGTGGCCACATACGATACGATCAGCAACAGACCCATGGCGCCCAGCGAGGCTACCGCAATCATCGTGGAGATGAGAGGGTGCCGACGCCAGGTGCTTTCGAAGACGACGTTCAAGGCGTAGTCGATTTCATAAAACACCAGTGCGCCGAACCACGCAAATGCAAGGAAGACAGCCCAACGGACGGTTTCTAAGGAGCCGACTCGATGGAGCTCTTCTGCCACATGTTCTCCCAGGGACGGAAGGAATCCCTTGAGGAAGCTGAGCAAGACCTGTTCGCTGATGACCTCCTGACTCACGACAAAACTCAGCCCGTACAATAACAGGAACACAAGCGGGAAGAGCGAGAGCAGGGAAAAAAAGGCCAGCGATGCCGCCAGACTTGCACACCCGTTATGGAGAAATGATTTTCCGAGGTCGATGAGAAACCGCAAGGGTTGCACGGGCACAGCGTAGCACGAGTCAAGAGTTCGTGCACGGATTCGGAAGAGATGAGAAACCTTATTTGAGGAAGAGCACCGACTGCAGAGCGAGGCTGACTAAGGGATTGGGAAAGACCCCGAACACGATCACGCCGGCGACGGCGCAGACCAGCACGACCGAGAGCGCGGGCGAGGTGATGAGCTGTGGGGATTCGAGAGTCGACACGTCCGGATCGCGCATATACATCACCATGACCACGCGCATGTAGTAGTAGGCCGATATTGCTGCGAAGACGAGGGCGACGACCGCGAGCCAGGTCATGCCCGCTTCAACTGCCGCCATGAAAACGTAGAACTTACCGATGAACCCGGCCGTCGGAGGGATACCGGCCAACGAAGCCATGAAGACCAGCATCAGAAATGCCGCCAGCGGCTGGCGCTTGGCGAGTCCTGTAAAGTCGTCGATCTCTTCCCCTTCAAGTCCGCCCTTGCGGAGCATACTGATCACGGTGAACGCGCCAAGGGTCATGAACGCATAGAGAACGAGATACAACATGACACTCGCGAGGCCGGTCGCGCTACCCGATTCGCCGACCCCTCGGCCGGCTGCGACGACCCCGAGCAGGGCATAGCCAGCGTGCGCAATGCTGGAATAGGCCAGCATGCGCTTGATGTTGGTTTGGATAATGGCGACGACGTTGCCCAGGACGAGGGTGACCACACAGAGCAGCATACACAACATCGACCAGTTGACCTTCAGTCCGCCCAACCCTTCCACGAAAACGCGCAGGAAGGCCGCGAAACTGGCGGCTTTGGAGGCGACGGCCATGAAAGCCGTGACGCACGTTGGTGCGCCCTGATAGACGTCCGGCGTCCACATGTGAAACGGAACCACGGCAAGTTTAAACCCGAATCCAACCGTCAACAGAATCGTGGCCATCAACAAGATCGGGTCGCCGAGTCCTCTCGCGCCCACTGCTACCGCGATGTCAGCCAACTTCGTGCTGCCGGAGACCCCGAAGAGCAAAGAAATCCCGTATAAGAGGATCCCGGATGAAAAAGCTCCCAAAACAAAATATTTCGCCGAGGCTTCCAGTGATCGAGGTTCCGACCGCTTGAGTCCTGCCATCACATAGAGAGACAACGACATCAGCTCGGTGCCGAGATAGATCGTTAGCAAGTCGGTAGCGGACACCATGACCATCATGCCCGAGAGGGCAAGCAGGATGAATCCGTAGTATTCACCCAGGTTCAACCGCTCGGCTTTCAAGTAGGGCATCGACATCAGGATCGTCAGTCCGCTCACGACATAGAGGAGCAGTTTCCAGAACCTGGCGTAGGCATCGATGACGATCAGGTCGCTGAACGCTGTGACGCGTACATTCAAAACACTGATCTGCCCTCCCGTAAGCCCGATGCAGAGCGCGAGGGCGCCGAGACTGAGCCATGCCAGCAGGTCCTTGCGCGGAGATGGTGTGACGGGATCAAAGGCCAGGACGAGACAGGCGGCCGTGATAATGATCAGTTCGGGCAGGATGGCCAGGAGGTCGGCGCCGGAGAAGGTCATCGTGCAGATTCCTGTGCCAGTGGCTGTTGGACCGTCAAAACCGATGCAGGCAGCGCCTGTCCGGCAGAGGGATGCGTTACAGGAGCGATGCGTGTCCTCGACATGAGGTCGATCGTCTTCGTGACACTCGTATGCATCCGGCTGACGAGAGGATTGGGGAAAAAGCCGATCCAGAAAACCAGCACCGCCAATGGCACCAATGTCGCCAGTTCGCGCTGATTCAGATCTCTGAGCTCCGGCAGGTGGTGGGGAGAGGGAACACCAAAGGCGATCCGTTGCACCATCCAGAGCAGGTAGGTTGCTGCGAGAATCAGTCCGAGCGAGGCCAGGGCCGTAGCGACTTTGCTCCAAAGAAACGTCCCGGCCAGCACGAGGAATTCTCCGACAAAACTGTTGGTGCCGGGCAGGCCGAGCGAAGACAGGGCAAAGATGACCAAAAAGGTGGCGTACTGCGGCATGGGTTTGGTCAATCCGACGTTGTCGGCGATCAAGCGGCTATGGGTGCGCTCGTAGATGACCCCGACGCACAAGAACAACGCTCCCGTCGTGATCCCGTGGTTGACCATCTGGAGCACGGCGCCCTCGATGCTCGGTTGATTCGACACGAAGAGACCGAGCGTAACAAATCCCATGTGGCTGACACTTGAGTAGGCGATCAGTTTCTTGAGATCGGCCTGGGCCAATGCCATGTAAGCTCCGTAGATGATGGCGACGATCGACAGCACAATCATCATGGGTGCGAACGTCCGGCTTGCATCCGGCAACATCGGCAGGCTGAAACGAACGAACCCATAGGTGCCCATCTTCAGCAACACGCTGGCGAGCAACACGCTCCCGGCGGTCGGCGCTTCGACATGCGCGTCAGGAAGCCAGGTGTGGAAGGGAAACATCGGAACTTTCACGGCGAAGGCGGCGAACAAGGCGAGGAAGAGCCACATCTGGAGGGAGGTCGGGTACGATACTTGTGTCAAGGCCAGGATGTCGAAGGTGTGGCCTCCGTAGAAAAACAGTACGAGGATCGCGACAAGCAGCAGCACGCTGCCGGCCAGCGTATACAAGAAAAATTTGATGGCGGCGTACAGTCGGTTCGGTCCTCCCCACACCCCGATCAGCAGGTACATGGGGATCAACATCGCCTCCCAGAACACGTAGAACAGCACGAAGTCCAAGGCCATGAATACGCCGAGCATCGCCGCTTCCATGACGAGCAGCATGGCCATGAAGCCTCGGATTCTCGTCGCGACGGCCTGCCACGACGCGAGCACGCAGAGCGGCAGGAGCGCCGCCGTCATCAGGACCAACGGGAGGCTGATGCCATCGAGTCCCAGGCTGTAATGAATCGAAGGAGAAGTGATCCAGATCACATGTTCCGTGAATTGCATCTGGCTTGAACTCGGATCGAAGAGCCACCAAAGCGGCAGGGCAACCACAAAATCGGCGATCGCCACGCCAAGGGCGAGCCAACGCACAGCGGAGTCTTTCACAAACAACAACGCCACAGCTCCTCCCAAAGGGAGCAGGATCAGCAATGAGAGCCATGGAAATCCGCTGGATTGCATCGGACCTCAGAAGATCAACAGGACGGTCAAGAACACCACGGCGCCGAGCGCCATGCCGAGCGCGTAATGTTGTGTTTGTCCACTTTGCACGAGACGCAGGAGCCAGCCACCCCAGGCTATCGCCCGGGCGACACCGTTGACGGCCCCGTCGATAATCCTGACATCGATCTTTGTCCAGAGTTCGTCCGCCATAGCAAACGTGGGGCGTACGACCGTCCGGTCATAGGCTTCGTCGACATACCACTTGTGGAGCGACCCTTGGTACAGAGCCTGCCACGTTCGAATCAATTGATCCGGGAGCCCCGGCCTGATCACATACAGGTAGTACGCTCCGGCGATCCCCAGGAGGCCCATGAGCGTAGCAGTCATCATGATACCCGCGGTCCCCCCGCTGTGATCAGAACCTGTGTCCGAACCGGTTGCAAAGACCGGTTCGAGAAACCCTGGAATGCCAAGGTAGCCGGTGATGACGCTGAGCACGGCAAGAATGATGAGCGGGACCGTCATGGTCTTCGAGGGTTCCTGCACGTGACCGGCATGGTGAGGATCGACGTGCGACGGTCCCCAAAACGTGACGAAGACGAGTCGAAAACTGTAGAACGCAGTCAGCATCGCGGTCAGCAGTCCGAAGATGGTCAGAATCTGACCGAGCGGACCGGCCGACCACGTCGATACGAGAAGATCGTCCTTGCTGAAAAATCCGGCAGTCAGTGGGAATCCAGCCAGCGCGAGGGAGCCGACGACGAAGGTCCAGTAGGTCACGGGAAGATTCTCCTTGAGTCCTCCCATATGCCGCATATCTTGCTCATGATGGAGCGCGATGATCACGGAGCCGCAGCCTAAGAACAGCAGAGCTTTGAAAGCTCCGTGGGTCAGGAGATGATAGATTCCGGCCGCATAGGCACCCAGACCGCAAGCCATCATCATGTAACCGAGTTGGCTCACAGTGGAGTAGGCGACCACCCGTTTAATGTCGGTCTGCGTAACAGCGATGGTCGCGCCCAAGACCATGGTCAGGCCACCGACGATTGCGACGACCGACATAGCGGTCGGGGAGAGGTTGTACAAGGGAGCCAGCCGGGCCACCATAAAGACACCGGCCGTGACCATCGTCGCGGCATGGATGAGAGCGGAGATCGGAGTGGGGCCTTCCATGGCATCAGGCAGCCAGACGTGTAACGGTACCTGCGCCGATTTGCCGACGGCTCCCGTGAACAACAAGAGGCACACCAATGTGACGACCGAAACCTCCCAGTGACCGCCCAGCGGGGCAAGCAGGTTCAGCGTTTCGTTCGCGGATTGATGGGCCTGGGCGAAAATGTCGAGATAGGTGAGTGAACCGAACGACGCCCAGGCCAGGAAGAGACCAAGGAGAAATCCGAAATCGCCGATCCGGTTCACGATAAAGGCTTTTGTTGCCGCGGAACAGGCCGACGGTCGTTCGTACCAATGGCCGATCAGGAGGTACGAACAGAGCCCGACCGCTTCCCAGAAGATGAACAGCTGAAGCAGGTTGTCGGCCAGTACGAGCATGAGCATGGAGAAGGTGAAGAGGGCGATATAACTGAAAAACCTCGCATAGCCCGGTTCCCCATGCATGTAACCGATCGTATAGATGTGGACGAGACCGCTCACCGTCGTCACCAGGAGTAACATCACGGCCGTCAACCGATCGACCGACAAGCCGATGTGAATATCGAGCGGACCGGACGTGAGCCACGTGTACAGGGGAACAGAGATGACCGATCCCAGGGCCACCTCGATAAAAGCGACAACCGAGAGCACCCATGACAAAGCGACGGCGGGGACGGCCACCAGATGTGCGCGATCCTTGATCCGCCACCCGGCTAATCCGAGGATCAGAAAGGCGGCGAATGGGAGGAGAGGGATCAGGGCGTAGATCATAATTGTAGGGCTCAGTGCTGAGTGCTAAGTGCTGAGTCCAACTTCGTCTTGATCGCAGTTCTCGGCATGTTCATGATCACCACTTGAGGAGACTAAACTCGTCTACATTGATCGTGGATTTTGCCCGATGGAGCGCGATGATGATGGCCAGACCCACGGCCACTTCCGCCGCCGCCACCGTCAGAGCAAAAAACACGAAGACCTGTCCTGCGACGTTGTGAAAGTACTGCGAAAAGGCGACGAAGTTGATGTTCGTCGCGTTCAACATCAATTCCACCGAAAGTAAAATAATGATGATGTTCCGGCGGATCAGCACGCCGACGAGGCCGGTCAGAAACACGATCGCGCTGAGCGTGAGATAGTAGGACATCGGAACCGTCATGACCTTGGCGCCTCCTGGAGGTCGCGTTTGGCCAGGAGGATGGCGCCGATCATGGCCACGAGCAGGATCAACGACGCGACCTCGAAGGGGAACAGATACGTCGAGTACAGCACCTCGGCGATCGCTTCGGTGTTGCCGCTCTGTTCAACCACCGACTCCACTTCCGACGTTGTCACGGCCGGTACGCGGTACCGTGCAGTGGTCAAGACGAGGGCTTCGATCAGGAGCAGTCCCCCGATCAGTCCCGCAACGGGCCACTGTCGATGATACGGGTCGTCTTGCTTCATATTCAGCAGCATGACGACGAAGAGATACAACACGAGAATGGCGCCTGCATACACGATGATCTGCACGGCTGCCAGGAACTCCGCATGGAGCGTGACGTACAGCCCCGCGACGTGAAAGAACATGATAAGCAGGGAAAGCGCGCTATAGATGGGATTCCGGAACGCGACCACAAGGGTCGACGTGACGGTGATCACGAGGGCGAAATAAAAGAAGAAGGCCAGTTCCATCCAGATGACTCAGTCCGATTCCACCTTGTGCGCATGTCGCGCGCAGCACGATATCCGGCCTCGGAGTGTTCAGACCGGCTTTTGCGGCACGTGTTTGAACGGGATGTTGAAGAACGCCACGTTCGGATGCTGCAGCTCCAACCGCTTTTCCCGAATCGGGAATGATCGATCGCCGATGGCGAGCAATTGAGCTTTGTTCAGCAGAAGCTGGCGCTTGTCGTACACGGCCCATTCGAATTCGCGAGTCATGCCGAGCGCATCCACTGGACAGGCGTCGACGCACATGCCACAGAACAGGCAGCGGGTCATGTCCATGTAATATTCTTTTGAGTACCGTTTCGTCGGTTCGCCGGGCACCTCTGCACTGACGACGCGGATCACACGGGAGGGGCAGGCCGCCTCGCACAAGTCGCACCCCACACACTTCTCAGTGCCATCGTCATAGCGAAGGAGCGCCAGCATGCCGCGATAGTTGTCCGGCAAGTTCCGTTTCTCGTGCGGGTACTGGATCGTGATGGGTTTGTACTGCAGGAGATGCGAAAGCGTGGCCTTCATGCCGACGAGAATTTCGTAGAACGTGATGGTCTTGAGCCAGTCGGTGAATCGTTGCATATCAGCTATCAGCGGTCAGCTATGAGCCGTCAGCCTTTTACGCTGACTGCCGATTGCTGACGCCTTCCCCGCTTACTTCGGAAAGAAATACGCAGCGATCGACGTCACGATAATGTTGCCGAGCGCGATCGGCAACATGACCTTCCATCCGAACCGCATCAATTGGTCGTACCGCAACCGCGGCAAGGTGGCCCGCAGCCAAAAGAACAGGAACAGGAAAAAGTAAACTTTCACGGTAAACCAAGCGACATTCTCGATCCACGCGATGCCGCTGATCCCCAGATGGCCCAGGATCGTGCCGGGATAGGGAGCATTCCAGCCTCCGAGGAAGAGCGCCGCGGCGACGCATGAGACGAGCACCATGTTGGCGTATTCCGCGATGAAGAAAAACGCGAAGCGCATGCCGCTGTACTCGGTGAAGAAACCAGCGACGAGTTCACTCTCCGCCTCGGGCAAGTCGAACGGTACGCGATTGGTTTCGGCAACGGAAGAGATCACATAGACCACGAAGGCCACGACCTGGGGCATCGGAAGGGCGAAGAGATACCAGTGCCAGAACCCGCCCGCCTGGGCCTCAGCGATCCTCACCAGACTCAGCGAGCCGGCCAGAATCAGCACGCCGACGATGGCCAGTCCGACATTCAATTCGTAGCTGATGACCTGGGCGGCAGACCGCAACCCCCCCAACAGCGAGTACTTGCTGTTGGAGGCCCACCCGCCCAGGATGATGCCGTAGGCGCCGATTGAGGTGAAGGCCAGGATGTACAGGATGCCGATGTTGATGTCGCTGATGACGAAAGGTTGAACCTTGATGCCGCCGACTTCAAATGAGAGAGTCGGACCGAAAGGAATGACGGCGAAACCAATCAGCGCCGGCACCATAGCCAAAATCGGCGCCAAACTGAACATGAACTTGTTCGCGCCGGCGGGAATGATGTCTTCCTTGAAGAAGAGCTTGAGGCCGTCTGCGATCGGTTGGAGGATGCCGTAGGGGCCCACTTCCATGGGTCCCATGCGGTCCTGCATCCAGCCGAGAACTTTGCGCTCGGCGAGCGTCAGGATCATCACGGTCAACATGACGATGCCCATCACAGCGGCGATTTGAGCGAGGGAAATGGCGAGGCGCAAGCTAAGTTCAGTCACGACAATGCTCCCGGATAGCAGATGAACGGCTTCACAATCTTGTCTGTCCTATGCCACTTTCATCACCGATACGGACGCGATCCGGAACGACGGCACCTTCGTCTCCGGATCCACCGTGCACTCGAAGAGTTGGGTCATCTCCTGTGCAAAATGATCGGGATACCATGCCAATCCTTCCGGGACTCGGTCCCACACTTTTACGAACGTGGTGACGTTGCCTCGCGCATTCGATAACCGAACTCGATCACCGTCGGTCACCGCAAACCGCACAGCGTCCGCCGGATTCATGCGCAATGAGCCGCGGCCTTCGACTTGGAGCAAGCCTTTCGATCGAGTCGAGAACTTTCCCGCATGGAACAAGCTTTGGGTCAGCCCCACCTGCACGGTTCCCTCGGGCCGCCTGACTCCGGGGGTGAGAGTATAGCGGGCTGAGAGGTTCCGGCGATAGCCCTCCGCCAAGTACCGGTCAAGTGCGGCCTGATCGACTTTAGGAGGAATCGGAGCCGGTCCCAGTTGGCCGTAGCCGGGGATGACGCTGCGGATCTCTTTGAGCAATTCTTTGGCATCGCCGTATTCGAGCGGGATGCCCATCAGCACGGACAGGGCCGACAGAATCTCCCAATCGGGCCGGCTCTCACCGACGGAATCAACCGCGGGGCGAACCGCCTGCACGTGCCCTTCTGTATTGGTGAAAGTTCCGGTCTTTTCTGCATATGAGGCTGCGGGGAAGACCACGTGCGCCAGCCGAGCGGTCTCTGTGAGATACAGTTCCTGGCAGACAAGAAGGCCCAGCTTCGCGAGGGATTGGGCGATGGCGCCGGGGTCGGGCAGTGTCCCGACGGGGTTCTCTCCCACGACGAAGAGCGCCTTAAGCGCACCGCTCCTCGCCCGCTCGACGATCTCGGTGAGAGTCATACCCGGCGTGGAAGGGATGTCCTCCCGCCAGACCGAAGCTATCCGCTCCCGAGCGATATTGTCTGCGACAGCGAGAGGACCGGGCAGAAATTCCGCGACGGCCCCCATTTCGATGGCCCCTTGGTCATTGTTCTCTTTGGCCAGCGGCGCAAACCCGCAGCCTGGCGCAGTCAGTTTTCCCGTGAGGATTAAACAGTCGAGGAGGTTGAGGCAGATGCCAAAACCGCCGGCGCCCTGGAGTACCCCTTGACCGGCCAGAATGACGACCCGTCGACCGGAAGAGAAGGTTTTTGCCATGGCGACAAAGGCCTCCTGAGAGATTCCGGTTGCGGCTGTCAAAGCCGGCCATGTGATCGGTTGGAGAGCCTGAGCGATCGCCGATGCGTATCCATCTGCCTTCCGACTCAGCGCCGGATCAAGGAGATTACCCTCGACCACCGCTTTGAGAAGTCCGAGCACGGCGTTCCCGAGCTGAGTCGGCCCGACACAGAGGTGCTGATGAGCGAGCGTCGCGATATTACTGATGGTCCCGATGATCGGTCGCATGGTGTCGATCGTCAGCAGTGTGGTGTGACCTTTCTTCACGGCCTCTTTGACTTTGAGCCCAGTGACGGGGTTGGTCTCTGTGATGTTGGTCCCGACCAACAAGAGCGTGTCCGCCTCAACGAGGTCTTCAAAGGTGACAGTCCACCGATGCGTACCCTGCACATAGCGCAGGGCCTGGATTCCATTGAAGTAGCCGTAGCGCGCGCTGCTGTCGAGATTGTTGGTGCCGATCGTCAGCCGCATGAATTTTTGGAACAGATATAATTCTTCGTTCGTGCACCGTCCTGTAATCAGCCCTCCAAACGCCTGCGCCCCATGGGCCAACTTGAGTTTAGTGGCCTGCTCCGCAACATACTCCAGCGCCTCCTCCCAGGTGGTTTGAACCAAGATCCCTTTTCGTCGGATCAGCGGATGGGTCAGACGTTCCGGATGGCTTGTGGCGTGAAATCCAAAGAAGCCGCGAGCACAGAGATCGCCATTGTTGCGGCCGGCGCCATAGGCGGAGTTGACTTCGATCAGCTCGTTCCCCTTTGTCTGAATCGTGATCTGGCAGCCGTCTCCGCAGAAGGCACAGACCGTATCGGCCCGCTTGAGCATCCAGGGCCGGTATTCATACATGGACAGCCGGCTCGTGATGGCGCCGACGGGGCAAATCTGCACACATCCGCCGCAGAACTCGCAGTCGAGCGCATGTGGACCGAAATGTTTGATTTCCGTCATCGTGCCCCGTCCGGCCGGGGCCAACGCCTTCACGTCCATGACCTCGTCGCAGTAGCGGACGCACCGGAGACATTGCACGCAGCGGTTCATCTGGGTTTCGATGAGCGGGCTGAAGTATTCCTTCTGGAAGATCCGTTTCGTTTCGATGAACCGGCTGGCGGTCGCCGTATACTCGTGGGAAAAATCCTGGAGATCGCAGCGGCCTCCCTGGTCGCACACGGGACAATCCAGCGGGTGATTGGCCAAAATGAATTCGAGGACCGATTTGTGTGCGTCGTTGACGACGGTCGTCGCCGTCCGCACGGCCATTCCTTCGGCGACCGGCGTGCTGCAGGAGGTCTGGAGCTTCGGCATCTTCTCGATTTCCACGAGACACATCCGGCAGTTGGCGTCAGGCTTCAGCTTTGGGTGGTAGCAGAAATGCGGGATCATGACCCCAACGCGTCGCGCGGCCTCGATCACAAGCGTGCCTTTCGGCACCGTAACCGGAAGGCCGTCGATCGTCAAACGTACTGTCTCGGTGGTGGTAGCCATGTTCGCCGTTATTCGTGAAACGTTACACGTGAAACATGAAAGCCGAATTTTTCCATTGCGATTAACGAAGAACGATTAACGTCTCAGCCCAACTCGTTCCGGGCGAAGCAAATTTGCCGCTTCAGCTTCATGAATGAGCGAGACGTACTCCTGACGCCAATGCTTCAACGTGCTCATGATCGGGGCCACCTCGGCGTCGCCAAAGGCACAGACGGTGCGACCCGCGATGTTCTTGCATAGATCACTCAGGGTTTCAAGGTCCTGACTCCGCCCCTGTTTGGCGACGATCCGGCGCATGGTTTGAACCAACCACGAGCTGCCTTCACGGCAGGGCGTGCATTTGCCGCAGGACTCGTGATAGAAAAATTCCATGAGCCGGAGGGCCGCCCAGACCATGCTCGTACCTTCCTCCATGATGGTTACCCCGCCCGATCCGAGCATCGACCCTGCCGCCGCGACCGATTCGAAGTCCATCTTCACATCCAGATGATCCGGGGTCAAAAAGGGAGCTGAGGCACCCCCCGGAATGAATGCCTTCAAGGGTTTGTTCGTTCGCATGCCGCCGGCATGCTCGTAAATCAGTTCGCGGAACGTAATGCCCATCGGGACTTCGTAATTCCCCGGCCGTTTCACATGGCCGCTGACGCAGAAGATTCTGGTCCCTGTACTCTTGGGCGGCGAGCCGATGGCGGCGAACCATTCTGGCCCCCGAGTGATGATGTGCGGGAGATTCGCGAGGGTCTCGACGTTATTAACAACCGTCGGTTTATTGTAGAGCCCGTGCGTCGCGGGGAACGGCGGCTTGACACGGGGCAGCCCCCGCTTTCCCTCGAGCGATTCCAACAGGGCCGTTTCTTCTCCGCAAATGTACGCTCCCGCGCCTCGATGCACCCAGACGTTGATCTTCGTTCCGCTGCCGAGAATGTTTTTGCCGATATAGCCGGCCGTCCGTGCTTCGGCGATGGCCTTTTCCAGAATCTCGGCGCCCAACACGAACTCACCCCGAATATAAATGTACGCGGCTTCTGCCCCAATCGCATAGCAAGCCAGCACGATCCCTTCGAGCATCTGGTGGGGATCCCGCTCGATGAGTTGGCGATCTTTGAACGTACCCGGTTCACTTTCGTCGGCGTTACAGCAGAGGTAGCGTGGACCCTGATAGTCCTTCGGGAGAAAGCCCCATTTCACGCCGGTCGGAAAGCCGGCGCCACCGCGACCGCGCAAGCCGGATTTCATCACCAGTTGCGTGACCTCCATCGGAGCCATCTTACCGAGGACCTTCCGAACAGCCTGATAGCCGCCGGTTCGCTCATAGTCGGCCAGCGAGCCGGTGTAACCGGGCTGGAGCATGTTCTTGAGAAGGATTGGTTCGTGAGTCGGCATGGGTCGCTAATCGTTAAACGTGAATCGTTAATCGCAAGGTTCCCTGTCTTTTGCCGTTCTCAGATACCTGATAAAACCGTTCACGATGGTGATGGCTCTCAATACGTCATCTCGAACATGATCAAATGTTTCTGCGTCTATGATCTTTTGATCCTTACATACGGTTAAGTGGTCTAGAGCTTCATACAACGATCCTCGAGCTTGCCTGGCAAACTGAACATTCTCTGCGTAATGAAAGCGGCCATATCCTTCAGCTAAATTTGCCGTGACGGAACGAGAAGCGCGTATGAGTTGGTCAGTCAGTCGATATTTTTCCTCCTTTGGAAAAGTTTCAGTCAAATTTGAGAGCCTGGTTCGCAGTTCACGACAGACCTTCCAGACATCCAGATCCTCAAAGGTTCGGATCGCTGCGATTCTGCCCTTTGGCGTATTCCGCTCCTACCGTTTAACGAATAACGGTTAACGTTTATTGGCAGCCGGTTCCGGCCACATGAAAGGGCCGGTCTTCAGGGAACAGGTTCCCGTCGTGCGAAGATCCGTCAAGATCCGGTCGACCTTCTCTTCCGTGAGCCGCTCGTAATAATCGTCGTTAATCTGCATCATCGGCGCAGTCCCGCAGGCTGCCAGACATTCCACTGTGCTGAGGGTAAACCATCCATCTGGTGATGTTTCCCCGGGATTGATGCCCAACTTCGCCTTCATCCATCCAATGAGCGTGTCGGATCCGACCAAGGCACACATCAACGATTTGCAAACCTGGATGTGGAACTTCCCCACCTTCTTGAGATTCAGCATCGTATAAAAGGTGACGGTCTCATAGACTTGCGGTGGCGTCAGGTGCAGTAAGGCCGCGATCTCCTTCATCGCCACTTCCGTGATAAAACCCTGGTCACGTTGCGCGAGATAGAGCAGCGGAATCAACGCCGACCGTCTCACCGGGTAGCGGCCGAGAATCTGTTCGATTTCCGTCCCGTATTTGTCTTTCAGCATGGTGTGTGGATCGCCGTTCCTTCGTGATGTGGTCGGACGTAATCGATTCCCATGACGCATAACGCATACCGTTTAACGTTCATCGATCACATTCCCCCATTACGATGTCGTACGTCCCGAAGATCGTGATGATGTCCGAAATCAAATAGCCTCGCGCCATATGGTCGAACGCTCCCATGTGAACGAACGACGGTGAGCGAATCTTGAGCCGGTAGGGACGGGGGCTTCCGTCACTGACGATGAAAAACCCCAATTCGCCTTTCGGCGCTTCCGTGCCGCAATAGGTTTCGCCCTTCGGCGGTTTAAAGCCCTGCGTGAAAATAATGAAGTGATGAATCAGGCTTTCCATGTCCCGCATGACATGAGGTTTCGGCGGCGGAATGTATTGGGGCACGTCGGCCATGATCGGTCCTGGCGGCATCTGTTCAAGACATTGCTTGATGATCCGCGCACTCTGGCGCATCTCTTCCATCCGTATCCAGTACCGGTCATACGTGTCGCCGTTCTTACCGATCGGCACCTCCCACTCGACTTTGTCGTATGCGCCGTAGGGCTCATACTTGCGGATATCGTAAGCCACGCCGGATCCTCGCAGGACCGGACCCGTGCAGCCGAAATTAATCGCATCCTCGGCCGAAATGACCGCGACATTCTTCGTGCGACCGAGCCAAATGCGATTGGACGCGATGAGCGAATCGTATTCCCGAACCTTCTCATGGAACGTATCGAGGAAGGTTTTGAGCCGTTGCACGAGTTCATCCGTGAAGTCGCTGTCAACTCCGCCGATGCGGTAGTAGTTCAGCGTAAGACGGGCTCCGCAGAGTTTTTCGAACATGTCGAGCAGCGCCTCACGCTCGCGGAACGTCCAGAAAAAGACTGTCATGGCCCCGATGTCCAACGCCTGGGTTCCGAGCCAGAACAGATGGCCGACGATGCGCTGCATTTCCGCAACGATGGTGCGAATGTATTCAGCCCGTTCAGGGACCGTGATGGTCAGGAGTTTTTCGACCGCGCGCACGTAGGCATAATTGTTGGCCATGGCGCACACGTAATCGAGACGATCCGTGTGCGGGATGATCTGCATGTAGGCCAAGCCCTCGGAGAGTTTTTCCACGCCGCGATGGAGATACCCCAGGTCGGGGGTCGCTTTCACGATTCGTTCGCCATCCAACTCGAGCACGACGCGGAGAACTCCATGGGTGGCTGGGTGCTGTGGCCCCATGTTCAGCAGAAGTTCCTCGCGCCGGCGGGAACCGGTGGAACCGTTCTCGGCGAGGAACGTTTTCCTCTGTTCCTCAGAAAGTTCATCACTGGTCGTGGTTACCGTCGGTTCATCCAGTCGAGGAATAAAGTCGAAGTGGCTGCGCCATCCACGGCCCTCCGCAGGAAAATCCTTTCGGAGCGGATAACCCTCGGCATAGTCCTCAGGCATGAGGATGCGACGAAGATCCGGATGGCCAGTAAACGTAATGCCCATCATGTCGTACACTTCGCGCTCCAGAAACTCGGCCCCCTTCCAGATACCCGTAACGGATTGAATCGTGGGATGATCTTCGGGAATCCGTGCCTTCACACGAAGGCGCTGACGAAGCGGCAATGAATGCAGTTGATAGACCACTTCGAATCGCTCCTGATCCTCCGGATAATCGACCGAGCAGATGTCGGTCAGGTGGTTGAACGATGCTTCCGGCGCATCGTGGAGGTAACGGGCGATGTCCAGCAGACGCGCGGCCTGGATCGAGACAGAGACTTCGCCGCGGGCCGTGTCGACTTCGAGAACACGCACCGCGTCCGGAAACTTCTTGAGCAGGGTTTCGGCCAGCGTTTGGTTCATTACTTCACGAAGACTTTTTCGCGGCGAATCTTTTCCTGCAACTTCAGCAAGCCATCCATGAGCGCTTCAGGTCGCGGCGGGCAGCCCGGCACATAGACGTCCACCGGGACAATCTGATCCACCCCCTGCACGACCGCATAGCTGTTGTAATGATTACCGGAGGTGGCGCAGGAGCCCATCGAGATCACGTAGCGCGGTTCCGGCATTTGGTCATAGATGCGGCGAATCACCGGTGCCATCTTGCGCGTGACGGTGCCGGCGACGATCATGAGGTCTGATTGCCGCGGCGACGCGCGGAACACGCCGGCGCCGAACCGATCGAGGTCATAGCGGGATGAAACGCTTGCGATCATCTCGATCGCGCAGCAAGCCAGGCCGAACGTCATCGGCCACAGGGCCGACTTCCTGGCCCAGTTCACGACCGCATCCAGATTCGTCGTCAGAATATTCGCCTCTAGCTGCCTCTCTAGAAAGCTCATCTTGTCCTCATCTTGTTGCCTTTCCGAAGAATGGGATGAGTGGGTGGCGCCGACCCGGGCGCCCATTCGCCCGCAGCGGAAGGGACCCACTGGGGGATGGGTGGAGCGAGGACGAATGGGCTGGTCGGCGACAGGACCCGCTCAATCCCATTCAAGTGCCCCTTTCTTCCACGCGTACCAGAATCCCACGACCAGAATCGCAATAAACACCACCATCTCGATTAACCCTACCAACCCCAGCTTGTTGAACGCCACTGCCCAGGGGAACAAAAACACGATTTCAATGTCGAAGATGACGAACAACATTGCGATGATGTAGTAGCGCATCGGGAACTGGACACGTGCATCCTTGAATATGGGACTGCCGCTCTCGTAAGGGGCGAGCTTGGCGCGATAGGGTCGGCTGGGACGCACCACCCAGCCGAGCAACAACGATACGGCGCCAAAGGCAATCGCAATGCCGATGAACACCAGAATCGGAACATAGTTGACTGGAACTGCTTCGCTTCCCATGGTTTCGTTATTCGTGAAATGTGAATCGTTATTCGCGAGATCGAATGAAACCTTGCATTGACTCTCGATTAACGATTAACGGTCAACGTCCTCTCATTCGCCGTATCAGCCGTGAGCGCGGTGCCGAAAAACGGCGTGAATGTCAGACCAGCAAGTGCCGGTTGTTCGATTCCCTTGTGTTGCACGAGAATCTTGAACGTGCGACCCATGCCGTCCGGCTTCAACAGATGGATCGCTGCACGGAATTCCGGACTCTCGGGTTCCAACTGCGCGATCATGTCTTCAATGCCGAGTCCCACAAGGAAACTCATCTGATTGGTGAAACCGGTGACTGAGAGCCCGGCCTCTTCTCCGACTGTCGCGAGGCCGGAAAAGTCCACATGAGCGGTCATATCTTGAAAACCGATGCGCTCGAACGGATTCTCCGACGTCATTTGGTGGTAGTAGCACAGGAACGTTCCACGTGGACGATCAGGGCCATAGAGGTCTTGGGCGGTGTGTCCATAGTCAATCGTCAAAACAACCCCACGATCCAACGTCTGTGCCACCTGCTTCATCCACTCCTGTGCGCACAGATTGATTTCAGTCCTGTATCCTTCCGGCAGGACCAGGTTTAACCGGCGAAGATAGGCCGCAAGTTGCGGCGTGGACAGCGGCCTCAAGGCTTCCGAAAATTTTCCATCCTGGTAGTCGACGAATAGTTCTTGCAGCCGTCCTCCGGCCATTTGGATGCGATGGACAGGAAAGGCATCGACCAGTTCGTTGCTGAAGAAGAGGCCGGTGACGCTCTGGGGCGCGAGACCATCCAAACTCTCCACCCAGGCGACCAATCCGGGCCTGTTCAACCACGCACCAAGGTGTTGCCGTTGTGATTCCCGCATTACCGGGCTCCGCTCGATCAAGATGTAGCGAAGCCGTTCAGAGAGAGAGTCCTGTTGCGCGAGAAGGGCCTGCAGAAAGTCGCGCGCCAGCAACCCCTTACCAGCACCCATTTCCACGACCGTAAAGGGGGTAGGATGGCCGAGGAATGCGTCGATTTGCCGCGCCTGCTTCGCGAGCGCTTGACCGAGGATCGAGTGAACATCGGAGCTGGTATAGAAATCGCCGGACCAGCCGATCCGTTCCGTCCCTTCGTCGGGTGGCCGCATGTAATAACCGAACTGGGGGTGATAGAGGGTGAGTTCCATGAACCGGACGAACGGGATCGGGCCGGATTGCGCGATCTCAGAGGCGATGGTGGCGACGAGTGCAGGGTGTCCGGCCGTCACACACAACTCCCTTCGTCCGCTGGAAAGCTCACGTAGAGACACCAATAAGTTACGGGCTCATTCCTCCCGTCCCATTGGTTGCCTCAAAAGTGGCGTAGAGTAGCCTCGCGAGGCAAGCTAAGTCAAGGCGAGATCAGGCGGAATCGCCGTGCTCTGCTCGCTCCAGGCCGGCAATTCGACCGTTCTTGTCTCACCCACTGCTTGACGCCGAAACTCGTTCCGTTCGAGCGATGCTGAACGGAACTTCAGACATCGGCGTCACTCACAGAAGCGAGCCGCAGTGGTTCGTGAGAACGGTTCCCGAATTGTCGGCATGTCGCTCACAAGGCGCTGCGATTTTCCCTTTGGAGGGGTTATGGTCTGATCAAAAACCTGCCTCCCCGTCAAGGCGGAGAAGTCGATTTTTCAAGGGCTATGACGTATTCTTCTGCCTGTTCCATAAACTAATCTTTCTTGAGTCAAAGCGGAGAGTAAGACCGGGGCCTATTTATCGCACGGGCGTTGCGTTTGCCTACGACTGGCGTCCGCAATTTGGCATTCAAAAGATATGCTGATTCTGTTGTTTCTGCACAAGACCACATCATGGGAGGGAGACACAGGATGCACATCAGATTCCTGATCGGGTGGGTGGCGCTGGAGGCGCTCGCGGTCGGAGGCTGTGCGGGGCCGTATGACATCAAGGTGCACACAGATTTCAGTCCGTCCGCCGAGTTCTCTGCGTTTCACACATTTGCCTTTTCGGGGATGACGGATAGAGGGCAAAAGATCGGGGCATCTGACAATTCGCCCTTGAGGATGCGGGTGAAAGCGATGGTAGACAAGCAACTCGCCGCCAAGGGGCTCCGGCAGGTCGGCTTGGAAGACCGTCCAGACCTCCTGGTACATTTGTTATTCGGCGTGAATGATGCCGATAAGTATCAGGAAGCCACCTTGGTCGTGAATCTGGCTGAGTCGTCGGAAAAGAAGTTGGTGTGGCGAGCCGTGATCAGTGAAATGGTGGGGGACAATTTGGAGAAGAATTTCGAAATGGTCAACAAGGGAGTTGCCAAGGCATTCAAAGAGTATCCCCCGACCAAATGAAGTGATCGAACGATCCGTACGTTAGTTACCTTGAAGCCTTGGCGCTCAGCAAAACGGCTTAGATGTCAAAACCAGTTGATTTTGACACCCCCCACCGAAGGCGAAAAAACCATAAGGAATTAATTAGATCTGCCAAGCGTCGACTGGAACCTTTTTGGAACCTCCGTTGGTTCTCTCTGTGAATTCTCGTGGGTAAAGGTTCGTACCCCCTTTGAGGGGGTCATGCTTCTTCTGAGGGATTGTACGTAAATGAATTGGAATGTACCCTTGCCGCGCTATTCATGGCTTTTGTCTTCAGACGAAGGTTCAGTGGATGGGTTCTTCTCGGAGTTATCGTAGCCTCCCGTTATCTCAGCCGCGCTTCAGTCCTACCATCATTTCCACTATGTCCTTCAAAAAGTCTCAGTCCATCCGAACGATAAGCTAGAAGGAGGGTGCGCCATGAAAACTCCCGATGGGGTTGGAGAGCAGGGCTGTTTTCACAACTTCTGGGGCACTGGTGCGCAAAACACAAGCAGTCCCGGGATTCTCGTCTTGTCTCGCACGATGGATTTGCTCCATGCGAATCGACGGGCCTTAGAAGTGACCAACCAAAGCGACATGGAAGCGACCACGTCAATCCACTGGGTCCTTCCGAGACCAGTGCGAGAGGTGTGTGCAGAAATTCAACAGGCCTTCGATAGCTACACGAAGACAGGCAGGTGGGTGCCGCTCGAAGTAAAGAAACTAATGAGCAGCCCTGAGCGATGGATCCAGCTTCGCGGATTTGGCTTGCTCGATCGGAATGTGATTGACCACTCACGAATCGTTATCGTGCTGGATGAGATAGGTCCGGCTAAAAAGCAGAGGACCCAGCCATCGCAAATCCACGTTCATCGAAATCCGAACCAGAGCACAGTTGCCAAAGTCGTTGCTGCTCAATAGAGCACAGATGAACTCCTAGCGTGTCGAGCGTCAGACAAAGGTAGATGGGGGCAAACCCAAAAGGAGGACCCTAGTATTACAAGAAGGGCACATGCATGGCACCTCCGGAGATGCCGCCAAGAGTTGATGAGTCGTTCCATCAGGAACGAAGAGACAGTCAACGGCTACCGACGATTCTGTCGTGTCCTTACGAACTGACCCGTGTCTCGGGTACTGACACTGTCGAATTGTCCGAGGGTGCCACGCTTGCTCTAAATATCAGCGCTGGGGGAATGTTGCTCTTGATGCCTCAGTCACCAGGAGAGCGGAAAGTATTTGAGGTGCAGGTACCTTCGCCCACCCCATCAGAGAAGACAGCCAGGTTAGTGGAGGTCTGTTGGACCCGAGAGTTTCCCTTTGGCGTCGACACCAAAGTCCATCTCGTTGGCGTCAAATCCCTCTTCGAACCTCCTGCTGGTCGATAGGTGGCGTCCTCATCACAGGCTTCCCCCCCTTTCTCTCAAGGATGCCTCAGGATCGGACGTTTGAACTTCACTGAGTATGAGAAATTAATGCCGAAGGAAGACCTAGCCAGTAACGGAAAGCTTCTCAGGTGTGCTCATTTTGTGCTCAACCCCCATCTCACTCCAGACAAAGTTCGAAATTTTTCCAAACCTTGGGCCCAATGGGCCTGAGTGCGTTCCTGTAGGCCTGAGGAGGGTCGTGATCGCGCTTTCCTAAACCGCTGCTCCACTGCAGCCTTTAGCAAGTTCCTCGGCGATGCGAATCTGAGAATTGCATACTCTCTCCCTCACGCCGCTGACGCGATTCGCGAACTCCATCTTCACACCATGCTCGGCTGGGAGGGATGAGGGTCGAGGCGTTCGGCATGGCGCCTGACCATATCCAAGTACGCGCTCATGTCCACGCGCGACGGCATTGCGACGTTTCGACGCAGATTTATAGGAGTGCGTGGTAAGGTCGAGACAAGTTAGCAGCAGCGGCAGATCGTCGCATCATGGCGACGCCGACAGTCCACGCCCTCCGCCAGCCGAGACTCTTTACGCCCCGTGGCATTTCTTATATTTCTTCCCGCTTCCGCAGGGGCAGGGGTCGTTGCGGCCGACCTTCTCGTTGCTGCGATGGACGGTTTGGGGTGGAGCAGGTTCTTCGCCACGGTTGAGGGTCAGCCGTAACGGTGGTGGTGCAGAAACCTGGGGAGGCGGCGGAGCTTCGCCTTTGGCGGCTTGAACGAGGAAGAGGCGTTCGAGGCTGTCGGATTTGATGCGTTCCATCATGCCGGCGAAGAGATCGTAGCCTTCCCGCTTGTACTCGATGAGTGGATCTTTCTGACCGTAGCCGCGCAGCCCGATTCCATCGCGCAGGTGATCCATCCCGAGCAGATGGTCCTTCCAATGGTGATCGATGACTTGAAGCATGAACGTCTTTTCGAGAAACCGCATGAGGTCTGACCCGAGTTCCTTCTCTTTTCGCTCATAGGCTTCATGCACATGCTTTTTGAGGTCTTCCACCAGGGCATCTCGTCCGAGCTCGCGAAGTCCTTCACCGCCGTCATTCTTCCCTTGCGTGATATCGAGGCCGAACTGGCCCTGCATCATCTCGGAGAGACCCTTGAGGTCCCATTCCTCCTGGTATTGTTCGGCCGGACAATACACGTTGAGGGCTGAGTCGACGACCCCTGCCACCATGTCGTAGATGTCATCCTTGAGATTGGTCCCGCCCAAGACGGCTCGGCGATGCTGGTAGATGACCTCGCGCTGCTTGTTCATGACATCGTCATATTCGAGCAGCTGTTTGCGAATTTCGAAATTGTGGGCTTCGACCTTCTTCTGCGCGTTGGCGATCGCGCGGGTCACCATGTTGTGCTCGATCGGGATCCCTTCCTCCATGCCGAGCTTGAGCATGAGCTGCGAGACACGCTCTGAAGCAAAGATGCGCATCAAGTCGTCTTCGAGCGACAGGTAGAAACGCGAGGTGCCCGGATCGCCCTGGCGGCCGGAACGGCCGCGCAACTGATTGTCGATCCGGCGGCTCTCATGTCGCTCGGTGCCGAGGATGTGTAACCCGCCGAGATTGACGACTTCCTGTTTATCTTTTTCACAATCGGCTTTGATCTCCTCGTAGACCGCGAGCTTGCGGTCGTCTGGCAGATTCTCTTCCCGGTACAACACCTGTTTGAACATGAAGTCAGGATTGCCGCCCAGGAGAATGTCGGTGCCACGGCCGGCCATGTTCGTGGCAATGGTGACGGCGCCTTTGCGTCCGGCCTGCGCGACGATTTCGGCCTCTCGTTCGTGCTGCTTGGCGTTGAGCACGTTGTGCTTGACGCCGTTTCGGCTCAACAGGCCGGCCAGTCTCTCGGATTTTTCTATCGAGATGGTTCCGACCAGCACCGGCTGGCCGAGTTCATGGCATTCTTTGATCTCTTCGACGATGGCGGCGAACTTTTCCTTTTCCGTCCGATACACGACGTCCGCGTAATCGAGCCGAATCATCTTGCGATTGGTCGGGACCACGTTCACGTCCAGGTTGTAGATCTTCGCGAACTCCGCAGCTTCGGTATCCGCCGTGCCGGTCATGCCGCCCAGCTTCTTGTACATGCGGAAATAATTCTGAAAGGTGACGGAGGCCAGCGTTTGATTTTCGTTGGCGATCTTCACGCCCTCCTTCGCTTCGACGGCCTGGTGGAGGCCGTCGCTCCAGCGCCGGCCTGGCATGAGCCGGCCGGTGAATTCATCAACGATGATGACCTCTCCGTCTTTGACGACGTAGTCCACATCGCGCTTGTAGAGCGCATAGGCTTGAAGCGCCTTGACGACATGATGGACGAGATCCATGTTCGCCGGGTCGTACATATTATCGACGCCAAGCAGCTTTTCGACACGAACGTTACCGTCCTCCGTGAGCGAAGCGGTCTTGGTTTTTTCTTCGATCGTATAGTCCCGCTCGATCTTGAGTTGCGGGATAATGGCATTGATCCGGTAATAGAGATCGGTCGTTTGGTCGGTCGGACCGGAAATAATCAACGGCGTCCGAGCCTCGTCGATGAGAATGCTGTCGACCTCGTCCACGATGGCGAAATTCAGCTCACGTTGCACGCACTGGCTCAGGTCGCTCACGATCAGATTATCCCGCAGGTAATCAAACCCGTACTCGTTATTGGTGCCGTAGGTAATGTCGGCCCGATAGGCTTCCGGTCTGGTACAGGGACGCAAGTGCTGCAGACGCTTGTCGGATGCGTCATAGGTGGGGTCGTACAGGAACGAGGCGTCGTGTTGAATGATCCCCACGGAGAGCCCGAGCGCGTGATAGAGGACCCCCATCCATTGCGCGTCGCGCTTGGCCAAATAGTCGTTCACCGTGACGAGATGGACCCCCTTGCCTTCGAGCGCGTTCAGATAGAGAGGGAGCGTGGCAACGAGCGTCTTCCCCTCACCGGTTTTCATTTCCGAGATGCGTCCCTTATGAAGGATCATGCCGCCGAGCAACTGCACGTCGAAATGGCGCATGGTGAGTTTTCGGCGCGACATCTCCCGGCAGACTGCGAAGGCTTCCGGCAGAACGTCGTCGAGCGTTTCCCCAGCATCGAGGCGTTTTTTGAATTCCTGCGTCTTATCGGCCAGGGCGTGATCGGACAGTGGAGTCAGACCCGCCTCTAAACTGTTGATGCGCGCCACGATCGGCATCAAGGCTTTGATTTCACGGTCGTTCTTGCTGCCGAAGACGAGGTTCAGGAGTTGTGTCAGCATGCGTCGTCTATATATAGATGTTGGGGGGTGCGCTGTCTACAATAGGAAACCTTCTTGGCAGTATACAGCATCTTTTGCATGAATCCTATAATAAGCATATGTCCTCGTGTCGAGTAGCCGGCTTAGCAGGTCTTGCGAGGGTCCTTTTGCGTTCGTATGGGTCACACTCGGTCGTCTTTTGATGAATCACGCCATCTTCAAATTCATGTCGGTCCTCCTCTGCTCTGTGTCCTTTCCGTCGGCGGGTTGGCTCAGGTGAAGGCGGTGGCGACCATGCCGCGCAACGGCGAGATCTTCGGACCACGTTCAGAAGCCGCCCCATTGACTGAACGCTGTCGGCTCACCGACAACCAGATTCGCGTCCGCACAGCACGCGGGGCTATTACCCATTTATTTCAGAAGCCAGGCGTACTTCCGCAAGTATAACGTGTCTCGACTCACAAATGATGTGGTACGAGAACTGGAGGCGATCAAGATCTCTAATTGCTAGAGCTAGCGCGCGTCTCGTAGCCATGAGCCATTAGACAACGCTCGATCGCCTGTTGGTAGGCCTCACGAGAGGACCAGGTGGGATGTGGCACATCCACCGTCCCAAGGACAACCCCACCGGTAGCCGAGCCTCCGGCACCGATCGGCGGAAGCCACCAGCGAGGTTGGATACTCAGCGGCGCCGCCTTGCGGACCTCGCTCTCACAGACCGTCCGATCCTGCGCAGGTGCGGATGATAGGGAAGACTATGAAGCATGGCGGCCAGAGGAACAGGCTGTGATGCATAAGAAGAGAAGGCCGACGACCAGATACTGAAGAAACTGTCGCATGAAGCCCCCGCCATTCCAAACAGACCTTTAACATGTTATCAGTCGGTGATTGGAGGAGCAAAGCCACGGACGTTTGCCGAGAAATCTGGGCCACTATGTTATTGATGAAGAACCATATTTCAGATGGTCCGGTGATCTTCGAGGAGGTTAGTTCCTGGCTTATAACCTCCATGCAACTGTTACGTGGAACACAACAACGCTTCGCTCAAGACGGCCACTGATGGGAGGCCTCTTGACTCTGCTTCCTATACTCCGGTAGGTTTTGCTCCCTAGTTGGGTTTGAGGCGGACAGACATGAACCGTATCCGTACAAAACGAGCACTTGCGAGTCTGTTGGTGCTCTGCGTCGTTTTGGTCGGCGGTGTGGCATCCGCCCAGGCACTGAGCCACGATTCGCAACACGCCCACCATCAGAAAGCCACTCACAGCACCGTTCTCTGTTCCTGGATGTGCGCGGCCGGGCAGGTGCTTGATACCACTTCTCCCCTGTACCTTGTCGAACAGTCACCAATCGCTCGTGCCGAACAGCCGGTAGTCCAGTCAGTACCAACTGTAACGCTCGACATCTCAACGTCCCGCGGCCCCCCCTTCTCCTTCATCATCTAGTCGAACCTGCTCACCAGCAGCCGAGTCGAGAACTGAGCCTTATGCTCGGTCTTGTGTGTCTTCGGTAGGGATCAGGTTCTTCACCTCCCACAAAGAGGTCAACCACATGCGGTTCGTTCAAGACGCATCGCGAGAAGAAGGAAGAGGAGCGAGTTATGGTACACGCGGGCATTCGTGTCAACTTCACCTCGATCATGGCCTTGTTTATGGTCGTAGGTACGATCGCATTCGTTCCCAAGGCCGAAGCATCCTGTGGAGCGGTGTCGTGCTTTGTGACGATCGGCTCTCAGCAACAGGTTTCGCAAGAAGGGATACTGACGGTGAACGGCATATACAACTATACACCGATGCGGACGATACCCGGAACGACTGGAATCATCCCGGGCGTCGACACGCCTAATCAGCAGCTGATTCTGAATCATCATCAGGAGACCAGGACCATCACCCAGACGGTCACGGCAGACCTCAATTATGGCATCACAGAACGGTGGGGACTCGAAATTACAATTCCCTATTTGATGCGAACACATCATCACATTGATGACCTAGGAGAACCTCCGAATGGCGAAGGACAGGCCACCACGTTCTCTTCCGACGGCATCGGGGATATCCGGGTAGGCCTGAAATATAACGTGCTGCCCACGCTGAGGAGCATGGTCGTCGTCGGATTTGGCGTGTTCTTGCCAACCGGCACCACCAATGCGGTTGACAGCACTGGCACATTGATGGAGCCGACCACTCAGCTCGGACGAAAACAGTTCGGCTTGAACCCCACGCTCTATCAAACATACGAATTGATCCCCCATCGTTTAAACCAGTTTGCCTTTGCAAGTTATCGGCACACCTTCGAAAACAGTGAGGGATATCAGTTCGGGGATATGTGGGAATTTAATGGCGGGTTCAATCTCATCACGGTGCCGTGGTTGGTGCTGTCCACACAGTTCAATTACCGATATATCGTCCACGATACATTCAAAAGTTCGCTGTACCGCTCAGCACAACCATCAGACGGACCTGCTCTTTTCCCCGGTGATCCGATCTTGATTGACCCCAACGTGAGAAACCGGCGGGTCCCCACTACTGGTTCCTCGTTCACCGCATTCACACCGGGTTTTCAGCTCAGCCTGGCTGAACTGATTGATTCACCTTATACGAGAGCGACCTCGGTGTATTTCTACTCGTCTATTCCAATCGCGAGAGATTCCAATAACAGTTTGGCGCAAGGAACCAGTTTCGTGGCCGGGATTTCACGCTCGTTCCGATTGTCGAACCCATAGGAAGCGAAGCGGTTAATGTGAAGGAGGCTGACATGAGATCGAGGAGAATTATCAGTGGGCCAGTGGTGATCGTGCTGCTTCTTGTGATGGTGGCCTGGCCCGCTTTCGACGGCTGGAGCATGGGCTCGCGCGTTCCCGCCATCGGGATGGAGGTGGAAGATTTCCAACTCACAGACTTGGAAGGCAAGCCGCAAAGCCTCAGCCAACATCGCGGCAAGATCGTGCTTCTGAACTTCTGGGCGACCTGGTGTAAGCCCTGCACGACTGAAATGCCGGCAATGCAGGCCAGCTTCGACAAGCTCCGCGAGAAGGGATTCGTCGTGCTGGCGATCAACGAATTGGAAGACGATGCCAAAGTGCGCGAGCACATCAAGACCTACGGCCATACGTTCACTGTCCTGATGGATCGGGACAACCAAGTGGCCAACCAGTTCGGCGTGTACGGTCTTCCCGTGAGCGTGTTCATCGATCAACAGGGGCGTGTTCAGGAATACATCAAGGGAGGATTGCTGACCGAACAGATGATCAATGACGTCGTAGCGAGAATTCAGAAGCAAGAGCCGGTGAAAGCGGCCTCTCTTCGATAGCGAATGATGGCCAGTGTGATTCGACAATTCTGAATGGAGAGGAGTGATCGGATTCGCCATCGATTCGTTTGCGCGCGATTGGCGACCACAGTCGGATGATGTCCCCCAGCGCCGTTGAGTAAGCGCTCATGATTGATTTCGTCGTCTCGCGCCGTTTATAGTCCGGCTGGCTGTTTCGACTGTGAGGGCGCGCATGGGGGGTTCGACGGAGGGCCAATCTGTCAGGCAGGTCGTCTTGGTTTATCCCGTTCTGCTCCTCTCACTCTTGAGCGGTCCTATCTGTCTTGCAGCATCTCCCACTCAGCAGGATTTGGCTCAACGGCAGTTCGAGCGGGGGCTGGCGCTGTTTCACCAGGGGGAGTTGAAAGGCGCGACCGAAGCGGCCAAGAAGGCCATCGAGTTAAACGCTTCATCCGCCGAGGCGTACCACCTGCTGGGCCTCATTTATTTCAAAGAACGAAAACCGGCTGAAGCGGCTGATGCGTTCTCGCACGCCGTGAAACTGAAGCCGACGTATTCCGAGGCGTTGAACGATCTTGCCGATGTATACCTGGCACAGGGGAAAGCGGCCGAGGGGGAGCGAACGCTGACGCGCGCGATTGAGGTCGATCCGCGGCATGTGGACTCCTATCTCAACCTGGCGAAGTTATATGAGCAACGGCGTGACTATGGCGCCGCCGCGAAAACCTATCAGGCTCTTCTGTCTGTACAGCCGGATCAGACCAAGGCCCTGTTCGGTCTCGCCAGCCTCTATGATACGCAAGGGGACAGTAAAGCAGCAAAAGAAACGGTGAGTCGGTTGCTGAAGATTGATCCGACCGATGCTGATGCCTGGTACCTGAACGGACGGATAGCTGAGAGACGAAATGATCTGGTCGAGGCCGCCTATTCTTACAAACAGGCGATTGCAGCGAAACCGGATTTCGTGGACGCTCATTATAACCTGGCCTTTATCTATCAAAGCCAAGGCCAACCGCGGGAGGCTGAACGGGAATTTCTGGAGGTGATCCGGTACCGTCCCGAGTATGCTGAAGCGCATATGAATCTCGGTGTACTTTACACGAGTCTCAATCGACTGGACGAGGCGGAACAGGCCTATGAACGAGCCGTGGCACTCAAGCCGGATTATGCGGAAGGCCATTACAACCTCGGGGTGTTCTATGAACTCCATCGCAAAGATCTTCCCCGCGCGTTAGCGCAATATCATAAATATCGTGAGCTGGGTGGGCGAGACGATCGGGTGGAGCGGATTATCGGTTCGGGGGGACGATAGCTCGAAGGGTTCAGGCCGAGGTCTAGGCCCAGGAAGTCACGCGAAGGCGTAACGCTCGACGTCAGTCTCAACCTGAGCCCTTGGCATTAATCACCTGTTTACCAGTAGGGCCAGGGACGCCAGTAGGGACCCCAGTATGGGCCCCAATAAGGACCGGGGCCGTAGTAGGGCCGTATCCGAGGGGTGGCCTCGTCAATTTCCGCCCATATCTGTAGATTCTTGATGTCAATCACCGGATAGACATAATCGACTTCATCCAACGGCATGGTGACGGAGCCGGTCACGTCGCCTGTCACGGTGACTCTAGTGCCGTACGGCAGCGTCGCTGGATCCAGAAAATCCCGGTGGATGGCTAAAAAACGTCCTTGTGATTGTGTGAGGTTCATTCCGGGACGAGACGATTGATCGAGCGGTAGTTGCAGAATTTCGATCCTGGTTCCCTCTTTCAATCTCTTGGCTGTGAGAACTTCTCCTCCGAAGACAACGGATTGGCCTTTGAAGGAATCCGGTGCTGCTTTGAATTGCGCGAAAGAGATTTGAGGCGTGCCCCCTGCTGTGTCCTGACCCTCATTGTATGGGGTGGCACATGCACCGGCAGTGAGGGACAGGGCCACGAGCATGACCCGCCAAGGTCCGGACATGGCCGGCATTATACCAAACAGCACGCAGATGATGGCTTTCGATATAATGAGACGGGTTTGATCACTGAGGAAAGGAGTGCTGCATGGGGACGATTCTTTGTGTCCGAGGTCTGGTCTCCGTCATCGTCTTATCGGTTATCGGTTTGCTGGGAATAGGACTCTCGCAAGCTGCGGTCTCAGAAGATCTTAAAGGCAAGTTCGAATTCTTGAAGGATGAGCCCTCGATGCACGAGCGCGGCAAGGTCAAGCTGTTCGAGTTCGCCGACTTTTATTGTCCTCACTGCCACCACTTTGAAGAAGCCGGTCTCCCGATGCTCCAGAAGGAATTTGGAAACAAACTGGATGCGACGATGGTCGGGTTTCCTATATTTCAAAACAAACTCCCGACGCCGTTCGACATGTATGAACAGGCGAAGATGATGGGGAAGGGAAAGGAAATGAAGCAGGTTCTCTTCCGCACGATTCACAAGGACAAGATGACCGGTGTGTTGGACCGTTCGATACGGGAAGTTCTGATCAAAGAAGTCGGGCTGGATCCGAAGGCATTTGAAGACGGACTCGCCAGCGGCAAGCCGGCAAAAGTGTTTGAGGAAGGACGGCGCTGGGGCGAGCGAATCAAAGTCCAATCCACGCCGACGTTGTTGTTGGACGGGAATATCAAGATTGAGGGGAACAATATGTCAACGGAGAACATCGTCACCGTCATCCGGAGCATTCTCGATGCCGATGCAAAGAAGTGAGAATAATTGGTCGCGGACGACGCCCTCCTCGTTCCCAGAGTCGCACGATAAAACGGTGTTCGCTCAATGGGCGCAGTGGAGATCATCGGCCCGCGCCCGCCAAGGTAGGGGATGTGGAGTGGCTGAATCAGCATGGTGATCGATCCCATTTGCGGTATGACAGTCGACCCGGCCACGGCTGCCGGGAGCCATGAATACAAAGGCCAACGGTACTACTTCTGTTCCTCGTCCTGTCTCGAGCGATTCAAGGCCGACCCCGAACGGGCTTTAGCTCGTTCGTCTCCGAGCCTCCTCACGGTTCCCTCCTCGAAAAAACCGCTTCCTATGATGATGCCGCTGAGTGGGACGGAGCAGGCCAGCGAAATCGACCCGGTGTGCGGCATGACGGTGCAGCCTGCAACGGCTGCCGGATCATACGACTACCGGGGGAAGACTTATTATTTTTGCGCGAAGAGCTGTCTCGACAAATTTCGAACGAATCCCACGCAGTACCTCACTCCACGCGATCAACGAACATCTCCAGTCATGTCGGCTCCATCTGGCGGAACCATCGACTATATCTGTCCGATGGATCCGGAGGTCGTGGAGTCGCAGCCCGGCGCGTGCCGGATATGCGGGATGGCGCTCGAGCCGAAAATGGTTTCGCTCGACGACGCGCGCAATCCCGAGCTCGACGAGATGGCACGACGGTTCTGGCTCTGTCTCGGCCCCGCGATCATCACCATGATCATCACGATGTCCGACATGGCCCCCGTTCCCCCGATTCTGCAGTCGGTTTCCCGATCAACGATGAATTGGGTTCAGTGGCTGTTGGCCACTCCGGTCGTGCTCTGGGGAGGATGGCCTTTTTTCGAGCGCGGGTGGACATCGATCGTGAAAAGGGCGCCCAACATGTTCACGCTCATCGCCATCGGAACAGGGACGGCCTATTTCTACAGCACCGTCGCGACATTCGTCCCTTCCCTGTTCCCGGCAGCCGTCCGACAGCCCGATGGCTCAGTCCCGGTGTATTTTGAAGCCGCGGCCATAATTACGTTGTTGGTTCTTTTAGGCCAGGTCTTGGAGCTGCGCGCGCGCAGCCGAACGACCTCGGCACTTCGATCGCTCCTGCAGCTGGCACCGAATACGGCGAGACGCCTGTCGCCGGATGGTCAAGAGATCGAGGTGCCGCTCGACCACGTCCAGGTTGAAGATCGCCTTCGTGTGCGTCCCGGCGAGCGCATCCCGGTCGACGGGAGCGTAGTCGAAGGGATGACGGCTGTTGATGAGTCGATGATGACGGGTGAATCGATTCCGGTTGAGAAAACGGTCGGGTCTCGGCTGATCGGCGGAACCATCAATAATACTGGTACGGTGCTGATGCGGGCGGAGCGCGTCGGACGAGAGACGCTGCTGGCGAGGATTGTGCAGATGGTGAGTGAGGCGCAGCGCAGCCGAGCACCGATTCAGCGAGTGGCCGATATGGCAGCAGGGTATTTTGTGCCGACCGTCGTGGCGGTTGCCCTGTTCACGGCGGTCGCGTGGCTCTTGTGGGGGCCTGAGCCGAAACTCGCGCATGCAGTCGTGAGTGCCGTCGCGGTACTCATCATTGCCTGTCCCTGTGCCCTGGGCTTAGCGACACCGATGTCGATCATGGTGGGAACAGGGCGCGGCGCGACCGCCGGCGTGCTCGTCAGACACGCAGAGGCGTTGGAAGTCTTCGGTCGGGTCGATACATTGGTCGTGGACAAGACCGGGACACTGACGGAAGGAAAGCCGGCACTCGTCGCGGTGCGCTTCGTCCCGCCTTGGACTGATGTTGATCTGTTGCGTCTGGCTGCCAGCTTGGAACGCAGCAGCGAACACCCGCTTGCTGCGGCAGTGGTGGAGGGAGCTGCGTCACGAGGGATCACGCTGACGACGGCCCAGCAATTTCAATCGGTGACGGGTAAAGGTGTGAAGGGAATCGTCGAGGGAAAGCGGCTCGCGATCGGAACCGTCGCATTCCTGCAGGAGGTCGCCGGCGTATCCAGCCAGAGCGTCGTTGCGTTGAACGATGAGGCTGAACCGCTGCGTCGTGAGGGACAAACCATCTTGTTTGTGGCGGTCGAGGGCCAGGCGGCGGGACTGCTCGGCGTCGCAGACCGCATCAAACCCTCGACACCAGAAGCCATTGCATTCTTCAAGGATGAGGGCGTTCGCCTCGTCATGGTGACAGGCGACCATCGCGAGACAGCGGAGGCGGTGGCTAGACAGCTCGGCATTGGCGACGTCATGGCGGGGGTATTGCCGGACCAAAAAGGACGCCTCATTCAGCAGCTCAAGTCACAAGGCCACGTCGTAGCGATGGCGGGGGATGGTATCAATGACGCACCAGCCCTGGCGTTGGCCGATGTCGGGATCGCGATGGGAACCGGAACGGACACCGCGATTGAAAGTGCAGGGATGACGTTGGTGAAAGGGGACTTGCGGGCGCTGGTGCGGGCGCGCAGGCTCAGCCAATCCACCATGCGGAACATACGACAGAATCTGTTTTTTGCATTTCTCTACAACGTCCTTGGGGTGCCGATCGCTGCGGGAGTGCTCTATCCGGTGTTGGGAATGCTGCTCAGTCCCATGATTGCCAGCGGGGCCATGACATTCAGCTCCGTCTCCGTCATCTTCAATGCCCTCCGTTTACGCCATGTGGAATTATAAGTGCACCTCTTCCCCACGCATGCTAGGCTATAGCAGCCGTTGAGTGGTGATTGGGGTATCGTGAGACACTTGCGATGAAGATGCGCATTATCCGGATCGCTTTCCTGCCGTGGGTCATGGCCGCATGGTGTGTCTGGACTATTTGGAGTCCGGCCATCGCACCGGCCGGTACACGACTGCTCCCAGTATCTGTAGCGAATGATCTTCAAGGGCAGGTGAAAGCCACCGCTGCGAAGGTCATCCCTGCGGTGGTCAGTATCGCCTCGACCGTCATGGTCCGCGACCAAGCGTTCAGTGATGAGGCGTTGCCGTTCGGCATGTTCAAAGAGCCGCCCGCCCGCCGTCAGTATGGGCAGGGATCAGGGGTCATCGTGTCGCCGGACGGCTACATTATTACCAACAACCATGTAGTCGCCGAAGCCGTCGACGTGGAAGTGATCCTTGCCGATCGTCGGCAATATAAGGGGCGTGTCGTCGCGACTGATCCGAAAACCGACGTTGCGGTCGTGAAGATCAATGCCACGAATCTGCCCACGGTCGCCTGGGGAGATTCGAGCAATCTGACAGTGGGCGACTTCGTTCTGGCCATCGGGAATCCACTCGGCCTCAGCCGAACCGTGACGTTTGGAATCGTGAGTGCCGTCGGTCGCGCCGATGTCGGTGTCGCAGACTTCGAAGATTTCATCCAGACCGATGCGCCGATCAATCCCGGCAACTCCGGCGGGGCACTCGTCAACATCAAAGGCGAACTCGTCGGAATTAATACCGCCATCGCGAGTCCGACGGGGGGCAGCGTCGGCGTGGGGTTTGCCATTCCCAGCAACATGGCGCGGGCCGCCATGCAGAGCCTGATCAAAACGGGACGAGTCGTCCGTGGATTCCTGGGTGCTTCGACTCAAGACGTGACCCCGCTCCTGGGGAAGATCTTTCGCCTTCCCGATGTGAAGGGAGCCATCGTGACGGATCTCCAGGCCAAAGGGTCGGCGGAAAAAGCTGGTCTCAGACGAGGCGATGTCGTGGTTCGGTTCGATGGACGCGATGTGATGGATAGCGGCCAGCTCCGCAATTTAGTGGCAGCGTCGGCGATCGGAAGCCGGCACCGGCTCGATATTGTGCGTGACGGCAAACCGATGCAGGTTGAGTTGGTCGTGCAGGAAGCGCCTCGGGAACGTACCAAGAAGAGTCAATCTGACGCGACCTCTGCATCGACGGCTCATCCGCTGGCGGGGGTTGTCTTCGATGAAGTGACCCCACCGCTCGCGCGCCAAATGGACCTCTCAGTCAACAGCGGTGTCGTTGTGACAGATATTGAAGAAGGCAGCCTTGCCGAATCCTCCGGTCTTCAACCGGGGGACGTGGTCCTCGAAATCAATCGCCAACCGGTAAAAGACTTCGCATCGTTTCAGCGCATTGCCGATCCGTTGAAACCCAATGATTTGGCTCTTCTCCTGGTCTTGCGCCAGGGCAACGCGCTCTATGTCCCCATTCAAGGCGAGTAGCTCGATCCTCTGGTCCGGTCGTCTCCCCGGTCAATAAGAAGACGTATGGCTGATGGTTGACGGCCGCAATCTTGTCGTGCTACAAAACTAAAAATCGTGCTATCAAAGAGCGAGGCCACTATGAAACAACTCGTACGGTTCGGGGTGTCGTTGGATCATCATCTGCTAGACGATTTCGATCGACACATTCAGCGCCGAAAGTACACCAACCGGTCGGAGGCTTTGCGGGACCTCATCCGTGACAACCTCGTCGGCCAGGAATGGAATGAGGACAAGGAAACGGTCGGGACGATCACATTCGTCTATGATCATCACGTCCGCGATCTCACCAGAAAGTTGACGCACATTCAGCACGATTTCCAAGGCCATATTATGGCCGGGATGCACGTGCATCTCGACCATGACCATTGTCTCGAAGTGTTGGTGGCCAAAGGCAAGGGGTCTGAAATCAGAAAAGTGGCGGATGCGCTCGTCAGCGTGAAAGGTGTGAAACACGGCAAACTCACGATGACGACGACTGGGAAGGGGCTGGTCTAGGCGATGCAGGTGTGCGTCATCGACGGGCGAGGCGGAGGGCTTGGCTCCCGGCTGGTTGCCGGCCTTCAGACTGAACTGGGGAACACGCACCATATTGTCGCGTTGGGCACCAATACCATCGCCGCGGCGGCGATGAAACGGGCCGGCGCAGCAGACGTCGGCGTCGGGTCACGCGCCATTACTGAAACAGTGCCTGCAATGGACGTAATCGTCACGTCATTGAATTTTTTGCTGCCGGGCGCCATGCTCGGCGAAGTTACACCGGAGATTGTCCAAGCAATTCTGGGCGCACGGGCCAAGAAGGTTCTGTTGCCGGTCAATCGGGCCAGGCTTGAGATCATGGGAATCCAAGGTCAAACCATGGATGGCTTGATCGATCAAACTATCTTCCGCATTCGGACTCTTCTGCAGCAGGCTTCGCTCGTCTGAGCGGGGCCTCTTTTTGATACCGCTACTGGCAGACCATGAGGGTCTGGGTTGGCTGCGAACGCAGCCGAGACAGGCAGCTCTAAAGATTTGTGCCGGTTTGTTCAGTGGTGCGGACCCGTGAATGGAAATAAATACGTGATCAAGCGACAACAAATACCGACGCGATATCTAGGAATTGGATTCTGTTTGCTTAGCGTCTGGCTCTGTATCCCTTATAAGATTCAGGCGGAGGACTCCCCGAACCCGGAGTCGGACAATCAGTCACGAAAGGAACTTGGCGAAGAATCAGACGTTGCCATCACTCTTCCTGAAGTGATTGTGTCCGCTGAAAAGGCGCACGCGTATCGAACTGAATCAAGAACGGCTGTGACATCGGATGCAGCGGCCTTGCCGGCAGCCACTACCATTCTGGATGCGAATGATATCCGACGGACACCTATTGTGAACAGTTATGTCGATTTGTTCCGTCCGCTTCCCGGATTTAACGTGAACAACTTTGGTCAAGGCGGCATCGGCAATGGCATCGCGATTCGGGGCTTCACGGACTTGGAGCATGGACGCGATGTGGCCTATTTCATTGACGGGGTTCCGATCAATGAAGTGTCCAGCATCCATACGCCGAACTATGCTGATCTCAATATTCTGATTCCTGAAACAGTCGATCGACTAGAGGTGATTCGAGGACCGTTCAGCGCCTTGTACGGGGACTCGAATTTAGGGGGGTCGGTAAATATCGTGACAAAGCGGTTTGACTCGGATGGGGAAGTGAAAGGCTATGGTGGGTATTTTAACACTGGCCGTGGAATCGTGACGTATAGTCAACCCCGTGGACCAGAAGGCACGATCGTGCCCTATTTGGCAGCTGAGGGATATACGACCGATGGATATCGGGACAACCAAGGGTATCGACGCTACAATCTGTTCGGCAAAGCGACCGCACCGACCAAGTTTGGAGACTTCACGCTGCGAGCCCAATTCTATGGTGGCGACTGGGGCGCGCCGGGGTACATCAACCGGGACTTGGTGGCCTCGGGGCAGTTGAGCCCCAAGACGGCCGTCAATCCGACTGATGGAGGCAGTAAAGAATTGCAAAACCTCATCCTGAACTATGCATTGGGCGATCTGGACCAGGCCTTTACGATGACGGGCTTTGTGACGCACGATTACTTTATCCGCTATGCCGATTTCGGCGGTGGACAGCGGGGACAGAAGGAAGACCGCACCACCATCGGATTTACGCTCAGAAAAACCTGGACCTCTCGGTTATTTGATCTCATGCCTGCTCAGGTCTTCGTGGGAACGAATTTTCGAAACGATTCGGTAGGCGCGACTCAAATGCCAACTGTCGGTCGCGTACAGAGCGGCCCGGATGTCGTGAATCTCAATTATACAGAGCAGGGTTTGGGTGAATATATCCAGGCTCAACTTCAACCACTGCCATGGATCAAGCTGACCGGCGGCACCCGGTACGATCATTTTTGGTATAACGTCGACAATCATCTTCCCAGCACAGCAGGTACCATGCCTGACACGGGGGTTTGGAGTCCAAAAGCTGGTTTGGCGCTGACCCCAGTCTCGTGGCTGGAAATCTTTGCGAATTACGGCGAAGGATTCCGATCGCCGAGCGCCGCCGATAATATTGTGAGCGCCACGGCCATCAAACCGATCAAACTGCGAAGCCGAGAAGTTGGCATCCAGCTCCAACCATCTCCTCGGGTGAAATTTTTGGCCGATCTGTGGTACACGACGCTCAGCCAAGAGGTTTTCCAAGCCGCCCCCGGACTGGACCCCCAGAACCTTGGGAGTTCGATCCGCGAAGGATACGATATCGAGGCCCGTTATTACGTTCGCCAGGACAGGCAGGGCCAAGCCTCCGTGTTTCTCAACTATACCCAGATTCGTGCGGTTCTCACGGACCAGTCTCAGGCTCATGCGGTATTCGTCCCCAACGTACCAGCCTATATCGTCAAGATTGGCACCGATGTTGATGTGCCCATTGGGGGTCAAGACTCTCCCCATCGTGGTGGTGGGCAGTTGTACCTAGAGCTCATCGGGAAAAAGAATTTGACGGAAGACGGGATAATAACCACCTCGCCATACCAACGCATATCCGGGCGGGTGTTTTATGGTCACCAGAGTGGATGGACGGGGTTCGTCGACCTGATCTGGTATCCGTCGGACCGGTTGAGTGAAACGGCCGTGAACTTTGGGAATCCGACAGGCGCCACCTCCGCGGATATTTTCGTCAACCCTCAAGCTCCATTTGCGTTGATGGTCGGCGCAAGTTACCGATTCAAGACCGGTGGGTGAGGAAGGATTTGCCGCGACCAAATCAACAGGAGTCACAAATGACGAGCGTGTTTCACGAATGCAAGATCATGTTGGTCGCTGTGAGCATCCTCGTCGCGGCGTGCCCCGTCAACGCACATGATGTGTGGATTACGACGGACGGAGATCCGGCGGGCAATCTGCGCGCGATGGTGCATCATGGGCATCCTGGAGATCGGGAAACGCCTGATCCTGACAAACTCATCGAATTTGATGTGTTTGTTGATGGTCAAGTGACGCGTTCACTGCTCCCTGGAATTAAAAGCGCATCTCAGGACGGCATTCCTATCCTGAAAACTGAGCCGATAGCGATCGAGAAAGGCGTTGTCCTCTTGGCCATACGCTACGACAACGGCTACTGGGTTAAAACAGCTCATGGATATCGGAACACGAGCAAGCAACAGGTGCCTTCCGCCGAAGACAGTCTCTTATCCGTAAAGTTTGCCAAGGCCTTGGTGTCAACCAAGCCGACCGCACGTCATACGTACGGCATAGTCATCGGCCATCGGCTTGAAATCGTTCCACTCAGTGATCCGTTTCTCGCGCAGCCCGGAGATATTCTTAAAGTTCGGGTGCACTTTGATGGAACCCCATTGTCCGGCGTTGGAGTGGAGGCTGGTGATGGTGTTACCCCGATGGAAGAAAAGGATATTCCCCGGTATCAGACGGACAAGGAGGGGATTGCTGCCGTTAAGATTGCCAAGGAAGGACCACAGCTCCTCGTCGTCGATTATATTCTGTCATCTATTCATCCGGACCTCGCTAACCGCGAGTTGTACAACGCTACGCTGAGTTTTGTGCTGCCATCCAAGTAAGTGAGCTTACGTCAGGTGACTAAAAGCGGTCTAGAATTTGACCGCAGAATGAGGCCATGCCCATCGACAGTATTTACTTCGTTCCTGGGAATCCGCGGTTTGTCATGGGCGGTCTCGCATGGTATTTTTAGGCGCGACAAGCGCGAAAGATGGGAAACGAGAGTCTCGCCCGTCTCGCTTTTCTCGCGAATCCCGCTTCAGTGAGAAACATGCGACGCCAGCCACTCTCACACGCCTTTTTCAATCGCCCGACGCTGACGGTTGCGCGGTCGCTTCTGGGGAAATATCTGGTGCGTAAAAACGGGGAGGGAGTCATCGCCGGCAAGATCATCGAGGTCGAAGCCTATATCGGGCCTCAAGATAAAGCCTGTCATGCCTCGAAGGGGAGAACCGCTCGCACCGATGTCTTGTTTGGCCCAGCGGGGACCTCCTATGTCTATCTTATCTACGGCATGTATCATTGTCTAAATGTGGTCACCGAACGGGAGGAGTTCCCAGCGGCTGTGCTGATTCGGGCGATTGAAATCGAGGGGGAGCTGATTGACGGCCCAGGGCGATTGTGCCGGGCGATGCAGATTGACCGGGGCTTGAACCGATGGAACATGACTGATGGGAAACAATTGTGGTTCGAAGATCGAGCTGTCGCGGTGCGGAAGATAGATATAGGCACGTTTGCGCGCATTGGGGTCGATTATGCGGGGGAATGGGCCAAGAAACCTTGGCGGTTTCGGCTTAATGGAACTGAGAAGAAGAACCGGAAGCGGAGCTCGTAAAGACTTTCAAAACAGGAAGGGGGAGTCAGGCTTACGGCCTGACTCCCCCTTCGCAGTAAAAGGAACAGTCTGAGTTACTTTACGCCAAGGCTGGCGTCGGCCTTGGTCGCAGAGGTCACTGGAGGGGCAATCTTGATCTGCGGCCCCTGCACAGTCGGTAGCTGATTCGCACCCTGGCCTTGAGTAATCCGATCATTGTCCATCTTCTTGAGACTCTGCTGGACATGTTTATCGTCAAATCCAGCGGCCTGAAGTGCGGCCTTCTCGCCACCGGCATTGGTTTGACCCGGGTCATTGGCAGTTGCTTGCCCGTTGACGGGGCTTCCGCTGTTCTTCATCGGATAGCCTTCGTGTTTGGGGAGCAGCGCCGGATTGGCAGACGCCATCGACAGCAGGAACAGCACACCGGACAGTGTCGCAACAGTGCCGATTACGAGCTTCATACCCTACTCCTTTGTGAATAAAGGTGGCTGAAGGAATACGTTGATGAATATGTTCGTTCTACAGGCGAATCAAGTGGCGGGATGATAGCCACGGGGGGCTACCTCTGTCAAGCGGGAAAAGGGTGGGGGAAGCGGGAGGCAAATCCTGTGCTCGCTGACCGCGCACGCAAGATACAATCGTAATATCCATGGGCGGTGCTCGGTCAATGCGCGCAATAAGATCTGCCTCCCGCTTCCCCCGACACGTGTGAAAGTAGGGGATATGGAAAAGGATTTGATTCGCCTTAACGCCGGTGGTGGGGGCGGCGACCGCGACCGCGCTGGCGGAACGCGGGGCCCCGGCTGACGCCAGGGAGGCGGATCGTTACGGTCGTGCCTTCGCCAGGGGCGCTGCCGATGGTGATCGATCCTCCATGCTCTTCAACGATTTTCTTCACGGTGGCAAGACCGAGGCCGGTACCTGCCCGTTTCGTCGTAAAGAAGGGTTCGAAGACCTTGTCGACAATCTCTGCCGGGATCGGGACCCCGTCGTTTTTGATGAGAATCTGGTCCTCGAGACCTCGGCCGGCTCGATGTTGGGTCACTTGAATGTGCAGGTGCCCCCCTGGGCTCATAGCTTCGACGGCGTTCTTGAAGATGCTTAAGAATACCTGTTGAAGCTTGGATTCATCACCGCGCACAGGGGCGATTTGTGTCGCATAGTCCTTTGTCACCTGAATCCGCGTGACCTCTAAATCGGTCCCGACGACAGTCAACGCGCTCTCGATCACCTCGGGGATTCGACAGAGGCGGCGGATCAGCTCGAGCGGCTTGGCGAAGTCCAATATTTCGTTCAGGATGGCTTCCACTCTCATGAGTTCGCGCATGGCGTTTTCCACGCGCGTCTGAGGATCGAAATCGAGAATACCCTCGCCTGTCAGCTCCTCCAATTGTGCGCGGATGGACCCCAGTGGTTCGCGAACCTCCGTGGCAAGAAACGCACTGAACTCACCGATGGCTGCATGGCGTTCCTGCTTGCGGATCATGGGCTCCAGCGAGCTGGGTGCTGCAGTGCCTGCCGGGGTGTCTACTCCCCCTGTTACCGGCGCTGGGCCGGCTGGTGTTGAAGCCGGAGTCTGGAGGACGTCGGCGAGCCTAAGGATGATCGGTTCAAGCGTGCGTGCGTCCGTCGGTTGGTACCGACTCGCCTCCTTTGACGAGAGGGTAATGGTGCCACCCACCTGACCACGGACGAAGAACGGTACAACGAGCGAGGACTGAAACCGGTCTTTGAAGAGGTGTTTATGGTCGAGAAACCGCCCTTGGGTCGAGGCCAGGTCGTGATCGACACGAGGTTTGCGATGGCGGACCGCCCACCCGGCCGCTGAGCCGTCCAGGACGAGCCGCTGACCCACCTTCAGATCCTTTTTCCCGTCTTTGGTCTCCCCTTTCTGATCTCCGACGATGCCGAGTACTTCAACACCCCCCGCGATCGGGTCGTAATGGCCGGCCCAAGCCCGGTCGTAAGCGACAAATTGTCCTGCATCCATGAGGATCGCAACGATCTTCTCCTGCACCTCCGGCGTAAGTTGGGAAGCCGGTGCGGCAAACATTTCAACGGCGGAGGCCGTCGGGGTCATCGGTTCATTCGCGACGTACGGCCGGCTCAGCACCAGATTCAGATTGAACAGACCTTCACGATCGAGCGCCTTCGTTACGTCCTCGCTGGCCTGATCCATCAACGCTTTTTCTTTTTTCGTAAAGCTCACGGTTTCTTTTCGGCCTATGACGAGAAACCCGTATGTCCGATTGCGATGGCGCAGCGGCGCACCCAATAAAGACTTGGCGGTGGGAGTAATCAGCTGCAGCCGCATCGTCCGGCTGCCGTCTTGATCGCTGGAGGGGCTGCTGCCCCCGATCGCGGGGGCCGACAGGGTCCGGAGAATCGCTTGAATATCACGCGGTGAGAATCCGCGTGCCACATGGTCCGAGAGCGGGCCCTGGTCGCGATGAAAGATGGCTGCCAGAGCTGCGTCGACGGGCAACTCATTCAAGACCCCAGTAAGCGTCCGTTGAAGGTGTGTCTCGGCGTTGGGTTTGCTATTGGGTGACGGGACAGTCATGGATGAATGGGCTGCACGATGAAGGCATTGTAGCAACGGGGGAGGGGCAATTCAATGAAAAGGGATGAGTGCCGATCGAAGCGCAGCGAGCGAGACGAAACAGGGTTCATGTTGCAACAAAGCTGTGTTGAGGTGCGGACCCCCATGTCTCACGTGTCAGGGTTCACGTCCTTCGTCTGGATTGATGATTGTCGGTGGGCGTTGGGGGAACGATTGAGGCTCACTCGGCTCATGGTCGACCGTCCAGGCATTCAGGATGGTCGTGACCAGGCTGATAATGATTGCACCCCCGACAGCTGGCCAGAACCCGTCCACCGAAAATCCCTTGACCAAATACGCGGTGAACTCCAAGAGAAGCGCGTTGAGCACCACGAGAAATAATCCCAGCGAGAGCACGATCAACGGCAATGTCAGCACGAAGAGCACTGGGCGCACCAACAGATTCAGCAGCGTGAGGACGAGGACAGCCGCAAGACCGGCGCTGAGCGTGCTGGCTTCAATGCCGGGCACGATCGTGATCGCCAAAAAGACTGCGACGCCCGTAATGAGAAGGCGCGCGAACGCCGCGCGAAGGCCGCCGCTGAATGGGGAACGGGACGCATGGCGGGAGATGTGGACGATCGGCATGGTGTTCAATTACTGAGCCGGCGCTGCGGGCTTCTTGGCAGGAGAAAAATGGACTTCAGTTGCAATCAATGCCTTGTCGTCCCTGGTGGCTTCGATCACGACACGGTCGCCGACGGCGGGTAGATTGGCTCCTTTCGGGTTTCCTTTCTCGCGAAACCGGGTTTGTTTGTTGAGCCGGACGTCCACGGTCTTTCCCTTGGGAGTCTTGACTTCAACGTGAGTGGCGTCGATGACGGTGACCGTGCCGAGCACGTGCTGCCCGGTTCCGTGAGCCCAGGCCAACGGTGCAGTGAGGATCAAGGCGGACGTGAGAATCAGCAGGATGAACCGATGCATAATGAATCGCGCTCCTTGTTGTCTCTAAGCCCTTAATGATGGTGCCCGCGATCGGCCTCTCCTGCGGCCGAATCGTCGCCTTCCAGGAATTTGTCGAAGGCGGCTTCTTCCTCGACTTCCTTTGGAGTTTTTGGGTTCAGCGTCTTCATCCGATCCAATTCTTCCGTCGACAATTTCGGCAGGTGTCGAATGAAATGGACCAGCTTCCAACTGTCCAGATCTTTCTCCGGCTCGCCCTCACCCCAGGCCGGCATCGCGGTGAAACGGATGCCGTTATGGATGACCCAGAACAGTTCGCCGTCGGACATCGCTTGTGTATCATCCAGCCGGAGGTCCGGCGCCTTCGGGTAGACGTTCTTGCCGATCGGCGTTTGGCCGCCGCCATCATTCCCATGACAGGTCGCACAGTGATCGGCGAAATGAGCCAGAGATTCCTTCAATACGTCGGTGTCTAATGGTACCGGATTCGACTTGTTTCGATGTTCGATCGGAATGGCCAGGTGGCGGATTTGCCGTGCCATCAGGACTTCCAAGGCATGGGGTTCCGTCTTTGCGCTGAAGCCGGTCGTGAACAATTGATAGCCCATCCACCCGAAGGCACCTATCATTCCGAGGCCCACCACGATGATGAAGACCAGGATCTTTTTCCGCATACGTACTGCCAGTCACTATACAAAGTCTCTGGTCCGATTACCACTGGGTCTGGTGGGGTGCTCGATCACGGGGGATTCGAGTAGGCGGAGGCATCCGGTGAGACGGAGGACGAGCCACACAGTCAACGGAAGACACATCAGGAGACCGCTGAGCCCCATGTTCCATTCGCTGATCCAAAAGGTCACGCCGAGGTTAAAGGCCAAGACGACATAATAGAGTCCCACACCCAAAAGGACCCGATGCGTAGTTGACCAGTTGGTATGAGGTGGAGGAGCGGGAAGTTTTCGGTCGATGGGAAAGTAGATGGCGAGAGAAATCAACCCGACCACCACCCATCCGACATAGTTGGAGAGCGGCACCCCGAAGTGGAACCCGGGATCGGTATAGACGTAGATCTTGCCAAGGAACCAACGATCTCCTCGTAGTGCCAGTGGGTCGATCACCATGTCGATCAAGGCGAACAAGAGGCTGGTCAGGAGAAAAACCGGCCGACTTGTCCGTGCGGCCGGATCGAAGCGCAACGGGATCAAGGATGGCCGTAAAGACGTTGATGTGTGATCGATTGGGAGCAGTAAGCAGAGCGCCATGCAATAAGCCGCATAGAGGAGAAAACTGAACGAGAGCGATGCCATAAGGGGAATATTGGAAACATACAACTCCTGTTCAACGGTTGAACCGGTATAGTCGTACCAGCCGAACGGGATCCCAATACGTGTTGAAATAAATTCGCACAAGAAGGCGGTCGCCCAACTGATGATCCAGAAGCGCCAGGTTCGTGGCCAGCCGATTAATGGAATGGAAGCGAGAATGAACGCGGTCAGGAACACAAACACGTATGGCCGGAAGAGGATCGTATCGATGATGCGGGCTAGAAGATCCATCGTGGTGTATTAATAATATTCAATGCTGCATTCTCGCAAGGGGGTCGTAGCTTGCAAGTGAACATTATTGAGGATGGAGCCGGCTGTCGTTATTCTGTGTATCCAGCTGGGGAAAGTACGCCAGTTACGCATAGCCATGAGACTTGAACCACCGCACGGCCTTTTCCAGAGCGACCTCGGGCGGGGTTTGTGGAATGCCCAATTCCTTGATTGCCTTGCTGCAATCGTAGTGCATCTTGTACTTCGCCATCTTCACACCTTCAAGGGGGATGCGCGGTGGCTGGCCTGTGAGGTCGGATATCCACTCGTTGACATATGCCAACGGGAGGATGGCCAACCGAGGAAGCTTGATCGAGGGCGCCTTCACACCAGTGAGGCGGCTGAGGATCTCGAATACCTCGTCCAGCATGAGATTCTTGTTCCCGAGGATGTATCGCTCACCGATCCGCCCCTTCTGCATCGCTAACAGATGACCGGCTGCGACATCATCGACGTCGACGATGTTCATGCCGGTTTCGATATAGGCCGGCATCCGGCCTTTCATGAAATCCACGATGACCTGCCCGGTCGGAGTTGGTCGGACATCACCGACGCCGACCGGTGCGCTGGGATTCACGATCACGACCGGCAAGCCCTCTCGCGCAAGCTTCAGCACCTCTTGCTCAGCCAGGTATTTGGATCGCTTGTAATGACCGGCCATCTGGTCGAGCGACACCGGAGTCTCTTCGGTGCCGAGTCCGCCCCCCGGTGGCAGGCCGATCGCGCCGATTGTACTGCAATACACAATCCGTTCAATTCCAACGTCCCGCGCGGTTTCCAGCAGCGTGCGAGTACCGGTCACGTTCACATCGTAGAAGATGGAAGGATCCTTCGCCCAGAGCGCGTAGTGAGCGGCCACGTGGTAGAGCTGTTGGCACCCCGTGAGGGCCCGTCGTAGAGAGTCGCGATTGCGCAACTCGCCTTCGACGGCTTCGACACGGAGTTGCGCGTAGTTCTGTGGATCACTGCCGGGGCGCGCAAGCACACGCACGTCGATACCGGCTTGGACGAGTGTACGGGCGACGGCACCCCCGACAAATCCGGATGCTCCGGTGACCAGGGCTTTCATCGCGGAAGCGGGTGAGAGGCGAGAGGCGAGAGGCGAGGGGATTCGCCCAAGGAGTGGAATGTCGTGAACGCTCTCTTAACCACGTGCCACGTACCTCTGGCCTCTTGCCTGCGCGGCGTTAGCTGCGCCGCGACGTGATATATCGCGCGATTTCTCGGAGGGGATCGGCAGCCGGTCCAAAGGAGGAAAGCCGGTTGATCGCGCGGGTCACGCATTCATCCGCGAGTGTCCGCGCCCCGTCGACGCCGTAGAACGTCGGATAGGTCTTCTTTCCACGTTCCGCGTCGGTGTTGGGATTCTTCCCGAGTTCCTCGCGCGTGCCCGTGACATTCAACACATCGTCGGCGATCTGAAACGCCAAACCGATGTCCTCGGCGTACCCGGTCAAATGATCCAACTGTCGGTCGTTGGCTCCGGCGGCGATCGCTCCCATCCTGACAGCGGCACGAATCAACATGCCGGTTTTGTGCTTGTGGATGTTCTGCAGGGTCGGAAGATCGATGTCTTGGTGCTCGGCCTGAATATCGAAGACCTGACCGCCCACCATTCCCATATTGCCGGACCCGTACGCCAGTTCCTGAATCAAACTCACTTGACGCGTCGGATCGCAGCCCTTCATCAAGTCCGGATGGCTACAGAGATCGAAAGCCATGGTGAGGAGCGCATCCCCGGCGAGAATCGCCATCGCTTCGCCATAGACTTTGTGATTGGTCGGTTTGCCGCGCCGAAAATCGTCGTTGTCCATGCATGGGAGGTCATCATGGATCAGCGAATAGGTATGGATGAATTCCAGCGAACAGGCGATGGCCATGATGCCCGGGGGGGTGGTTCCAACGGCCTCCGCCGCGGCAATCGCCAGAATGGGGCGCACCCGCTTGCCGCCCGCCATCAGGCTATAGCGCATGCTCTCATGAAGCGTGGAAGGCGGCGTGGTGGCCTGCGGGCTCACCTGGTCTAGGAACCGATCCACTGCGATCCGCTTTTCTTCGAGATAGTCCTTGATGTTCATGGATGTGAAAATGGGGCTCGCCGTGACCCGAAATTGAATAGGCGCGGAGCGTAACAAATGGGTATCAGGCTGTCAAACAAGGCGGCGGGCATGAGCCGGAGCGTGTGATGAGGAGAACCACCTGTCCTGCGACACTTGCCCCGTTGCGTCTCGCTTCGCTATACTCCCCCTCACTATGAGCATCCGAAAAGCCGGCGGGACATGGGAGCCATTGCTGCTCCCGATCGAACCGCGCCATTGCAAAGTGTGCAAGCAAGGTCTCTATCGCGACAAGACCATGTTCCGTGGCGGGTGGTCCCGTTGTAGCATCTGCGACGAATTCGTCCACTATAGTTGTCTCGCCAGCGGCAAAGTATCATTTCTCAAGGCACGACCTCGTGTGTGCAAGACCTGCCGTGCAGCCAAAGAGGGCACCCCCTCTTCTTCGGCAACGAAGGATGAGGCTCCGGTCGCGGTCGGGTCGTGAGTTCCGTCCAGCAGGATGGTGAAAAAGTCTCTCTTCTCACCCGCCCAACCTCGGCGCGCCGAGACGCACCTTGCACCGGGCTTTGTTCTTGCGTCACTCAGAGGCTCGACGTGCAGAACAAAGTACGCCTCACCCCTTCGCTCGCTGCGGCCGTTCGCGGTGGCGGTGCGTCTTGGCGCGTCGGGGGCGGGCGGGTGCAAAAGGACGGCCATTTTGACCCTCCTGCGAATGCTTCACAATTCCTAAATCTTTTCCTGTCACGGTGCCGAAATGACTTGCCAACGGCCTGATAGTGCCATGCACATCCGTTCCCGGTGGCACTTCGTCTTTGCGGAAACCGTTCGGTTAGCGGTGGCTCCCGTTGTCCTGCTCCTCAGCGGGTTCTTCACGGCGAATTTCATCGTCAGCGGACAGTACACGTGGCCGCGAACCAGCCGGGCCGTCGCCCTGACGCTCACCGTGGTGATTCTTTCCTATGAGTTCGTCTACAAGGAACAGCTCGCGCGGGCGGCGACCGCGGATCGAGCTCGTACGGCCTTGGTCTACTCCTGTATCATCCCGTACCTCGTCGGTGTGCTGATCACGTTGGCACTCTGGAAGAGCTAACGGGGTGCGAGGCTCCGGGGAGAGGAAGGACGATGGCAGAGATCATTCGCAGCGGGGCCTTCCTCCAACAATGTTGGTCGGTCCATCCGCTCTGTGTGGAGGTGAAGCGGATGGTCGAGAACCGCACGTTGATCCTCAGTTGCAGCTCATGCCGGTTCGTCCATCATCTGGCGTTTAGTGCCATTGTCGCGAAGGCTTCCGTGGGACTCAGCGATCCCGATCATCCGTCTAAAGCTCGCTCGCGAGGAGAAGAGGGGCTGATCCAGCTCACGGGATGTCTCGAAGCCCATGCCCCGGCCCTTTCTCTCAGAGAGATGGATGTGTTCGAAGATCGGGCTCTCATTCGCTGTGCCGACTGTCGTCGCCACTATGCACTGACCGTCTCGGCCTTTGAAACCCACCAACGGTAGAAGAATGCGGAAAACGTGATGCGTGACGCGTGACGACTAGGCTTCGGTCTTGCGGCGAAGGGCGCGTTACAAGCGAATCTGATTGATCGCATGGATACCTCTCTGCATTTTACGGACGAAGACACAGCCCTCATGGCGGATGACCAGTTCTTTCGCAAGAAGGAGCAGATCATGATCAAGGTGCGTCGTCAGCTGGAGGACACGCAGAAGCTGCTGCAAGAGGACCTGAAAGGTGCCTCGCTGGTGACGCCTCCAGGGTTCGTTCCGACCAAGACACAGCTGGTGAAAGGGGAGCACCTCGAATCGTTTCCCTTTCAGTATCTCGATTGTCCCAAGCACTTCGAGGGAACCGATAAATTCACGTTCCGGACGCTGTTCTGGTGGGGACATCATCTGGCCTGTGCCCTCCTGCTCGAAGGGACGAAGATCAAGCAATATAAGAAACACATCGTCGATCGGTTCCATCGTCTTGCGGGGCAAGAGCTGGAGCTCTCGCTCGCTCCATCGCTCTGGGAATGGAAACGTGGAGAAGGGTACACGTTGCCCATGACCCACGATCGGAAGGCTCGGATCGCCGCGGTGTTGGCTGAGCGGTCCTTTCTGAAGGTTGTCCGCTTCGTGCCGCTCAGCAACGTGCGAATTCAGTCTGGACAGCTCCCGAATCTCAGCCGAGAGACGTTTCGAGCGGTCCTGCCCATCATCACGCTATAGCTGGTAAGAGGCGTGGGGCGAAAGGCCAAAACTTCATCTCGATAGATCGGCTCTTTCCGCTTGCCTCTCGCCCCTTGCCCCTAGCCTCTTGCCTCTTATTTGTCTCCGGGATTCAACTTGGGTACACTTGGCCGGCTTCGCAGTCAGGAAGCGAGTTAACGCAGGGAGGCGCTTGTGAGACAAATCGGAAGACATTACGGGCTCATCGTCGCAGTATTGTTCAGCGCGGGCGTTGTCGCCGGATGCGGAGGAACCGGCCGGACGTTCTACATGGACCTGCAGCAGAAAGTGCCGACCGCGCAGTATGTCGAGCCGGAGCCTGTCAAGATCCTCGTGGAGCCGTTCGACGACCGGCGTCTGGAAAAAACTCGGCTGGGCATGCGAACGCATCTGTGGGGCGGCGTGACGTATTTCCAGGTCGCGGGCGAGCGCCCGGGCGAGGTTGTGGCTCAAGCGTTGGCCGACCGGCTGAAAACGCGCGGATGGCGAGACCGTTCCTGGAACGTGAGGATGGCGCGGGCCGGACCAACAACGGATGCCGATATCATAATCAGCGGCCAGATTTTTGAATTCACCGCCGGCGCCAAAAGCCGCGTCTTTTCGACCGTGCTTTCAACAAGCCTCAAGCTCGTCATTACTGCCCGCAATGTCGGAGATCGCACTTCGACGATGCGGAGCGTCGAGGGAGCCCAGCACAACACAGTGATCTGGTTTTCCGATGACGATATCCAGACATTGACGGCGGCAACCCTGCAAGACGGCATTGAGCGGTACATTGTGGATACGGCCATCGAACAACGGGCGCTGCGGCCAAGCCGGCAATGAATTCGGGGCTGAGGATCACCGTCTGTGCGTGAACGTCGCTGGGAAACCACTGCGCCACTGACGTTCGGACAAGTGCTCGCCGTGGGCGAGCGGTTGGCAGCACTGGGATTGAAACCGGCGGTGCCGGCCAAAGACATTATCTGTTATGTCGAAGAATGGACTGTTGACTCGCCGGAAGACTTCGATCAACTCGATCCCTGGGGCACTGAAGACGTCACGCTGGTCCACATCCGCGAAGGCTGGCGGGGCGATTTCTTTCTGCTTGCCGGGGCGTACCACACGACCTACCAGCAGTATCAGGACACCGGCACCTATTGTTCCATCAGTCATCCCTGGCGGATTCGAGAGCCGCTGCAGCTCCATGATCAACGGAGCATGCTCTGGCTCGGCTTCCGTCACAGCCATTCATTCGTGCGCGTCCGTCTACAGGTGCACGAGGTCATCCCGCCAGGAGAAACACGGGGAGATGCTCAACGCGAGCAGTGGGTGGAAGAACGGCGGACTGCGTTCCTCGAGGCGATTACACAGCTGGAATTGCCGATCGAGACGGCCGTGGAGAAAGGAAGTCTTGTACTCCGTCCCGCCGATACCTCCGTCCCGTTCTTCTGTTCCTGGCCCGATGCGTTCGGCCCCTGTCAATTCGAGTACAACACGGCCGATGCCTATGAGTTTCTGGTGCCGGCGAGCAAATTGGTGGCGACATTCGCACCGGAGCCGGCCGGCGTGCGGGCCTATCTCACGGGATTCTCCGAAGACGCTCTGGGAGAGTTTCAAACGATTGAACCGTCAGCCCGGCATGCCTATCGCTGTTCGGTGCACTGCCCGCTCGATGATCTACCGGAAATCCGGTCAGTGATCGAACCGGACGGACGTCTCTACGCCACGCTCTGCGAGTTCCAGACGTCGGAACTTCTCCCCGGAGGAGAGGATGCCTCTGCCATTCTCGGCATCGTCGGGGGGCGCACAGGATTCCAAATCGAGGCCCGCCTGAATCGGGCTCCGCTTGGGGAAGATTTGATGGCGAACTGGCTTGAACGGGTGGTAGGGCATCCGGTGGTGTATGCGCCATTGCCTGCCTTCGTCTAGCAGACTGCTGAAACAAGTCGTCAGCTTCGTTCTCACATCGCTTCTCCCCTGCGACGTACGTGCAGAGAGTACGTCTCGGGGCTTTGCTTGTTGCGGCCTTGCCGAACAACTTGTTTGAGCAGTCTGCGAAGATCCTGTTGACTGATTGAAGGTAAAGAAAAGGGGCGGGAGTCTTTTCTTGACAGGTGAAAGCCCATCAGGCCGCGGACTTTGGGAGCATGACCTTGACCCGTTTGAGATTGTTACGATCCGAGCACCATTGCTTTACGCCATCCATTTCGCTGCATCAGGAATACATTCAAGCCGATTGCACCGCGTTTCAGTTAGAGTTGCCATTTCAGCGTGAGGAGAGCATGAACCACCGAGCCCGACTGGACTTTCTCGAACAGTCACGGTAGAGTTAAAAATATGAAGCGAAGTGAGCAGCCCACTCTACCGTGGTGGGAAGAATACCTCGGCTGGAAGTTCGATAAGAAGAAGGTTGCACGACGGACCTGTCAGGCATACTTTCTGTGGGTCCTACCACCACTCTCGCTCTTGTTTGCTACACTCTTTGCAAAGGACCAGCAGCTATCGAACACTATTGACCCAACTCCGTTGACCGATACAGCGCCACATCTCCCTGGGTCATCCGCCAATTACGCAGGACCAGCCGTTCCCGGCTCATAAAGCAGTATGCTCTCTATCATGACGTCAGATGACATCAGCATATCTGACAGTGAGTCTGTAAAGGTTCACATCCAACCGTTAATAGGTGACCCACCGAACATTATCGTTGCTCTCACAGGCTCCCTGATGATTGCGGGACAGGGAGTTGTGAAAGTGCTTCCGCCTTCCTCGTTGCCAACCTAAGGTCGGCCTTAACCACAAATAAACATTTTCGTTGAACAAATTTCTCGGATTTCGGAGAGTGGGAACATGAGCCCGGTGGCGAAGATCCAATCCCTCCTGGCCAAGCCCTTCATGCCAGCCGTGTTCTTTCTCTCGGGCGTCACCTATGACACCCTGACCCTCACTCGCATCGATCGTCTTCAGGATAATCTTATCCTCTTGCTCTATCTCTCGCTCCTCGGAGCCTTGATCGTACTCGCCGGTCGCCTGGGCGTGGGGCCGGTTGAAGTAGGAGAACCTGAGCACCCCACGAAGTTCGTGCGACTTCTGGTCCGAGCCAGACCGTACTATCCGATGGCGATGCAATTTCTGTTGGGCGGGCTCTTCAGCGCGTATGCCGTATTCTATTCGCGAAGCGCCACACTCACGCGAACCGGGATATTCATGGGCGTGCTCATTCTGTTACTCGTCGGTAACGAATTTTTGCGCGATCGTCTCTCGAACCTGCGTCTGCTCGTGGCGCTGTATGCCCTTACCTGTTTCAGCTTTTTCACGTTCTTTCTGCCGGTCATGATCGGCACCATCGGGACCTGGGTGTTTCTGCTGGGAGCCATCCTCAGTGTGGCCGTCACCCTGCGGGTGGTGCACCTGATCTATCAGCGCAATCCGGAACGATCGAAGAACGAAGCGCGAATGGTGGGGGCACCGGCTGTTGCGCTGGTCGGTCTGCTGGTCGGGTTCTATTTCTTGAATTGGATTCCGCCCGTGCCGCTTTCCATGAAGTTTGGCGGGATGTATCGAGAAGTGCAAAAACAGAACGACCACTTTGTGCTCAGTTACGATCGCGAGTGGTATCAGGTGTGGAAACAGTCGCAGAACCCTTTCCCAGCCGATGAACCGATCTATTGCTTTACGGCGGTCTTCGCGCCGGTTGCCCTGGACACGACCGTGTTTCACCATTGGTACTACCGGGCGACCAGCGACAAGCCTTTTGCGCATGCTGACAGAATTCCCATTAAGATTGCTGGCGGCCGCGAGGGTGGATACCGGGCCTATACGTTCAAACAGCGCCTCGATCCCGGCGACTGGCGCGTGGATATCGAGACCGAAGATGGGCGTGTGATCGGACGTGTCTCGGTAGTGGTGGAAGAGCGAGGAGAGACACGACCGACTCCGAGGACGCTGTCGTATTAGAATTGCTGGCGGCTATCGGAAGGTCCGCGTCTCGCCTATCGCGACAAAGGTATGCCAGACATGATTCCTCCCGACGCCGTGTTGATTTGTGAGATCTGGTTGCGCAACATGGAGGGGGTCTTCTTCGTGCGGATCATCACTCGAGGTTGAATGAGCCTCAGAACATTGGCTCCCTGCCCATCCAGCCCCAACTGCGTGTCGACGCAGGCGAAAGATGCTGGTCACGCCATTGCACCGTATCGCTATCGCAAATCAAAGGCGGAGGCGAAGGAGGCTTTGAAGGAGATCGTTCGTTCCCTGCCGCGCACCAAGCTCGTCGAAGAAGACGAGGCCTACCTCCACTATGAATTCACCAGCTTCTTGTTTCGTTTTGTCGATGATGTCGAGTTTCTCCTCGACGACCAGACCAAGACGGTTCACTTTCGCTCCGCCTCCCGAACCGGCTACGGCGATTTTGGTGTGAACCGGCGACGGATGGAAGAGATCAGGTCGCTGGCTGAAGGAAAGCTATAGGATTTGGCAGGCGGCAGGCGGGGTGAGTTCGGCGTCGTTGAACTCGACGTTCGCGTGATAGGCCCAACCCCTCAAGTAGGCCAATCGGCGATCGGCTTCGAATTCTTCTAACCCGTACCGCTGAAAGGCCGTGATGTCGCGTCGCACCTCTTCTTCCTCGGGTGACGGCACAAACTTGCCGAAACCGGGAGCGACAGGCAGAGAGGAACAAGCAGTCAGCCGGCCGCTGGATGAAAGGCCAATCTTCTTGATACTGTCTCAAGGGAGCGGCGGTTCGTAATCATTCCAAGGTGGTTGAAGAATCGATGGGTATCCGCACATACACTGCGACAGTCAGCCGAGTCCAAGACCTGACTCACGATGTTCGGGAACTCGAGCTGACCCTGGTCGAACCGCCGACCATCTTGTTCAAGCCCGGCCAATTTATCTCTTTCGAGGTTCCGAAGAAAGGGTTCCCTCTGCCCGTCGTGAGGCCCTATTCGATCGTCTCCCCACCCTCCCAAGAGAATAGGGTCACCCTGCTCTTCAATCTGGTGCCGGACGGTCCCGGCTCAACCTATCTCTATAGTCTGCGAATCGGCGATCACACCACGTTCAAGGGACCGGCTGGGTCCTTCTGGTTGAAGGATAACACGCGGGATCTCCTGTTTGTCGCCACAGGAACCGGCATTGCACCGATTCGCTCCATGGTTGCAGCCCAGCTTGAGCGGGGGACAGCGCAGGCCGTGACATTATTCTGGGGCCTGCGGAGCCAGAGGGATCTCTACTATCAGGAGGAATTGTTCAGGCTAGCCAGGCAATTTCCCAAGTTCTCCTTCGTCACGACTCTGTCGCGCCCGGAGGCGGGATGGACCGGTATGACCGGACGGGTGACCACGCTCGTGCGAGAGCGAGTCGCGTCAGTCCGCAACATGGCGGTGTATCTCTGCGGTAACAGCGGCATGATTCAGGAAGTCACGGCTCTCATCCAGGCGCGCGGGCTCTGCCCCATTCACAAAGAAAAGTACTACGACGACCGTGGTGAGCCGACGGATTAGTGTGCAGACTGTTCTGGGGCCGGGCCAAGCCTGATCGTGTGCTGAAAAATGCACTTCGGGCAGGTGTAGTGGAGAAACTGGCCGCTCGCGACGAGCCGTTTCTGCATGGGCACCTTACACCAGGTACAGAGCCTGTCCGGGAGATCGGCGATTGAAGGGACGGAGGACCTATGAGAAGACGGCGTGTCGGCCATGCGAGGCATTGTCTTCGACCGGTGTGAACCTTGTCAACCGAGCGTTGCGTCTCCTGTCGACACGGAACGCAAAAAAAAGTTCGGGCATCCTGCGTGATCGCAAAATAATCGTGGTATAGTGCATACGATGGTCACGCAGACGGATTTCTCACCCTCACACAGAAAGGTGCCCAACCTCTATGAGTATCCCGTCCGGTCCCGAGTCCACTATCTTACCTACTAACGTCCCAACCACCTCGTCGATTCCGATCCGCGACATGGTCGGAGCCGGCAAGGCGTGGGGACTCTGCACCGCTGTCGACCTCCAAGATTGCAATCCCGATCTCATTCGCGACCCTGAGCAGATCAAGCGCTACGTGATCGAGCTTTGTGAGCTGATTGGTATGCAGCGTTTCGGCGAGTGTCAGGTGGTCAATTTCGGCGAAGGCCGTGTCGCCGGTTATTCCATGGTACAGCTGATTTCAACATCGTTGATCAGCGGCCACTTTGCCAACGATACGAACAGTGCCTACCTCGATATTTTCAGCTGCAAAGGCTATGACCCGGCCACCGTCGAAGCCTTTTCGAAGGAATTCTTCGGTGCTCGTCGCAGTACGGCGACTGCCACGCTGCGGTATTAGTCATATCTCGTGGAACACCATGTGAGGGGGCCGCGGTTACGCGGCCCCCGATGCGTCTGATGACCGATTCCGTTCCTGCCCCACATGACACCCAAAACCATCAAAGAGTTCTTTTACTCGCTTCCAGCCAAGCTCGACAGGGAGGCTGCGGAAGATCTCGATGCGGTCTACCAGTTTGATCTCAGCGGACCGCAGGGCGGGCAGTATCTTGTCCGGATCCAGAATGGGACCTGCACCGTCGAAGAAGGAGCCCATGTTGATCCTCATGTCACGCTCGCCATGGCCAGCGAGGATTGCGTGAAGGTCTTGAACGGTCAGCTGAGCGGTCCTGCAATTGCCATGTCGGGCCGCCTTCAAATCAGCGGGGACATCGGGCTGGCGATACAGTTGAAATCCCTCTTCCCGTCGGTAGGCTAGTACGTCTCTCTTCAGCGAAAAGCCGGTTCCGCTTGTGTCTGCACGGGCAGCACGGCTGCTTCTGACTGCTCTTCTCGAAGCTGTCGCGGGAACCGTTCCTCCAGGATCATGTACATCGTCGGAACGAGGAAGAGAGTAAGCAGGGTTGAGACACTGAGCCCTCCCACCACGGCGCGCGCCAGCGGTGCATTCGTTTCGCCCCCCGTGCCCCAGCCGATGGCCATCGGAAGGAGCCCGAAGACCGTTGCCAGCGAGGTCATGAGAATAGGGCGTAACCGCGTTCGGGCCGCCACCACAACCGTTTCGCGCAGTGCCAATCCCTTGCGTCGCAAGACGTTGGTGTAATCAACCAGCAACACGCCGTTCGAGACCACGATGCCAAGCATCATGATAATGCCCATCATGGAAGTAGTGGAGAGCGTCGTGTTCGTGAGGAACAACACCAGAATCACGCCGGGGAACCCCATCGGGACTGAAAACATGATAATGAAAGGATCGATGAGCGATTTGAACTGCGCCGCCATGACCATGTAGACCAGCACCAAGGCCAGAACGGTCGCAAAGAACAATCCTTCAAAGGTCTCGCGCTGTTGCTGTATCTGCCCCGCCAATCGAATGCTGAACCCCGTCGGCAATTGCAGCTTCGCAAACTCGTCTTCCAGGTCGGAGGCGATCGCGCCGAGGTCTCGGTTGACGGGATTCGCGGTGATGTGGATCACCCGCTGGAAATACTTGCGATCGATTTTGACCGGCCCGGCGTTCAATTTTAACGACGCCACGTTCTTGAGCAGCACCGGCTCGCCGTTTCTGGCCGTGAGGATGATGTTTTCGATATCGGTGAGATCTTTGCGGTGCTCTTCTGCCAGCCAGGCGCTGATATAGTACTCGTTGCCGTTTTGAGGATCGGTATAGATGATCGGATCAGTCTGGCCGTTACCGTTGAGAGAAAAGAGGACGGCATTTGCCACGTCGGTCTCACTGATGCCGAGGAGAGCGGCTTTCTCGCGGTCGACCACGACATTGACTTCGGGATAGTTCTCCTCGCGACTGACTTCGATGTCCGCGAGCCCCTGAACTTGGTGCATGATGTTCTCCACCTGCCGGATGACGGTGCGCGCGCGCTCGAAGTCGTACCCGTAGATCTCCACATCCACCGCTTTCTGCGATCCGAAGCTGGTGACGCGCTTGACGAGTCCACCCGGGTCAAAAAACAGTGCGACACCGGGAAAGAGCTTGACCGCTTTCGGCCGAACTTCATTCATGATCTCAACTTGATTCCTGGTGCGCTTATCGGGTGAGACCAGGTAGACGGAGATCACTGACGTATGAGGACCTGTGTTGGGGTTGAACAATGAAGAGCGGCCCTGGGCCAGCACGCCGGTGCTTGAGACGATGGTTTCCAATTCGTGCGGAGCGATGTTTTCCCGCAACACCCGTTCGACTTCGGCGACTTGTTGCTCGGTTTTCTCGACCCGCTGGCCGACCGGTGCGCGTAACACGATGCGGAACTGGCTCTCGTCGGAAACAGGCAAAAACTCTGTGCCGATCATCGGCAGCAACGCCAGCGAGGTGGCGAAAAGGAGCACGATGCCGACAATGAGAAGGCGCCGGTGGGCGAGCACCCAACGCAAGGAATCCTCATACCCTTTGTCGAGCCACTCATACTGCTTCCGGCTCCAGTTCATCACTCGGACGAACCAAGCCGGCATCGATTGATGAGCCTCTCGCTCGGGTTTGAGGAATTTGTAACACAGGGCTGGCGTGACGGTGCGCGAAACGAAGAAGGAGGTGAAGAGAGCGATGGCGATGGTGAGGGTCAGTGGAATCAGCAGCAAACGCGAGATGCCAACCACGAAGAAGATCGGGAGGAAGACGACCACCGTCGTCACCGTGGAGGCGAAGATCGGCATCGCCACTTCTCGAGCTGCTTCGAGGATCGCCTCCCATCGGCGTGGCGTGGTATTCAAATGGCGCTGAATGTTTTCCAGTTCCACGATCGAATCGTCCACGAGCCGTCCGATGCCGAGCGCCAGGCCCCCCAAGGTGAAGACGTTCAGGGTTTGGCCGGTAAAATACAGCACGATGAACGTCACCATGATCGACAGCGGAATGGCCACGGAAATGATCAGCGTGCTCGTCAGATTTCGGAGAAAAATGAGAATGACCGCAGCGGCCAGCACAGAGCCGTGCAATGCCTGTTCGATGAGATTGTTGATCGACTGGCGAATATAGACAGACTGGTCAAACGAGATACCGAGTTTCACGCCCGGCGGGATCCCGATCATCCTGGGCAGCGCCTTCCGCAGAGCATCAACGACTTCCACCGTGTTGGCGATCGGCTGTTTGTTCACCCGCAAGTACACCGCTCGCTTACCGTCCGTCCGGACCACGTTCGTTTGAATGTCCGAGGAATCCGTTACGGTACCGATGTCACGGACACGCACCGGGTTGCCCTGCTGGTTCACTTTAACGATCACGTCCTGGATCGGAGCAACCGTGCGGAACTGGTTATTGGTAAAGACGTTGTAGTCAAGATTGCCGGCCTTAATGTCGCCCGAAGGCAGGATCAGGTTCGACGCCTTCACTGCTCTTACGACATCAAGGATTGAGAGGCTTCGCGCGTTCAGCAGGGCTGGATCGAGGTTGATGTTGATCTGGCGGATCTTACCGCCTTCAACGGTGGCGGCGGCGACGTTGGCGATCTGCTCGATTTGCGGCGCAATCGTATTGAAGGCGAGGTCGTACAGCGCCCGTTCATCGAGGTCGTCGCTGGAGACCGTGACGAAGGAGACTGGAATATTGGACACGTCGAATTTAACAATGAACGGCTGGAGAATCCCGGGCGGCAAACTGTTTAGGATCTGCGTGATGCGTTGCATGACCTCCATCTGACCCACATTGATGTCCGCGCCCCAGTTGAACCAGATCTGAACCCCTCCGATACCCTGCTTGGCAAACGATTCTACGTGCTCAACGTTCGAGGCAGAGCTGACGGCCTTCTCGATGGGGTAGATGACGCTTTGCTCGATGTCGAGCGGCGGGGCGCCCTTATAGATCACGCCGACAAAGGCGACGGGAACCTGAATGTTGGGAAATAAGTCGACCGGCAGTCGTTGCAGCGAGGTGGCACCGAGCACCACCATCGCGAGCGACAACATCAAGATGCCGATGCGATTCCTGAGCGCCAGGAGCGTCAGCCACATAATGGAAGTGCTGAGTGACAAGTGCTGAGTGCTGGGACGAAAATCATCTTGGATATGTCTGCCAAACCTGTTGCGTCAGCCTACACCGGAAAATTCAACTCAGGGTTCAGAACTCAGCACTCACGACTGAGAAAGCGGTTGCGTTTGCACGGGAGTGCCGTCATGCACAAGATCTTTGCCCGAGACGATGACCTGTTCGAAGCCGGTCAGCCCTTTGGTGATCTCGACGCGATTCTCATCGCGGATTCCGATTTCGACTTCGACTCGTTGGGCTTGTCCGTCACGAACGATATAGACATATTGCAAGTCCTCGAGCCGGCTGACTGCGTCGATCGGAATCTGAAGAGCCTGGGCGTGTATTCCAACCAGAACTTCGACGCGGGCAAACATCCCGCCTTTGAGCATGTGATCCTTGTTGGGAAGATCAACTTCGACGGTCATGGTCCTGGTCGCGCGATTCAACGCCTGGACGATGCGGGTGACCGTTCCCTCGAACACCCGATCCGGGTAAGCCTCGGCGCGGATCTCAGCTTTCTGGCCTATCCGGACAAGAGGAACGTCTTTCTCGACCACTTCGATGAGGGTACGCACCGTTTCGACGTCGTGCAGGCTCAGGATGCCGCGCGACATCGTGGAGGTACTGGCTGTTGCGCCGCTGACGTACGAACCGGGATCGAGGTTCCGTTCGGCGATATATCCGGCGAAGGGTGCACGAATATAAGAATAGGCGAGATTCGTTTCCGCTTGGGCAAGGGCCACGTCCATCTGTTTCACCTGCGCACTGAGTGAATCTTGGGCTGCGATGGCGGCATCGTACGACACCTGCGCGTTATCCAAATCTTGCTGGGAGACAAATTGGTCCTTGATAAGCGCCTGCATACGGTCCAGTGTGAGTTTCGCGTTTCGGACGTTCGCTTCCTGCTGGGTCACCTTCGCCTTGGCCGCCGCCAAGTTCGCCTTCGCTTGATTGACGGCGTGCAGGTAGTCCGTATGGTCGATTTCGATCAAGAGCTGATTGGCTTTGACGAAGTCGCCTTTATCCACGTGGATCTTCGCAATATAGCCGTCGACACGGGAGAAAAGATTGACCAGTTGGTTCGGGGTAATGTCAGCCGTGTAGGCGAGCCGGACGTCGAGGTCTTGCTTCAACGGTACCACCGTGCCGACGGTAATCACGCGGGCTTTGCGGGTGTCGGTTTTTGCCCCGCTGCTGAGACGAAATACGACCAGTGCGGTGACCGCGAAGAAGATGATCACACCGAGCGTCACGATGGGATGTTGCTTCAAAGGGTTCACGTGGCACCACCAACCGGAGGCTGTTTCAAACCGTTTAAAAAGAGTTCGACGTAGGTGGCGACCGTCTCTTCGTGGGGCCGATGCATCGGGACACCGAAAATCTCGTGCAGCAGCCGGTGGTGGACGACCATTCCGATGAAAGCCCGAGCGGCGAGGAGAGGATCGACTTTTCGAAAAGCCCGTTCCTGAATGCGTGATTGAATGTAGGTCGCCAAGTGATCATAAAAGATTTTGTGCTGCTTCCCGAAGAACATGTCGGAAAGCTCATGGCCTTCCAATGCGCTGAAGAGCAATAGCCGTAGGAGCGTCGGGTCGACCCCTGGTCTGATCCGATAGCTGGCGATCAATGTGAAAACCCGCCGGTCGTCACGTTTCTTGGTGGCTTCCTCCACGGCTTCCAGCAACTCACTCACGGTGACCTTTTCAGCAAGTATGGCGGCGTACAAGGCACGCTTTGTCGGGAAGTACTTAAAGACCAAGGCCTCGCTGACCCCCGCCGCCTTTGCGATTTCCTTCGTGGTTGTCCCGTTGAAGCCCTTAGCCGCAAACAGTGAGGCTGCGGAGGCGATCAAGCTGGCTTGACGCTCTTGACTGGAGACACGCGTTGCTTTGCGGGCAGGACGAGATGGCATTAGCGTCTGATAAGTGAGTATTTACTCACCTAAACTATCATGTCCCAGGAAGAGATGACAAGAAGATGGTCAATTCAGGGAGGAGTGACGGCTGCTCCTGGTTTTATTGAGTTGGGAGATTGGTGGCGGGACAACGTGGTCCTCAGGAGAGGCGTGTGAAAACCGGTCCAGTCTCAGAGCGGACTATTGGCCCGCAAGAAAGAGTGGAGACGATTCAATTCTCTCACGTTCATTTTCAGTAATCGTACGCCGAAGTGATGGCCTGCAGCCCACATCACTCTAGCCTCCATCACAAAGAGGGGGTCTCGTCCGTCGGGTAAGTAAAGGAACAACGTCAATTCCGTCCCGGGGGTGACTGTGGCGTCGCCTCTGATACCCAGGCCCTTTTGAGACAGGTTCGTGGCCACGCCGTCTCCCATGATCAAGTCACCCTTCGCATCCTGGGCCGAGTACATCAGGCCGAAATCGACCGGCATGCGGTCGGCCTCTCGACGATTACAGGGGGCAACGGTCTGATACAGTGACTTGTCTGTACGTGCTCTTAACGACTTCATCGCGACACCTCCTGGCTCGGATCCTCATCACCTCATTCGATTCGGGGACGTTCGATTAAGGCTTCTGATGATTCCACAAGAAGGAACGAAGTTGATGCCGTGCGTCAATCTGCACGCTAAGGAGTTGCACGCCGAATTGACGTCCTGCGACCCACAACACGCGTCCCTCCGAAAAACAGACCGGCTCTTTTGTCCCGGGGAGGTCGACGAAGAGAGCAAGCTCCATTCCTAGTTTGACCAGACGGTTGCCGAAGATACCGATTCCGCCCTCTGACAGATTCGTCACCATCCCGTCGCCAATGAGCATGTGCCCCGCGTCCATCCCGGAGTACGTCAAAACGAACCGTGTCGGAACACGCACGATGCGCCGACGATCAGTTTGATTCATGAGTGCAGGCGCATCGTCCACAATATTTAAACTCCGGTTCTTCATGAGTTCTACCTGATGCCGAGGCTTCCAGTTATGTGATACGAAAGGCCGTTCGATTATGAGTGGCCGACGACAACTTCACGTTCCTCCAGATGACCTCTTGCACCCGCCGTCGTTCCTCAGGAGTGAGTCGTGGAAATCGAATGGCGAAGGAGAGTCCCTTTACCCAGGTGACTTGGCCTCCGGTCACGCACAAAGGAGCCCCTCCGTCTTCGATATAAAACTGTATAGTCAGATCTCCACCCATGACCGGCTGGGTCTTTCCGAGAATCTTGCAGCCCGTTTTGGAGAGGTCTTGAAGCGCACCCTCGACCTGAACGATCCGTGCCCCGTCTGCACCAGTGTAAACCACCCTGCAGTTAGTGGGGGCTCGTTCTGCATACCGTCTATCAAGGGGGGCGAAGGTTTTGACGGGACCGCTTTTGGCTGCGGGATCAGGCGTTTTCAGCTTCATCACATCCTCCAGAACGTCCAAGCTCTCTCGAGTTCTTCACCGCGTATTGTGAACAGGTTGAGAGTATCGCATTCTGAAAAGACGACCATTCCTAAGGAGAGGGGATTCGAGGCCCTCTGAAGTAGGGGGGGCGTAAATGGAGGCGCCGTTATTCAACGACTTGCGCCCACGCAGTTACCAGTAGGGAATGTGAGAAGGCCAGGAGGCAGGGGAGAGGGTTATTGCCGCAGCTTGGCCCAGGCTTTTTGGTATTCCTCGAAGGAGTCCACTTCCATCCAGCCTTTGAAAATCGGAACTGCATCAATCCGGTGACCCTGATCGATCAGTTCTTGGAGAAGGTCTGTCAGAGAGGCTTTTGTGAGGGTGCCTGCCTCATGGAACCCGGCTGCCTTATGCTTGTCGAGCGCCGTGCGATAAGAGGCGCGGAACGCCGCGATCCCCTTTTCTGAGAACATTGCCATGCCAATGAACTCCCCGTGCGCCTGGTCATGGGGGAGCTGCTGGCCGATTTTTGTCACCCGGTGTTCCCCCTCGGGCATCACGAATCGGGACAAGTAACTCTTGCCGGGGGGATCGTCAAGGGTCACGAGATCGGGGTTCAAATGCAACGTGTGGGCATGGCGCTGCTGCTGGTCGTGCCAGGCGAGATCGACGACCACAGCGATGTCCGCCGGACTCTTGAGCAGCTTTTCCAAAATCGCAGTGTCGAAAATGATGTCGCCATAGAGGATGATCGTCCGCCCCTTCATTTCGTTCTCGGCGCAAAAGACCGAAAACAGTTCACCCGTGTCTTCGTAGCGATCGTTGTCGTAGTAACGGATATTGGGGAGCGTGATCGCTTCCTTCTTATAGCCGCGGATCAAGGCGATATCCTTGATGTTGCATTCATTGAGTGCGGCCACCGCTCGTTCCAGAATCGTTTTCCCTTTAATGTCGAGCAAACACTTCGGCTTGTCTTCAATCAAGGGAAGCAACTGCTTTTCGAACCCAGCCGCTGGAATAATGGCGGTGATTTTCTCTCCGCCAACGGGGAGAAACTGCTTTTCGTCTTCCTCCATCTGCGGCACGCCGACGATCTCATAGACTTCGGGCAGTGTGACGATACGATCGTTCGCGGCGCCGGGGCGCGTATCTTTGTTGATGAGATCCAACGTCTCTTTCATGGCACGGATGGCTGCCCGAACCGGTTGGTTTGCATAGATGATGATTTTCGCACCGGCCGCTTCCATTTCCGCGGCCGTGGTCTGGTCGAAAATCGTCGGCACTACGACAAGCGGCACGCGGCCGGACCAGGCTTTGTACACCTTCTTGAGTTCATCGAATGTTTTGGACTTTGAGTGAATCAGGACCGCATCGGCGCCGGCTTCGGCATAGGCCTCCGCCCGCTTCAACGCTTCGTCCTGCCCCCACCCGGCGATCAACGCTTCGGTCCTCGCGATGATGACGAAGTCCGGATATATCTGTGCGGCTTTGGCCGCCTTGATCTTGCCGCAATGTTCTTCGATGGGGATGAGTTCGCGGCGGACGCCGGCGTAGAAGCTGCAGCGTTTCGGGTACACATTATCTTCAATGCAGATGGCGGCGACACCCGCCCGTTCACGATCGTTGACCGTGCGCATGACGTTCAGCGCATTGCCGTAACCGGTGTCACAGTCGGCGATAATCGGAATCGAGACGGCTTCTGCAATGCGGCGTTCGACGTCGAGTTGTTCACTGGAGGTGATAAAGCTCGCATCCGGGATGCATTTGAGCGAGGCCGAAATAGCAAACCCACTCGCCCAAATCGCATCGAATCCGGCTTGCTCAATCAGGCGCGCACTCAGGGCGTCATGGGCTCCAACGGCTCTGATTACACCGGGGCGTTTGAGCAGAGCACGAAGTTTAGCGGCGTTCGTCATAACTGCGCATCATGCGAGACTGCTCGGCGCTTGTCAATGAGAAATTTTTCAAAGAGGCCGACGGCGTGAATGAAGAATCTAGTAAGTGGCTCCGCCAAGATCCGGTTCGGGTGCCATCATTTCCTCGGAGAGTTTCAGGGCTAGCGCACGGCTTTCGAAGAAGATGATACCGCGGTCCATGGCGGTCTCGTAGGTCAAGGTAATCAAGGTATCGTCGCCGCGCCAGTTGAACTGCTGTACGCCACCTTTTGAAATTTGTCCCGGCGTGCGGTCGAGCGGTCCATATTTCGCTTGAAAATAGTCGACGATCTGTTTGTGTGACTCGGGGCTATGATAGCGGATCGTCACGCGCACGAATTTTCCATTCAGCGTGACGAATCGCATGGCGTCCACTTTCGCACCGCCCAGTGCAGGAGGACCTTTTACCAACTCATAGCCCTTCACGCGCGGTCCGTCATCCACCAGCTTGAAATCGGCCGTTTCGGTAAAGCCTGCGCCCCACGGGATGCCCTCGAAACCGTTGGGATCGTTCTGCATCGGGACGGCGAAGGTCAAGCCGCCGGGTAGCAGGGTCAGACCGGCACACACGAAGAGGAGCTTCCGCAGAGTTGATCGCTGATGCTGATGTGGTCGCATCGTCATTAATCCACCGTATCGCCGATTAGATCGTTAAAGCGAGGGGCTAAGCTTCGGCTGTCGATGAAAATGAACCCCCGTTCCGAAGTTCCAGTATAGGTCAAATTAATCTCCGTGTCGGTCCCTCGCCAATTATACTGCTGATTAAGTCCCCGCATCATCTGCCCGGGAAGATGCTCAAGGGGGCCGAATTGCCGTTGGAGATAGGTCAGAATCTCTTTATGTGAGGACTCGCCGTGATAGCGGATTGTCACGCGGGCGAACCGCTCATCTACCGTGATGAGGCGAATGCTGTCGACGGGAACGCCCGCGAATGCAGCTGCCTCGTTTTTCAGTCGGTATTCGTTCACGTGTTGGTCGGTCCGCGTGACTTCTAGCTCTGGTCTCGCGGTCAACGCCACGCCCCACCCAATATCGTGAAACCCCTTCGGATCGTTGAGCAGCGGCACAGCGTGAACCGTCAACGCCTGATCGGCGAAAAGTGCGAGGCCAAGCGATACGAGGACGCGGATCGTTCGTGTTCCGGGCGGGCTCTTCATCGAAGAACGCTAACACGGTGGTTCCTGTGACGCAACATCCGGCCTTTTGTTGAGAATGCGGCGAGCCATAGCTTATAATGCGCCGCGCTTTTGGCAATTAGATCGTTGGCATCGACCCATTCGAAAGAACCGAGTCCATGATCGAGAGCGACGCCTTTGTGCAAGCCCTTCAGGATATGGGAGTGAACTTCTTTACGGGAGTTCCTGATTCGATCCTGGGCGGTATCATCGCCGAATTGATGGAGCGCCGCCTCTACACACCGGCGGTGCGGGAAGATGAAGCCGTGGCCATGGCAGCGGGGGCCTACATGGCAGGAAAAATCCCGGCTGTCTTGATGCAAAACTCGGGGTTGGGCACGTCGCTCAACACCCTCATCTCACTGAATTACATCTACCAGCAGCCCTGCATCCTCATCGTGTCGTGGCGGGGGCATCTCGGGAAGGATGCGCCGGAACATCTCGTGATGGGTGAGGTCATGCCCCAGTTTCTCGACACCATGAAGATCCCGCACCGGACGCTCACCGAAAAGACCGCCATTGAGGATTGCAAGTGGGTGGCGGAGACGTTCATGAAGAAGCGCATCCCCCTGGCGCTGATCATTACCAAAGGGGTCGTGAAGGGGCTGCATCCATGAGACCAGAAGAAGGCGCGATGCAAAGCCGGGCCATGGCGATGACGGCGCTGTTAGAACTCTTGACCGATCAACCGGTCATCATATGTAACGGGTTCCCCTCGCGCGAGGCGCAAAAGATCGCCGACCGTTCCACCCATTTCTACATGATCGGCTCGATGGGCTCAGCAGCGGCGATCGGGCTCGGGGTGGCTCTGGCAAAGCCGAACAAACAGGTCGTCATATTCGACGGCGATGGGAATGTACTGATGGGGATGGGTACCCTCGCCACCGTCGGAGCATTGAAGCCGAAGAATTTCATCCACGTCGTGTTCGATAACGAAGTGTACGGCACGACCGGCAATCAGCCCACGATCTCCAACGTCGTGCCTCTCGAAAAGGTGGCGAAAGCCGCCGGGTACGTCAACGTGGAGCGCGTGCGCGAGCGAGAAGATCTCACCTACGAGTTCAAAGACATGCTCAAGAAGGACGGCCCGAGCATGTTGCTGATCAAGGTCAACGAATTGGCTGAAGATGTGGGCCGGGTCGTCCTTAATCCGCCGGATATTACGAAGCGGTTTATGAAAGCGATAGAATAGCAATTAGCCTTCGGCGTTCAGCCATCAGCTTCGAACCAAGCTGACTGCTGAGAGCTGACTGCTGAGAGCTGAGGGAAAGGATGATTCTTCTCAATCCTGGTCCAGTCAACGTAAGCGAGCGCGTTCGTCAGGCATTGCTGCGTCCGGACATCTGCCATCGAGAGACCGAATTCACCGAACTGCTCTACAGAATTCAAAGTAAACTCTTGCAAGCCTTCGTGCCCGGTGCGGAATCCGACTACGCGGCAGCGCTCATCACCGGGTCCGGGACCTCGGCAGTAGAAGCAGCCTTGATGTCGTCGATCCCTCACGGCAAGCGCATGCTCGTGTTAAACAATGGTGTGTATGGCGAACGGATCTCGCAAATCGTTGGATTGAATCGGTTAGGCGTCTCCGAACTCAAATACGAGTGGACGGTCTGCCCCGACCCGGAGCGATTGCGCCTTGCGCTGCGACAACATCCGGAAGTCCACGGGGTAGCGATGGTCCACCACGAAACCACGACTGGCCTCATCAATCCCGTGAAGGAGATCGCCGAAGTTGTTGATAGCCAGAATCGAGTGTTTATCCTGGACGCGGTCAGCGGGTTGGCAGGAGAATCTGTTGATATCGCCGGGCCGCACATCTATATGGTGGCCGGCACGGCTGGGAAGTGCATCCAGGGATTTCCCGGCGTCTCGTTTGTGCTGGTGCGGAAGGGGTTTCTTGAGCAGATGCGGAAATACCCCAAGCGCTCCTGGTATCTCCATCTCACGCACTATATCGACGATCAAGGCCGCGGAACGGTGCCGTTTACGCCGGCCGTGCAACTTTACTATGCTTTCGACGAGGCGCTCAGCGAATTGCTGGAAGAAGGAGTCGCGAAGCGCATTCAACGGTACAGGAACATCTCGACCTTCATTCGGGACCGCATGGCGAAGCTCGGTGTGAAGCCGCTGTTGCCACCGGAACACCAGTCCAACACCATCACGGCCTATCACCTGCCGGCTGGTTTGACCTACGCTCAGCTCCACGACAAGTTGAAGGAGCAGGGCTACGTCATCTATGCCGGTCAGGGACAACTCGAAGGGCAGATTTTTCGCATTGCCAACATGGGGGTGCTGTCGCAGGCTCAAATCCAGGGATTCCTCGACGCCTTCGAACGCATCTGCACGGCCGCATGAAAGCCATCATCCTGGCAGCCGGTGTCGGGAAGCGCCTTTGGCCGGTCACCCAACATCGTCCCAAGTGCCTCATTCAAATCGGCGGGCAGACGTTGCTTCACCGCTATTTGACGGCGTTGGCCAGTCTGGGCATCCAGCGCGCCGATATCGTGGTGGGGTACAAGCAGGAGATGATACGGTCGGCCGTGGAAGCTGATTCCCGGGGCGTCCGTGTGAACTTTCTGGTTAACGAGCAATTTCATCGCGGGAGCATTTCGTCGCTTTGGGTTGCGCGGAGCGTGTTGGACGACGATGTCATTATTATGGATGCCGATGTCCTTTTTCACCGCGAAGTCTTGAGACGATTGGTGCAGTCGCCCTGGCCCAATTGTCTCTTGATGGACGACACTGTGAAACAGACCGGTGAAGAATGCATGGTTGTTGCGGAGGGGGGCCGGGTGATCGCGCTGACAAAGAAGATGCCGCTCCGGTATGATGTGGCCGGCGAAGGAGTGGGATTTTTGAAGGTCCGCCACGCTGATACTCCGCACGTCGTCGCTTCCTTGAGAACCTATGTGGACCGTGAAGCCTGGAACATGGAATACGAAGACGCCCTGCTGGAGTTTTTCAAGAACGTGAAGGTCGGGTACGAGACCGTCGGCGGGCTGGCCTGGATCGAGATCGATTTTACAGAAGACGTTGCAAAGGCGGAACGAGAGATCCTTCCGAAACTCTAACGTGGCGATATGAGCGAAAGTCTCATCCAGAAACGGGCGGAGGTGCAGGGGTTGGCTACGGCCATCCTATTGCCCTCGATCGATATTCTCGATGAATCAGGGCGCTTGCCGGTTCGTCGTGTCGGTCCGCTGACGCAGGTCGTCGGCATCGGGCTCTTTCAGCGCACGGTGCTCACGCTGCAACGAGCCGGAATCCGTCAGCTGATCGTGTTGGTGGGGGCGGAAGAAGATCAATTAAAACACGCATTAGGGAAGGGACCGCGCCTGACTATTCCGGTCCGCTGGATGCCCATTCGAGAGTTTCCGCTAGACGATTCGCGCACGTGGGAATCGCTTGCAGCCGAGTCGGGAGGCTTCTGTCTGGTTTCGGGAGTCAGAGGCGTCTTCTCACGCCAGTTGATCGAGCATTTGCGTCGGGAAGTACAGGATGGCCAGGTGATGCTCGTGGCGCGGGCTTCCACAGTATGGGATCAACAGGAACGACGCTTAGGGTTGCGCGTCACAGCGGAAGGTGAACGGCTCCTGTCGCTCGGGTCGTCGAGACAGGATGATGCCGCCTTGATCGCGACGGACGTGGTCGTTCTCCCGTCCAACTTCATAAGTGCCGCGGGTCGGGACGGAATCGAAAGTGGGACCGTGCCGCTTCGCCGGTGGCTTGAACGGGCTGCGGAAGTGGGGTGTGTGCGTGTGCTCAGCACGGAGTCGAATCCGACCCAGTGGTATCAGGACCTGCGCGACCCTGCCGACGTCCAGCTCGCCGAACGCAAGCTCTTCTCCTCGCTCAAGGGCGAGTACGAAGGGTTTGTCGATCGCTTCTTCAATCGTAAGCTCTCCCGCTGGTTCACACGCGTGTTCCTGGCCTTCGGTTTTTCGCCCAATGCCGTTACGCTGGTGGCCACGGGGATCGGCCTCATCTCGGCGGCATGCTTCGCCTTCGGTTCCTACCAGGCGGGCGTGATCGCGGCAGTGCTGTTCCAGTTGTCGGCCGTCATCGATTGCTGCGACGGCGAAGTCGCGCGCCTCACGTTTACGGAGTCTCCCTTCGGCGCCTGGCTCGATATCGCGCTCGACAACGTCGTGCATATGGCCATCTTCGTCGGGATCGCCGCCGGCTCGTACTTGCGGGATGTGGGTCATGAAGGCGCGTGGGTGCCGCTGGCCTTGGGTGCGGCGGCGGTGCTCGGAAACGCCCTGTCTTTCACGCTGGTGAACAAAGCGCAGAGGATCAAATCCGCGAGTGAATGGAAGACGCCGGTGCATGCCGCCTGGTCGGACTTCATGCTCAAGAACGTCGCCAGCCGGGATTTCTCGGTGATGGTGTTACTCTTCGCGTGCATTGACAAACTGGAGTGGTTTCTTTGGATGGCCGCTATCGGATCGATGACGTTCGTCGCTGTGATGCTGTGGGTGCTCCGTCCGTCCGCCGTGACCCGTGCGTAGTAGCGGGATGCTGAAACCGACCTTCAGCTTTGTTCTCAGTCGCTCGTTCCCCTCGAGGTACCGACAGCTGTGCGTCTCGGGGCCGTCGCTCCTTGCGACCTCGCTGGACGGTCGTGTTGAGCATCCCGTAATAAATGACGGGTTCTAACCCCACGTGCTCAGACTACTTCTCCTATTCATTGGTCTCCTCACCCTCGGATTCCTCGTTTGGCATGTCGGCCCCGGCAACATCTATGAGGCAGCGGCCAGGCTTGGCCCGGTTGCACTCCTCGCCATCCTCATTCCCTCTCTCATCATGTACGTGATCGAAGCCTATGGATGGAAGGTCACGCTCGGCCCGGCAGCGAAGCACGTGCCGTTCTGGCGATTGCTCGCGATCCGAACCGCCGGCGAAGTCGTAAACATGACGACGCCGACTGCCTACGTCGGCGGCGAACCACTTAAGGCTTATTTGCTCAGAACGCATCACGTGCCGATGGTGGAAGGATTGGCATCCGTCGTCATTGCTAAGACGACGATGACGATTGCTGAAGTGCTGTTCATTCTGCTCGGCATCATGCTGGCGTTCTGGACGCTGGGCGTCGATAGCTCGTCGGGGCACACGGTCGCAGCCGCCTTGCTCAGCGTCGCGCTTCTGCTGTTTGGTACGGCGGCATTTGTGTGTGTCCAGCGGAAGGGTCTCTTTACCTGGATGCTGGAGTTCTTGCGGAAAATCGGACTCAGGATCGGGTTCTTAGAATCACGCGAGGAACAACTGCGTTCGCTGGATCGGACAATTCTGGATTTCTATACCAATAACCGGCCAGCGTTTTACACGTCGACGGGACTTTTCTTCCTCGGCTGGTTGGCGGAAGCCCTGGAAGTGTTCGTCATGATTTATTATCTCGACGGGCCCGCGATGGTGCTCTCTGCTATGTCCATCGGTGCACTCTCGGTCTTCATCAAAGGCGGCACATTTTTCATCCCTGGCAGCCTCGGCGCACAAGACGGCGGCAATCTGCTGCTCCTCAAAGCCTTCGGGTATTCAGACGTCACGGGCATCACCTTCGCACTGCTGCGGCGGTTTCGCGAACTGGTCTGGATTGGGGTGGGTCTTCTGTGTTTGCTACTCATCGGAAAACAAACTCGACCCATTCAGGCTGATCATGCACGAAACTCTTCGGTGTGATGGCTCAACCGGTGCCTGGCTCCACCATCACCGTTGGAATCGTTTTGAGTAGGATCGAATGGCTGCAGGGGCGGCGGTCCATGTGGGAGCGAGGTCCCGCCTGACGCCCCAACTGGGCCAGGTGAGGGAGAAGCCGAAGGAAGAGGCCCGTCTGACTAATTCCGATCCCAGTAGGACTGCGATGGCACCGAGGATCGTCGACAGCGGCAACGGTTCGTCGAGAGAGAAGTGTGCTATGCCGATGGTGCAGATAGGAATGAGATTGTGGTAGGCCCCGACCATAGTCGGCGGGAGAGATCGCAAGGACCGGCTACGGAGTAAAAACACGCCGGCGGTCCCCGCTCCAATAAAGAGAACTGACCCCGCTACGTTCAACGAAAAACTCTCCTGTTGCGATCCTGTCCCCCAAATGATGCTTCCCGCCCAAAGAAAGAGGGCACTTGCTCCGAACATAACGGTGTTGGACGTCAGAACGCCATGTTGTTTCACGACATGGGGACTCATCACAATATGTACTGACATCATCAGAGTGAACAGGAGCGCCAACGCGTCGCCGAGGCCGAAATCCGCGGCTTGGGGCCCGCCTCCTCCCGAGATCGCTACGGCACAGCCGACCCACGACAGAAGAATACCGAACCAGGTGAGAGGGTTTGTGTGTTGCCTGCCGAGGCAATAGCTGAAGATGGCGGTAAACGTGGGCAGCAGACTATAAACCAGCGCATAGTGAGTGACGCTTGTATACATCAGCCCCCATGCAGCGATGGTATAGGAAGCGACGCCGAGTACCCCCACGCCTGCGAGGTGCAGGCTGTCTTGGAAACGCAAGGCACGGACACCTCTCCAATCCAGACAGACTGTCATCCCTGCAAGGATCAGAAATCCGATGTGGACGCGTTCACGGGCAATATCAACAAAGCTCATCTCGCTGTGCAGGAAGACATTCTTCATGACCGGCGTGATGGAGCTGAGCAGCGCGACGACACCGATAAGGCAGAGGATGGGCACCAGGTGGCCGGCATGATGGTTGTCGTCACCGGAAGGAGGCTGGGATGATGTCATGACTACACTCCCCCCAGGTTCTGGGCGATCAGCTGTTGAATGTGGCGCATGAGTTGCCTGTGGTGTTCGGTCGAGATGTCGGTAATGCGCCCTCCGACGTAAGGAGCCTTGACGTGCGTGACGACGAGCGCGCAATGAATGATGGTGTGAGCCTCCAGCTGGCATTCGAGATGGAGGGTATCTCCGACAGCAATCGGGAATTCTGTCCGAAGTCGCAGTCCATGTTCCGTCAGGTCCAACACATCGCAGAGGATCGTCTTACCGTCCCGCTTCAGGAAGGCGCGGCGCTCGACAGGAAGGCGGAACTCGCTACGGTGTTCAGTCATGACGCTGCTCTCTCACAGTGGTGTGGTGGCAGATCGCGTGGTGGTGGGTGGGCGACCCGGAAACAGAAGCGACCACTCGGCTGTGGTCATCGCCTTCCGTGTCTCACCCGATCCACGGCGAAAACGAGCCCCAACGCCACGGACTCTAACGCACTGACCACTAGGATGAACATCACCAGGGCTAGGGTCGCTCTCCTGAGCAGGGACATGGCTGATCTCCTTTCCCGCGTGATTCTGCTGGAAAAGAGTGCAACGCCGAGACCAGCCGTATAACCAGAAAGAAGGGTTCCACAGAACTGCTTGGTTCACTGAGACCTTTTTGCCAGTTCAGACGATGACTGAAACGAGCGATCATCGACTAGGGAAATCCTGGGCAAAAAAACGGCGGCAAAAGGCGGCATTCACCAAGAATTTCCTCCCCCTTTTGAGGCATTAAGGTGCCCAAGGATGATCGGTTTCTCCTTATGATAGAAGGTTGGCCTACGTAGGTAGACGGCGGGAGTATATGGGATTGTGGCATCATCTTGCACGACAATTTCAACAGCCGGCCGGAGGGCTCGGGTGCCTGTAAGGTTTCTCTTCCGCAGCGATCATGAATCTATTCTCATCGAACCACTATAACCTACTCAGCCGATAAGGACGGTACCAACTTCCGTATCAATCACTGGCCGACTTCCCAGCCGCCTATCTGAAGAGCCCCCAACTGCCTTCGCCAAATGCCAGAAGACCCCGGAGAATGCGCCACTTACTTTGAGCTTCGAAAACCTGTCTCAGTAGGCCTGCCTTTCGGCCGCTTTTGCGGAAGAGGGGGAGCCACGAGGGCCGGGTTTCCAGCTGAGCACACCTTTTCGCCTTCCTAACACCCGTTTTAGAATGGGTCTCCCTCGGAGGTAGTCATGCCCTGCGACGATCCGCCCCTATCGAGGGACCCTTCGCATCATGCGCTGGAGTATTGGCCCCCCAAAAATCGGGCTCGGTCATACCGATCAGCTTGTTTGGCAAGTGATTTTGAGCCGCTCATCCTCCACTGTTTCACTTTGGTATCGCATTCAATCAGCCTCCTTCAGTCCACCTGCTATACTTCAATTGGCTCGCGTACACATCGAGTCCGATGGCCATGTGAGAAGCTCAATCGAGGAGAATGTCTATATGTACCGCTTCATGATTGGTCTGATTCTAATCGCTATCTTTCTCGCCCAGGACGCCCCGGCATCACAGGTGCCGAATTCCAGGACCGAGGTGAGCGTTGATACCATGTCCATGCCTCAAATGGCCAAAGCCCAGCCCTCCAGAGCCCCCGACATCCTGGAGTCGAAACTCGTCGGACGACTCTATACATTGACATACGGGGGTCGGGAACTCTGCGAACAGGTGGGGTCAGAGGAAGCGGCGCAATTCGAACTCGTCCTCGCGGGATTTCACGATGCCTTCCCGGAGGTCATGCAACAATTCAAACAATCATCGTATTTTGAGGAGACCAAACGCGGATTTTCCCGATGGGTCAAGGAAAGCCCAGACTTGAAGTCCAGGGACGAATTAGCGAATCTCTGCCTGGCAGACTACAAGCTTTTAAAGGCCTACACCGACAACAAAAACGATCCCGAGGTTGTAGAGAACGTTTTGCGTATAAGAAAGATCCTCAAGCATTGAACCAAGCTGAGACACCCGTCAGCGAGTGGCCTGGAAGATAAGCAGCGCCCGGTTCGGTCCCATCATGTTCTACTAGCCTCTCACAATCTAGGTATTCACAAAGAAGTTGCGAAGCTCGCCCCCTAGGAGGAGCCGATGGTGCTCGCTTTGTGAGCTCTACCACCTTCCTCCTAGGGATCGAGGATTCTTGATGAGGTCGTCAGCCCTTAGGATTTCGGAGTTACTCGAACCTCCACGCGGCGATTTTTCTGACGACCCTCATCCGTCGTGTTGGGTGCGACCGGCTTTGTGTCAGCGTAGCCAGCAGAAGTGATGGTACCTGTCGACACACCGCCTTCTGCCAGGGCTGTAACCCCATTCGCGGCACGGGCTTCTGACAATTCCTTATTGGTTGGGAATCGCTTCTTGAGCGAGCTCCGGATCGGCCAATTGTCGGTGTGCCCATCCACTTCCACCTTGTACTCGGGGTAGTCTTTCAGAATGGCGCCGACTCGCTTAAGCGCATCTGTTCCGGCCGGCTTGAGTTGATCTTCGCCCGACCCGAACAGCATCGAAGAAGCCAAATTGATCAGGAGACGCTCATTATTGAGATCCACCATAATGTTGCCTTGCGCGATCTCCGGCCGCAGCGCCCGGATGAGCCCCCGTTGCGCCTCAGTGAGCTTCGCCATCTCGGCGGAAAGCTCGCCGCGGAGCCCCGCAAGCTCCTTATCACGATCAGCCAGCTGTTTCTCTAAATCAGCCACACGCTGCTTCGAAGCTCCGAGCTCTGCGGCGAGTTTGTCTTTTTCAGTGGCTCCCGCCTGGAGACTCGAAGCCTGCGACTGTGCAGAAGCAAGCTGGGATTCGAGTTCCGTGACCCGTTGGTTCGCGGCGGCCAAGTCTGCTGCAAGCTTGTCCTTGTCTCCCGCCCCAGCCTGGAGCGCCGCGACTTGCGCTTGTGCGGCTGCCAATGAGGCTGCGAGTTGGTCCTTGTCGCTGTTCGCAGCAGAGAGCTGGCTGGCTAATTGTGACGTATCGCCCGCCTTGGTTCGGAGTGCTGCCAATTCCTGATCCCGATCGGCTAGCTGCCGGTCAAGTTCCGCCACGCGTGACTTCGACCGGTCAAGTTCGGTCTGGGCCGATCGGAGGGAATCATTGGCACTAGAACGGAGCGAGGCGATTTCACGATCGCGATCGGCCAGCTGTTTCTGTGCGGCAGCCAGTCCATCTCTCAACCGCTGCTGTTCCTTTTCCCACGCTGAAGGGTGGCGGTATTCATAGCCGCCATCGCAGCAGATGGCACCGAAATCGATGGCTCCAGCATTGCCGGCGATGGCCAGCATGCTGACGGCCAAGACAAAGATCTTTTTAACGTTCATGGTGGTCTCCTTTTGCCTGTTGATATTGAAACGAGTGGTCTCTCTCGGATTGATCACAGTACACCTTAGATGTTGGACGTACGGTGCGTACATTTGGTCGTGTGATCAGGTATGGTCGAGACATAAGTAGGGACAGGCTCTCGTGGTCTCAGCCCCTGCAGTTCAGGTGTTTTCAGTCCCTTCATCTGCTTCACAGCCAGGAAGATCGCCAAGCCGATTATAAAGTCGAGCACCGCCAGAAGAAAGACCCCCCTACTAAGGTGTTGGGACTCGAAAACCAGTCCGTTTTGGAATGTTCAAAACCCCTCCGGGTTCGTCATTCGTGAATCTCAGAGATTTCATACGGTTCTGTGTCGACATGTGATGATTCAAAAACAAATCTTATTGAAGCGCAGTGAATCCACCCGTTGGACAACTGATATGCCTTGACCTTAGTGACCTAGCCCCCTTAATCCGGTCCACCCTGTATGTTAGGGTCGGGCCAAAAGGAGGGCCATATGCCACGTTTCCGTCACACCGTCGAACAGATCCTCGCCAAATTGCGTGAAGCCGAAG